>Ga0181532_10002601_pt1 | contig 16775 bp, 18 predicted proteins | sample PEATcosm2014_Bin_33_FD_119768 | JGI IMG/M metagenome (GOLD analysis project Ga0181532, IMG submission 119768) | Peatland microbial communities from MTU Mesocosm Facility, Houghton, MI, USA - PEATcosm2014_Bin11_30_metaG | ecosystem: Environmental > Terrestrial > Soil > Wetlands > Peat | place...
CACGGTACAGAACACCCTGCCGTCCGAGACCAATCCGGAGCCGGGCATTTACGTGGAGTGCATGGTGCCCGCCAGCGCCGGGTCGTTCAACGTGCCTACGTATGTGCTGCAGGCCATGCCGCAAACCACCAGCGGATCGGATCTACCGGGGTTGGTGCTGGTCGGTCCCGCCAGCGCGGTGACGAAAATCAGCCCGGTTCCCACGGGTTTGGATGCGGCGTATTTATACTACCGTTTCATCGCGGGCTACACCGTCCAATGGGAATAAGGCATGGACACGCCCGTCTATTACGCCGGGGGAGTTCCCACCCGGCCGGAGTTGAACTGTGATCCAGTCGAGAAGTTCATTTTGCGGCCTTGTATGGCTCGTAAGTGGGCGCAACGCTTCTTCGGAGGACGCCCATCGAAGATTCCATGAAACAGTACACGGGGTGAGATACGCCTAAAATCATCCACCCTTCACCAAATAACAGGAGAATAAAAACACGATGAAAAACAGCACATTCGTTTTGGCCTTTTCGGCCCTGTTGGCCCTGGTTCCGCTCGCGGTGGCGCAGAAGGCCGCGGCTCCTGTGGACCTGGGCACGCTCGGAGGCAGCGCCAGTATCGCTAACGCAGTCGGCAACACCAACGACCAAGTCGTTGGCAGCGGTAACGTCTTCACTGACGCCTACCAGCACGCCTTCTACACCAACGCAGCCGGATATCTGGAGGACATGGGGTCCTTCGTCGGCGTATACGGCAACAGCGTCGCCAATGGTATCAACGCCAAGGGCAGCATCACCGGCACCTCCGATCAAATCATAGACTCGTACGGCGACATCGCTTCGCACGCTTTCTTTTTCGCGTCGTCGCGCACAGGCTTGGTGGATTTGGGCACTAATGGCGGCACGCTGGCAGAGGGTAATGCCACGCAAACTGGGATAGTGGTGGGCGCCTCCACGGTGGCCGGCGATGTGGCTTATAACGCGTTCTATTGGACCAGCGCCAAGGGCATGGTCAACCTGAATACGCTGGCTGGCGATTATGGCCTGCAAGGCTACAACAGCTATGCGTATGGCATCAACACTAAGTTGGTGGCCGCGGGAAATTCCGATTCGACCGACGGCACCACCCATGCGGTGGTTTGGACTTTGAAGAACGGTGCGATCAAGGACCTGAAAACGTTGGGCGGATCCTACGCGCAGGCCAATGCCATCAACGACAACAACTTAGCGGTGGGCTTCAGCAGCCTGGTGGGCGACGCCCAAACGGATGCCTTCGTCTGGACCGGCGGCAGCCTGCAGGACATCGGGACACTGGGCGGATCCTACGCGCAGGCCAATGGCGTCAACGATAATGGCCTGGTGGTGGGCTCCTCAAATATCGCCGAAGACACCGACGTGCACGCCTTTGTTTGGACCCAAAGCGGCGGTATGGTGGATCTGAACACGCTGCTGCCAAATGGTTCACCGTTTATCGAACTGAATTCGGCCAATGCCATCGCACCGGATGGAACGATTGTCGGCGTCGGTCTGGCCCTGGACGGTCAGTACCACGCGTTCGCTTGGTAAGGAATCTGGATTCCACGAACCGCCGCCTTGGAAAATCACGAACCGGTATTTATTTCAAAAGGGCAGGAGCTAGCGTCCCTTGCCCTTTTGACAAAGCGATAGCATGAGTAGATCTGTCAACTGGAGCTGCCACCGTTCTTAGTGTCGACGAATGCCAGCAGCTTTAATACTTTGCGCTGCGGTTTGGCTAAGTGCATAATGGTTCATGCGGACAGCGACGCTTGTTCGAATGCGATGGCATACATATGTCAGAAAAGTTACAAGACAAAAGTATATCGAGATTCTTCACCGATGCGCTTGTATGCGGCTGCTGCTGGCACCCATTCTGTTAGCGGCGCCGTCAACCACAGCGCAGACTTTCGAAGTACTCTATGCCTTTACCGGAGGCGCCGACGGCGGGGCCCCTGGGAACTCCACTGTTAAAACGGGGACCTCATTTGTGGCACCACCTTTCACGGAGGCAGTCTTTCGTCAAACCAAGCCGGTACAGTCTTTGAGTTCGTCCCGATCGTACCACTCGAGCAAACTCTTTGCGATTTCGCCGGCCAGCCGAATGAAGGGGCAGCTCCCATGAGCGGGCTGGTCATGGACGGCTTTGGCGACTTCTTTTGGAACTACTACTCAGGGCGGATTTGGTCTGCGTGGAACGATATACGAGATTAGCGGAGGCTTCGAATTTGTGCTCTATAACTTTAACGGAACCGAAGGCGAAGCCCCGGAAGGCAATCTCATCATCGATGTAGACGGCAACCTCTACGGCACCACCAGTAATGGCGGAGCGAACGATTCCGGTAGCGTGTTCGCGTTTAGTGTGGGTGGCACCTTCGTGCAGCTCTATAGTTTCGGCAACTACACGAATGATGGCATAGGTCCGGCATCCAGCCTGGTGCTGAACAAGGGCGTCCTGTACGGCGTTACAACGGAAGGCGGCGCGCACCGTTGCGGCACGGTCTTCTCCGTCAACCTCGAGTCTAAGACAGAAAAGGTGCTGTACAGCTTTCGTGGCAGAAAGGATGGGGCAATTCCCGTGGGCGGACTGGCTCCGGATGGGAAGGGCAAGCTCTCCGGTACGGCCTCGGCGGGCGGCAGCAGCAGAGGCACCGCCGGCAATGGAGTGGTGTTCATGCTGAATGTCGAGAGCCTGCAATACAGCGTGGTTCACACCTTCACGGGACTCGATGGTTCGCAGCCGGTGGCGGGCTTGATTTCGGACGGACAGGGCAACTTCTACGGCACCACCTACGCCGGCGGCGCCCAGGGCTATGGCACTGTATTCCAACTGAACTCTGCCGGCGTGCTGACCACTCTCTACAGCTTCACCAACGGAACGGACGGTTCGTACCCTTATGCGGGTGTGGCACTGGACTCGTCGGGCAACCTATATGGCGCGGCTACCCGCGGCGGCCAGTATGACTGGGGGACGCTGTTCGAAATCATCCCATAGGTCGCATGAGGTCTGGTTTCCTCCCCATCCCCCGAGATGGCGTCGCTATCGCCCGATAGGGTGCGGTCAGGCAGCAGTCGCTCGCCACCTATCGCCGCCGGCCCTCGCGACCCCGTATGGCCCGAAAATTGGATCTGCTTGAATTCGCTGTGGTTCGTCAAGGCTCGCGATAATGGCTAACGAGATGCCCAGAGTCCTGGAGCCGTTCCGGTTCGTGCTGATCACCGTCGCCGGTTGGATGAATCAACGCCAACTGCAGATCATTGACTACTTCCGTGAGGAGAACCGGTTCTGCGCGAGCAACTCGGCGGGCAGCCTGTGCGACTCAACGACGACCAGCGCCGTCGCTTAGCCGCCAAGGCCAAGGGGCTAGGACGGGAGCTTTTGGCCGAGGTGGCCACCATCGTCTACGCCTGAGATCTTGTTGGCCTGGCATCGGAAACTGATTGCCCAGAAATACGACGGCAGTGGCAGGCGCGGGCCGGGGCGACCTCGCACCGCCGCCCAGATCGAGGCTTTGGTACTGCGCATGGCAGAGGAAAACCGGGATGGCGGCTATCGGCGGATGGAGGGTGCTTTGTCCAATCTGGGGCGTGCTGGCCCGCAGCACGATCGCGGAGATGCTGCCAGCGGCACGGAATCGAGCCGGCACCGGAGCGGAGTCGGAAAACGACCTGGAGGGAGTTTCTGATTCGGCATTGGGAATTGCTGGAGGCCGCCGATTTCTTCCCTGTGGAAGCGGTGCGAGTGAACCGTCCCCCTTAGATCTCGTATCGGACAACGGTCGGCACTTGATTGGTGTTGACCGCCTTGATTCCGGTCAACTGTTCGAGCGCGGCGAGTAGTTCGCGATATTCGTTGCGATTCAACTGCAAGAGGACTTGCGCTTGCCGGATATCTCCGCTGGCACGCGTCCAAGTAACGCCGATGTAGCGAGTCTCGCTCTCGCCAAGATGCATCAACGGCACAACATCGAGAACCGAGGCACCCAGACGGCGGCGCACTTCGGTGCCGTAAGATATCTCCGTAATGTTCTTAAGCGGAACAGCGACGCTGCGACTGCCCTGCATGAAGACTACTGCATCCTTGCCGAGCGCAGCGCGAACCCTGTGGTGATCGAGCGGCAGGCTGCCGCCGGCATATGTTGCAGGGTAGTCGGTCGGGCCTTTCTTCGCCAGGGCGTTAGGTGGAAGCAGAGTTAACCCTGAAAACAGCAATAGGAGTACTGGCAAGAGTCTCATAGATATACGATTAATGATGCCCTCAACTGATTTGATGCGGACGGGCCATTCAAAGTTGCGAAAACTGTGCTGCGCCGCTGCAGCCCGCTGTCCGTTTGGTACACCTGTTGCGGAAACAGCACACGTTGAAAACCGGGTCTGCCTTACTTACTCGATGCGCAGTTCACTATCTTTTCGGAGGTGTGATATCGGTTACCGGTAGATCCCAATGGGCCAGCAATATCTCGAACCGGCGTTGTTCTTCGCGCTTGTAAGTCTCCTGCTCCGGCCAGAGTTGCTTGATAAGACGATCTTCGTCAGGATTGGCTGTTGTCGCCATTGTCGAGTTCTTGAACCGAATCGTGACGCGATAATCCCATCGCGCATCCTCGGTCATGTGGTTGGCGGGCTGCTCAATCTTCAGCGAGATCATGCGGCCGCTCTCGACGATCTTCTGGAGTAACGGGTAGTGGTTTTTCAAGAAGAGTTGCAGAAATTCCTGCTGATGCCCCCATTGCACCTTGTAGTAATACTCCATGGTGTAGGGCTGGTCAGGTGCCGCCTGTGGCGGGGCGCCCTGGGCGAGTAGCGGCCGAGTCAGAACTGACAGCCACAGCGTAAACAGTATGTTTCTCATCGATCCTCCAACAACCGAAGTGACTTTGGATTGTAGCAAAGCGCGGGCACCAAACGATTTGAGTGGAACAGGGCGAACTGGTGGTAACGTTGCGGCCAGCCTTACGGCGCGCTGAGGCGGGCCAAGGCGCTCGGTATTCTTGCTCGATTGTCTCGGTAGTGAGGACGTCCTCGCAAAGGACAACGCGGAGGTGATCGAAAACTGCGGATAGCGGTTTGCCGCGTATGGCCCGGAAAATTAAACCGGCCCCCACGGCCTATTGGGCGAAGCGAGGAGCGCCAAAGCAAGGCAAGAGCCAGGAGAATGCAGCTTGGCCTGTATTCCCAATCATTGGATGCGCCAATCGCCTTCGCCTTGGGCGTATGTAGGTGCGCCGTTATGGCTTGCCTGACTCCGGCCTAAATTTCATATTTCAGGCCGCCGCGCGGTAGTAATAGTTCAGCAGGCCGCCCAGGCGCGGGCGCCGCTGGACCGCTCCGGCGTTTTCCAAATGGCCTGCCTCAGGGCGGATGAGTCGGTTGGCCAAACCCTGATGGTTGCGCTCGGTGTGATAATAGGCGACGAAGTTGGAAATGGCTGTCCGCAACGACTCCTCGCCAAACAGGATCATGCGTTCCAGGCAGGGTTCCTTGATCGTCCGCACGAATCGCTCGGCATGCGCATTCAGATTCGGCGATCGCGGCGGCGGCTTCACCGACGTCACGCCCACATCCGCCAGCGTGCGCCCGAATTCTGCGGTGAACAGCGGGTCCCAATCATGGATTAGGTAACGCTTGCCAGTCAGAACTCCGTCCACGGCATCGGTGAGATTCCTGCCAATCTGGCTCATCCACAGCCCATCGGCGCCGGTCGCGATGCCCGTAATCTCCACCTTGCGGGTGGACAACTCCATGAAGAACAGCACCCTGAACCGTTGCAGCCCGCGCCGGGTCCACACTCCCACAGTGAAGAAATCGGCGGCCACCAGCAATTCCCAATGCCGGCTCAGAAACTCCTTCCAGGTCGTTTTCCGACTCCGCTCCGGTGCCGGCTCGATTCCGTGCCGCTGGCAGCATCTCCGCGATCGTGCTGCGGGCCAGCACGCCCCAGATTGGACAAAGCACCCTGGAGGCGCCGATAGCCCCAATCCCGGTTTTCCTCTGCCATGCGCACTACCAAAGCCTCGATCTGGGCGGCGGTGCGAGGTCGCCCCGGCCGCGCCTGCCACTGCCGTCGTATTTCTGGGCGATCAGTTTCCGATGCCAGGCCAACAAGACCTCAGGCGTGACGATGGTGGCCACCTCGGCCAAAAGCTCCCGTCCTAGCCCCCTGGCCTTGGCGGCTAAGCGACCGGCGCTGGTTGTCGTTCAGCCGCACAGGCTGCCCGCCGAGTTGCTCACGCAGAACCCAGTTCTCCTCACGCAGGTAATCGATGATCTGCAGTTGGCGTTGGTTCATCCACCCGGCAACGGTGATCAGCACGAACCGGAACGGCTCCAGGACTCTGGGCATCTCGTTAGCCATTATCGCGAGCGTTAAGGCAAACGGTGACGAACCGTCGCGAATTCACGCAGATCCAATTTCCGGACCATACGGGCAACATCCAGCCCGCGGAATATCAACTCTGTGGCAGAGAGCGTGGGCCTGCCGCTTGCCCCTCCCGCGACAGCTTCTCGCGGAGCAGATCCTCGACATCCCCGAGTTTCTCACCCAGCAGATTCAGTTTTCGCGCCACGCCTTGAATCTCCGACTCGGCGCGGCGATTAACGTCAAAATCAAGCTCGCTGCGCAGACGATCTTTCTTATCCTGCCGGTTTTGGCTCATCATGATGACCGGCGCCTGGATGGCCGCAATCATCGAAAGGAACAGGTTGAGCAGGATAAATGGATACGGGTCCCAGGCCGCTCCGCCCAGCCGCACATTGATGAAAGTGTAGATGGTGAGGATCACCGAAAACGCGATGATGAAGGACCACGACCCGCCAAAGCGAGCGACGACATCGGCAATGCGCTCGCCGCGCGTCTCGCCTTCCTCGATCACATCGTTCGGGTTGCGCGTCGCACGCGTGCGTACCAGCTGCTGCGAGGCGTGGAACTGACGGCCCAGCACCGTCAGCATGTCCATCCCCGCATGCGGCTTGCGTTCGATCAGAATCGCGATGTCGTTCCGCTCCACCTCAAGGCACACGCATTCCTCGAGGGCGAAGGCATCGGTCTGATGCGGTGTCTGGTCGAGCATCGACGCAAAGCCGAAAAACTCGCCATTTCCCGGCTGATCGACGATCACCTCCTGTTGATCGTCGTCCACGATAGTCAGCCGGACGCTCCCGGAGACCACTACGTACGCCTTCCCCCCTGGGTCGCCCATCTTGTAGATCCGTTCGCGCGCGGCGAATCGCTTGAGCTCGACTTGAGCGGCCAATACGGCCTTCTCATCCGCGTCCAGCAGAGCGAAGAGCGGGACATCTTTCAGTACTTCCGGGTTGCACGCCATCGACCACCTCGTGGATATTCTACACGTGGGCGGCTTCGCAATCGGAGCCACGACCGTGAGGGAGTGGTCTTCCCGGCAAAGTTGCTGTAATCAGGCTCGCGCCGATTCTGAGCACCAGCGTTATCCAGAGGTTCTGAGCGTTTTTCAACAAGCACCTAAAGCCGGCGCGGCGTTCGATGCACTCGCCACATCTAGCGCTTCCCGGCTTCCTGTTTCGCTCTCTGCAAAATTTGAACTAAGCTGGATTCATCGAAATAAGTTCCCTCAAGCCAAACAGCCTGGATCTTCGTGGTGTTGTGAATGTCCGCGAGAGGATCGGCGCGCAGCAATACGAGATTTGCAATCCTGCCCGGTTCGACCGTTCCCAACTCCGCGCTTCTTCCAAGGAACCTCGCGGGATTGATGGTGGCCGCCTGCAAAGCTGCCAGCGCGGCAAGGCCGGATTCAACCATCAAGGCAAGCTCATCGTGAAGGCTGAATCCGGGGAAGCAGTAAGGGTTCATGGCATCGGTTCCCGCCATCATAGGCACGCTGGCTCGAAACATGCCGCCCACCACTCGTTCGTCAGACGAAAAAATGCCGCGCGCCAACTGGAATTGGCCATCATGCCAACGCCGCAATTGCGGCTCGATCCGCGCGCGCCATCTGTCGCGGGATTTTCGATCGATATATTGAAGGCGCGCATCGGAGGTAAACCTGGAGTCGTCGAGGCGTCCCCACATCTGGAGGACGGTGAGCGTCGGCACCTGCCAGGTTTCGTTCTGCCGGAACTCGGCAAACAGAGCCCGGCATTTTGACTCGTCGAAACTGCGATATCCTTGCGCTTCTATCGCCAGCCGATCTCGAAAGAATTGCGCCCGAAGGATGGCGCCCATGAGACTTTCCTGCTGGCTGGAACAGGCTGACGCTATCCCTCGAAGATGCTCCATGGAACGCTGCCCCGCGGCGGAAGCTTCCTGGGCTGTGATGGCATCCGGCACATGGCCCTCAAAAGCAATGTGCTGTTGCTTGGCTTCATCCGCCAGCGCGAAGTAAGCGTTGCGCGGAATGCGGGTATACACCTTGATGAAGTCGGCGCCGCTGGCTTTGATTTCGTCCACCGTGCGGCGGGCATCGGCGGGCTTTTTCACGACGATCGATCCAGGCCACACCGCCGGACTGCCATCCACAATGGCGCTGGCGAGATCAATCTCCGGTGATGGAGCCTGCCGCGCGAGTTCCGCGCGAAGTGCGGATGTATCTCTCGCACCGGACATGATGCGCACGCCAGTTACACCGTTCGCGACATAGAGCGGGAGCTCGTTCGCGTCATGCACGTGTACGTGCATGTCCCAAAGGCCGGGGATGAGGTATGCCCCGTGAGCGTCTATGGCGCCCGTTGCGGTGGCGTCTGTCTCCTGTGCCGGGCCGACAGATGCGATGCGGCTCCCGCGAATCCTTACCGTCTGGTCCTTCAGTTCCGAACCTGTGGCAACATCGACCACCGTGACATGCCGGATTGACGTCTCAGTAACGGAACTTTCCTGGGCAGCGGCAAGGCACGCGGAGAGTACGAAAATCAAAAGCAGCATCTGGCGTAGTGCGCGTCTTTCACGAAGTATCGCACGGGTGCGGCACGCCCGGCCAGTCGATGCATAGAGCTATTTGCCGGAGTAGCTGGCCGTTGCGGTCGTTCCCATGCGCGACTCCGCGTTGAACGGCGATAATGCCGCCGTGGACCAACCGCTCGCTAGCGAAGACCTATCAGCGATGGCTTTCAACAATTCAAAACGTGAAGACCGCCTTTCCGCCAATAGTGCCATCGTTGACCTGAGTATACGCTTGCTGCGCCTCGCCCAAACTGAAACGCTTCGCCACTGGAGCCGCCTGGAGTGCGCCGGATTCGAATCCCGGTGTCAGTCGTTCCAATATTACCGCAGAGGCTTCTGTGTCATAGGCGCGGCTGTCTACACCAAAAAGGCTAAGGCGGCGATGGTAGAAATCCACCAAATCGAAGGAGACACGCCGGTCTCCAACCGATGTGATGTTCGCCTGGCGTCCTAATCGACCCAGAGTACGCAGGCACGGCTCGAATAAGGGACCACCCACGCAATCGTATGCGACGTTAGCGCCTTTGCCTTCAGTCAGTCGAAGTACACCATCGGTCAAGCTCTCGTGGCCGTTGTTCGCGTCCGCGACGAGCGTGTGGTCGATTCCATATTCCCTTTGGTGTTCAGCAGATATCGGCATACGAGCCACGCCAATCGTTCGTCCGCCCTTCCACTTCGCGATCTGCATGACGGCGCTTCATACGCCACCTGTAGCGCCCGTCGCGAGCACAGTCTCGCCCGATCGCAAACCGGCAATTTCGACCAATCCAATCCAGGCCGTCACGAAGTTCACACCTGCTGCTGCCGCCTCCTCAAAGGTCAAGTTCTTCGGTTTCAGGCGCACCCCAGCAAGAGGCAGCACCAGCAACCGCATGAGTACCGTCGCGAGTGAAGCCGACATCGCCGCCAGTGCCCCACACTTCCGTACCGATCATCGAGGACGGGCCATCGGCTACAACTCCCGAGAAGTCACGTCCGGGCGGGCGCGGCAGTGTGGTCCCTTCCATGCGGCCTTGAATGTTCTTGGCGTCACTCGGGTTTACCGACGCCGCTCGAACCCGCACCACGACTTCGCCTGCTCTCGGCTGAGGATCGGGAACGGTTTCCAGATTTAGCTTGTCGAAACCGCCAAACTCATGAAATCGCAACGCGTGCATCTGGATCTCTCCTTGGGGAGTGTGCCATTCATCGATGATATGACGAAAATCCGTAGCTGTCGCACGGTCACTGGCACGGCCTCGGCGCCTGCTTGTCTGCCTCTCCTGGCCGGACCGGTTAGGCCGGATAAGCGCCTGCGGCCTGCCAAACTGAGGCGTGAAACGCGCGGCAGCGGCCGGGGCGAGGAGGCGCCCCATCCGGCCCGTCGATGTATAATCACCTGCCTGAATAGCTGACCCGCCACACGCTGTTCGAGCCGTCGTCGGTCACGATGAGCGAGCCATCTTGCGCCACTGCAACGCCCACCGGCCGGCCCCACACGTCGCCGTCCGCAGTCACAAAGCCCGTCAGGAAGTCCTCGTATTCACTCGTGGCATGACCATCTTTCATTGGAACCCGGATTACTTCGTAACCCGTGCGCACGGCCTTATTCCACGAGCCATGTTCGCCGGCGAAGATATCGCCCCGATATTCGGCGGGAAACTGCGGGCCGTCATAAAAAGTCATCTCCAGGGATGCGTTGTGCGGTTGCAGCAAGACGTCCGGCGAGATCACTTTGCTCTGCAGCTCCGGATGCTTGCCCTGCTGCCGCGGATCCTGATGTCCGCCCATGTAGAACCACGGCCAGCCATAAAAACCGCCAGGCTGAACGTGGGTGATGTAATCCGGCACCAGGTTGTCGCCCAAACCGTCGCGCTCGTTCACCGACGCCCACAATTCGCCCGTGGTGGGATTCGTCGCAATGCCTACCGCGTTGCGGATCCCGTACGCGTAGATCCGGCCTCCGCTTCCATCCGGGTTGAACTCGAGGATATCGGCGCGATGGTATTCTTGCGGGTTGTTATCGGCATCGTCGTCATTGGAGTGCGAGCCGACCGAGACAAACATCTTGCTGCCGTCGCGCGTAAAGGCAAGATCGCGCGTCCAGTGTCCGCCGCCAGTCAGCCGGCCGCCGGAAGGAATATCCGGAACGATCGTCTGCGGCGCGCCACGCGCTTTCAGGTCGCCATTGCGGTACGGGAAGCGCACCACCGAACCGGTGTTCGCCACGTAGACGTACTGCGGGTTATCTCCGGGCGGGTAGAAGGCGATTCCGAAGGGCTGCGTCAATCCCGTGGCGAATACTTCCACGGTCTGCGCTTTGCCATCCGCGGCGACGCCACGCAGCACGCGTATTTGTCCCGGTTCGCTCTCCGCCACGAATAAGTCGCCGTTAGGCGCGCGACGGATCAGCCGCGGATTCTGCAGACCCGTGGCATATTGCGTGACTGTGAATCCCGGTAGAGCTTTCGGCCAGGCATTCGGGGGACGCGCGACGATATGTGGACGGTTGTCCGCCGATTGAGTTCGATACGGTTCCGGCAGGTCCGCCAGCGCGATCTTGTGTATCGTGCCGGGCTGCTCGTGGCGATAGTCCGCGAACGGCGCGTGTGGCTGTACGTTCGCGTCGGAAGTGCCTCCGTTCAGAGAAGGCAACAGGCGAAAGCCCACCACGAATCCCGCGGCGGCGCACAGTATGGTTGCCATGCGAAAGTTAGAACGAAGCGTTTTCATGGTCAAGCCTCCACCAGCACGGAGCTCTCAACTGCTTCGGTGACTCGTGCGACGTCGGCGGCCGTCAGCGCCACGGCGCCCGCCCAAGCGTTCTCGGCAGCCTGGCTCTCGTCTCGCGCGCCCACCAGCACGTGCGTGATACCGGGTTGCGCGAGAGTCCAGGCAATCGCCAACTGGCCCTCAGTGAAGCTGTACTTTTTGGCCACCGGCCGCATGCGATCGAGCATTTCCCTTACACGAATGCGCGACTCGCGGCTGAACATCGGGTTGTGGCGGCGCAAGTCGTCTTCCGGAAAGACGCGCTTCGGATCGACTTTGCCGGTGAGTAGCCCGTTGGCCAGCGGCGAGTACGCCAGCACGGAGATATGGTTCTGCGCGCAATACGGCAGATACTCGCGTTCCAATTCGCGATGGAGCATGCTGTACTGCTCCTGCGCGGCATCCACCGGACCCAGAGACCGGTATTGCCGCACTTGATCGACTGTGCAGTTGGAGACTCCGATCGCGCGAATCTTGCCCTGCTTTTTCAACTCGAGCAGCGTGCCCATCGTCCCTTCGATCGGCGTGGTGGCATCTTGCCAGTGCGTCTGGTAGAGATCGATGTAGTCGGTTTCGAGACGCCGCAAGCTGTGTTCGACTTCGTACCGAATGGATTCCGCGCCGAGGTAACGGTGAATGCGTGTGCCATTCTGATCGACGAAGAAGGTGCCTTTGGCGGTATGCCAAACCAAGCCGCACTTGGTGGCCAGAATCACCTTGTCGCGGCGCCCGCGAATCGCCTCGCCGACGATTCGCTCGGAAAGACCGAGTCCATAGGCCGGCGCCGTGTCGATGAAGTTGACGCCGGCATCCAGCGAAGCTTGAATGGAGCGGACCGACTTCTGTACATCGGTGCCTCCCCACATCCATCCGCCGAGGGCCCAAGTGCCGTGCGCCACGACGGAAGCCGTAATTCCAGATTGTCCGAGAGGTCTGTATATCATGCCCACTACAAATGCACTCATTGTGCCAAACGGATGCCCGTTTCGGACGCGCAACTTATAATCATAGTGGAGACGGCTCATCGCGAAACAGGCCCGGAAGCGATTCACGAATTCACGAGATGCCGTGACTTGGGCAGGTGGTGACTGATCGGCCCAAAAAACAGGAATAAGCGGCTTATTACCAATATGTTGGGCTTTGTTTGTCAAAATTGACGGCCGCCCGCGGACGACACAGTCAGGGCAGGAGGATGGTCTTACAGGAGGATGGTCTTAAGGGTGGGCTTGAGGGGCATGCCGGCGAGGCTGTGGGCGTCCCATCCTCCGCCAAGTGCTTTCACTAACATTACCGAAGCCACGAGTTGGGCGCCTTGAATCTGCGCGGCCTGGCGTTGGTTCGACAGCAGGCTCTGCTGCGCGGTGACTACATCGAGGTAAGTGACCAGCCCGCCGGTGTAACGATTCAGCGCGATATTCAGCGCGCGCTGGGAGTCCGCGACGGCTGTCGCCTGCGACTTCGCCGCGCCGGCAAAGACTTCGAGCCCGGCCAGGGCATCCTCGACTTCCTGAAACGCCACCAACACGGTCTGTCGATATTGCGACACCGAGTCCTGGTATCCCGCGTTCGCGAAATCCACGCCGGCGCGGATCCGGCCACCGGAAATTAGTGGCTGCGCCAGCGTCGCGCCGACGGCCCACAGCGAACTCGGCAGGGAGAAGAGGTTCCCGATGCCGGTGCTTTCGAGTCCGGCGGTAGCCGCCAACTGCAGGCTCGGATAATAGGCCGACTTGGCGACCCCGATCTGCGCATTGGCCGCAGCCATTAGGCGCTCTTGGCGCGCAATGTCCGGACGGCGTTCCAGTACATCGGACGGCACGCCAGTCGGGATCGCCGGAAGATACTTCTGCAGCGAGCCTTCCGCCACGCGGAAATCCGGAGCCGCAGCGCCGCATAATACCGCCAGCGCGTGCTCGTAGTTCGCGCGCAGTTGCCGCTCCAGGGTGGCTTGCGTGCGGGTGGCCTCCAACAATGCCTGCTCCTGCGACAGATCCAGACCGGAGGCGACTCCCCCATCGTGACGGTTCTGGACCAGCGCCGTGGCCTTCTCCATCGCCCCGACCGTATCGTCCAGAATGCGGATCTCCGCATCCACCTCGCAGAGCGTGAAGAAGTCGGCGGCGGTCTCCGCGGTCAGCACTAGTTTCACGTTTTCGAAGTCCGCGCCGGCGGCCTGGTACGACGCATTGGCGGCTTCCACGCTACGCCTGGTGCGACCGAAAAGATCCGGCTCGTAGCTCAGCACGAATGGCAGGTTCCACGCGTTTTGCGTGATCGGACCGTCCACGACTCCGCCCAGAGACGGGCGGTTCGCCGAGAGCCGAAACCTTTGGAACGAGGGCGACACGCCGGCCTGTGGGTAGAAGTTGCTGATGGCCACCGAAGCCAGCGCGCGGGCCTGCTGTAAGCGCGCGCTCGCCGAGACCAGGTCCTGATTCGAAGCCAGCACGGTGGCCTCCAGGCGATTCAGTTCTGCGTCGTGGAAGATCTGCCACCACGCGCCTTTCGGGATTTGATCTTTCGGGTCTCCCGGCCGCCACGGGCCTTCCGTGTGCCATGCCGCCGGTTGGGGCGCGGGGGGCGTGTGATAATCCGGCCCGACAGGATGGCACGCGGCCAGGAGTAGAGCCAGCGCCACCAGGATGAGCATCGCTCGCTGTGGCTGGTGGGACCCAGAGGGTACCCCGGCTGGTGGCTGGTGGTTGTGTTGGCTCATAAGGGCTTCCCTGCCGCTACGCGCACCTTCTGGCCGTCCTCGAGTGAGTCGGGAGGATTCTGCACTACGCGATCTGTCGCGCGGACTCCTTGCAGGATTTCCAGGCTAGTGCCAAAATCGCGTCCGATCACGATGGGCCGCAGTTGCACCCGATCGCCGGGCCCCACCACGGCCACGCTCGGCCCCTCCGACCGGAACAGCATGGCGCTCGATGGCACCGACAGCCGGCGGCCGTTCACCGGCACGTTAAAGTGAACTTGCGCGTAGGCGCCCGGCAAAAGGTGTCCATCCTTGTTCGGGACGTCCACTTCAGTCAGCAGCGTGCGCGTATTCTGATCGATAGCGTTCGCGGTACGCACCACCGTCCCGGTGAAGCGCGACGCCGGAAATTCGGCCAGCCCGATCCAGGCCCGCATGCCCGCGCGCATGCTTGGGGCATCGGCTTCCGGAATACTCACATACACGCGCAGCGGATCGATCAGGGCGAGATTGAAAAGCTCTTTGCCCGATCCGCCGTTGCCGGCGTTGACCAGCGCGCCGATATCCACGTTGCGCTTCGTGAGCACGCCCGCGAAGGGCGCGTATACGTGCTTGAACGATTCAAGCTGCTGCAACCGCCGGACATTAGCATCCGCGGCGGCCATGTTGGCCTGGGCCTGCGCGTAGTCACTGGTTCTCTGGTCCAGTTCCTGTTGCGAGACAGAGTCCGTGCGGCGCAATTCGCGCCAGCGGTCCGCGCTGGTGTGCGCCAGATCCAACGCCGCGACCATCTGTTGGCGCGCGGCTTGCGCTTGGGAGAGCTCCTGGTCCACTTCGGGCGTATCCAGATCGGCCAGCAGCTCGCCCTTTGTGACGGTCGCGCCGATGTCTTTATACCAGCGCAGCAGATAGCCATTGGTGCGCGCGTAAATCGGCGATTCCGTGTAGGCCTGCACGCTGCCCGGCAATTCCAGCTCGTTCGACCGCGGCTCAGGCTGCGGGTAGCCGGTCGAAATCGTGGTCACCGCGAGGCGCGCGGTTTCGGCGGACAACGCCACCTGCTCCTTCGCCCGCGCTTTGATGCTGAGCGTACCGGCGGCGAATAAGCCTAGGACAGCGACGAGCGCAGCAACGATCCATCGCCTGGCTGAAGGTGCGGGGTTGTTCACGATTTCGAGTTCTGGTTCGAGTATTGGGATCTCTTGGGTAGCCATAATTATTCTCTTGCTCCGTGGATTAAACCGAACACCGTGGGGACGAAGAACAGCGTCGCAACGGTGGCGAAAAGCAGCCCGCCGATCACCGCCCGTCCGAGCGGCGCGTTCTGTTCTCCGCCTTCGCCGAGCCCCATGGCCATGGGCGCCATGCCGATGATCATCGCGAGGGCCGTCATCAGAACGGGCCGCATTCGCGTATGTCCGGCGGCCACCGCCGCCTCCCGCGCGGGCATCCCTTCATCCATCCGTTCGCGGGCGAAGGAAACCATCAAGATACTGTTGGCGGTCGCCACGCCCACGCACATAATTGCGCCGGTGAGCGATGGCACATTCAGGGTCGTGTGGGTCAGCAGCAGGGACCAGGTGATTCCAGCCAAGGCGCCGGGCAACGCGGTGATGATGATGAACGGGTCCAGCCACGATTGAAAATTCACCACGATCAACAGGTAGGCGAGCACGATGGCCATAACCACGCCGGCGCCCAGTCCGATAAACGACTGCGACATGGTGGAGACCTGGCCGGTGATGGTCAGATGGCTGCCGCGCGGAAGTTGTTTTTCGAGCGGCTGGGCTACCCGGCGGACATCGCTGGCCACGCCGCCCAGATCGCGGCCCTGCACGGAGGCGTACACGTCCACCAGCGGCTGCACATTATAGTGAGAAATCACGGCGGGCTGATTGATGTGACGAAACGACGCCAGATTTCCCAGAATCTGCGGTTGGGGCGAAGCCGGCGTGCGGATGGGCGTGTCGAGCAGCGCCTTTACCGAATCCACCCGATACTGCGGCGTCTGCACGGCCACGTTGTAGCTGATCCCATTCTTCGGATTGAGCCAGAAAGTGGGCGCCGTCTGAAAGCTCGAGCTCAAGGAGACCAGCAGGTTGTCCGCCACGTCGCGCTGGCTCAATCCCACCGATTGCGCGAAGGTCCGATCCACATCCAGGTGCAGCGTGGGAGCGTCGTAGGCCTGCTGCACATGCACATCCACGGCGCCGGGGATGGCGCGAATCCGGTTGGCCAGTTGCCGCGCCACGTTGTAATTGCCCAGTTGGTCGTTGCCGGCGATTTGCACGTCGATGGGCGCGGGCACGCCGAAGTTGAGAATTTGCGTGACGATGTCGGCGGGCTGGAAGAAGAATTGAGTCGCCGGGAATCGCCGCGGCAGCTCCTCCCGCAGCAGCTTCACATACTCGGG
>Ga0181532_10002602_pt1 | contig 16766 bp, 12 predicted proteins | sample PEATcosm2014_Bin_33_FD_119768 | JGI IMG/M metagenome (GOLD analysis project Ga0181532, IMG submission 119768) | Peatland microbial communities from MTU Mesocosm Facility, Houghton, MI, USA - PEATcosm2014_Bin11_30_metaG | ecosystem: Environmental > Terrestrial > Soil > Wetlands > Peat | place...
GGTCTTTCCTGTACCCGATGGTCCGGTCAGCAGGATGCCTCGCGGCGGCGCCAGTCCAACCTGCTCGTAGATCTCATCGCGCATGTGAGAATGCTCGACGACAGCATCGAGCAGGCGCTTCACTTCGCTTAGACCGCCGAGAGATGCAAACGTCGATGTGCTCTTCTCAATAAAGAATTCGCGGGTCGCGCTGGGCTCGACTTCCTTTAACCCCGCGAGAAAGTCTTCGCGCGTAACCTGCAGCGCTGCCAGATCGGCCGATGCGGCGCGGTCTGTTTCGAGCGGGGAGTCGGAGAGAAAACGGCGCAAGGCAATCATGCCCACTTCCTGCCCCAACGCTTCAAGATCGGCGCCGACGAAGCCGTGGGAATGCTCGGCAATTTCCACCAGGTCGACGTCGGGCGCGAGCGGCATGGCGCGAGTGTGGATCCTCAGGATCTGCAGCCGCGCTTGCGTGTTCGGCACGCCAATTTCAATTTCTCGATCAAAGCGGCCGGGACGGCGCAGCGCCGGGTCGAGCACCTCGGGAATGTTCGTCGCCCCAATGACGATGACCTGGCCGCGCGCGACGAAGCCATCCATCAAGCTGAGAAGCTGTGCCACAACGCGTTTTTCGACCTCGCCCGCCACCTCGGTGCGTTTGGGAGCTACGGCGTCGATCTCGTCGATGAACAGAATCGCCGGCGCGTGGCGCGCCGCTTCATCGAAAACCTCGCGCAGCTTGGCCTCGCTCTCGCCGTAGAACTTCCGCATGATTTCAGGGCCGTTGAGGTGGATGAAGTGCACGCGGCTTTCGGCGGCCACGGCGCGGGCCAGCAGAGTCTTGCCGGTGCCCGGCGGACCGTACAACAGCACACCCTTGGGCGCGAGAATTCCGAGGCGCTCGAAAATGCGGGAGTGCTTGAGTGGCAGTTCAACGATTTCGCGCACCCGCGCCACTTCACGCTCCAGGCCGCCGATATCTTCATAGGAAACCGACGGAGCGCGAGCCACCGTCTGCTCGCTTTCGACGACTCGTATGTCGGTGCGTTTCCCGATCACCACCGGTCCGGACGGAATCGTACGTACTACCTGGAAGTTCACCGCTTTGGCAAAGGTCGGCACACGCACCACGCAGCCCGTGATGACCGGGACATCCACCAGGTCCTCGAGCATCTGGTCAGGTGCGATGGTCGCGGGCGCGGCTCCCACCCACAACGGCGAAAAACGGACGGCCACGGCCTGAGCGTGCTCGACGGGCGTCACCGTCACCGGCTCCTGCAAGCCGGCGCCGCAATTACTTCGGCACGTGCCGTCGATCTGAATCATGCCTTCATAGCCTTCGTCCGAAAGCTCGGCGCGTGCAACCCCGATCGTGGCGCCGGTGATCTTCAGGACATCGCCCGCACGGGCGCCCATGCGCTGCAGGTCGGCGGGCGCCAGTCGCGCGATGGCGTGGCCGATATCCTCGACCCGCGCCTCGGCAACGCGCAGCGTCAGGGCTGCCACGCGAGACTCCGGCTCGCGAGATGCACTGGCCACACGGGTCACGTCATTTTCCAGGTCAGTCATTTTCGAAGTCAGTCATTTCCAGGTCAGTTAATCTGATGATCCCCAGTTAGTTTTGCTCGATGCCCCACGCATCGTTCTCGGCAGCGGTTAGCCGCCGCGCTCACTGTTACGCGATCGCTGTCACGCGATCGCTCTCCCACGGAATTGCGAGTCGCCGGCCAAGAGGAAACCCTCCCTTGGTCAAATCTTGTCAAGTACTATCTCTTCAACGTCTTCAATATGACGCCGCATAGCATCCCTTGCCGCCTCGGCATCGTGGCGCTTGATCGCACCCAGGATCCGGCGGTGGCCGGCGAGCGATTTTTGCGGCCGGCCTTTCACCTGCAAAGAACGTTCCCGCGTTTCGCGCAGCAACTCCATGAGAATGTCGAGCACTTTCAATACAACACTGTTACCGGAAGCCAGAGCAACGCTGTAGTGGAATTCCGCATCCTCGGAGATGCTGGCTTCGCCATGAGACAGGGTTACTTCCTGCCGGTCGAGAATCTCTTCCATCTCCGAGATTTCGTCGGGAGAAGCATGGGTGGCGGCGCGCGCAGCCAACGGTGGTTCAAGCATCTTGCGAAAATCCAGAAGCTCGCTGACCATTTCCTGACGGTGCTTTAGAGCATTCGCAAATGGATTGATCGCTGACTCGTCCGGTTGGCGAACGATGGTCCCGGCGCCTTGACGGGGCTCAACCAGGCCCATCAGTTCGAGGCCTCGAATCGCGTCCCGAATGGAACTGCGGCTCACTTGCAACATCTCCGCCAGCTCTCGCTCCGAGGGAAGTTTGTCGCCGGGTTTCAGTTTCTTCAGAATCAAACGCTCGATCTGCTTGGCGACTTCTTCGTAGACCTTGTTCCTGCGGACAATCTCAAAGTCGGATTTGACCGGCATTGCCATAGGTAGAAAGAAAACAGAGAAACGGACAAGTGGTCCGATAAGTGGACCAGCGACCAAGGGAGTATACCGCCGTTGTCAAGTCCCCCGCAAATGCTTTTACTTTTATTATCGCTGGTCCGCCCGTTTCAGTTGCTGCGCAGTCGCACACTCCGCCAATAGCTTCGCACAACTGTACACTGTTCGCGTGCAGAGCATGGGCAGTCCCACGCGCTCGCCCAGCTCCACGACCGCGCCTACCAGCGCTTCCAGTTCCATGGGCCGGCCCGCTTCGAGATCTTGCAGCATTGAAGTTTTGTGCTCGCCAACTTTTTCCGCACCTGCGATTCGTTGATCGATGGAAACCGGCAACTCCATGCCCAGCTTGCGAGAAACTGCTTCCACTTCCTGCATGATGTTCCGAATCACGGAACAAACTCCCGGATCGCGCACCATCTGAACCAGCGTAGCGCGCGTCAAGGCGCTAACCGGGTTGAAGGAAGCGTTGCCCAGAACCTTGACCCAGATTTCGTGCCGGAGACGGGTTGTGACCGGGCAGCGCAAGCCGGAGGCGATGAGCGCCTCGGCAATTCGGCGGGAGCGGTCGGAGCGCGAACCGTCCGGCTCGCCAAGAGAAATTCGGTTGCCCTCGATGTGTTGAATCACGCCGGGTGAGGGAATCTCGGTCGAAAAATAAACGATGGACCCAAGCACACGATGCGCTTCGATGGCCGAGGAAATCACGCCGCCGGGATCGACTCGTTCCAGACGCAGTCCTTCCCAGTCGCCTCCGAAGCCCTGGAAGTACCACCACGGAATTCCATTTTGTGTGCTGACGACCGTGGTGTCTGGCCCCAACACTGGCCGCAGTTGAGGCGCAAGCTGCGGCAGGCCATGCGCCTTTACCCCAAGAAACACAACGTCCACCGGTCCCACTTCTGCCAGGGAAGCGGCGATTGTCGGCCGCGCCGCGAAATCTCCGTCGGGGCTTTTCACCTGCACGCCGTGGTCTTGCATGGCGCGAAGGTGCGGCCCGCGCGCGAAGAGAGTGACATCGAAACCGGCCTGCGCCATGCGTGCGCCGATGTAGGCTCCGATGGCGCCCGCCCCCGCGATCAGGAATCTCATGGTTGATTACCCGTGCCAGTCATCCACGTTGGTCATCGTTGGTCATGGTTGGTCGTCCGTAAGCGCGGCGGCTACCGCGCGGCGGCGAATTTTTCCAGTGGCGGTTGTGGGGATGCTTTGTACGAGATAAATCTTCTTGGGACATTTATATTCAGCCAGCAACTCGCGGCAGTGTGCGATGAGTGCCGACTCGGTGGCCCCGTGGGGCTCGTGCAAGACCACGGCGGCAGCTACCTCTTCACCGAGTGTGGGATGCGCGCAGCCAAACGTGACCGCGGCCGCGACCGCGGGATGCCGCAGCAAAATCTCATCGACTTCATGGGGCGCGATGTTCTCGCCACCGCGGATGATGATGTCCTTGATGCGACCCGTCAAATGCAAGTAGCAGTCTTCGTCAAGCAAACCTTCGTCGCCGGTACGAAACCATCCATTCACAAAAGCGCGCGCATTGGCCTCGGGATTGTTTGCATATCCGCGAAACACGTTCGCTCCCTGAATGGCCACTTCACCTCGCTGGTTGGTGCCGAGGTGATTGCCCTCCTTATCCATAATGCTGATGCGGAGCCCCGCGCCCACGCCCACCGAGCCAGCCTTCCGATGCCGTGGGGGTAACGGATTCGAGGTCATCTGGTGGGCAGCTTCCGTCATTCCATAAGCTTCGACGAACGGCACGCCGAACAGTCCCTCGATCTTGTGAATGAGTTCCGGCGACAAAGGCGCGCTGCAGGAACGGATGAAGCGCAGACTGGCAGCCTCCACTGGCTTCTTGTGAGTCCGGGCCGCCAGAAGCTGATGCATTGTGGGTACTCCGGAATACCAGGTTACGCGATGTTCTCGAACCGTCCGCCAGAAAGAAAGGGCGTTGAATTTGGTGGGAACAACTACGGTACCTCCGGAAAGCAAGGTTGCCATGGTTGAGGCAATCAATCCATGAACGTGGAACAGCGGCATGATGCACAGCGAAACATCTTCCTCGGAAAGCGCGTAGGTGTTGGCAATATTCGCCGACGAGACCGCGAGATTGAAATGCCGCAAGGGCACACGCTTGGGCCGGCCTGTGCTTCCGCTGGTGTGCAGGACCAGTGCAATATCGTCCGCCGCGGGCTCGCTTGCCGAAACGCCACTGGGAGCATTCACCATTTGAACGTGTCCCTGGTTGTTCATTTCCACCGAGAAGATTGGGATCTTGCGGTCCGCGGCGGCGCTTCGCACAAATTCCGTGCCCACCGGGGAACAGAGCAAAATGCGAGCATTCGTGTCTCCGAGAAAGAAAAGAAATTCCTCATAGGGATAGGCCGGGTTCAAAGGGGCTGCGGTTCCGGCGATGGAGGCGGCGAGAAAGCTCACGATCGCAGGCAATCCGTTCGGCAATGCAATCGCCACCGCATCGCCTCGGCGAATGCCGGCGGAGGCCAAAGCGTTGGCCATGGCCAGGACCTGCTGCCGCAACGAAGCGTAGGTGACACGGATGCCCAGCTCGGGCACGACCACGGCGGTGTGACTGTCCGCAAAATGCAGGACATCAAGTAGCGTGTTGACCGATTTGAGAGTCATCTGCGTCCGTCGAGCATGTGGAGCATGAGGTTCTTCGCTCCGCTTAGGATGACAATCCAATGCTCGGCTCAGGATTACAATCCAAGTTTCGGGGCGGCTTAGCCCGAGTAGCCTTCGGCTTTCAGTGCCTGACCAAACTCTTTCAGAAAAAACTGCACGTTATCTTCGGTGGCCAGCGGGCCCATCACACCAATGCGGAAGACCTTGCCCGCAAGCGGCCCGAAACCGCCGGCGATCTCAATGCCTGCCTTGTCCAAGAGGTGCTTTCGGACTTTCGACTCGTCAACGCCTTGGGGAACGCACACTGTATTCAAAGTGGCAATGCGATGCCCTTCCGGAACGTGCAGCCGCAGACCCATCGCTTCTATGCCTTTGACAAAGAGCCTGTGGCAACGGCGATGCCGCTCCCAGCGGTTCTCGATTCCTTCCTCGGCAATGACCAGCAGCGCTTCGCGCAGGGCATAGAACATTGAAATCGGCGCGGTGTGATGATAGCGGTGCGAGACGCTGGAGTAATCATGAATCAGCTTGAGGTCAAAATACCAACTGCGCACCGGAGAAGTGCGAGCGCGCAGCCAGTCCATGGCCCGAAGCGAAATTGCCATGGGAGACAAGCCCGGTGGACAGCTCAGCCCCTTTTGCGTGCAACTGTACGCGACGTCGATGCCGGTTTTGTCGAATTCCACCGGCACTCCGCCGAGCGAGGTGACGCAGTCCGCGATCACCAGCGCACCCGCGTCATGAGCGGCGGCACAGATCGCCTGGCCCGGTTGTAAGGCTCCCGTCGATGTCTCGGCGTGGACGTAAGCCACCACCTGGGGCTTCTCGCGGCGGATGAACTCTCTCGCTTCATCGTCGGTGAAGGTCTCACCCCAACTCTTCTCAAAGCGCACCAGGTTGGCGCCGTGGCGCTTCGCCATCTCCGTGAGCCGGTCAGAGAAATAGCCATTGGCAAACACCGCGACCTTGGTTCCGGGCTCCACGAAGTTGGCAACCGCAGCTTCCATCCCGGCGCTGCCGGTGCCGGAAATCACCAGCGTGGGGCTGTCGTTAACCCCGAAGCCAGTCTTCAGCAACTGCTGAACGTCTTTCATTACCTGGATGAAGTAAGGGTCGAGGTGCCCGACGATGGGCTTCGACAGCGCTTCGTAGACGCGCGGGTCAACCATGGTGGGTCCGGGGCCAAAGAGATAGCGGCGAGGCGGCTGCAGGGGAGGAAATAAATTAAGTGCCGGAACTTCCTGTTCTAGGGCGCTCATAGCTCTCGATTCTGTAAAAACACACATTTTGATTCTACGGCACGGAGCGGACTAATCTCCAGAACCGCACCCGCACACCCGAAGCTCGAGGTTCAGGACACCGGGCACGCGATGCTGCTTGACAGTGAGCACCGGCGATGCAAGTGCAGTCAAATTAATTCTATTGATTAGTTCGATTAGTTTATCTTATTGTTGCCGACTGGGTAAATGGATCGACCCGTCGCGAATCGCGCGCTAGCGCGTCGTGACAAAAAAGTACGCGGTCATCACGACGCCTACTCCGATCATCAGGCCCCGCACCTTGCGGGGGTCTGCCTTCTGAGCGTAATGTGCGCCGAACCAGCCTCCGGCGAGCGAACCCGCGATCATCACCGCGCACTGCGGCCACAACACGGCGTGAGCCACGATAAAGGTGAGCACGGCGGCAGCGTTAATTGCGACGGCCAGCAACGTCCTGAGCGCGCCCATAGCATGAATGTCACGCATCCCCATGAGCGCGAGCATGGCCAGGGTCATGAACCCGATGCCGGCGCCGAAGTATCCGCCATAAATCGAAATCAGCAACTCCGCGATCGAACCTATGGTGATCGCCCGCCATGAGGTATCGCGCAGATCGTCAGTAACCGCGGTCTTGCCGACGACGGCGCGGATCGAATTGCCGAAGGCGAACAGCAAAGTGCCGGCGAGCAGCAGCCAGGGAACGAGGCGCAGGAAAGTATGCTGTGGAGTTTTAAGCAGTAGCAGCGCTCCCGCCCAACCGCCGGCAACGCTGGTAACGAGCAAGGGGAGCAATACACGAAGCGGCGCGTTCAGCCGTTTCAAGTACGCGACGGTGCTCGCCGCCAATCCGGGCCAGAGCGCGACCGTGTTGGTCGCGTTGGCTTCCACAGCTGGGATGCCGATGAACAACAACGCCGGAAAGGAAATGAAACTGCCGCCGCCGGCCAAAGCGTTCAGCGCTCCAGCGATTACCGCGGCGAAAAGCAGGTAGATGGCCTGAGCGAAGTGTAAAACCATACGCAAGCGTCGCGCACAACGGGCGCCAATTCTATCAGGACCAGTCAGCGAACTTCCCAGCGATTTCTTTTTTCATATTGCAGGCCGCGACAGAGATTTCCATTTTGTAATCTGGCGATCTTTTTACTTTTCGAATCTCTTTATGCACTTCCTCGAAGCCGCCCCCTCTGCTAGCGTTTTTTCCGACCAGACTTCGCTTGCTGAAACTGTTGTGAGAGTTCGGCTATGGGGGTAGGCAAAGTTTCTTCTTGACTGTGTGTATTTTGATGTGATAAACCGCGATGTCGCAAGTGGTCCGCTTTTCAGACCGGACCTGAACTCGTTCGTAACTCTAAATAAAGTTCTAAATTCGTGGCCCCAACGAAGAAGGCAGCGTGCGGTATCGATGTGCGCAAGCCTTGAGCATGGGCTTGTTTAGCAAATCATTGCGGGAGAAGAAAAACATGCGCTCGCTAATAACGTTTTTCGTGCTTCTGGTAATTTTCATGGCGCCAGGTTCGCTCGCTCATGCTCAAACCACGGAACCAGCGGGCCAGACCGGCGGATCAACCTCCCCGAGCGCCACCAAGGCGGAAGTCAACGAGTTGCGCAGCGAGGTCGCAGCCCAGCGCAAAACGATCGAGGAACTGAAGGCTTTGGTCGAGAAGCTCGCTGAGGAAAAATCCCCGGCAACCACGCTCCCAACAAGCAGCGACGCAAACAGTTCGGCGCAGGTTCGCCCGGTTGCCGCCTCTGCTTCGGTGGAGACAAATTCGCAGACGGTGGACGCTCCCACCGGCAGCGCGGTTCATCTGATGAATGCGGTTCTGGTGCAGCCCAACCCCGCGGTAGAGGCGGCGCTAGTGGAGCAGGCTCCACCGGCTGCTGCTCCGAAGAAACCCGATGTTCCCATTACCGCAGGATGGAACGGAGAGCACTTTTTCATCAGGAGCGCGGACGGACAGTTCAGCATCAGCCCGTACGGCTACGTAGATACCGACTACCGCGTCTTCAATGGCGACGGCGTGCCCCCTAACACGTTTGTCCTGCGACGCGCCCGCTTCGGCTTTCAAGGCAACTACGGTTCTCATTTCGATTTTGCGCTGCTCACCGACGCTGCCGGCACTTCGGGCTCGATCGTGCGTGACGTTTACCTCAACGTAAGAATCCGGCGTGAGTTCCAAATCCAGGCGGGCCAGTTCAAGACGCCTTTCGCTCAAGAAGCGGGAACTGGCGCCACCAACCTGGACTTCGTCGAGCGCGGCTTTCAGTCGATGTTGTACCCGTCGGCGGCTTCCGCGTTCCGCAGCCCAGGTATCGCGATTCACGGCGACATTGACGGTGGTGTCATGCAGTACTGGGTAGGAGCGTTTAACGGCAAGGGATATGCCCAGGTGAACACCACCAATCAGCCCGAGGTGATTGGACGCCTTCGCTTTTATCCGTGGCGCAAGTCTAAAAACGACTGGCTCAAGGGACTTGCCATTGGCGGATCCGCTGACCGTGGGCGCTCCCGCGGTCTTTCCGGGGATCAAAGCTTTAGCGGCAATCTGCCCGGTGGAGTTTACAACTTCTTCCCGCAATTCCCCATCAACGGACCGATCCAGCGCTACAACGGTGAGTTCACCTACATCAAATCGGCGTTTGCTCTGCGCGGTGAATTCGATCAACTCAATATGTCTCGCAACAACGTCGGCTCTGAGCAGGCGGGAGGGCTGGGCTTCCTGAGCCTTCCGAGCATCATAGCCAAGGCTTGGAACATCAGCGCCACTTACTTGCTCACGGGCGAAAAACAGCCGGAAAACGGCACCCCGCGTGTAAAAAACCCGACGTTTGGTCCCGATACCCCTGGCGGCAAAGGACGCGGCTTGGGAGCGTGGGGCGTTGGTTTCCGGTTCATGGGCATCCACGCCAACGAACCCGGCGTGAACCTCTTGAACTATTACACGCCCGGGTTTGTGCCCACGTTTAACTACCACACCGACGAGATCACCATGGGGCTTACCTGGTATCCCAATTATTGGGTCAAGTACCAGGTCAATCTGGGTATCGATCAGCTAAAAGATCCCAGCACAATCGGCGCTGTGCCGCAGAATTACTATGTGGTCTTGCAGCAGCTGCAGTTCAGATTCTAGAGGTGGTCCGCGCGGATGTCCGTCGCGGATGTCGACAAGTTAACGCGGTAGTCAACCAGTGAATAGATGCCGGGGCTGGTCGCGGGCTGGTCCCGAAGGCAAATCGCAGGAGGGAATTCGAATGAGACCGAGGATTTTTGTTACTGTTCTTCTCACCGCACTGTTTGTGATCTTGACTGGCTGCGGCACGACGCCGAATTGTCCAACTTGCGGGACCACGATCAACGGCTCTTACGCCATCATCAACGTCATCCCGGTGCCCGAGCACAATAATACCGGCGAGCCGGGCGGTCCGTTCAACTCCTTTGACATAAGCTGGATATCGACTCCTCCTTCCGGCGCGATGTCGGGCACTAACAATCTCGACTACATTTCCGACCGTATCGGCGTTGCCGTCCAGGTTATCGATACCGCTCAGGATCTTGCAGTGAATTCGATTCAAGGCTCTAATGCCGTTGCGGGCGCGGGCAACGGCGCGAGCCCCTGCGCGACGGATCCCGCGACTGGGTTCGACGTCATTCCGCCTATCGTCGACGTATTCGGCAATTTCACCCGTTACGGATGCAGGACGGATATGTCTACGGCCAATCTCCGGACCCCGCCTGAGCCTCCGGGACCGACTTTCCACCTGATCACCGGTTTTGGAGCGAATCACAACTTCGGCGGATTCCCCGGCGCCCAGTGCTGCGCTTCCCGTGCCAACGGCGTGAATCCAATGTCAGGGCCGGACGGCCTTGAGGTAAGTGCGGACGGCAATACTTTGTTCGTCGGTAACGGCGACGCCTCTGTGGCTGTGTTCGATCTGACCACGATGAACCTGAATAATAATCCGCCCACTCCACCCACCATTCTTGCCACCATACCTACTGGTGTCGGGGCGGACTACGATGGCCCTCAGGGCATCTCCGGATGCATCGCCTCGTGGAACGGCGAAGCTGGATCAGCCACCGATTGTGGAGATGACCGCGCCGACGAAATGTCGTTTGACAACGTGCATAATGTTCTCGCCATCATTAACGGGGATCCGGGATTGCCATTTATCACGTTCATTGATATGTCGGGTGTCGTGGCCCGGAACTCGGCGGACACGCTCCAGCGACAGCACTGTTTGCCGATTGACCAGACCCTGGCTTATGGCCCTTATCCGCCGGGCTTCGACCCAGCAACTTATCCCCTCCAAGGCTCAGGCACCGGTGTGCCTCCGTCAATACAGCTAGACCCGGGCAACGGGGGATCATTCAACCCTCCAAGCTGCATTCTCGGGCAGATTTATTACGACGGTGCGGGAGGCTCGGCCTCGGGAGGACTTGGACTCAACAACCCGCCAACTGCCGTGGACACCGTTGGGAATACGTTCCCGTGCCCGGATCCTTCCAATCCGCACGTCTTCAGCGGAGTGTCGGGATCGGCGGCGGATGGTCCGTTGGGCTTACTGGGCATCGGAACTACACCCAGCGGTGTCGCCTACACCATCCCCTGCCATCACGGCCCCATCCTAGACCAAAACTTGGGGACATTCTGCAGCCAAACCGCTCCTACCGGCGCTTGTGCTGGCGCGATATCTCCTGCCGGTTTGGGCGGGATGGTGTGGGACCCCAACTCCGGCCTTCTGCTGCTGGCGAATGAGAATTCGGTCGCCAACATCAACATCGGAAGCATCGATGTGATCGACCCCCAACTGGCGGACACTACTTGCGGAGGGGTCTCCTGCGGACCTGTCGTTGTCAACAGCATCGTGATGCCGAACTGCATGCCGACCGGCGTCAGCCATGGCCCGGGTAACAACTTCCTCGTCGGTTGTGCGGACCACGATGGGAAGGCATTTCCTGCGAACGAGTACATAATCACCTTCACGGCGCCGGGCACCAGCATCAACTGCGTTACTCCGCCGTTGACCAACTGCGTGGAAATTAATAACGTGGGTGGCGTGGACGAGACCTGGTACAACCCCACCGACAACAAATACTATCTCGCGGCGCGCGACATGCTTCCCAGTGCGGTAATGGGCGTCATTGATGCGGGCACAAACCAATGGCTTTACAACATGCCGACAGGATCGAATGCGCACAGCATCTCAGTGGACCCCAAGACGAACCATGCTTTTGTGCCGCTTCAGGCCGGTGCGGTCTGTTCGACGCTCGCCGGCGCCGGTTGCGTTGGAGTAGCGGCGGAGCAGTGAGGGGGCGCTCGGTCGGTGGTATAGTTGACCGAAGACACGAAGCGAAGAAAGCTTCGCGTCGGGCAGAGCGACGTGATTTATGGAGATTTGTCTTAGAGCACCACAGCGGAACCTTGTGATTGGGTTGTCAGTTCTGGCTCTGGCGGGCGTGCTGGCCGGCGCAAGTGAGCAGCCCGTGCCAAAACCCACCGATGTGCCAGCGACCGTAATTGCCCATTTGCCCTTGCCGCAGGCGACGGGAAACCAGATGTTGCTGCAGCGAGAAAACGGCAAACATTACCTCTACGTGCAGCAGGCCGCGAAGCAAGGGTTCATGGTGGTGGATGTTTCCAATCCCGAGAAACCCAGCCTCCTGAAACGGACAGCGGAATCGAACCAGTCGACCTCAGGCAATCTGGCAATGGTGAGCCCTGATGTGGCCATCGCGGAGGCTCCGGAAAAAACTCCGACAACTCTGAGCAGCAGCAGCCGTCCCACGGAAACGGTTCGCGTGCTCGACTTGAGCGACCCGCGCAATCCCAAGACGCTGGAGACCTTCCACAAAGTCACCAGCATTCTTCCGGATGGCGGGCACAGCTTGATCTTTTTGACCAACAACGAGGGCTTGTGGATTCTGCGCTACAATCACCCCTCGCTGCTGGAGCCGGCCAGGAAGAAACCTCCCTGCGACTCAAACGCAGAGATCATGGCCATGCCGCCCGATTGCGACTAAGCGCCTGTTTGACCGCCCTCAAGTCCAGCTTTTTACTGCGCTGGCCTGGTTGTACATTCCTTGTCGATGGTCCTGATCGAGGTGATGGTCAAAGTCACCGGAGCCGCCGAGCCCACCTTATTCATCGCGTCGGAACTTGTGCTCATGGTCGGGGACTCGTTTCCGACTGCTTCAACTCTTTGTCCCAGGTAGTCGCGTAGTCTTATCTTGCCCGTCGCCTGGAGTTGATAAGTCATAGCCGGACTCTGCTTCATCAGGATGTAATCACCGCTGGACCGGCTCACGCAGCCCTGCAGGGTTACCTGCCCTTTGGAATCCTTCGAGTTGTGGTTTCGGTTGTTGGAGTTGGTGTCTTGTGCCAGGAGAAAGCTGCTCGAAAGCAGCAGAGCGACCCATAGTGTTCTCATTGAGATTTCTCCTCTCATTAATTGGATGATCACGCGACTGCGCCGGTTGCAATCAGTCTGCGTGCGCAGAAGAGATTACTTGACGTGAGTTTCCTGATAGTGCAGTTCCTTCCATTGCCCGCCGCGCTTTACCCAGACCTCAGTGATATACACGCGTGAGAACCGGATTACAGATTTGGGCGGGAACTGCATGGTGCTTTCGTAAGTTATGAAGGCAGCGTCCGGCCCCAGAGGAATGACCTTGAGGCCCCACAACGTATAGTTGAAAACATTTGCTTCTGCCAGCTCGTTTAGAGCTTGAACCTTGGTCCGCTCGCCCTTGCCATCGATTTCGACGCCCTGGTAGTCCTCCGCCAGCAAGTCGGCGTACGCTTTCTTGTCCTTATTCTTCAGCGCATCCCATTCGACTTTGATCTTCCCGTCAAACATATCCATCAGCGCCTTATCGGTGGAGACGCTGCTAGCTGGCGGTGCCTCGCCAGCCTTCGGCGGATTTGCCGGTGTTTGCGCCAGCGCAAGAGACATCAGGGCCACAATACAAACGACGACGAAACAAACTCGCATTAGTCCTCCGAAGCGAAATGCAGCGAATCAAATCAGGTGTGCGCCAAGTCGGGCGCAGCTCACGTTATCGCAACTCTTTGACTTTCTTTCGCAATGCTGCCAGCAGCGGCGGAGGCAGTTCGGTATAGCCTTCCTGAACCGCATATTGCTGACCATCCGTGTAGATCCAATCCAAGAGATTGCCTAACGCGGCGGCACGAGCGAAATCAGACGGTGGCACCCGCAGGTAAATCCAGCTGAAACTGGCAATGGGAAAAGATTCGGCTCCCGGTTGGTCGATCAACGACGCAGAGAAGGCCTTCCAGCCCGGCGCCTCTGCCGCATGGCATGCCTCAGTCACACCTTCAGTGGAAGCTCTTATGTACTTACCGGCGCGATTCAGCACCGCGGCTTGGGGAAGATTGCTCTTCACCGCGTATTGATACTCCACGTAGCCAATGGAGCCGTGGCTGTTCTTCACTTTGTCCACCATATCGGAACTGCGTTCCGCCGGCTCCCCAACCGGCCACTTGGGGGAAGGGGTGGTTCCAACCTGGGAACGAAACTTGGCACTCGCCTTGGAGAGAAAGTCAGTGAACACGTAGTTGGATCCCTTTCCTGCGGGGCGGTTGACCACCTGGATCGGAAGATTCGGCAGAGCGACTCCTGGATTGAGCTTCACGATTTGTGGCGCATTCCACGTCTTTATATCGCCGAGGAATATCCCGGCCAACACTTCCCCCGAAAGCCGAAGTTCCTGCTGCGCCTCGGGAACATTGTAGATGGGAACGATCGCGATGAGCACGACCGGCAGTTCGATCAAACTGCCCTCTTGTCGCTCCTTTTCCGTAAGTTGAGATTCCCCGGCGGCAAAATCGCCCACGCCATGCGAGATCTGCTTGATCCCTTCACTGGTGCCGACCGTGACGTATCGCATCTGAAGGTTGGGGTCGCGCTTGCCGAACTCCTGTGTCCACCGGCTATAAAGGGGCGTCGGCACACTCGATCCGGATCCCACCAGGACAAGCGTGTTTTGGGCCTCGGCAGGAGCGTTGCCCAGCCCGAGAGTAAGCAGAGACAACAGCCAGAAATGCGAGAGCAAACTTCGGTTGGAAGGTCGCTGCGCAATGTCAGATGACGAAGATCTTGCCGGTACCCTCATCGTGTTCCTCCTGATTGTGGCTGGACGGCGTCGAACGAACTCGTCCTTTTGGCCACCGGAGTACTGAACCTAGCTGACGACTGTAAGGTACCACCGCTTCGAGCGAACCCACAGTGTCAGGTAAGGGTAGCTGTTGTCAGACTAGGAACGGCCATTTAAGATGAGCACCGTCGGGACTCCCGCCGTGGCGAATCGCCCTAATGGCTCGCGCGCGCAGGCTCGCAGGATGGTACTGCGAACACCGAACTGATCTATGCTGCCCGGCCCTACGTCGCGCCATTTTACGTTGCACCATCTTACGTCGCACCATGAAGCCGAAGCTTTAGCGCGGGAAGTGCTGTCCGCGTATGAGACGGGCGAGATGATTCCTGTCCCTCTCTCCGCGCGTCCTGGTTTCGATCTCAACGCAGCTTATGAGGTGGAGGTAACCCTCAAGCAGTTCCGTGAAGCTGGCGGACATAAAGCCGTCGGCCGCAAGGTTGGTTATGCCAATAAAGCCATGTGGCGTGTGCTCAAACTTGAAACCCTGGTTTGGGCCCACATGTACGACGACACGGTGCATTACAGTGACCGCAACTCCGCCACGCTGTCGATCGCACATCCTCGTTCGCTGAAGATCGAGCCCGAGATTGTTTTCGGTTTGAAACAGCCGCTCATTATTGAGGGCGGCGAGGCCCCTGACGCCGCTGCTGCCCTCGCCTCTACCGAGTGGCTGGCGATAGGATTCGAAATCATCGATTGTCCCTTTCCGCAATGGCAGTTTCAGCCCAGTGATTTCGTTGCCTCTTTCGGACTTCATGCTGCACTGGTGATCGGAGAGCGAGTGCCGGTGCGTCCCGACGGCATCGCCGCGCTGGTGGAGGAGCTACCGCGATTCAAGGTGCGCATGCTGAAGAACGGAGAGTTCGTGGAAGAGGGATCCGGCCGGAACAGCTTGCGGAGCCCAGCTTTGTGCCTGGCGGAACTCAGCGCAGCCATCATGCGGCGATTCCCAACCGAGCCCTTGCGCGCTGGGGAAATCGTCAGCTCCGGAACGCTCACCGCCGGACATCTGACCGGCCGCGGCGATCTCTGGACCGCTGAGGTAGACGGCCTGCCACTGCCGCCGCTGGCATTGCGTCTGACTTGATCCTAAAACTACGTTGGCGTGAATGGCCCACGCGCTGTGACGAAGATCACAGCCTGTGATTGTGCACAAGCGCAGACTAATTGTGGTCGCCCGCGCGCCGCATTGCCACTGACGAGCTGCCCGTGGAACCGCCTCCGACCGCAAATGGAACGCTCAGGAGAAACCCATGTCATTCACTAAGCAGCAAGCACTCGACTACCACTCTGGGTCGCGCCCGGGAAAAATTGAAGTTACCCCCACAAAACCGTGCCGGACGCAACGCGATCTGAGCCTGGCCTATACGCCGGGCGTGGCTGTGCCATGCCTCGCGATTCAGAAGAATCCGCATGACGCCTTCAAGTACACGGGCCGCGGAAATTTAGTCGCGGTGGTGACCAACGGAACCGCCGTTCTCGGACTGGGCGACATCGGCCCCCTCGCCGGCAAGCCCGTCATGGAGGGCAAAGCCGTCCTCTTTAAACGCTTTGCCGACGTGGACGTCTTTGATATCGAAGTCGACAGCCATAATCCCGACGACGTCATCAAGCTGTGCCAACTTTTGGAACCGACCTTCGGCGGCATCAACCTCGAAGACATAAAGGCCCCGGAGTGCTTCTACATCGAAGAGACCCTAAAGAAGACGATGAAGATACCGGTCTTTCACGACGATCAGCACGGCACCGCGATTATTTCCGGGGCCGCGTTGTTGAACGCTCTGGAAGTGGTAGGCAAGGACATCGGCAAAATAACCCTGGTGATCAACGGCGCCGGCGCCTCAAGCATTGCTACCGCCGAGCACTACGTTCGGCTGGGCATGAAGCGCGAGCACATCACTCTGTGCGACACCAAGGGAGTGGTTTACAAAGGCCGCACCGCCGGCATGAATCCTTATAAGGAGCGCTTCGCTCAAGAGACCAAACTGCGCACGCTGGCGGAGGCGATGGTCGGAGCCGATATGTTCCTCGGACTCTCCGTTGGTGGCGTGGTCTCGCAAGACATGGTGCGCTCAATGGCGCCCCGTCCAATTGTTATCGCCATGGCGAATCCGGATCCGGAAATTACCTACGAAGACGCCAAAGCCTGCCGCTCCGACGTCATCATGTGCACCGGCCGCTCCGATTATCCCAACATGGTGAATAACGTTCTCGGCTTCCCCTTCATTTTCCGAGGA
>Ga0181532_10002604_pt1 | contig 16754 bp, 24 predicted proteins | sample PEATcosm2014_Bin_33_FD_119768 | JGI IMG/M metagenome (GOLD analysis project Ga0181532, IMG submission 119768) | Peatland microbial communities from MTU Mesocosm Facility, Houghton, MI, USA - PEATcosm2014_Bin11_30_metaG | ecosystem: Environmental > Terrestrial > Soil > Wetlands > Peat | place...
CCTTCCCAATCTGGCCTCCTGTGGAGACCTCTAGATTAGGGGACATTTCTATTGTCGTAACTTCGTCGCATGGGGACATTTCTAATGTCGCCGCATGGGGACATTATCAAAGTCGCGCGACACCTGCAAAATAGTTGCAAATAGTTGCAGTCGTAAAACGGGGTTGGTGGCTCAAGGGGATTGTTGAAGTGTTGAATCGCTTCTATATCGCTCGACACTGCCCCGGTGGTTTTGAGTGAAATTCGCCTGGTTACATAAATTATCCCTTTTCAATATCGAGAAAAATCCCATGCTTCGGCGTTCTCCCATAAAGAAAGTTGTTGTGTGGCGCGATCCGTCCGAGCATCGCCCCGAACCGCCGCCGGTTAAGACGATCTTGGACCGTCCACGTCAGAAGGCCGCCCCGCCTACGCGGTCTTCGCGAGCCTGAGATCTTCCGGTCCGCGCACGGCGTAATGCTGCTCGGCGATCGGGAAGCCGGCATGCGCAAAAGTATCGCGGATCAGCCGATTCGTGTCGAAATACACCTGCCAATAGTGCTGGTTGTTGCAGTACGGGCGCACAGCGAGCACCGGTCCTGAAAGGTTGAAGGTCAGAATCTCGACATCGGGTGCGGGCTCTGCCACTACGTTCGGCACCTGCGCGAGCGTGGGTTTCAGCAGCGCAATCGCCGCCTGCGGGTCCACACCGTGCGCCAATTGTGCCGTCAGTTCGACACGTCGGTAGGGGTTGGCCGAAAAGTTCTGTATCGTGTCGGCGAAAATCTTGCCGTTACCGACGATGGTCTTCACGTTGTCGGGCGTATTGAGGCTCGTGGCGAACAGGCCGATTTCCTCGACCGTGCCCGTGACTCCAGCGGCAGTAACGAAGTCCCCAACCTTGAACGGCTGCAAGATCACCAAGAACACCCCGCCGGCAAAGTTCGATAGCAGACCCGACCATGCCATGCCAATGGCGACGCCCGCCGCTGCAATCAGCGCCGCAAAGCTGGTGGTCTCGACACCGAAGAACCCGAGGATTGCGATGACCAGCACGATATTCAGCAACGCCGCAACTGCCGAGTGGATGTAGCGGATCAGAGTGGGATCAATCTTCTGCTTCCTCAGGGCACTCCCAATCATTCGAAGCGCAAGGCCGATTAGCCATCGGCCAACAATCCAGATGGCGACTGCACCCAAAAGTCTCAAACCGACGGTGGTCAATGTAGTGGTTAAAGTTTGCATCATGGCGCTTAGATTGACGTTCATACATTGCTCCTTTGCGGCCGGTTTCTGGCGCAACTTATTGGCCTGGGAACACATCTTACCTACGGTTTCGCCACTTGGCTACGCCCGATTTGGACAGCCGTCAGAGGGTCTACGGTCGCTTGTAATAAGCAGCCGGGGACGGACCATAAAAATACGGCCAGACCACAGATGACTGTTGCAAAATCTTAGCTCCCTATCGACAAGTGCGCCAGCGGTGGAAGAGATGGTGCAATTCCCGCGGCTGGGTTGATCTTCGACAAATCGGGGAATCTATACGGTACGACCACGGCTGGTGGTGGCGCTACCAATTGCCAGGAATGCGGCGTGGTCTTCAAATTGTCGCATACGTCCAGCGTTTGGAAAGAGACCGTTCTGCACACTTTCACTTGCTGCAGCGGCGGTGGAATGCCCCATGGTGGTCTCGTCCGCGACACGGCTGGAAGTCTCTACGGCAGTGCGGTTGAATTCGGTGACACAGCGTCTTGCCATTCGGGCTGCGGTGTCGTCTTCAAACTCTCGCGATTGGCTGGAGGAGGCTGGAAAGAAACGGTGCTGCATGCTTTCGACAAGAGCGATGGGGCCGGCCCCGGGAGCTCGCTTATCTTCGACTCCGCTGGCAATCTCTACGGCACCACGGAGTCAGGGGGCAACTTGAGCGACTGCTTCAGCGCGGGCAGCGGTGTGGTGTTTCAAATCGTGCCCTGAATCGCCTACCCTCGGCAAAGTGTTCAGCCTCCGCCTTTTGGGGCATGAGGCCACGCAGCATTCAGGTCTGTGCTGTCGAATCGCCCACATAAACGGAGGCGACGTTCTCCTGCGGCCCTGTCGTAATTGTGGTATCGCGACAGTGCGGGCTTAATCCAGATTTAGTGGTGTATATCTCCGCTCTGGTGCTCGGTTGAAATTGGCGTAACATCGCGTCAATTACACTCACCGACAGCCTACTGCGGCTTCAAGGACTGAGGTGGGGAGGTCATGACTTCCCATGCACCGCCTGAGCCGTGATACGTCTCAACCGCAAGTTCGAATCGGCGTGAGCAGGTCGTGCATTCGAGAACGTGGCTGATAGAGTGTCCTGGCCATCGCTTGCACGTGAGAATCTCTTCCAGAGGACACGTTCCGCTTACCAATCGAAACGTGCCTTGCTCTACGACCTCGAGAATCTGTCGTACAAGATCACGGTACTTGTATGGTGAATTAACGTGCCTTCTTTCCAAGAAACCGTCACACCGGGAGCACATGAGGCCCATAGTGTAGAACACGGCCTTCGGTAGTTGACGTTATCGTCAACTTCTAGACAAAAATAAATCGGGTCCCGGCCGAGCCGTTGCTTTTCAGGGCGTTGGAGTCTTCGAGACCCTGAAAGAAATCGCCAAACAGGTTCTCACCGAACTGAAAGCGGGTGGATAAGAGCTAGCCGTCTATGATGGAGCGTAGTCACAACCCAGCACTGTCAAATCGTCCTCCTGCGAAGCCGACCACTGCTGAACTGCGGACATGATCCGGTCCGAGGCCGCGGATGGCGCCAGTTCAGCGGTCTGCTGCAGAACAGCGGAAAGAGCCTCCTGCCCGAAGAAATCTCCCTCGGCGTTCGCGGCATCGACAATACCGTCAGTGTAGAGCAGGAGACGATCACCCACTTCCCGGGTGTAGACTGCGTTCGCATAAACCGCAAAGTCGAAGGCGGCGAGTATCAATCCATTTTTCGACGATTTCGAGCACCTTCCCGTCACGCAGCATAAGGTTACATCAATTATGAGAAGCACGGGCCATTTAAGCATGGAATGGATGATAACCCGGGCTCCTATAGCGTGAAGACACGCCGGTTAAACGGCGTGCCTTCATGTCATTACGCTTCGGAATTAACCCTTGGGCTAATCCCGGTTCACCTTAGTCGTTGTCGGGTGGCTCCGGTGGTCTGGGGTCGTGGATGAAGAAGTTTGCATCCTTGGGAGCAGGGATGGCGGTGAAAGTCCGAGGCGTTTGGTTCAGATGGAAAAACTGTGACAGGTCCGACGTGGTACGGCTATCCGCAAAACCAAGTTCTCCTTCGGTGATGTCCAGTCTGGCAAAGTTGTGCTCGATGAAGCGCAGAATGCTTCCGAAATCATACGGAAGGTTGTTCACATAGCCTGCGTCTGTATAGGCGGAGACGACAATCAATGGAACACGGAATCCGTATTGATAGTCGCCTTGCACACCGTCCAGGATCGTCGGCTTCTCGTGATCGTACCAGCCTCCCCAGTCGTCCCAAGTGATGACGATCGCAGTGTCCTGCCAATAGGTGAGCGTGTTTCCGTTGACGGTGTCGGTGCAGGCGCTATTGCCAATGGCGTTGACAACGGACGCCACCCAGGAGGGACCGCCGCCATCGTTGCTGCCAGCGTGGTCGGAGTTCGCCGCCGTCGGAGTGACCCAAGTCAGATCGTGCAAATCACAGTTGCCGAGATCGGTCAGGACTTGTGACGGATTGTTAGGAACGACGTGGGTGCCCCAGCCCGTGCACTTTCCACCGCTGGGCACGCAGATGTGATCAATCGCGTTCGGAGCAGTCCAAATGGAGTCCGCGCCTGCGGCGTAGTACATCCAGTCGGTGACGAGGTCGGCCATGGTCCTGTGTTCAAAACAGGGGTAGATCTCGGAATCTTCGACGCCGTAGGGAGGAGGGGTGGGATTGGGAGAAATGACCTTGACGGTCGTCCTGGATGGAGCGTTGCAACCTGCCACGGTGCGGTTCGCACTCATGTTTTCAGATGCAAAAATGCCATGCGTGTCATCGTACTGATTGAAAGCTGAAGTACCTCCGAAAATAAATTGATGCGCGGGGAAACTTGGTCCCTGATTGGTTTGAAACATGTCGTTGGCCCAGCCGTACTGGGTGGCGAGGGTGAGATAAGGGTTCAGAATCCCAGTCGAATTGTCGACAAACTTGAACTGCGGGTTCGAAGGGCAACGGGTGCCTTTCTGCGGAGCGCAAGGGATGCTGGCAGCACCGTCCATCTTGCAGGTTGGCACTTTGCCGACGACCATGTCGCACATGGCAATGAACGCTGAGTGTGCATGGCTCAGATCGTACTTATTAGCCAAGGCCACAGGCGAGGGCTGGATGGTTTCGCCCTTAGTACTCCAATTCGAGGTTTGAATGTCGTAAGGCGCGGCGGCTGTCGGAGGGACAGCGCACGCCCCGTAGGGAGCAGCGCAAAGACCTTGAAAAAGATTGTCTGGGGTGCGGTTCTCCTGAATGATTACCACGACGTGTTGAAAGGTTGAAATCTGGGCATGGGCGCTCAGCGTCGCCACGAACACGAAAAACAACACCAATCTGGAAGCACTTTTCACGATGATCTTCCTCCGTCATGCGACTCAAGGCCGAGTTAATGCGAGGTGAGAGCGAGCTCCCGAGGCGAAGGTGGCGGGCGATGGATCCCTCACACTATCTGACGACAACATTCCTGTGTCAAGGGGGCGTTTGGGCATAGTTGACCGGCCATCATTTGCTGTACCAATCCGAATGATAGGCTGTGATTGCTGGCGTAACATCGCGATTATACTCAGAACCACGGTCACAGGGTCAATGTTAATGCCTGATTGCAGCGACTATCCTTCTGACCTAGAATAAAGCGTGAAGGAAAAAAGCCAGGGGTTATGCACCCTCTAAACCATCTCGTACTGTGGATTCTCCCGGCGATTGCGGTATCCGTCCTCGGGGGGTACCCGTCGAGTGCCGCGGTACGGCAGCGCGCAATCGCGCGCAGTACTTTCCGATGGGCCCAATGGATCCAGCGGAAGTTGCTGTAGATGAAGCGATCGCCTTCGGCGCGAACGATATCGGCCACCTCGAGGAGGGGCCGAGTCATTTTTTCTTGAGCCTCCGGGAACGTTGAACGTCATCCAGGTTGGAGATCAGCAGTTGGTCGAGTGGATTGGGAATGGCCTGCAGATGCTTGGGTGAAAGATGCAGGTAGACGAGAGTGTGCCCGAGTCGGGAATGACCGAGTAAGACCTGAATGGTGCGCAGGTCTGCGCCGGCCTCGAGAAGGTGAGAAGCACAGCTGTGTCGGAGACAGTGTGGAGAAATACGTTTGGCGATGCCCGCGGCTTGAGCGGCTTGCCGACAGGCCAACCAAACCACATTGGGAGTGATGGGCACATCGGCGCGCACTCCCTTCACGGTACCGGGAAAGAGATAAGTGGTGGGCTTCATCCAGCGCCAATAGACGCGCAGGGTCTGGAGCAGTGTGGGACTCAAGGGCACATCGCGGTCGCGGCTGCCCTTGCCTTGGTCAATGCGAATCATCATGCGCTGACTGTTAGCTTCTTGCTCTGGAACAGATGGGCCTATACTGCCGGATTTGCTCGGGCCCGAGCTTGTCAGGTGGCTGGTGAAAATACGTCGCGAACTCGCGGACGATTCGGACGTAGGTTTTTGCGGTACGATGGGAATAATAATAATTACGACGCTGGAGTTCCTCCAGCATCTTTTGGCGTAGTTGGGTCACAGGGACCTCCTTTTTCTGTGACCCAACTTACTTCTAACTTCAATCCCTCACCAACTGCCGATCCTCGAACACGCGGTAGCGTCCGCCGCGCTAGCGGCTTCGTACAAATCCCAATTACACTCACAACCCTGCCCCTGTGGGGGTTCTGAGTGAAATTGACGCCTGTTTACAGCAACTATCGGTCAACGATAAGCGGCCGGGAGGGACTTCTTACCGTTGCTGCTGGCTCCTTCAGATCGATTCAGATAGCTTCAGGCTGGCTCCATGGACTTGTTCTCAAAGCGGGCGCAACATGGCAATCGCTTCAGCTGCCGCGCGGCTCTGAAGAATCTCAGGAAAAGAGCAAGGCCATGAAAACCAAGACGAATGCTGAAGGCCGGCACCGTGGTGAAATTCCGTTAATTCTGGCCCGCTTAAAATTCTCGTTGCCGGAGATATGAACGCCTAAACAGGAAGGAGAAAATTCATGGCAAAGCCAATCTTCTGGGTGCTGTTCGCAGTGACGATGATTAGCGTGGCAGGCCCGGCGCACGCTACCGCCCGCTATGTCGGAACCTGCGTTAAAGCACCCCATATTTATCCGACAATCTCTTTGGCGGTCGCCGCCTCCGTTGCGAATGACAGAATCAACGTTTGCCCTGGCACCTACCCCGAACAAGTCGTGATCTCCATGCCTTTGTTCGTGGCGGGTATGGAAGCTGCTTCGGGAACTGTAGTAGAGGATCGGGCGGTAATCACTCTGCCGTCGAATCCGACAATCACTGTAGTCAGCCAATTCAATGGCGAAACATTTGTGCCGCAAATACTTGTACAGAACGTCAATCCGGCGGGCACTTTCGGTGTCGTTATCAGCAACCTTACGGTGGACGGAAGCGCCAATCCCGCTGGAGAGCCTTTTTTCTGCCAGGGCGTCGGCGTGAGTCCAGGCCTGGTAGGAATTTTCTACGATGCGACTCAAAACGCCCCTGGTACGGTGGGGATTATCGGGGATGTCACGACGCGGAATCAGCAGACCCAAAACGTTGGCTGTGGATATGGCATTTGGGTTGAAAATGATGGCACCACCAACCTGTCGGTGACCGTCCAAAACAACAGTGTTCATGACTTCGACTTGGGAGGAATCACCGCCGTCGGCCCTCCTGGTGCTGCGCCTGCGCTTACCGCCACCATCAGGGGCAACTTTGTGCATGCTATCTCTACGTGTGTTGAATGTTCACCTTATGGAATCGAGGCCGAAGGCGTCGACGGAACGGTCGAGGCAAACATTGTCACGGGGGAAGCGTATGGGATCATAAACTCTTACTCACCCATCTCCATCACGAATAACACGGTTGCCGGGTCTGGAACCGGAATATGGCTACAAAATGTTGCTAGTACAGCGACCTCGAACAACATAACGAATGTGAGCACCGCCTTTGCTCTGAATGGCAGCAACAATCCCGGGCCCACCCTTGCATCAAACACGACTAAAAACACCCAGACCGTACTCGACTACGGATGTGCGCCGAATGTGACGGTCACATCGAACACGTTCAGCGACTCGGCAACTGGCTTTAGCAACGTTCCTGGCGCAGCCCCTACGGCTACCAATTTCCTGTTCAATATCGACAAGATCACCTCGGGCGCGTGCCCATAGTCAGGTTCGGTGATTGCGAGTTTCCCTTAGCTTCTTGCACCAGGAAGTGGCATTCACGAGACAAAGAATCATAACGCGGACGGCGAAAAGAAGGAGGAACAAGGCAATGTCAAAGCGATTCACGTGGTTCTTGTTTGCCGCGCTAATGGCAGCGGCGAGTGTCCCTGCACCAGCGAAGATCGTCGGAGTTGGCGGTTGCAATCCACATATTAAGAATTACCCAACCATTTCGGCGGCGGTAGGTGATTCCACAAACGCGGGTGCCACGATTCAGGTTTGCGCTGGTGGCTCGTATCCCGAGCAAGTAACCATCTCGCAGCCGCTGACCCTGGAAGGCGTTGCCAACGGTAACGCGGGACGGGCTGTCATCAGCGTCCCATCTGGGCCGTTGTCAACAAATGTCACCAGTATTATTGGGCAATCCTTGTTTGCGCAGGTGCTGATCGAGGCCGGCCCCGTGAACATCACAAATATCACGGTGGATGGGACAGGAGGCGGCATCGGGTGCTCGGCGACTGCGGGCCTGGTGGGTATCTTTTATAAGGCCGGCGCCAGGGGCACTATCAACCAGGCAACAACACGCAATCAGGTGAGCTCCGGGTGCGGGACCGGCATTTGGGTGGAAAACGGAGCCGCCATCGCGAACTTAATCACAATCGAGAACTCCAGCATAGAGAACATGGACGAGCAGGGAATCTTCGCTACCAGCAATCAGCAGCCATCGACACTTCAGGTCGCAATCCAGGGAAACTCTGTGACCGCCAGTGCCTTTCCACCCACTGCAGGGATTGTCGCCGTCGGTATTAGCGGCAAAATACAAAAAAATGTCGTTACCTCCGGCATTTACGGCATCGAGAGCATCGTGTCTTCGACAAGCGTGTTGAGTAACGTTGTGGCGGATATTCGCGACAGCGGTAATGGCAACGGATTGTATCTTACTCCTGGCGCAACGGCGCAAAACAATAATGTATCCGATGCCGACATTGCCTTCTCCCTTGAGCCCGGCCAAGAGCCAGGCCCGACACTCAAAGGCAATGCGAGCATGAACAGCATCACTTCCGTCGAATTCAGCTGTAATGCCAACGCCACAGTTCAGGCAAACAGATTGATGGACTCATTAAGTGGATTCGACAGCGTCCCGGTATTTCCAAAGGGGAATCAATTTTATGATATTGACACGATTCAGACAGGTACGTGTCCGTGATCGAGGCAGTACGAAGCGCCACAGAATGAGCTTACTGAGTCACGCCATAGCTGGCGCAAAAGCCAACCGTGGCTGGCAACCCAGAGCGACCCGCAGGCTGAAGCTTGCGCCACGGAAAACTCACTGCTGCGGGCGAAGCGGTCAATGAGGCAACTTGCACGTCTAGATGCTCAAAGAGGAGCGCCGAGACGAACCAGCAAAGCCGAGATTGCGCCATCGGCAGCCGCGCTTTACAGTACCTGTTGATCGCGGTACGGTAACCTGACTTTCTCTCCAGCTTCGACCTCGACCTTGTACGCATCGCCATTATGCCAAACGAAACGAACGCGGAGTTGGTCCTTGATCCGACTTTGCTGTAGACTCATCCCGATATGAGGGTGTCTTTTTTCTCTAGACTGACTCTATTCGCAATCTGCGCCCTTGGATTGCAAGCCGCTGCGGCGCAAGTAACGGTTGGGTTCGATGAACCACACAACTCATTGACAATTAGCGTACCTGGCAACGCGGCCGCACTGCAGATCGACCTTCTCCACCTGAAACTTGAGCAAAATCAACTGGACGAAAGCGCCACTCGCCGAAGAGTGCAGGCTTCGGATGCACATGGGTGGGTGTTCTCGGCCTTCCTATATCCGCTTGACCAAAAGCAGACCGCAGCGGAATTGAACGACCAGGCCTTTCTGGGTCTTCATAAAGCAGCGGCAGAAAAAGGATTCAAAATTGAAGCAATGAAGACTTTCGAACGCGGAGAATTTTCGATGCGGGAATACATAATTCCCGATTTTCATGGCCAGCCCGTACATCAAAAAAATGTCTTCGGCTACGCCACTAGCGGCGACATGGGACTTGATTTTCATATTTCAAAGATCTCCTATTCGGCCGCGGACGACAGCTTCTTCAACTCGCTGATAAACGGCCTACACCTTATGCAGGACTACAAACCTGACAGTGCCACCGAATTCGGGTACGGAAGCATTTTCTATCTGCGCCGGGATTGGACAAGAGCATCCGCTCACTATGAAAGATCCCTCCAGCTTGAAAAGCAGAAACGAGCGTTGGACCCAAAGCACTGGAATGTCCTGGTAGACAACCTAGGAATGGCCTATGGAATGTCGGGTGAGATGTCTAAAGCAAAAGCGACCTTTGAGTATGGGACCCAAGAAAATCCTACCTATCCTATGTTTCGTTACAATCTGGCCTGCACAGACTCCGAATTGGGCGACCTTGACGACGCACTTGAGCAGCTAAAATTGGCGTTCCAATACAAGTCCTACTCTAATCCCGGCGATGGCATCCCGGACCCTGCCAAAGATGATTCCTTCAAACGCTATTTGAGCGACCCAAGATTCGCCAAGCTCGCAAAGGAGCTATGTCCAAGCAGCGCGCAGACAGAAGCTGGCTGGCTGTGCCAATAGAAGCCGTCGTCCTCTTCACGGAGGAGTCTGAGGTAGAAATCACGATAGAAGTTGCAACCGAAGAGATGCATGGGTCGGACTGAGTTCCAGACCTGAAGGCTGATTGCGAGCATCCTCTCAATTGGTGAAAAATCTTAGGTCCCTATCGACAAGTGCGCCGGCGCCGGACATCGGCGGGAAGCCCAGCTGTTTGCCGCCGGGGCACTTGCGATAGGAGGATTTGGAGGAAGCCGCTGGCGTTTTGCGGCGGACGCGGAGGGCTATATCTATTATAGTAGGGGGATTCAATGGCCGTTTCGCCATCTCATCGCCCTCAGGCCATGCTCACAGTCAATTCTGTTGAAACGTAACTTCATGTACAGACGCATATTATCACCTGCAGACCAGATCTTGCATCATCCCACACAAACTGCCGCCCCTGAACACGCGATAGCGTCCGCCGCGCCAGCGGCTTCGTCCAAATCTCGATTACACTCACCGACTGGGGTTCTGAGTGTAATCGCCTGTGTCTCCAAGGAACTGCCCCGCATGCTGAACCGTTTAGTTATGCGGCTAGGGGTTCAATGGGAACAAGCTCGTAGCCCAGTTGTTTGGCTTGCCATTTAAGTTTTGCTTGCAACTTTTTCTCCCTCTGGGCGTCTCTGGCATTCCAAATGGTCTCGTCATACTCGACTTGGTTTTTAATCATGGCGTAAAAGATCACTGCGATCTTATGGGCGGTTGCCATGGTGGCAGCTTGGGGGCCCAGCTTGGCTTTCATTCGACGCAGGTAGTTGCCCAAGGGCGTGAGTCTGCGATGGAGGGCATAAGCGGCCATGCGGAATAAGTGACCAGCTCGGTTCTTGACCCTACGGGCTCCCCGCCACAACAGCTTCCCGCCGCTGATGTCGTTGTCCGGACAGAGTGCAAGCCAGGAAACAAAGTGTGCTGCCGCTGGGCCACCGCGACATGTCGCGGCCGACCTCACTGAACAGGGGCAACGCGTTTTCGTTCTTCTTTCTCCTTTTGCTTCCGGCTCGATTTCGTTTCCGGTCGGGTGGTAACGGTCTTTCCACGGGGTCGGTGCGGGGCTCGAAGTCCCGCAGCATCTTCTCGATTTCCAGATCACAGTTCACGATCTGTTGCTCATAGATGCGGTACAGATCCCGCGATTGACGGAGGGTAAACAGATGCTCGGGTCGCCAGTTGCCTTCCAGTGATTTTCGGATGGTCTCGATGTCGGCTTTGATGTGTGGATCCCGCAGCTTGGCGAGCTCTGCGCCGTCCCGCTCTCCAGCCAGGATAGCGTCCACAATGGCACGGCCCGTCAACCCGGTAATGTCACTGATGACGTGATGGATTTGCAGGTTCATTTGCGTCAGCGCCTTGTGCATGTGCTGCACGTGTTGACTGGCCGCCGCGACCAACTCGTTCCGGTGCCGCAGCACGGTCCGCACGGCGCAGATGTCCTGCCCCGGCCGAAATGCAGCCCGCAGTAATCCCACGGAGTGCAGGAACTGTAACCATTGGCACTCGTGCCAGTCGGTGCGCCGTCCGGGTACATTCTTCATGTGGCGGGCATTCACCAAACAGGGGCGGATGCCTCGTTGTTCGAGAATCTCGAACAGTGGAATCCAATACACCCCGGTGGATTCCAGCGCTACCGTGGTCACCCCGCACTGCTCGAGCCAATCGGTTAAGCGCTCCAGATCTTCGGTGAAGGTGGCGAACACCCGCACGGGATTCTCATCCCGCCCGGGAGGTACGGCCACAAACATTTCGCGTGCGCCAACGTCGATACCGGCTGCATTCGACTCCAACACCGGCCGGTCCTCCAAACACATCCCTTTGTTTCGTCTCCGCCGCTTGGATTTCGCTTTCGGCGGCTGCAGATTACCGCGCTGTGTCTTGTTCACTGGTTGCTCGCTTTCTGAGCTGCAAGCAACGGCCAAGCTGTGCAATCGAAGATACTCTTCCAAACGGAATCAGTTGGTTTGCCCCAACTGTTAACCACTGCTCTGCGCACGAAACTTGGAGCCACGCTGTTGTTCGGTGTTCTAAAACCCACCACTGACACTACGGCCTACTTCCATTGCCTGTCGCTCCATCTCAGGATGCAGAAATGGCGCGGCCAAGACAAGTTCCTTGGAAGCGCCTGGTTTCAACAGTTACCGAAGGCGTTAAAGATGAAGAGCCCACACTGTCAGACAATTGGCGATTGTTCACTGTCATTCTTCTTCTGTTCTGCAAGCGCCTTAATTTCTTCCCCGATCTCGTGATGTCTTTGCTGGCGAAGTCCGTGGGCGTCTCGCTCAGATTCGGTTTTGGGGCCGCCCTCGTAGTCGCCATCGAGTTCCTTCAGTACCGATAGCACTTTCAAGAGAGTAAGCACGTGTTCGGATTTGGAGCTGCTCATGCTGATCCTCGATTGAATGATTGAATCTCACAGGCGTGCCACAGGACCGTTTCGTTTAGGCGCGGCAGAAGTCGAAAGGGCTGTGCTAGGTCTTGCGGCTCCCTAAGACCAAGGCGATGACGCCCCCAGCCAGCGGAACAATACCTACTGCCGGGGGTAGTTTCTCGCTGCTTTGGGTCTGGACACCGATCTTGGTATCTCCGATCGTCAGGCCATGGTTCTCGCGATGAGGAATCGGGATGACAAAAGACAACAGGCCAAGTACCAATAGCAAGACACCAACCAAGGCAAGGTTTTTCATACCGAAACTCCGATCAGGACTGCATGGTCTAAATGCGACCGAGAACGAGGAGAATAACAACGATCAACAGGATCAGCCCCAGTCCTCCGGTCGGGTAATAGCCCCAGTCTCTGCTATGCGACCATGTTGGGAGCGCACCTAAGAGTGCCAAGACCAGAATCACGATCAATATGGTTCCAAGCATGTTTCACTCCTTTAGCTTTCCACAGGAAACGAGCTTATGTGGCAATGCTCCTGCCTCAAGAGGTAGGCCGTCTGGTGTGATGGATCAACTGCTCTCGGCAGGTATCTTTACGGTCGCTTATTTTCTCTAGAAAGACTGTGCAAAATGGCTCAGGTCGGAAACTCGCTGGGCAAGGGCAATCATTGCGGGGCACGCTCAACCGCACGGTGGTGCAGCGAGGCAGACAGTGGGATTTGGAACTCAAACGTTCAACAAACAGTGGTTACGGAGCGCATCTAGCCATCGCCTCGTTACCATACGCACGTTAAAGAGAGGGCTTTTGAATTTAATGGCCCTCTCTCACGATGAACAGCGAACTACTGCTTAGTCTCTGACGCACCTCACTTCTCCAGTAGCTGGGTCGGTATAGCGATGCTGTCCCGCCGGACATGGTGCGCTCGGGCCCCGCTGGCCCTGTTGACCGGACTGCCCCTGGTCACCCTGCTGGCCCTGTTGGCCGGCTTGCCCCTGCGCACCCTGCTGGCCGGACTGCCCCTGGTCACCCCGATAGCCCTGTCGGCCGGACTGCCCCTGGTCACCCTGCTGGCCCTGTTGGCCGGCTTGCCCCTGCGCACCCTGCTGGCCAGGGAGCCCTTGCTGCGGAGCTGGGCTCGTGTTGCAACCGCTAATAAACATGGCTAGCAAAATTACAACCGTAACTAGCGATATCTTCATTTGATTCTCTCCCTTTGTTCCGGTGCTGCTCAATGCAATATGCCGCTACCGTAGACGATGGTGCAGAGCGAGAATGGTACACATGTCGTACCAGCGCGCACTGTTCTACTTTGCTCAGTTATCTAGAATGATTCTTAGCGTCCACTCGCGGAAGCACCAGCGAGATTTTGTAGCATGGCAGAGATCTAACCTGCTTATTTCATAGGGTCTGCTGCCGTGGCGCCGAACCGTTTTCGCCGCGCAGTGTCCCCTTCGCAACCCTGAACCGTTTACTATTCGGTATAACGATGGCAATTTCAAAACGCTCTACCTCCTGTTCGGTCAATGAAAGCCGTGGAGATGAGAGAACCTCGATAGGATTGTTGGTGATAAATCGCGTCAATTACACTCACGACAGGCGTTCTGAGTGACGCCTGTTAACGTCCCTTGAGAGTAGGCTTCCACAGCCCTCGATCTCTGGCTAGGTCAGTACGGATGTACTGATAGCTCCGGTCGGTACGCAAAATTAGGGCCCTCTTCTCCGGCGTGTGCAGCACCCACTGTTCGCCTTTCCTTTAAATGTGAGCGGTTCGGAACAGACGGTCACATTCCTACCGAATAAGATTGTGTGGTCCCACCTTAGATGCTCCAAGTTCTGGACTTCGGAGGGTTGGACTATCGAAGACGAACAGTGGCAGGAGATCGGCGGAGGGTGTGAGGCAGTGAAGTTCAGATTTTTACTGTTTCTCTGAATGGAGCCAACATTTATCTACGCCGATCCAGAGTCCAACAATGAACCATATCACAAATCGATACCCAAGCTTGCAGTAGGGCAAGCGCACGTAACGATACCACACATGGAGGCAACACACATGAAACTAGTTGGACTTATGACCACAGCAGTTCTGTCTTTGACCCTCGTAGCCGCGGCTTCGATATATGCTCAAGAGCCGCGCGATCAACAGGAAGAACAGAAAGCCAAGCCCGAAGAAAAAGCACAACCAGCCGCAAAACAAGACGAGAAGAACGCGCAGCAGCAAGACAAGAACACCAAGCAGGAAGAGAAGAACGCACAGCAACAGGATAAAAACAACCAGTCGGCAGAGAAGAATACGCAGCAGCAAGACAAGAACAGCAAGCAGGAAGAGAAGAACGCACAGCAACAGCAGGCTAAGCCGGTACAGCAGGCGCAGCGCGCCGGTGGTAACGGTGGTGGCGGTATTCCCGCAGACCGTTTCAAGGCCAATTTTGGACCGGAACATTCGTTTCGCGTCAGCCAAGGCGATTACAGCAATCGCCGCTTCCAATACGGAGGCTATTCGTTCGGATTCGTCGACCCGTGGCCCAGCAACTGGCTCTACACGCAGGACGTTTTTGTGGTAGAGATTAACGGCGTGTATTACCTTTGCAACCCGATGTATCCTGGCGTGAACCTTGCACTCAGCTTCACAATGTAGCGCCACGTCTGTGGTTTGAGGTGCAACCAGCTTAACTATCCATCGGCGCGGGTCCACCGCTTGGGCTCGCGCCGCTTTTTCTGACACCGCAAGGTCGTCTCGGAAAGAATCGTTTGGCAAATCTAGTCGAGGACATTCACGAAAAGTGAGCACGGACGTTTGGTAGTGGTTTCATGGAATGATCTCCTGATCTGAATTGTCTTACTTGAGTGTGATGAGGCAGATCGCCCAACGAGGTGATCATTGGCGTAACATCCCGATTACGCTCATTGCAGAGTTTTTGTGTATCGTTTCCAGGAGGGGCTCTTACCTCAAACCGTTGCAGAAACTAGGCCATCTCCGACCGTAACCTCCAACCTTTCAATGAACCCTCCAACTGCTCTGGGTCACACTTGACGCAGACAGGGAGCGGTAAAGTCCAGCTTCTATAATCCCCAGAGCTGAACGTCGCCGTCATGTTTTGCATGACGGAGCCGCACTGCGAGCAGATTCTTTGTTTGGACACGTTGGGAGCTTCTGAGGTTAGAAGCGCTCTGACCATTTGCAGAGCTGAATTATCCAAGTTAGCCTCCTGCCAATCGTGATCAATGCCCGCAAGAAGGTCGCTCGCCCAGCAGCAAGTTTTGTGGAAGCCTGTTCGACTTCTATAACGTTTCTGCGTGCGACGAATGTTCAATTCAGCACACTCTTGGCGAAGAATTGCACTCATTGACGAGACGCCGATGCCACGCCGATTGAACATATCGCCACTCCAACGGGGCACCGCGATTACACCAACGACCTGCTGCGAGAGTTACCTACCCGACCCTTTGGAGTGACCGGCGCAAACATGCAATGTAAACTCTTTGTCTCGCTGCAATTCGAAGTTGCTCATCATTTCGTCGAAGGATGCGCCGGCGGGTGGACCAGAAGGTTGGAACCGCCAACCACATTCGGAACAACCAAAACCCCTAAATCGTTGTTGTTCAATTCATACCAGTTTCCGGCTCATGGACGCCTATGTCGCGGCGCCCCAATGAGTACCCGCTTGCTGTCAAGGGACGAAACGTTCTGGTTCGCCATTGACGGCTCCTTTCGTAGCGGCGTACTGCCTGATTGCATTAGCTTGAATTTCATTGGTATCTCCACCTTACTCAGGACACAACAGTCCGCCTAAAAGAGTGCAGGCAGGCTGCCAATGTCCAGCGACGAGCGGCGATTTCTTTAATTGCATTGTTTTTGGCAAGTTAAGACGGGACAGGGCAACTCGGAGTGCTGCGATTCGTGGGACTCCGGTGGCCCGGTTCCACCAGGATGGTGGTTTTCAGCCGTGGTGTTCGCTCCGATGGCTTCGACATGCTGAAGGTCCCAGCACGATGTTCGCGCCGATTGTTGTTGATCGCGGTAGGGACAGCCGTCTGCGAACTGAAAGCTGTTGGAATGATTGTCTGAAGGAGGAAAAGCAAACCACTATCAGACCGTGCGTACCATCGGACGCAGCCTACGAGGTTGGAGCGGCGAGGCAACAGACCGTTCGAAGCCCTCGGACAATGTACCCACACTCGCGAGAGTGGCATCGGAACCGTGAGGCAACGATGCATCTGCCAGCATAAGGTGGAGAGGACCTAGCAGCCCGGGGTGGAAGTAACTAATTTTCGGCACGACCAGCCGCGCCGAGCTGCGAGTCGAGCTTCGCGATTCGATGACCGATTTCGTACAAGATATTGAGATTCGGCTTCCGGAGAGC
>Ga0181532_10002605_pt1 | contig 16754 bp, 7 predicted proteins | sample PEATcosm2014_Bin_33_FD_119768 | JGI IMG/M metagenome (GOLD analysis project Ga0181532, IMG submission 119768) | Peatland microbial communities from MTU Mesocosm Facility, Houghton, MI, USA - PEATcosm2014_Bin11_30_metaG | ecosystem: Environmental > Terrestrial > Soil > Wetlands > Peat | place...
CTGCTCATGGGCCTCATCGCCAACTACCCCGTCGCCCTGGCGCCGGGGATGGGCGAGAACTTCTTCTTCGTTTACACGCTCTGCGGCGTGGCGCCGCTGGGATTTGGTTTGACCTGGCAGCAGGCGCTCGCGGCGGTCTTGCTGGCAGGGCTTTTCTTTGTGGCAATCACCCTGACCGGTATTCGCGCCCAGATCGTAAACTCCATCCCGCACGCGTTGAAATGCGGGATTGCCGCAGGCATCGGATTATTCATCACCTTGATTGGTCTTGAGTACGGCGGCTTGGTGGTCGGTTCTCCGGGTACACTGGTTCGTATTGGCGATTTCCGCCACCCGGCTACCCTGGTGAGCATTCTGGGCCTTCTGGTGATGCTGGTTCTCCTGGCCTTTCGGGTTCGCGGGGCAATCCTGATTGGCATCCTGGCCACTACGGCCATCGCCGCCGCTTTCGGCCTGGTCCATTACCAGGGCGCCTTTTCCTCCGAACTTCATCTGGCGTCTACCTTTATGAAGTTCGATCTGCGCGGGCTTCTCGCGACTCCGCCCGTCAAGCTGGCTTCCGCAATTTTCGTCTTGTTCTACCTGGCCCTCTTCGACACCGTGGGGACGCTCGTGGGCGTAGGTCAGCAAGCCGGATTGCTGCGCCAGGGAAAGCTTCCCCGCGTGGACCGCGCCTTGTTCGCAGACGCCATCGGAACGACCGTGGGAGCGGGACTCGGCACGTCCACGATTACCTGCTACATCGAATCCGCCGCCGGAGTCTCCGACGGCGCGCGCACAGGCCTGGCCAGCGTGGTCACGGCGGCGCTGCTCTTTGCCGCAATGTTTTTCAGCCCCCTGGCCGCGATGATCGGCGGAGGAGTCCGCGTCGGAACTGACGCCGCCCACAATCCCATCCTGCGCTACCCCACGCTCGCGCCGGCCCTGATCGTGGTGGGCTCCATGATGCTCAAAGTGCTGCGCGAATTCGAATGGGACGACCCCACCGAGTATCTGCCCGCCTTCCTGACCGTGGTGGGAATCCCCTTGACCTTCAGCATCGCGAACGGCATCGCCTTCGGCCTCATTTCCTACGCCGTCGCCAAACTCGCCACCGGACGCTGGCGCGAGTGCCCCGCCCTGACCTACATCTTCGCAGCCCTCTTCGTGGTGCAATTCCTCATCCTGTAGCGGCCGTCGTCGTGGCCACCCTTCTCCAATAACACGGGAACGCAGGGCGGCCCTCGTGCTCGTCCTCGACGCGGCACCACACGGGCAATTGCCGATTGTCGATTGCCGCGGGCGGCGTATACATCACGGCAAAAATCGCCGCGACGCGTGCGCCATACTCAATTCACTGTCAACGTCAATTGAATCGTGTGGGTAAGCGTGGTAGTCGAGGCATCCGTCGCAGTGACGTCCACGGTGTAAGTTCCCGCCGGCGTGCCGGACACAGGCGGTGGCGCGATCTTCTGCGTTCCGCCACCTCCGCAGGCACTCCACAACATCACGATCAGCAAGCCCGCGCCGAGCAGCCACGCGGCGCGACGCCTCCGGGCCACGGCTAACACCAGCACGCTCGCCAGCCACAACAGCGCGTACAACCAGAAAACTCTTCCGAACCTCGTCATGCCAGGCGGCAGGAATCTGCCCTGCGGCGGCACGAGCGATGGCGCCGTGGTCGAGACTGCCACCGCCACGGTCGCCGATGCCGTGCCGTTCAACGTCAGAGTGTTCGGTGTGAGCGTGCAGTAGGACGCCGATGGAACACCACTGCACGCCAGGTTTACCGTCTGGTTGAACCCATTCTGGGGCGCCAGCGTCAGAGAATAGTTCGCGACCTGCCCTGGCGTTACTGTCTGGCTGGGACCGGTACTCGACATCGCGAAATCGATCCCAGTACCGGAAAGCTGAATCGTCTGGGGACTATCGGCGGCATTGTCCGTCAGCGTCATTGTCCCGCTTTGCGTCCCAGCCCCGAGCGGCGAGAAAGTAACGCTGATGGTGCAACTGGCGCCCGCGGCCACCGAGTCGCCGCAAGTGTTGGTCTGGGCGAAGGGACCGGTTCGAGTGATCTTGAGAGGAGTCAGGGCCCCGTTGCCCGTATTGGTCAGTGTGATCGTCTGCGGGGCGCTCTGCGTTGAGACTGTCTGCGCGGCGAAGTTAAGGGATGTGGTCGAGAGGCCTACAACCGGCTCAAGCGCCGTGCCGCTCAGTGCCACCGTCTGCGGGCTGTTGTTGGCATAGTCCGTCACGGTGAGCGCCCCGGTTTGGGGCCCGGAAACCGTGGGTTCGAAACTGACGTTGACCGTGCAACTGGAATTGGCGGCGACAACGGGCATGCAGTTATTGCTTTGCGTCCAACCGCTCGAGATCGTCACGGTGCTGACCGTCAGCGGAAGCGTAGTGGGATTCGTGAGGGTCACGGATTGTGGCGAGCTTGCAGTCCCCACATACTGGGCGCCGAAAGTCAGGCTCGTGGGAAGGAGGTTAGCGGCAGAAACGATTCCAATGCCACTCAGCGCAATCGTTTCAGGGCTGCCTTCGCCCGTGTAGGTGATGGTCACGGTCCCTGACCTGGCGCCCGTCGCCGCAGGCGTTAGGGTTACATCGACGGTGCAGGCGGCTCCGGCGGCCAGCGTGCCGCCGCTATAGGGGCAAGCGGTGGCGGTAGTTACGAGCGCAAAGTCGCCGCTGGCGGCGATGCTGCTCAGGCTCACCGCACTGCTCAGGGGCGCCAGAGTCACACTCTTTTCCGGGCTGGTCGTGCCGCCGAGCACATTCCCGAAGTTGAGGCTACCTGGGAATATTGCCACCGCAGGGGGCGGCGAGATCATGGCCACAAAGGCGGCCCAGGAGCCTTCTGGACCTTTTGCACTCGATTGGATCGGGTTGACAGTCGGGAACCCAGGCGCACTCCACCCGTCCACGTGGGCGTTGCCCGAAGAATCAACAGCGATGGCATTGGCTTGGGCCTGGGCAGTTGGGCCAAGGTAGGTAGAGAAAGCCAAAGCCGAGCCAGCCGCGTTCAGGCACGCCACGAAGCCGGTCAGGATTTGATTATTGCCGTTAACGCTAGGCTGGATCGCGTTGACGGTTGGGAAGTCCGCCGATTCAGTCGAACCGGTCACATAGGCAACGCCGTTGGAATCTACGGCGATGCCAAGTCCTTCGTCACCCGTCTGAAAGCCAATGCAATTACTGGTAATAGAACAGCCGCTGCCGCCCAAATACGTGGAGTAGATCAGGGCCGATCCAGCCGGGTTGACTTTGGTCACAAAGGCATTTTGAACGCCGGTTTTCGGCTGGGTCTGGATCGGGTTAACCGTGGGGAAATCGGGCGAAGACGTGGTCCCCGTGAGGTAAGCGTTGCCGGAGGAATCGACCGCGATACCGGCGCCCTGGTCCGTTTGGCTGCCGCCAAGGTAGGTGGAATAGACAAGCGCGGACCCGTCCGCGTTGAGCTTACTGACAAAGGCGTTCTGATATCCGTTGAGGCCCGGTTGGATTGGGTTGACCGTGAGAAGGCCCGAATTAGTGAAGCCGGTCACGTACGCGTTGCCCGAGGAATCCGCCGCGATACCTGCGCCCTGGGACACTTCACCGCCTAAGTACGTGGAATAGACGAACGCGGAGCCTGCGGCGTTCAGCTTAGTGACAAAGGCGTTCGTAATTCCGTTGAGGGACGGCTGCAACGGGTTGTACGTGGGAAAAACGGCAGACGACGTGAAGCCGGTCAAGTAAGCGTTCCCGGCGGAATCGACGGCGATCCCCGTGCCGGTATCATTGCCGCCTCCAAGGTACGTCGAATAGACAAGGCTCGAGCCGGCCGGATTTAGCTTGGTCACGAACGCCTCGCAACCCTGGGGGCTCGCTTGCAGCGGCTGCGCTGTTGGGAAATCGGTCGAACAGGTCTGGCCGGTCAGATAGGCGTTGCCGGCCGAGTCCACGGCAATGGCATTGCCCTTATCTCCGTAATTGAGAAACTGCACCCCGCTTCCGCCCAGGTAAGTGGAGTAAACAAGGGCAGTGCCGGTGGCGTTGAATTTAGTTACAAAGACGTTGCTGACTGGGGAATTGTTCGTGGCCTGGAACGCGTTCACAGTCGGTATGTAAGTCGAATAGGCTGTGCCCACTACGTAGGCGTTGCCGGAGCTATCGACAGCGATGCCGTTAGCTGTATCGAAACCCGGTTGGGGGTAGCCGGGAGCCCCGCCCAGGTAGGTCGAATAGACCAGTTCGGGATCAATCACCAGAGTCTTAGAGTGGTCGTAAGGGCCCAGCGCGAAGTGAATGCGATTTCGGGCGGCGAGAACAAAGCGACCGTCAACTAGTGACGAGTGACGAGTGATGAGTGACGAGCCTTCACCGGGTTGGTAGACTTCGGGCTTATGGAATCGGACCTCGCTGCCTTTGGCTGAAATCACCAGGTCGCCGTCGCGGTCAATTCGTAGGGGCGGTTCGCGAAGCGCCCCTACATCCAGCGCGATGACGCTTGGATCGGCGCCCGGCGCCACGATGAAGTCAAATTCGAGTTGCCCGCCCCGGTTGCCGTAATATTCCAGGTCCACGCCGGGATAAACATCGTGATAGCGCACCATCGCGTACGTCGGCACATTCGTGCGCCACTTCTTCGGATCGTTGCCGAGGAAGTAATTCGCCTTGCCCGGAAGCTCCTCGCGCCCGCTCACTTCCGCGTCCGGCTTCACGCCCTCCAGCCGAAGGCGAACAACCTCATTTTCGATTTTGGATTTTGGATTTTGGATTGAGCCCTGAATCCTGGCTTCTGACTCCTGGCTCCTGCCTCCTGACTCCTGCACCTCCAGCACTACCTCACTGCCGGTCAGGAACACACCGTAGTCGCGTCCGCGGGAGAGAAACTTCACTCGCGGGTCGGCCTGGCCCTGGTTCAACTCGAAACTCAGCGGAAGCTTGCCGTAGCTGGCGATGAGGCGGGGCCGGGCCTGTACGTTGGGAGAGTTTCCGCGCACGCGCGGGTTGCTGGTGGGAACTGGCAGCCTGCCGTGAACGCATAACAGGAAGGCTGCAACCAATACGCCTGACATGCAAGCGGGGTAGATCGCGATCCGCCTGGCCGCGGTCCGCGCGCTGGGAAGAAGGAGACGAAACATAGGCACCCCCAGAGTGCAAAGGAATACTGACGGGGCAATATATCCCTCCCTCGAAGCAGACGCAAGGGATCATTGCTCTCCGCGGGTGACGCCCACGTCCCGACGCCTTTTGTCGCAGGGTGGCGCAGAGCGAAGCTCTGCGGTGTCGAACGATCACGACTCAGCGAAACGCAGAGTTTCGCTTCGCCAGCCGCGGCAAAGCTGTAGGGGCGAGGCGCCGCCTCGCCCCTACAGCGCCGGCGGGTGCATACATGTGCCAGGACCCAAATATGCAGATTCTTGCATATATGTGTCAAAATGCTACACTTTGGACGCTGTTTTTCACATTGTGAAATTTCCTGATCTTGCCAACCAATTGATTCCATTGCACTAATTACTTACTTTTGCATTATTCACAGCTTTTCCCACTCTCTCATTTTCATCTGATAGCCTGGAAGATGGGGGATTGTCGGCGTAACTCCTCCGTCTCGGTCGCGGATGTAGCGGCGGGTTCACCCCGCCAACGCAAAAATGGCGGCATGAAGCCGCCGCTACGCGACCCTACGGGCACGCCATGGCGTGCCCCTACAGAAAGGAAACGAGACATGGAAGATTTAAATGCTAACCCGGCGACAAGCCCATCGCCCATCACCAACCGCCCGTCGCTAACAGCCAGGCGCTCCGGCGGCCAGCGCACGGCAGAGGGCAAGCGGCGCTCGTGCCAGAACGGTCGCAGGCACGGCCTATACACGGACGAGCGGTTCCTGGAGTGCGCTGCCCTGGAGCGTAGTAGCGCGGACCCCCGGTTTCGGGGTCCGCGGTTCTTCCGTGGGGCGACAGACGAGCCGCGGACCCCAACACCGGGGGTCCGCGCTACCTCGATCGGTGCAGTCCTCGCCGCCTTCAAAAAGATCAAAAATCGCGGGAACGAACTCAAAGATCTATTGCAAAGACAGGGGATAACTGAAATAGCGGACTCAAAACGAACTCACTTTCGCGCAGAAAAAGCGGCCATCGGCGTGGAACGAAGCGGCATTTCGAGGATTGTCACGGCTCGCCGTCCCCCGGCTAAAGCGGTCCTGCGCGATCGCTGCAGAAACCTCGCCCGGCGTAGCGCTGACCTTCAGGTCAGCAGTTCAGAAGATTCGCGACCAACCTGCCCACCTGAAGGCCGTCGCTACACAAATCCGGGGAACAAAGCGAGAATGTCTATGAAAACAAACAGTCAAGGAGTAGAAGGGTTGAGGAGTCGAGGAGTTGCGGGGCCAATTCGAGAGGTCGCGTCGGATGCCGACGGTTCGTCACTTCTTAACCCTCGACTCTCGGCTTCTCGACTTGAATTCGACGGAACAAAGCGAGAATGTCTATGAAAACAAAGGACCGGCGCCTGGAAACTCCTCCCGGAACGACCGCAGGGCGGTTCGCGAACCGCCCCTACGTAGCTTCCAGAACGAAAACGGCGGCGTCAGCTCGCAGGTTGGGGAGGAAGGTCACCTCGGTGTACTTGGCGGCGGCGGAGGTTCGGAGCGGGATTTCGCGGAGGACCTTTAGTCCGGCTCGCCCGCAGAATTCCCGGAAGTCGTGGACGGTTGTGAGATGAATGTTGAGAGTCTCGTACCACTCGTAAGGCAGCTTGAGAGTTTTGGGCATGCGACCGTTGAGGCCAAGTTGCAAACGCACCCGCCAGTGCGCGAAGTTGGGAAAGCTGACGATACAGCGCTTGCCTACCCTGGCCATCTCCCGGATCAATACCATCGGCTTATGAAGTACCTGGATGGTGTTGGTCGAGACGACGTAGTCCACCGACTTGTCCGGGTAGTTGGCCAATCCCTCATCGAGATCGCCATGCTGAACACTGAACAAACCGCGAGCCACGCAGGCCTGGATGCAAGCCTCCGACAGTTCAATGCCCTCCGCCCGGACTCCCTTCAGCGCCTGGAGCGCCAGCAGAAGATCGCCCTCCCCGCACCCCAGGTCCAGGACCCGGGACCCGGGTTCAACGAGGGTAAGAATCACCTTGTGCTCAGGAGTGAGTCGGACGACGCTCCCGGCTTCCGGCAAACGGATTTCTTCGGTTAGGGTACCCATGATTCACACTTTCACTCGACTGGACGCGAACGATCAAGAGCCCCGAAGGGGCGAACGACCACAGCCCAGCCTGGGCCTTGCAGGCGCGCCCCCTTGGGGCTAAGAGCATTCACTGCTTGGGCCATCGGGTTCACGATTACTGTTTCCACCCGTGACCGAGAAAGTTGGTGATCAGCGAACTCAGTTGTTGAGACTCCAGCAAAAAGGCGTCGTGTCCGTAGTCGGTCTGAATCTCGGTAAATATCGCGTCGGCGGGGACACGCCTTAGAGCGCTGACGATTTCTTTCGACTGGTAGGTCGGGAACAACCAGTCGGAGGAGAACGAGATGACGAGAAACCGGGTCTTGCACTCGGCAAAAGCCTTGTCCAGACCCCCGTAGGCCTGGGTCAGGTCGAAGTAATCCATTGCCTTAGTAATATAAAGATATGAATTAGCATCAAAGCGGTTAACGAAATGGTCTCCTTTGTACTTCAGATAGCTCTCCACCTGAAAGTCGGTGCGGAAATCATAGCCGTAGGCCGACTTGTCTTGCAGCCTGCGGCCGAACTTCTGGTGCATCGAACGATCGGACAGGTAGGTAATGTGGCCGATCATGCGGGCAATGGACAGGCCGCGGCGGGGGACGGCTTTCCCGTAGTAGTCGCCTTCCCGCCAGTTCGGATCGGACTGAATGGCCAGCCGCCCAACCTCGTTGAAGGCGATAGCCTGGGCCGAGAGCTTGCTGGTGGTGGCAATGGGAATGGCAAGGCGCACCATGTCAGGGTAACTGACCACCCACTGCAAGACTTGCATTCCTCCCGTTGATCCGCCCACGACGCCCAGCAGGCGCTTGATCCCCAGATGGTCGATCAGCGCCTTCTGGGTGTCCACCCAGTCGCGAACGGTGACCATTGGAAAGGAGAGCCCATAAGGCCGGCCCGTGCAAGGGTCGATGGAACTTGGCCCGGTCGAGCCCTTGCACCCTCCGATGATGTTGGAGCAAATGAGAAAGTACTTCCGGGTGTCGAATCCCTTCCCCGGGCCGATCATGATGTCCCACCAGCCGGGTTGCTTGTCGCGGGCATGATGGTATCCGGCGGCGTGCGCGTCGCCGGAAAGCGCGTGGACCACAAGAATGGCGTTATCGCGGGCTTCGTTCAGCTCGCCATAGGTTTCGTAAGCCAGCGTGATGGGCCCGAGAGTGCGCCCGCACTCGAGCGTCATCTCGTGGGGAGGCTCGGCAAACGTGAACTGCTTGGTTTCAACGATTCCGACTGAGCCTTCTTCTGCCATCTTTCTTGCCCCCCGTAGTGCTCGCGGCGCCTCAGTGGTCTTCGTGGCCAGAAGAACCTCAACACTGAGGCCGCTCGGATGTTCCGTGCACTCGCGGTTTAAGCTTGAAAGCCACAGAGTGCACGGAGAGTTTAGTTCGGGTCGCTTTCCATCGCGCTCCGCCTTACTTTTGCGACGCAGCCAGGGCCTGATCGAGATCGGCGATGATGTCCCGCACGTCTTCGATGCCCACGGACAACCGGACATATTCAGGCGTCACGCCGGTCTGGGCCTGTTCCTCGGGAGTGAGCTGCGAGTGCGTCGTCGTGGCCGGATGGATGATCAGCGACTTGGCGTCGCCGATGTTCGCCAGGTGGCTGAACAGCTTGACGCTGTTGATCAGCTTGACGCCGGCGTCCTTGCCGCCTTTGATACCGAAACCCACGATGGCGCCCTGCCCGTCGGGCAAGTACTTCTTCGCGCTCGCGTAGTCAGGGTGGCTAGCTAAGCCGGGGTAATTCACCCACGCCACGGCGGGATGCTTCTCGAGAAACTCCGCGACGGCCAGCGCGTTCTGGGAATGCCGCTCCAGGCGCAGGTGCAACGTCTCCAGGCCCAGCAGCGTCAGGAACGACCCCCACGGACTCTGCGCGGCGCCCGTGTCCCGCAGCCAGTGAGTGCGGATGTAGATGATGTACGCGATGTTGCCGATCGGCCGCAGCGCTTCCTCGAAAACCATACCGTGGTAGGCGGGATCGGGGGCGGTGAATTCCGGCCACTTCTGCGGGTCCTGGGCCCAGGGGAATCTGCCGCTGTCCACGACCGCACCTCCGATGTGCACGCCGTGCCCGCCGATGAATTTCGTGGTGGAGTACACGACGATATCGAAACCGTGTTCGATGGGTCGGAACAACGCCGGCGTCAGGACGGTGTTGTCGATAATCGTCGGCAATCCGTGGCTGTGAGCGATGTCGGTAATCTTGCGGTAGTCTGGCACGTCGTTTTTCGGGTTGCCCGGCGTTTCAAGGTAAACCGCGCGCGTGTTCTTGTCCACCAACTTGCTGATCTCCTCAGGTCGCTTGGGGTCGAAGAACCGCACCTCGACGCCGAGCTTCGAGAAGGTCTGCGTGAAAAGCGTCCACGTCCCGCCGTAAAGGCTGTTTGCAGAAATGAAATTCTGCCCCGCGTGGGCAATCGTCAGGATCGCCGCAGTTTCCGCGGCCTGGCCGCTCGAGAACGCCAGCCCTGCGGCGGCGCCGTCGAGCGCCGCGAGGCGCTTCTCGAGGACGTCAGTGGTGGGGTTCATCAGGCGGGTGTAGATGTTGCCAAACTCGCGCAGGGCGAACAGGTTGGCTGCGTGTTCCGAACTGTGAAACACATAGCTCGTGGTCGAATAGATCGGCACCGCACGAGCTGTGGTGGTAGGGTCAGGAACCTGGCCGGCGTGCAACGCCTGTGTCCCAAGCCTGTAGGCGGGTGTGTCATTGGACATATCGGATTCTCCTTTGATCTTGAGTTTGTTCTCTATTTGGATAAGAGCCTTCAGATCAGATCCCGGAAGCGGCCCGAGCTTCCTGCGACACGCCTCAAACCGCGACGGCGGACGCAACGCTCAGGTACCGGTCTTCAAATTCCGCCAACTTCGGGCGAATAGCCTCCTCTTCTTCCTGCCAACCCCTCACCGCGCCAATCGTCTTCAGGCCGTTGCCGGTGATGGCGATGACGAGGGATTCGTCCCGATTGATTCGTCCTTGGGAGAGCAGCTTACGAGTCACCGCCACGGTGACGCCGCCCGCCGTTTCGGTGAAGATGCCTTCCGTTTCGGCCAGCAAGCAGATGCCCTCAACGATTTCCGTGTCTTCGACATCCTCGCCCGCGCCGCCTGACTCGAGGATTCGCTTCACCGCCAGGTAACCGTCCGCAGGATTGCCGATGGCAAGAGACTTCGCGATGGTGTGCGGCTTCTGCGGTTCGATTTCGGGCGTGCCGCGCTTTGCCGCCGTGGTGATCGGCGAGCAGCCCGTCGCTTGCGCTCCGAAGAACTTCGTGCCCGCCGGCTCCACCCAGCCCAGCTCTTTCAACTCTGCAAAGGCTTTATAGATCTTGGTAATGAGCGCGCCGCCGGCCATGGGCACAACGATGTTCTGCGGTAGCCGCCAGCCGAGCTGCTCGGCGATTTCAAACCCCACGGTCTTCGAGCCTTCGGCGTAGTAAGACCGCAAGTTCACATTGACGATTCCCCAGGAGTACTTCTGCGCGACTTCGGAACAAAGGCGGTTCACCTGGTCGTAGTTGCCCTGGACCTTAACCAGGTTGGCGCCGTAAATACGAGTGGCGACGACTTTCTCGGGTTCGAGGTCGGCGGGAACGAAGATGAAGGTCTTGAGTCCGGCGGCGGCGGACTGCGCCGCGACGGCATTGGCGAGATTGCCGGTCGAAGAGCATCCCACCGTGTCAAACCCGAACTCGCGCGCCTTGCTGAGAGCTACCGCCACCACACGGTCTTTGAACGACAAGGTGGGGTGGTTAACCGCGTCGTTCTTGACGTAAAGCTCGCGCACCCCCAGGGCGCGCGCCAGGCGCGGCGCAGCGACGAGCGGAGTGAATCCCGTCTGTTGGCCCACCCAAGGCTCGCCGTCAAGTGGCAGCAGCTCACGATACCGCCACATATTTGCCGGACGCTCGCGGATGTCTTCTCGCCTCAGGTCCGCCCAAAGCTTCCCGTAATCGTAGATGACCTCCAGGGGCGCCCAACATTCCTCGCAAGCGGCTAGCGGTTCTAAAGGGTAAGTCCGGGAACATTCCCGGCACTTGAGATGAATAGCGTAACTCACGACTCCTCCAATGAATTCCCGCCTTCGCGGGAATGACTTCTCACCTGCTCATCTGAGTTGCCCGATTTGGGTTGGGAAAACAACCGGAGGTCGTCGAAGAGGCTCAAAAATCAAAAGCCTCTTCCGGCTGGGAAGAGGCTCGTCAAAAATCTATCGGCCCCTCTCATCTTCCCCATATCCGGGCGGGAGTTGGCACCTGTCCCCCGATCAAGTATCGGAGCGGTTGTCGTGGCGTCATCGGGCCCGTCCCTCGGCCACTCTAGATGAGATTCAGGGTTACTGAATCAAATATTCAATTGTCCTAAGTATGCTACGGGAAAAGCAGGGAGCGTGTCAAGAGAAAATCACACCAAACCGTCATGATTTAACTCGGCCGACGGGAGCTCGCCGTAGGGGGACGGCTTGCCGTCCCCGCCCCGGAGGGTTACTAGGCCGGCGAGGGTAGGGCAAGCCCTACCCCTACACCTCCCGGGTCCAAACGAGTGCGTCGTAGAGGGATCGGTTCGCTCACCGGCAACGTGTTACCGGCCGGTTCCGCCGGCCGCAGGGCGTGGCGGTGGTGGAACAACTGCCATGGGCACCCTCGCGAATCCGACGCAGTCGTGCGCCGGATCGAGCACGTTAACCTGCAGGGTGTAGCGGCCCGGACGGAACTTCTCGAGTGGAATCTGCACAAGATAGCTGGCTTTGCCGTCGGATGACTTCCCCACTGTTCCGGCAAACGGACCTGCATCGGCCACCTTCGCTCCTTTGCGGAAAAACGCCAGCGCCACGGAAGGCGCAATTGCCGCTGCATTTGCGCCTTCCGGTGCATTTGCTTTCGAGCTTGATTTTCCAGAGTAGGACTGAAGGAGCACGAAGAGATGCTGATTGCTTCGGAAAACGTTGGTCACGCTGGGCAGAACAGTTTTATCCTCCAGCTTCAGAGGATCGTCGCTCGCGCCTCGAGACTTGCCTTTCTTCGCCTCATTGCCTTTCACTTCGTTCGAGAGCACAACTGAACTGAGCGTGAGCCCGCCCTTGGAGACAGAGGGCAAATCGAGCGACTCCTCAAAAGTCCCCATCTTGCCGCTCTGGTTTTCTCTGACCAGGACCTTCAACTGATACTTTCCCGGGGGCAAAACCAAGCTTCCTTCATAGAGGAAATTTCCGGCCAGCAGCATGTCGTACGATTCCCCGCTCACCTTTACGGGCAGCGTATCACGCAGCACTCCAGCCGGCTTTCCGGATGCGTCGGTAGCCCTCCAGATGAAATCGAATTCCGTTTCGTGACTATTCGATTTCTTCAGCAATTGCACGGCGGAGCCGGAAATCTTGGCTGCCAGAACAACATAATAGGTATTGTCAGGGCGAAGGAAGTACGAGGCGTCCATCACGAAAGGCAAATCAAGAAACGGTTCATCAAGATTGATCGCTTGCTGAAGCTGCGCTTCTTTGTCTTCGCGAGTGAACTGGCGAAAGTTCTTGGGAGCATAATAACCGGGCCGGGCATCCACTTTCATTCCGGAACGGGTAACCTCGACGCGAATCTTCCGGAAGCGCCCGTCGGAGCGAGTGTTGGTAGGATTATAGCCCAGCAGATAGTAACTGGAATTCTCAGACTGAATCTCCTGGAAAGCCTCGCCAAAATCGTTGGTGTCGTAGAAAGTGCGGCCGCCGGTATCCTGCGCCAGCGAAGCCAGCGTCTCGCGACTGCTGTGCATGGAGGATATCTGAGAAGTCACCGCCGCGTCTCGGTAGATTGCCGAACCGGACGGACTGGCCGCGGTGGCGTCGCCACCCGGCGGCAAGGCCATCAAGCCGCGCGTGTCCATGGTGTAGAGCGAAACGTTCGATTGGTTTGCGGCCGCGACCGTGGCCATCAACTGCGCCTGGTTTTCAATTCCGGTTCCCGTGATGCCGCTGGAAAAGTGAATGACCAACTTCCGTCCCGGAACACCACGCAGCATCTTCGCCAGGGATTCGATGGCGGCAAGCTTTTCGTCGGTATTGAAGATATTGAACTCCGTCTCGTCAGGCGTGAAGGCGTCGGAAGTATCCTGCGTCACCACCTCCTGGCCTGATGCGTCGGTGGTGCCCGCCGCGCCCACGCTTCCGTTGGACGCCAGGTTGGACGATTCCTCTCCCACCAAAATGCCGTTCAGTGACTTGGTCAGCGCAACCCGGTCGTTGGTGAAGTTCTGGACCACCCGCAGGCTCGAGGTGTAGGTGACGACCGCCACCAGGTCTGCCGGCGTTAGCCGTTCCTTCACAAAGGCGGTCGCGGCTTTCAGCGCTCGCATGAGGTCGTCCGGTTGCATGGAGGAGACGTCGAAAAACAACAGGTTCAGCCGGTGGTCCTGGAGGACCTGTGCCGGGGAAACCTGGGGTGGAAGTTTATCCAGGTTGATAGTGGGCGGCGGTCCATTGGCCGTGCTGGCCTGCGCCAGCTTCTCGATGTTTTCGAGGCTGAAGGAGGTGATGGCCTGCGGCGCACCGTCTTCAAACACCCGGAAGTCTTTCGCCGTCAGATCGGCCACCGGCTTTCCCTTGGCGGTTACCCGGACATCCACCAGCACCACGTTGGTTTGGCTTTGCAATACAAAGCCTTGCCGAGTCGTGCCGGCCTGCGGCGCGCCGGCGTCTGTATTCTGCCCTTCGAGAGCCAAAGGAGCCGCGGACAACCCGAACACCAGCCCTGCGATTGCGAGCCGACCTCCCAGATTTTGTAGCCTTCGATGCATCGGTGTTTCCTTCAGTCGAGAGTCAAGAGTCGATAGTCGAGAGGGCAAAACCGAATCGCGCCTTCTGCCTTTCTTCCCAGGTCTTCGTTGCCCCCGCGGAGTGGGAAGTTCTGTACTCTCGACTCTCGACTCTCAACCGCCCTCAGAACCTTAGCCGCAGCGAAAAGATCACGCTGCGCATCGCTCCCACACTGGTCACACGGCCGAAGCCCTCACCGTTGACGGTGGTGGACAGTCCAGTGAACTTGGGGGTATTAAAGATATTGTCCGCGGTGACGCGGAAGTCACCTTGTATGCCGTGCTCGCGGGAGAAGACGACTTGCTTGTCCAGCGACATATTGAAATTCACAAATCCGGGGCCTCGAATTGTGTCGCGCCCCGCATCGCCGTAATCGCCAGGAGCCGGAAGTGAGAATGCGGCGCTGTTGAAGAAATCCAGCGGCGTGCGCTGCGCGCGTGGGAGCACGACGGGCAGACCCGTGGCGTCGGCGCGCAAGTTGGAAATGGCTGCCGTACCCGCCCGGTTGCTGAGGTTGCCCAGAATCTGGGCGGTGTAAGGCGTGCCGGACTGAATTGTGGTCACGCCGCTCAACTGCCAGTCGCCTAAGAATCGGCGCGCCGTTCCGGCCTTATTGAGCCAGCGGCGCTGCTCTCCAAAGGGAAGTTGGTAGATGTGGTTGATGAGCAGCTTGTTGCGCACGTCGAAAGTGGAAAGGCCGCGCTCCGCCTTCAGGTCGAGGTAATTCTGGGCGACGATGTTGCCCGAGCCGCCCACGCTCGCGGCGTCGTCGATCGATTTCGAAAAAACGTACTGGCCGCTCATCGAGAAGCCGCCGTGGAACTGGCGCCGCAGCCCCACTTGCAGGCCGTTATAGATGGAGTCCGCGCCGTCGGTCTCGTAGGTGAACGCCAGGGTATTCTTCAGCGCCGTCTGGGAGCCGCTGGTGATGGGCGCTCCAGGTGGCACAGTGTCCGGAGCAAGGAGCAGCTCCAACTTGGACCCTTTTGTGCCAATGTACCCGATGGAAAGGATGACGTTGCGGACGATTTCGTCTTCGAGCGAAAAGTTCCAGGTTTGGGCATAAGGAGTGCGGAAGTTGGGATCCAGGGCGAACGAGTTGCTCAATATGTTAGGCCCCAATGCTGGGAAGCCGTTTTCCAACGTCAGCACTTGCTTCGGAGTCGTAACCAGGGTGGAAGCGGTGGCGAAAGGCGGCTGGCTGGCCATGTTGGTATAGATTGAGGAATAGATGCTGCCGGCGTAAAAGATGCCGTAGCCGCTGCGCAGTACCAGGGAGTGTTTCGACCAGGGACGATAGGCCAGACCGATGCGAGGGGCGAAGTTGTGGTCGTCACTACGCAGCAGTGAGGTTGGCAAATTCCCAGGGTCCTGGCCGGTCACGACCCCCGGCGAGGCAAAGCCCGGAGCGAAGGTCAAATCGGAAAGGCGGCCATACTTCTCTGTGAAAGGCTGGAAGAATTCGTAACGCAGGCCGTAGAGGATCGTCAGGTGAGCGGTAACCCTCCAGTCGTCCTGAATGAAACCGTCGTACACCCAGGAGCGGAAGTAATTGCTGGCGTCACCGAAGCGAACAGAGGTCGTTTGCGGCAGCCCCAGCAGAAAATCCGCAAAGTCGAATCCCGTGTTGGCCATCGGAAGACCGTTTGTGGAGAAGTCGCTGGTGGTATAGCCGCTGAAGGAAAACGTTCCACGCGCATTGGGATCCGTCAGTAGGTTTTGCTGGACCCGCCGTATCTCGCCCCCCAAACGTACGTTGTGCTTTCCTACGTTGCGAAGAAAAACGTCCATGGCACGAACGGTTTGATTGCGCGTGAGGGATGGGATGGAATCATTCAGCCCCGTGAAGTTCGTAAACTGGGTTATCGGCAGGCCCCAATCAATCGGGCTGGTCGAAATGCCTTGAATGCCGAGCTCGCCGGCGATGTCCTCCTTGTACGCGTACCCATTAAGCAAGCTGGTCCTCTGCCGGTTGAAATTCGCGGTCAGAATGTTCAGGGTGCGAGGTCCGAGGGTGTGGGTCTCGCTCGCGTTCAGGTTTTGGCTGCGTACGGAAGTGTTCGAGGTCAGGCCGGGGAAGTTGGAGACCGAGTTGCTCCGTGCGGAGTTGAAGAAGTACATGACGTTGAGGCTGTCTTTCGCTGACAGCTGCTCTCCGATGCGGCCCATGACCCGGTCGTTGGCGGTGGGCAGAGATTCCTGGAGGTGAAAGTTCTGGATGATGGCACTCGGCACATTGGGCAAGGGAATGTAACTCAACAAGCCCAACGCGGCTTTATCCATCCGCGCCATCGGGATGATGTTATTGGGGAACGCGGTGCGCGGTCCGGCGGGGTTGGACAAGGGATCGTAAATGATGGGGACCGTCCCCGCTCCCGAGCCGGTAGGGATCTCAGCCTCGGAGAAGTTGCCGGCGCGCTCGAGGAGAGTGGGCACGGTGGCAATGCTGTCGAACGGACTCTTGCCCCTCGTCAGGTTATAGTTCACGAAGAAACTCGTTTTGTTCCCGCCATTGTAGATCTTCGGAATCACCAGGGGACCGCCAATCGATCCAACGAACTGCTCGGAGTAAGAAGGGATCTGGGGGGATTCTGCCACGTTCAGCGGGTATGGGTGAGCATCAAAGACCGAATTGGTGTAACTCTCCATAATGTTGCCGCGCAGCCGATTCACTCTGGCACGGCCCCCCGCCCAGTTCCCTCCCCCACCCCCAAAGCCTCCGCCGCCGAACCCACCACCGCCAAATCC
>Ga0181532_10002609_pt1 | contig 16736 bp, 16 predicted proteins | sample PEATcosm2014_Bin_33_FD_119768 | JGI IMG/M metagenome (GOLD analysis project Ga0181532, IMG submission 119768) | Peatland microbial communities from MTU Mesocosm Facility, Houghton, MI, USA - PEATcosm2014_Bin11_30_metaG | ecosystem: Environmental > Terrestrial > Soil > Wetlands > Peat | place...
CCGGATCACCAGAGGAAAGCCCAACTGATCGCAGAGCCGCAGAGCATCCTGTGCGTTATTGACCAGCGCAGAGGCGGGCACTTCGAGGCCGATTTTGCGGCAAGCATCTTTGAACCACAGGCGATCTTCGGCAACTTTGATGGCGCGCAGCGATGCGCCGATCATTTCGACGTGGTATTTTTCGAGGATGCCGCCTTCCGCAAGCTCCACGGCAAGATTTAGAGCTGTTTGTCCGCCAACGGTTGGCAATAGCGCATCAGGCTTTTCTTTGATCAGGATTTCTTCGAGATATTCTTTCGTGAGCGGCTCGATGTATGTGCGGTTGGCGAGTTCGGGGTCCGTCATGATCGTGGCGGGATTGGAATTCACCAGCACGATTTCGTAGCCCTCGGCCCGCAGCGCCTTGCACGCCTGCGCGCCGGAGTAGTCAAATTCGCAGGCCTGGCCGATGACGATCGGGCCGGAGCCGATGATCAGAATCTTCTGGATGTCTTTGCGTTTAGGCATCGTCCCTCAAGGTCATTTTTCTCGCCACGCAACTCCCATTCCGCCGGTCACCACTTCACACCGTGGCGGTTTAACACGCTTTCAGCCATTTCTCTCTGGTTCAACAGAATGGCATAAATTCCTGTGTAGTGATCCCTCTGCTTCCACTCGATTACTTTTCGCGCGCGCTCGGTTCCCACTAGTTCTTCCATGGCTTGCCATTCCAGCATGCACACGGCGATATGAAAGTAACTGCTGCGAAGTTCGCCGTCGCCTTCCGGGGTGCGATAGTCCAGGTTCGGAAAGGTGCGCTGCAGGTCTTCAAATAACGCGGGATTGTCTGCGCGGTGCCGCTCCATCAGCCACCAGTGCCCTTGCTCGTGGACGTAAGCGGAAAGAGCGAGATCGTCGTTATCTAAAAAGCGCAGGTTCAGTGTAAGCACAGGTGAGGAATGATTGATGGCGCCGCGTTCGATCACGATGTCGCGCGTAATCGTGTATTTTTTCAGGTCGTATTGTTTGGCCAGGCGCTCCATCTGCTGCTTACGCTGTTCCTCAAGGGGCCCACCGTGCGCGGTTCTGATGTTCAGCTTCGGCGTTTCCGCCAACAACACCGATGCCACGAGCATCATGGTGACAGGGGGCAGAACTTTCTTTATCCCCGCACGGAGCGGCGTATGCGATTGGCAATTCATGGTTAGGGCCGCGAGCTCCCCGGATGCGCGAATTCCTTCATCATGTCCGTAAACTGCGTGAACAAATAGTGCGAATCGTGCGGCCCCGGTGAGGCTTCGGGATGATATTGCACGCTGAAAAGCGGCAGCGTTTTGCTGCGCATGCCTTCGTTGGTGCCGTCGTTCAAGTTGACGTGGGTGATTTCCACTTCGCTGGAGGGCAATGATTCCGGGTCCACGCAGAACCCGTGATTCTGCGCCGTAATTTCCACCTGGCTGGTCAGCAGATTCTTCACCGGATGATTCGAGCCATGGTGGCCGAATTTCAGCTTGAAGGTTTTGCCGCCCAGCGCCAGTCCACACAATTGATGGCCCAGGCAGATTCCAAAAACCGGTACGCGGCCCGCCAGCTTGCGGATGTTATCGATGGCATACGTACAGGGCTCGGGATCACCCGGCCCGTTGGACAGAAACACGCCATCCGGGTGCATGCCAAGCACATCGTCCGCGGAAGTGTTCGCGGGCACGACGTTGACTTCGCAGTGATGATCCACCAGCAAGCGCAGAATGTTCTGCTTGATGCCGTAATCGTAGGCCACCACCCGGAATTTGTATGCGTCGGGGCTCGCTTCAGACTCGCCCATCTGCTCGGCCCACGGAGAAGTGGCCAGCTCGATCGAACCCTTTTGCCACTCGTACGCTTTTTCGCACGTGACGCGGCCCGCCAGCTCCTGCCCGGCCATCAGAGGAAGCTGCTTGGCCTCGTGAATCAACTGGTCGGCCGCCGTGCCATCGGTGGCAACCATGCCACGCAACGCCCCGACCTTGCGAATGTGGCGAACCAGCGCGCGCGTATCAATGTCCCAGATCACGGGAATTTTGTGGCGGTTCAGATAAAGCTGCGCGGTTTCAGCGGAGCGCCAGTTGGAAGAAATCTGCGAGAATTCACGAACAATCAGCGATTCGATGTACGGCCGCGAGGATTCCTCGTCATCCAGATTGGCGCCCACGTTGCCAATGTGCGGATACGTCAAGCAAACGATTTGACCGGCATAGCTGGGATCGGTGAAAACTTCCTGATAACCCGTGAGGCTGGTATTGAAAACGACTTCCCCGCCGCGGCGCGTGATGGCGCCGGCAGCGCGGCCGTTAAAGATGCGCCCGTCTTCGAGCGCGAGGATTGCGGGTCGATGCAGTACTTCCGTCGTCAGTGTGTCCTCCGTCGAGCTTCATTTGCCGCTGGCCTCGGTCGTCGACAATGAACCAAAGTGATCCACGGGCCAATAGGCAAATACGGCGCGACCGTAGATGTACTGGCTGGCGACCGGTCCAAACACCCGCGAATCGTTCGAGCTGATACGGTGGTCCCCCATCACGAAGTAGCTGCCCTGGGGCACGCGAACTGGTCCGAAATCGGTGACATCGGCATACTGCGGCGGCACGTAGGGCTCGGGGACGACATGCCCATTGATGTACACCACGCCGCGGCGAATTTCCAGATTTTCCCCCGGCAGAGCCAGTACGCGCTTGATGAAGGACTTCGAGCGGTCCAGCGGGTACCAGAACACTACCACGTCTCCGCGCTCGATGGGCGCAAACCGGTAAACAAATTTGTTGATGAAGATGCGCTCCTGATCGGAGAGGAGAGGCGCCATGCTGGTTCCTTCCACCTTCACTGGCTGGTACAAGAACACAATGATGACCAGGGCCAGACCGATAGCGATGAGCAGGTCGCGGGTCCACACGCGAATTTCGTGCCGCAGGGCCTGATGGCCAAGCGCTGAAGCGACGACGGGCTGAGTCGCGGGATTCTCTGGAGACAATGAAGAATCCGGGGCTGAGGAGTGCTCACCCGTGGACGCAAGGCTCTGATTTTCGTCAGGTTTCAGCATTTTGTGCTGTCTCTCCTTTATAGCACGCCCTCCGCATTGGGCCAATTGCCTTTTGCCATGGCTCGGCTCTCCGCCCGCATCTAATAGGAGGGTATCCCAGCACATCTCCGTTGCCTGCTCTGCCTCAGGTGCCGCTGCTGGGGCACAATCACGCGACTTAGCGTGCTCTTGGGTCCCAGTTCCTTCTCCGCCCATGGAGCCCTGATCCCGCAGATTTCATGCAATTCAAAATATGTTGCCCCACAGTACTAGTGAATCCGCCCTACGCAATCCCTCCAATTCCCCTCTTTGACCTCCTCCGGCAACATTAAGGAATATTAATCAGGTCTTTTCGGAGAAGTGAGGTCCGCAATGAACAAAATCCGCGTGCTCGTCGCTGACGATTCGCCCACCGCCCTGCGTTCCGTCTGCGACTATCTGGACTTTGCCGGGGGCTTTGAGATCGTCGGGACCGCCAGTGACGGCCAGAACGCCGTGCAACTGGCCTCTCTCTATAATCCCGATCTCGTCCTACTCGATCTCAGCATGCCACGCGTCAATGGTCTGGAGGCTGCGGAGCATATCCGCCTGGTTTGTCCGGATATGCGCATCATTATTTTTTCCGAACTACATGGCCTTTCCCTTGGTGAGGAATGCCTGCGACGCGGCGCGCATAGCTTCGTGCCCAAAAGCCTCCTCCCCGAGGGGTTGCTGATGGAAATTCAGCGCTTGTTTCCTTCGGGTGGCCGCCCTGTAGTTTCCGAAGGCGTTTCCTGATTTTGCTTCAGCGAAGTGTTTCGCAAATTTGCGAGCGGGGGTTCAACTATGAACATGCTCGTGCACAACATGCAAGGAGAAGCTAGAAAGACCTATGGACGATACCGTATTCCAGATCCTATTCCTGGGCGAAAACCCCTCCTGGATGAGAGTTTCAAACGCGCTCGCGGAAGCTCCCGCCGCTCCCTTGCGCATACATCGCTCCGATTCACCTTCTGATCTGCTTCGCGTGCTCGCCGAGGGCTATTGGGATGCCCTCGCCATTGACCTTCATGCCTGGAGCTTTCAAGGCCTTCGCATCATTCAGAAGGTTCGCACAGAATACCCTGCTATTCCCGTCCTGGCGCTCTTCTATCCCTCCGTCAAGGATCTGGACAAAAAGGCTCAGCAAGCCGGCGCCTCCCATTGCCTGCCTCTCAATCAACTCACGGCGGACCTGTTTCACACCACGCTACTCGGAGTCCATTCCGAGCAGAAGACTCAAACCCATCTTAGGATGGCTGATCAGATGGAACCTGCACTCGACATCCGCAGCGGTAGCCACTTCCCCGCCAGCCGCCTGGAAGCCGTCACCCATACTCTCAACAACCTCCTCTGCGTCATCAGCGCCAACGCCGACGTGCTCGCCGACCAGATTGCTGACTCCGACCCAGCGGTCCACAGCGTCGACCAAATCAAGAAAGCCGCCAAAACCGCCTCTGACCTCATGCGCAACCTCAAATAGTCAACGATCAGCCTGCAGCCCACTGCGACTTTCCTCTCAGTGGACACGCGGGTATCAACGATCTGAGTTGTGAGCGTCCTGGGGAGTCCGAAAAAAACAAAACCGGGAAAGCGCTAAGCTCACCCGGTTCAAACTCATGATTCAGTTCCAACTCAAAACTGACTACTGAAGGCTCCCCTACTTCCCTTGCTGCTTCTTCCTCTCCTCGTCCATGTGCCGCACAAACGCCTCATACTTCGGCTTCTGTTCTTCCGTTAAGAACTCTCTTATTTGCGCCCGTGCTTTTTGCCGTACCGCATCCACATCCATCTCAGCCTTGTCGTGGATCGCCCCCATTTCCGCGTGCGCGGCCCCAATAATCCCATCAGCCTTCTGGGCTTGTTCCGGCGTCAACCCAATCGCACTGGTCATCTCTGACACGCGCTTGGCACGCCGTTCCGCCTCGGTCGGCGCCGGTGCGTTTGCTTTGGTGTCCGCATGACTCCTCAGCGCGAAACTGTAGCCGAATACTCCGCCAATCGCCGCCCCTAACACGAACACAACCGCCAGCCACTCCCAAGCCTTCCGCCGGGTTTCTCCATTCATGGACGCTCTCCCGCCCCTATCATCACGTCGTCATTCAACGGCGCCGGAACCGACTCAAATATCGATTCGCCCGAACTAATCTGGAGTCGCCGCGCAAGCTCGTCCTGCCGTACCTGATACGCCCACGTTGTTCCCACCACCAGCACCAACCCGCACAGCGCCACCAACCGCGGCGCCAGCCTCCTGATCCCGAGCCACACACCATTTCGCCGCTCTTCCTGCTCATTCTCCCGTGAACGGATCGCGGCCATTACTCGCGTTGCAAACCACGGCCCTGCCTCCGCCACCGGCAGGCTTAGAGGCTCCAGCGCCTTCCGGGTCGCCAGAAAATCCTCCAGCGCCGCCCGGCAATCCGCGCAGACTTGCTGGTGCCCGCTTCCGACGCTAGCCGGCCCCATTTCCATCTCTTCCAGGAATCGCCGGCATTCGCTGTTCTTCAGTTCCAGCTCATCAGCCATCTCGCGTTCCCCTCTCTGCTCATCATTGCTTTTGGACATCACAATTCCTTCTTCTTACGCTACTTACGCTTTCGCTTTCAACCGGCGTTTCAAACTTTCCGCAATTCTCTGCCGCGCACGGAACAGCCTAACCTTGACGGTATTCGCGTTGATCTCCAATATCTCCGCAATTTCTTCCACCGAAAATCCCTGCACTTCCTTCAGCACCAGCATCGAGCGGTCGCGTTCCTCGAGGCACCCCAACAATTGGTCTACCCGTTCCCGTGACGCTAATTGTTCGCTCGCGTCCGGCCGGCCATCGGAAAGCTGTTCCGCGGCCTGATATTGCCGGGACTGCTCCTCGCTCAAATCCACTTCCAACACCAAAGGCCGCACCTTTCTCTTTCGCAGCACGTCCCAGCATTCGTTCACCGTAATCTTGTACAACCATGTACTGAAGGCAGCCCTTTGATCAAACCGTTTTAACGAGAAATACGCCTTGAAGAACACCTGTTGGGCAATGTCCTCGACGTCCTCCCGGTTCCGCAGGATTCCGCCGGCCACCGCGAATACCCGGCTTTGGTGCCGAACAACCAGCGCCTCGAAGGCCTCCTTGCTGCCAGCCTTTGCTTGCCGCACCAGTTCCCGGTCATCGCCGCTCCGACCTGCCTGCGCCACGAGCCTCTCCGTCTCCGCCACTTCGGGGAGCGCCATGGTCTCTGGTTTTGGGACGCGCGGCATCGTCTTTTGGTTACGCTATTCTTAGAATCCTGTCCAGTCCTCGTCAATCTTATTTCAACAGCCCCGCAATGTTTCTACTTGCTACCTCTAACTAGTTGTGGAATACTCAACTCATGATTATCGGTGACCGTCTTCGCGCTCTGCGCGAAGAAAAGAAACTCTCCCAGGGTGATATCGAGAAGCGCACCGGTCTACTTCGTTGTTATATTTCCCGCGTCGAAAATGGCCACACTGTTCCGGCCATTGAAACGTTGGAAAAACTGGCGCGCGCTCTCGAATGCCCACTCTATCAACTCTTCTACGACGGCGAGGAGCCGCCTCAATTGCCGAATCTCCCCAAGCGCAGGTCGTCTGACGACATCGCCTGGGGCAGCGCCGGCAAAGAGGCTCGCTACCTCAACAAGCTTCGCCGCTTGCTGAGCAAGTCGGAAGAGGAAGATCGCAAGTTGCTGCTGTATATGGCGCAAAAAATGGCCAATCGGTAGTACTGCAATCATTCTCATCCCTCTCGTCACAACTGCTTGACTAGATTAGCCGCCCTCACGCGCCGGGGGCGGCTTTTCGCTTTCTACCCCCCGACTCCCGGACCACAGATTGTCATCCCGAGCGGCGTGCCGTTTGCGCCGCGAAGGACCTCAACTTCAGCCCCTAATACTGTGCTCCCAGCACACCCCTGAAACGATTCAAAAGTGTACCGTTACTTCACTCCCACTCAATCGTGCTTGGCGGTTTGCTGCTGACGTCGTACACGACCCGCGTAACTCCCGGCACCTCGTTCACGATCCTCGTGGATATCCGCTCCAGCACCTCTCCCGGCAGCCTAACCCAATCCGCGGTCATCGCGTCATCCGATTGCACCACACGCACCGCCACTGTAAGCCCGTAGGTACGGCCGTCCCCCATCACTCCCACGCTGCGCACCGGCAGCAACACGGCGAACGCCTGCCACACCTTCTCATAAAGCCCAGCCCGGCGGATCTCCTCGGTCACGATCGCGTCCGCTTCCCTCAGTTTTGCCAGGCCTTCGTTGGTGATCTCCCCAAGTAGCCGCACGGCCAGCCCGGGACCTGGAAATGGGTGTTTTACCAGTATTTCTACAGGTAACCCTAAGTCTTTTCCAATCTTGCGCACTTCGTCCTTAAACAAATCCCTCAGGGGTTCCACCAGGGCAAATGGCATGTTCTCCGGCAACCCGCCCACATTGTGGTGAGTCTTGATGGTCGCCGAGGGCCCCTTTACGGAGACCGATTCAATTACATCCGGATACAACGTGCCCTGCACCAGGAATTTGATTTCCCCACGCGTCTCGCCCTTCTGGAGCTTCTCTGCCTCTTCCGCAAACGCCGCAATAAACTCCCCGCCGATAATCTTTCGCTTCTTCTCGGGGTCCGTCACTCCCCGCAATTTCGTCAGGAATCGCTCCGAAGCATCCACGCCGATCACACGGAGACCCAGCCGCTCACGGTACATCTCCAAGGTGCGCTCAAACTCGTTTTTCCGAAGCAGCCCTGTGTTCACGAAGATGTTCGTCAACCGGTCGCCCATCGCCCGGTGGACCAGCACCGCCGCTACCGTCGAATCCACGCCGCCGCTCAGCCCGCAAATGGCCCTGTGCGCGCCCACTTTCTTCCGTATCGCTTCCACCGACTCTTCAATAAACGCAGCCCCGCTCCACTTCGGCTCAGCCTTGCACACCTTGAAGAGAAAATTTCTCAATATCTCCGTTCCATGCTCCGTGTGATTCACTTCCGGATGGAACTGCACCGCATAAATCTTGCGCGCGGGATCTTCTGCCGCGGCAATCGCATTTGCCGTCTTTGCCGTCAGATGAAATCCCTTCGGCAATTCCAGCACGTTGTCCCCGTGACTCGCCCAGATGCGCATCGTTCGCGGAAAGTTCGCCAGAATCTCGCTCTCGGCCTGTTCCAGGTCCAGCTGCGCAGGCCCGTACTCCCGCCGTTTCACCGGCTCCACTTTTCCGTCCAGAGTCTTCGATATCCACTGCATGCCGTAACAGATCCCCAGCACCGGGATTCCCATCGCCAGTACCGCCGGATCGCATTTCGGTGCATCCTTGTCATACACGGAACTCGGCCCGCCCGACAAAATAATCCCCGCCGGCTGCAACTTCCGAATCTCTTCGATTGCCGTAGTGCACGGCAAAATCGCGCTGAACACCTGCTGTTCGCGCACACGCCGGGCAATCAGTTGCGTGTACTGCCCTCCAAAATCCAGCACCACCACGCCGCCCAGTTCCGTCTTCATCGGTCCCTGCTCTCCCTCGATCTGCTTTGCCGTCGCCCCATCCATGCTTCACCCCACCACAATGTTCAGCAGCTTATCCGGCACAAAGATCACTTTCCGCACCGTCTTCCCAGCAAGATGCCCCGCAACGCCCGCATCCGCCTGGGCCAGCTTCAACACATCTTCCTGTGAAGCTCCCGCCGCCACCCGCACTCTTCCCCGCACTTTCCCATTCACTTGTACGGGAATTTCAACCTCGTCATCCTTGGCCAATTCCGCATTGAACGCCGGCCATACCGCGTTCCACAATCCATCGCCATGCCCCAGCATCTCCCACAACTCTTCCGCCAGGTGCGGTGTCATTGGGGCAAGCATCAGTGTCACTAACTCCAGCACTTCCTTGCGCACTTCCGCCCGCAGATTTTCTTCCAGCGGTTCCACAGCATAAATGGCGTTGGTCAACTCCATAATCTGAGCGATGGCCGAATTGAAGTGCCAGCGCGTTTCAAAATCCTGCGTTACGCGACGCACCGTCTGGTGCGCCTTCCGCAATAATGCTTTTTCTTTTTCAGTTGCGGGCGCCTCTGATCGCACGTCGCAGGTTAGTCCTCCCGCATGCTTTTCCACCAACCGGTAGACCCGATTCAAAAATCGCCACGCCCCCTCGATACTCTCCTCGCTCCACTCCAAGTCTTTTTCCGGCGGCGCCGCGAACAAGGTATACAGCCTACCCGTGTCCGCCCCATACTTTTCCGCCATATCAATCGCGCCCACGACGTTGCCCTTGGACTTGGACATGGCCTCTCCACCCTTCAACACCATGCCCTGCGTGAACAGTCGCGCTGCCGGCTCATTATGCGTAATCAATCCCAAATCTCGCATCACCTTGCACCAAAACCTGGAGTACAGCAGGTGCAGAATCGCGTGCGTGATCCCGCCAATGTACTGGTCAATCGGGAACCAGTAGCCCACTTTCGCCGAATCGTACGGCGCCTTGTCATTTTTCGGATCGCAATACCGGTAGAAGTACCACGACGAGTCCACAAACGTGTCCATCGTGTCCGTCTCGCGCAGGGCCGGCCCACCGCACTTCGGACAAGTCGTATGCAAAAACTCCGGATCCGTCGCCAGTGGAGATTGCCCTTCGCCTGTGAGCTTCGGATTCGCCGGCAGCAGCACCGGTAAATCCTTATCCGGCACAGGGACCATCCCGTCTTTCTTGCAGTACACCACGGGAATCGGCGTGCCCCAATATCTTTGGCGCGAGATCCCCCAATCCCTCAGCCGGAAAATCGTTTCCTTCTTGCCAAATCCCCTGGCCTGGGCGTCCGAAGCCATCTTTTCAATCGCCGCTTCGGTTTCCAACCCGCTGTATGGGCCCGAATTCACGCTAATCCCGTACTCCGTGAACGCCTCTTTCGGCTCTGTGCTCTCTGTGTCCTCTGTGCTGAAATCCTTCTTCTTCACCACGACCGGTATCTTCAATCCAAACTTCTTAGCGAACTCAAAGTCACGCTCATCGTGCGCAGGCACGGCCATAATCGCGCCGGTTCCATACTCCATCAGCACGAAGTTCCCTACCCAAATCGGAATCCGTTCCTGATTGAACGGATTGATCGCTTCCCGCCCGGTGAAAAAACCGTCCTTCTCCGCGGTGGCGATATCCTCCATCTTCACTGAAGAGCGCTTCATCTCCGTCAGTTTGCTTTCCAACTGGCCCTGATTCTTCGCACCAGCAATCAGTTTCAGCACCAGCGGATGATTCGGCGCCAGAATAATCGCCGAAGCCCCATAAATCGTGTCAATTCGCGTGGTGAATATCTCGATCTTTGCAGTGCCAGCGACGTTCGCGATATCAAAGTTTACCCGCGCCCCCACCGACTTCCCGATCCAATTCCTCTGCATGGTGATGACCCGTTCCGGCCATCCACCCTCCAACTCCTTCAAATCATCCAGCAACTGTTCCGCGTACGCCGTCGTCCGCAAAAACCACTGCTCGATGTCCCGTGCTTCCACGCGCGTATCTTCATGCCGCCAGCAGAAACCGCCATTCACCACCTGCTCGTTCGCCAAAACGGTGCAACATTTCGGACACCAGTTCACGCGGCTCTTTTTCTTGTAGGCAATTCCCCGCTCCAGCATGCGCAGGAAAAACCACTGGTTCCACCGGTAATATTCCGGCTCGCAGGTGGAAATCTCGCGCCGCCAGTCGTAGCTGAAGCCGAAGCGCCGCAGCACTCTTTGGAATTCCGCAATGTTTTTATTTGTCCACTCGCGCGGGTGCGTGTGATTCTTGATCGCGGCATTTTCGGCGGGCAAACCAAACGCGTCCCAGCCCATCGGATGGAGCACGTTGAATCCGCGCATCCGTTTTACGCGCGCCACCACGTCACCAATCGTGTAGTTGCGCATGTGACCCATGTGCAGCGTGCCCGATGGATACGGCAGCATCTCCAGCACGTAATATTTCGGTTTCTTGGGGTCTACTTCCGATTCAAAGACGCGATTCTCTGCCCACCGTTGTTGCCACTTCTTCTCAATCACCTGCGGGTTATAGTCCGCCACGGGTCCTGTTCCCCTCTGCGTTACTTCTTGGCCTTTTTCTTCGCTGCCGTACTCTTCTTTCCCTTCTTCTCCATCTCTTTCCGAATCTTCTTCAGCGCCGGGGTCAGCATGCTGAACCCCTTTTCCGCTTCTGGTCCCTCGAGTCCCGCCAATTCCCACAACTTCGCCACATTGCGCCGGTCATCTCCCGGCTCGTCAATCGGTGTTTCCAGCAAAAACGCGCGGCCTAGAAGTCCTTGGGGCTCCTTAGCCCCAAACCGCGGGTGCCGCAGTATTCGCGCAAACGCGACCTCGCCAATTTTCCCTTTCCCTATATGCTCGTGCCGATCCACGCGCCCGCCCAGCGGTATCTTCGAGTCGTTTACATGAAACACCGGCACATTTTCCAGACCAATCGTCCGCTCGATCTGCCCCACGGTATTCGCCAGACCCTCTTCGCTCTTAATGTCGTATCCCGCCGCGAATAGATGCGCCGTATCCAGGCAAACACCGGCGTTGATATCCCTTAACCCGCGCACAATCGCCGCTACTTCTTCCAATCGTGAACCCACCGCCGTTCCCATCCCAGCGGTGTTCTCGATCAGGATTCGCATTCCGCGCATCGGTACGCCCCGCGACGCCTGTTTCACGCTCTCCACAATGGTCGCAATGGCCTGCTCCATGGACGATTCCCCGCGCGCACCCGGATGCACCACAAGGAAATCCGCCCGCAAGAGCAGCCCCCGCACCAGTTCCTCATGAAACGCGTGGATGGACCGCGTCCGCAGCATTGGCTGTGAAGCCGCCAGATTCACCAGGTAATTTGCGTGAATCACCAGAGGCCCCAGGCCTAACTCTGCCCGCCGCGCGCGAAACGCCTTCGCATCCGATTCCGGTATCCGCGCCACCGCCCCCTGCCACATGCGCGGGCTGGCCGAAAAGATCTGCAGCGCGCTGCACCCCAGCTTCTTGGCCGATTCCAGCGCTCTCAGGTGACTCCCAGCAATGGACGTGTGAATCCCAATGCGCACACTCCCATCCATCCAGGAGGGCGCTTGCGGCTCGGGTTCCGGTTCCGGCCGGTACTCGTCATCCGGCTCAAATTGTGTGTTATCAATGAGTGGAAATTCCGCCATCCGACACTTTCCTATAAAATTAATCTTTTATCTTACCATACCGTTTCCCGCTGAATTCGTACTGCAGCGGGCCATCACCCAGGTTCTCTGCTATCCAGCCAGGCAAATCACCACGCAACGTTTATCCTTCGCCCGCCCCACCTGTTTCTCCTAAACCTTGAGCCTATCTACTGAAAACTAAGAACTTATCTGCCCATGCCTACTTCGCTACAAGGTACTTTCGTACAGTATTGCCGGCCTGCTCAACTGTGCTAAAAAGATTCAAGGGTCAAAAAAAGGGGCACCTTGATGAAGAGACATCTTCTCGTCCTCGCCTGTGCATGCGTCCTGTTCGCTGCGACACCGCTTGCGGCTTTCCCCAAACACAAGTCGCAGCAAGACACCACTGCCGTTCACAAAAGCAGATGGTCCTGGTTTCACAGAAACAAGCAGCCCCGGCAGAAACACGACAAGGGCGGTAGTCAAGACCATCTTCACAACCTCCCTAAATCCGTCGGCTGGTGGCACCACCAACCCGGCCCTGCTGGCTACGGCGCCAACTAACCCCTCATCGCCACTCAAATTTCGTGTAACTTCTGGGTTCTCTTCTCTGTGAACTCTGCGTCCTCCGTGATCTCCGTGTAAGTCTTCCTCTTCTCTGTTTCTTTCAACTTTTGCCTTTCAACTTTCAGCCTCTTCCAGTTACCAGGCACACCTCTCCTCGAGAAGAATTTCTACTGCTCAGATTTTGGAGGGCTCCTTAAACCGAGGCCTTACTCTTCCCGCCGTCGCTCGCCAGGCATTCGTTGCAAATGCCGCCCACTTCGGTCCGCGACACGGTCACCTGCATCTGAAAATCGCGCGCGATCTGTTCCTTCAACTGTTCATACAACCGGCTCTCGAACTCGCGCACCTTGCCGCACTTTAAACATGCCACATGGATGTGATCTCGCGGTCCATGCGTCTCGTAGTAGTGCCGGTCGCCGCGCAGATGCAGCAAATCCAGTTCGTCGATCAGCCCATGTTTTTTCAGCATATCAATCGTGCGGTACACCGTCACCAAATGCACTTCGGGATTGAGCTTCTGCGCCCGCGCCAGGATCTGATCCACGTCGAGGTGCTGTTCCGCCGCGTCCATCACTTGCAGGATCACCCGCCGCTGCCGCGTCAGACGAATCCCCTTCTTCCGTATAGACTGCTGCAACGGTCCCGTAGTCTCGGCACTATTCAGCCGTTCTCCGGACGACACGCGATGAGTTGGAGCAACCGCCATGTGGCCTTTCGCAAATCCCGCCGCTTTCAACTCTTACACCCTTATACTCTTGCACTCTTATACATTTTTACTTCTTCTCTTCGGGTCCTGATATCTTTCCGCGGCTCTCTCTTCCTCACGAATGTGTCGGCAACAGCCGAACCACGTCATTGTACATAACGTACGCAAACAGCACTAAAAGAAATACCAACCCCACCTGAATAAACCGCTCCTTAAACGTCAAGCTGAAATCCCGGCGACGGATCCCTTCCATGGAGAGCAACAGAATATGTCCGCCATCCAGGATCGGTATCGGCAGCAGATTCAGTATCCCCAGATTCACGCTGATCAGCGCCATGAATGAAATTACAGCCGCCGCCCCTTCCGCCACCGCCTGTCCGGCGACGCGCGATATTCCCACCACGCTTTGGAGCTGCTTGACACTGACGCGGCCGCTGAAGAGTTTCGCGAACACGCCAAACGTTCCCGTGACGTACTCCCAGGTTCTGGTGGAAGCCTCGCGCACGGATTGCGTGAGGCCCACGCGCTCGTAGGCATAATCAAAATGGGGCGCGACGCCGATCTGGAAATTCTTGTCTTCGCTATCGCCCAGACCCTGTTTCGGGGTAATGGTTAAATTCGTTGGTTGGCCCTTGCGCTCGACCTCTAGCTGCAGCGTCTTACCACCAGAACCGCGGACCTGATCCACGAACTGGTCCCAATACGTAATCTTCTGGCCATCGACGGAGCGAATGACGTCACCGACCTGCAGACCGGCGCGACTCGCAGGAGTGCCAGCCATCACCTCTCCAATGGTGGGCAGAATGGGCAAGTAGCCGAGAACATGGGCCTTCGGATCACTCGTAACAGGTATATCCAAATGCCGCGAGACGCCGCCATTCGCCACTTCCACGCTGACCGTACCACCGGGATTTACCTGGCTCAGAATCTTGGCCGCCAGATCCCAGTTGGGATTCCTGGTCCCATTCATCAACACCACGGTGTCGCCCGCTTGGAGACCGTTGACGGATTCACTGTGCGCGGAGGAGAGTTCATTCACCACCACCGGCTTGCGCTCAAACGTTGCGTACGGCACTCCCGCAATCAGGTAGTATCCGCCCAGCAACACCAACGGGAAAACCAGATTCACCGCCGGCCCCGCGAACGAAATCACGGCGCGCTGCCAGCGCTTCTTGCTCATCAATTCATCCGGCAATCCCTTCGGTGCCTCTTCCCCGGAATCGATATCGGTAATGTCCTGCCCCGCCATTCGCACATACCCGCCCAGCGGCAGCATGCTCACGCGCCAGTCCGTTGCTCCGCGCTTCATTCCAAACAGCCGTGGTCCGAATCCAATCGAAAAGACGTCCACGCGCACGCCAAAAAATCGCGCGGCAATAAAATGTCCCCATTCGTGAACCAGAATAATCACGCCCAGGACTAGCACCATGCCGATAATCGTATTCATTCCGTCCAATAACCTCGCCTGTCTAGTTTACGCTACCCCCAACTCCCCGCACACTCCATCGCTTTAGCAAGTTGCCATCCGCGACTTATGCCGCAGCCAGCTTTGCAACTTCTTCAATAGCCACCCTTCGTGCCTCCAGATCCGCCGCTAGCACGTCCTCCATCTTCGCAAACTTGACCTTGGGCGTTCGTCCCAACACTCGCTCGACAACTTCCGCAATCCCCAAAAAGCCAAGCCGCCCATCCAGGAATGCCGCCACCGCAACCTCATCCGCCGCGTTCAGCGCGCAGGGCAACGCCCCACCCTTCTTCAGAGCCTCCCTCGCCAGCCGCAAGCACGGAAACCGCCGCGTAGACGCCTTCTCAAAGTCCAGACGTTTCAGCTTCTTCCAATCCAACGCCACTTGGTTAGATGCGACCCGCCGGGGGTACGTTAGCGCGTACTGTATCGGCATACGCATGTCTGGTGGCGCGAGTTGAGCCAGCACCGACCCATCCACATACTCGACCATGGAATGAATTGTGGACTGCGGGTGCACCACCACTTCAATCTGCTCCGGCGTCACCCCAAACAGCCACCGCGCTTCAATTATCTCAAACCCCTTATTCATCATCGTGGCCGAATCGATCGTGATCCGGCTGCCCATCTTCCAGTTGGGGTGGTTCAGTGCCTGCTCCTGGGTCACGCCGGCAAGATCCTTTAGCGGAGTTTTCCGGAACGGGCCGCCCGAAGCCGTCAACACAATCCGGCGTACTTCTCCATGCGTTCCAACGCGCAAGCACTGGTGCACCGCGTTGTGCTCGCTATCTACTGGCAGCAGCGGCTGGCCGGACTTTTCCACCGCCGCCATCACCAATTCCCCCGCCGCCACGAGGACTTCCTTGTTTGATAATGCGATCACCTTGCCGCGTTTGATGGCCTCGTAGGTCGCCTCCAGTCCCACCACGCCCACTGCCGCGGACACCACCATGTCCGCCTGCCCGTGCGTTCCCACCATCAACATGCCTTCGCGCCCGTGCAGGATTTCCGGGAGCGGCACAATCCCCTTTTCGCGTAGCCGTCGCGCCAGATCATCAACCAATTCCGGCCCGCCCACCGACACCACTTCCGGCCGGTGCCGTTCAATCTGTCCCGCCAATTCGTCTAAATTTTTGCCAGCGGCCAGCGCCACAATCTGAAACTCGCCCGGCAACGACTCCACCACCGCCAGCGTCTGCCGTCCAATTGACCCCGTTGATCCCAATATCGATAGTTTTTTCATATTCTGAGTGTAGTCCCCTTTGAGTGGATCATACCTGGTGGCTAGCTAACGGTTATCAGCGATCAGATATCAGCAATCAGGAATCGAGGAGAAGAGCCAGACCGTTTTCTCTTCTCTGTCTTCTCTTCTCTGTTTTCTAGTCTCTGTTTTTTCTGGCCTTTCTTACTTACAACTGAAAACTTATGACTGAGAACTCCTCGCCCTTATCCCAACACCGTCGGATTCACCAGCACCACGTAATACCAAATCACCGGTATGCCCACATGCAGAGCATCAATGCGATCCAGAATACCGCCATGCCCCGGCAGCAATCCTCCCGAATCTTTCACCCCTGCCGACCGCTTGTACGCCGACTCCAGTAAATCGCCCATCTGCCCGGCCACGTTTCCAATCGCTCCCATCGCCAGCAAATGTCCAACTGGAATCTTGATCCAGTAGCTGAACGCCCACGCCACCACCAGCGATCCCGCCATGCTCCCAATCGAACCTTCCCAAGTCTTTTTAGGCGACAAATGCGGTGCGAGCAGATGTTTGCCGAACGGCCGCCCCACAAAATA
>Ga0181532_10002611_pt1 | contig 16726 bp, 15 predicted proteins | sample PEATcosm2014_Bin_33_FD_119768 | JGI IMG/M metagenome (GOLD analysis project Ga0181532, IMG submission 119768) | Peatland microbial communities from MTU Mesocosm Facility, Houghton, MI, USA - PEATcosm2014_Bin11_30_metaG | ecosystem: Environmental > Terrestrial > Soil > Wetlands > Peat | place...
AGCGCCAGCAAGCTCCCCAATATGACGCCAAGGACCACCCTCGGCAACCGCTCTTTTACTACCGAGTCATAATCTGCTTCGAGTGCGGGAACGCCGCCGACGCGCAGCACAGCGCCGGGCACGCCGGTGATCGTCGCGACATCAGAGGAACGCACTTCTCGTACCCATCGTATCTGTTCGTTGGACGAAACAGTGGCGGTGGGCAGCAACTCAATCAAGGTAGCTTGGCCATCGCTGCGAAGAAAGCTCTTGCGGATTGCCTCGGGCACATCGTGGACAGCATCGGCAGTGTCGGACATTCCCGTGAGGGTCGGAAGAGATAAGACCTCTTCCGCTCTAGGATCGCTCTCGAAGCGCTTGGTCAAGCGACTGACGGCGAGCCAGCCGGCCGGAGAGAGCGGCGGAGATTGCGGCGGCAACTCCAGCACCACTCGCAGCGACTGCACGATACCCGACCGCCCCATGTCTTGCAGCCTCTTCAGTGCTTGCACCGACTCGGCTGCGGCCGGGAGCGAGTTATGGTCAGGAACCCCGGGAGAGATTCTCCGTGCCTGGAATGCAAGCATCAGTAGCGGAATCCCGGCGACAAGCAGAGCTGTCCAGGGCCGGCGGGTTATGATGCTGCCCCAGCGCACCCACCGCTCACTCGCCGCGCATAGGTCCCGTGTTTTCAATTGTCTGCCTGGAAGACGCACTCTGGCGGCATCGATGCGATGCCCTACCAGACCGAGCACCCAGGGCAGAATGAATGTACACAGCATGACACTCAAAACGGTTACCAGCAGGCCAGCGATCCCAATGGAGCGCAGTTCGCTGATGGGCACAGTCAGCAGCGCTGAAAATCCGATTGCAACTGTCGTGGCCGAAATTATCAGTGTCCGCCCCGCTTGCCCGGCAGCAATATCGGCAGCGTGGCCGGGATCATATCCCTCGGCCAATGCTTCGCGAAACCGGCTCACCATCAGCAATGCATAGTCGATGCCCAAGCCAAGGCCGAGCATCGTCGCCAGGTTCTGCACCAGAATCGACAGCTGCAGATAATGCGCGAGTAGCGCAGCCGCACCCAACGCCATCGAGATTGAGAGGACTCCAACTCCCAGCGGCAATAACGCGGCCACAATACTGCCGAAAGCCAGCAACAGCAGCAACAGAGTTACCGGCATCGCTCGTTCCTCGGCATGCTTGACGTCATCTGCGCTGACCTTGCGAAGATCGAAGTTTATTGGTGTCTCACCCGTAATCTGCAGTTTGATATTGGGGTATTGCGACCTGAGCTGACCTTCCATCCAATCTGCTCTTGCCCTCAGTTTGGGGACCAACGCCTCGACAGTTTCATCGTGCGGGTCCAACCCGACGATAATCAGGGCCCCGCCATTGTTCCCAGTGAACAGAGGATCTGGCCAATCCAGACTCGAGACGGCACCCGACACTCCTGGCACACTACGCAATGAACTGGTTAAGAAGCCCAATGCATCTGCGCCTTTGGCTGAATCCGGATCGGGAATACCGCTGATCACCAGAACCAGGCGGTGGGCGTACGGAGACTGGAAACGCTGCGCCAGTTCCAAGTCAACTTTTCCGGATTCTCCGCCCTTGATGTGAACAACTGTCTCCAGGCGACGTTCGACTTTGTAGGAAAAGGGCAGCAGCGCAAGCGCCATGACAAACCCCGCCATCGCCAACCAGAATCGGCGGCGAGCGGCGCCATGGCCAGTCTTCAAGCTTGGCCTTACCATGGAAGACCCGCGTCATTTCCTGTTCCGTCTGAGAGCAATGAAACGGCTCCGGCGATTGGGTACATCCATGAAAAAGGGGCAAACTGGATCTTCATTGGGGTTCGGCCCTGAGCTCAGCTAAGGATAAACGATCGATGCGGGGAACCGCCCGTTAAACCCGTGTCAATCGAGGGACGTGGCTGACAATCTCGGGTACGCGCCGAAGTCCGTAGAGGAAAAGACCCGAACGGTGCTGACCATAGACGAAGACGAGGCAAAATTCAATCGCCACCTCGACGAGAAGCTTTTCACGCCCGAAAGCCTGGGCAACGCGCCAGCAACCGCACATTGACCTGCTGTAGCAAGTCGAGCACTGAGTATCCGCGCCGGCTGGGAAATTGCACGCGGTCTATTGCTTGGCCTATTGTTTGGGTCTATTGCTTAAAGACCAATGCCGGCCCGCTGGTGCGCTTCCCTTTAAGGTCGACCGTCACCTCGATACGGTCGGCGATGGTGACGAAGGGAATCCCATGAGTCATTCCGTAGTCCTTCCGGTCGAAGGCCATCGTCCCCTTAATTTCGCCTGAGCCAGTTCCCTCGCCAGTAACCGTAAACGACAGCGTCTCGGGCTTGGACACCCCGCGAATGGTAAACGTTCCCGGCAGATCAAAAGTGGTGGGGCCGGTCTGCACTACCTTATCGGAGTGAAACGTAATCAACGGATCCTCCTTGACGTCAAAAAATTCCTTGCTCTTCAACTTGCCATCCTTCATGCCGCTTCCGGTGCTCACGCTGTCGGCCTGAATCTTGATGTCCAAAACGCCGGTCGAGACATCAGTCGAGGTGAACGTCAGGGTGGAATCCCACTTTTCGAACGTACCAACCAGGCTCACCGACGCCTTCACGTAGAACTTAACCGAACTGTCGGGCTGCGAAATCGAGAAAACAGGAGCCTGGGCTTGGCTTAGTGACGGTGCGAACGCCAAGAGGCAAATTACCGCTAACCGAACCCTACTGAGTGTGAAACTTTCCGACATAGACCTCTCCCACAAGTTGTCCTGAGACAACCAGAGTAAATCCGAAAACTCATGCACTATCACACTGAATGTCGGCTCCGAGATACTGTCAAATGTGACAGCCGCTTCGGCGTGACAGCTCGCGACCTCACCACTGCAAAAGTAGAAGCTCGGAACAAAACCCAGGCCCCATGGCGGCCAGGAGACCCAGCGTGCCCGCCTCAGGACGCCGGTGTTCCATCACGTCTTCGAGCACTACTAGCACAGACGCTGAAGAAAGATTTCCGACCCTGCGCAAACAAGCCCACGAGGCATCCAGCTCTCCATCGTGGAGTCCCAGCGCATCGGCCGTGGCCTCAAGTACCTTGGGTCCGCCCGTATGCATAACAAAGCTTTTGAGATCGCTGCGCTGATGCCCGTTGGCCGCTAAGAAGGCGTCGACATCCCGTCCCAAGTTTTTCCGAACTAGATTCGGAACCTCGGTCGAAAGTATGATGCGGAAGCCCTTCTCGGAAATCTTCCAGCCCATCATGTCTTCAGTGGCCGGATAGAAGATCGAACGCGTGGCAAGAATCTTAGGTCCGGCAATTTTACGCGGCGAAGAGTCGAAGTCCTTCCCCGTCACAATCACAGCGGCAGCGCCATCGGCAAAGAGTCCGGAAGAAATCAAATTTGCAACCGACAGATCCTCGCGCTGCAAGGTGAGCGAACAAAGCTCGACTGAAACCAGACCGGCTGCTTGCGAAGGATACGCACGAACGTAGTCGTAGGCGCGCGCTATCCCAGCGGCACCCGCAACACATCCCAAACCAAAGATCGGTGTACGACGGATGTTGGCGGAGAGCCCCATACGGTTGATCAGGAGCGCGTCGATGGAAGGGCTTGCCACTCCCGTGACAGTCGTGAAAAACAACGCACCCAATTCACGAGGTTCCACCCCAGCTTTGTGAAGTGCGAGGCAAAGCGCCCGCTCGCCCAATTCCTGTGCGACCTTGATCCAAATATCGTTAGCCTGCCCCCAGGTTTTGATATCCATGTATTGTTCGGCAGGAATTGCGAGATAACGGCCATCCACCGTCACATTCCGATGCAGACGTGCCAGCAGCAGAGGATTCTTGAGTTGGGCTCCCCAATAGTCCTGCAGGCGCTGCAAAAGAACTTTCTGGGGATAGTAATGCTCCGGAAATGCGCTCGCGGCGCCAGCGATATTCATGAAGTTTGCGCCACCGCAACTCGCTTTGCCACCATATAGAGATTCAATCGCCCCCCGGCCGCGTCGCTCATTTGGACGAACGTTGACAGATTGTCACCAGATGATAGCATGCAGGAAAATGCGGGATTGGCCAACTGTCAGAATTGACATTCTTGGCGAACCGTCCCGCCCAAAGAAACTTAGACGAGGCAGCAAGAGAACAACAGAATAAAGATAATCACCAGCAAACTTTTGCGCCAAGGTTGTTCACGACGTCCGAACTGACCTGCACCATCTTTCCGTTCTTCAACTCCCGAACGCTCAGGACGTAATCGCAACCTGGTCCGCTAACGGGAAGGTTTTGCAGCAGCGTCTGCGACTCATCTTTCACCAGTTTCAACTGTCCTTTGGACCAGACGTAAGTCTTCGTGTCATGACATCCGCCAAAAGGAGGACAGGAGAGGTTGGTGAACGAAGTTATTGTCTTGTTGCTCGGGTGCGGACGTGGATTCGTCAGCTGCGACAGTGCCGGTGACGCCACATATCTCTGCAACTTCGGGTTCCACAACCAAGCGCAATAGGTCTCGTTGTCGCCTTTGGAAAGCTGCAGCAGCAGATCGGGCAAGCCGTCAAAATTGAAATCACCGAGGTTCAAACTGCCCACGGGTGGCTGTCGCGAAACCGGGTTTCCGTTGCACACTGGCAGCGACTGAATCTTCTGGTTGCCTTTGAAGACCATAATGCTCACCAGGTTCTCTGCGGTTGGGTCGAGGCCTTCCTCAAGTCCGATCCCTTGCAGTCCGGGAACGGGATTCGGTTGAACCTGCGCCCGAGCCAGGGATGAAACCGCGAAGAGTAACAGCAACGCGTATCGTTTCACGTACTCGACCTTAGCCCAGAGCTGTCGGCCTTGGGAGCTGTGAAAACTGACAGGGCCTGAAAACCGCAGTTCGCGAATCGAGCTCTAGCGTGGCATGAGTGCGGACAGCCAGCCAACGAAAAGCCCCGCCCAAGCCAAGCCTGGACGGGGCAACCGTAGATTCAGACAATCGCAACGGGCTGCGACAGCTGCCCATCGAAGCTATTTCAGAGAGGCGAGCAAAGTCTCTTCTGTGGCGGACACGTTCTGAGCGCGCAGTTCGGCCTCCACCCTGCTCTCCGGCAGATGGTATGCAATCTTGCTGCCCTGGATCTTGATTCCCGAAAGGAAGTAACGGTCTCCGTATTGCTTGAAGACCAGTGCGTAATGAGGGGATTCTTGCTTGCCCTCTGTCCGAGACGACATTGAAAACAGGCCCACCTTGGCGTCCGCGCTGCGAATCATCAGAGTGTTGCCGTCCACGGTGGCAACCTGCACGACGCATTCGCCGGCAGGAACGATCTTGTTTGCGACCACGAACTCAAATGGCACCTGGGACACGAGCCTGGAACCGCTATTCAGTTGCGCAGCTGCCATGCCCGAGAGCACCACTAATGTCACCACGACTAACCACTTTGCGTGCTTCATAAATGCCTCCGAGAGCTAATCAGCTCAGCGGGGAAGTGATTGCCATCTTGGCCCAGGTTCGAGAAAACGTCCATAGAGCCAGTCTGAAGCCGTCTGAATTGATGTGAAGGATTGAATACTCTCCACAACTTCTGCAGTACTTCGGTTAGGGGACTCCGCAAAGGAGTTGAGCAAATTGCCGCGTCGAGGGTAAGCCATCCTTCGCGGGAGGCTGTGCTTCAATGCACGCTCGTCGCCTTCAAAGCAGGCGTTCGGATCATTGTTAGAGAGGCGATGTTACAACAACCGCTGTAAAAACGGATTTAAAGCCTGCGAGCCGTCCCGAAAAGGAATGAGTCCTGCTCCGTCAGCCAGGGGCAGGACTCGGCCCTCTAGGCAGCCTTAATTTTGACTGGAACCTTCAGTTCGTTCTCCCACTCGACTGCGTGGATGTGCCCGCATCCACCCTGCGCCGCCGGATGGTACCTTCCATCCGTTTCATGCACCAGGAATCCCATGTTGCCGGGTCGGCGGTTCGGCGGCAGGCCGAGGTTGGCGAGCGTTTCCTCGGTGGATTTGTAAGTAACACCGATCTTCAGCATTTGGCGCGCCTGGTCGGCAATCAGGGATTGGCACTCATTGAGAATTGCCCAGCCGGCGTCAATGAGCGCACCGGCGATATTTCTTCAGCGTCCGAACCCCTCAGCCTTCCGTGACGAAAAAGCCCCGCCCAAAAAAATGACCTTGGACGGGGCTTCAAAAAAAACAAACAGTCGCAACTCTACTTATTACTGCCGTGCCATGGCGATGCGGACGGCTTCCTCCGGCGAGACAAGGTGATCCACGCTGACAGCATCCTCGGCGATGGCCAACTGGACGCCCTTGACGCGACCCGAAAACTCGTTCCCGCGCGCCCCGTAGTCTGGCGAGACGGGGGAACCGTTGTCCACTCCTACGTCGCAGCCGTCATCGGCGGAGAAGACCATGGCCGCCGTGACCCCGACCTTGCCCTCGCCGACTTTCTTGCCATCCACGAACAGTGATGCAGTGCCCCCTTTGCCCAGGCCGCCACCAGCATACGCAAACTCCATGCGCACCTGGTGCTCACCCGAGGGCAGCACATCGCTGGATTCGGCATAGAACTGCATAATGCCGAGGAAGTTGTAACAGTATTTCAGTTTGCCGCCCTTGGCGTAGAGACTCCAGCCACCGATATTGCCGCCTTGGGCGACGATGACGCCCTCGGCTCCGGTGGGGGGTACAACAATTTCCGCCGTCACCGAATGGGACTTGTTCTTCAGATTGAGCACCGAATTTTCCGACAGACGACCCATGTCGCCAAACAGGATTTGGGATTTGCCCTTGATCAACTGCGGACGGCCTGCCGTATCCGAGTTCAGCCGTGCACCGAGGTTGTCATCAAGGGGTAGCACGTTATACCGTGTTGCCTCGATCAGCCACAGGCGCTGCAGTTCGTGCAATTTTTCCGGCATCTGCTTGGACAAGTCGTTCGCTTGGGTCCAGTCTTCGTTGGTGTCGTAGAGTTCCCAGACGTCATCGTCGAAGGCCGGGGTTACCTCACCGATGAGGATCCAAGGCGTCTTGTGCCGTGTCACCGCGGTCCAGCCCTTGTGGTAAATGCCGCGGTTGCCGAACATCTCGAAATACTGTGTCTCATGCTGCTCGGCTGCCTTGGCGTCGTTGAACGAGTACGCCATGCTGACGCCCTCGATCGGGTGCTGCTGCACTCCGTTGACGAAAAGAGGCTGGGGCAGACCGGCCACTTCAAGAATGGTCGGCGCGACGTCAATGCAGTGACAGAACTGGGTGCGGAGCTCGCCTTTGCCCTGGATTCCTTTGGGCCAATGCACGATCGTCCCGTTGCGCGTGCCGCCCCAATGCGAGGCGACTTGCTTGGTCCACTGATATGGCGTATCCATGGCGTGGGCCCAGCCCACCGCAAAGTGGTTGTAAGATTCCGGCCCGCCCAGCTTGTCGACGTGTGCCATCAGGAACTCAGGCGTCTCCAGTGCCGAGGCCCCGTTGAAATTGATCATCTCGTTGTAGGTTCCCTGCAGCGTGCCCTCGCCGGACCCGCCGTTGTCGCCGATGATGTAGTAGATCAGCGTGTCATCGAGCAGGTTGAGTTTCTTGATCGAATCGATCAGCCGGCCAACATGGTGGTCGCAATACTCCATGAAACCGGCATAAACTTCCATTTGCCGGATGAGAACGGGCTTGAGCGCCGCCGCCATCTCACCCCACGCCGGGATTTCCTTGTGCCTCGCCGTGAGCTGGCAGTCTTGCGGAATGACGCCTAGCTTTTTCTGGCGGGCGAAGCTCTCTTCGCGCAGCTTATCCCAACCCTGGTCGAATTTGCCTTTGTACTTATCTGCCCATTCTTTCGGGACGTGGTGCGGGGCGTGAGTTGCACCCGGTGCGAAGTAGACGAAAAACGGCTTATCGGGAATAAGCGCCTTCTGTTGCCCAATCCAGTTGATCGCTTTGTCCGTCATATCTTCCATCAAGTGGTAGCCCTGTTCGGGCGTCTTCTTAGGCTCGACCGGTATAGTGCCTTCGTAGAGGGCCGGATACCATTGGTGCGCTTCACCGCCGATGAATCCGTAGAAGTATTCGAATCCGCCGCCGCCGGTGGGCCAGGAGTCAAACGGACCCGCCGGACTGGTCTCCCAAACCGGCACTTCGTGGCATTTGCCGAACTGGGCCGTGGCGTAGCCGTTGAGCTTAAGGGTGCGGGCGAGTGGCGAGCAGTTGTTCGGCAGAACTGAACAATAGCCGGGCGACCCGCTGGCGATTTCCGTGATCCCTCCCATGGCGACCGTGTGGTGATTGCGTCCGGTCAGCATGGCCTGCCGAGTGGGCGAGCACAAGGCTGTAGTGTGAAAGCGGTTGAATTTCAAGCCGCCTGACGCCAGGAGTTCTGCGGTCGGCGTGTAACATGGTCCGCCGAACGCGCTGGAAGAGCCAAAGCCCGCGTCGTCAATCAGGATAATCAAAACGTTGGGCGCACCCTTGGGGGGACGCAACTGGTTGATCGGGGGGTAGCTGTTTTCTGGATCCTTGGCATCGTACAACATCAGGCCTGTGCGTGGTGGATCAGGGATGGGAAGAACGTTTCGTTGAATTTTGTCTGGATCATTCATAGAGAGGCTTCCTTCCTGTAGAAACTGGGATGTTGCGAATGAGATGGACAGAGAATTCCACGCTGGAAAAATAGGATAGCCGCCTCGGCGAGACAACTGTCAGAACTTACAGCCCGGTTCGGGTGACGCTTGTTCCCAGCGAGGGGTTGGCTGGCGAGATGCCTTCGCCCGGTGGCGAGAAGTGAACCTGCCGATCGGCTCGTTGGGCAAGCTGTTGGAGAAGCCGCTGTTAGGACCGAGGTCTAGGCGCGTGCTCATCACAAACGACCGTGACCAGGCGGAGCTCCGCCACACATCCGAGCACCCGGGTCGCGATATTGGGGCAACCTGGGTGGTCGCAGACATATTCAGTGAGCAGTTCTTCGCGCCCGTCCGGAGATGTGAGGCCCGTTTTAATCGTTACCTGAGAAATGGATAATCCCCTAACTCGATAACTCAGATTATCTATTGCGTAGAGGGGCCTTGCGCAAGTAACTTTTGTACTCCCCCCGAGTCGACGCCCCGCGAGAAATGTCATGAACGGCCAGTTTGCGAAACGTCCGTGCCGCACGGGCAAAATCGGCAGCATTTAAGGAACAACTCGGGTGCCATAAAGTTGTCGCGAACGAATCGCAAGTCAATCGTATTATGCGTCGTGGCGGTAATTATTGAAAACCGCCGATCTCGCCCGGACGCTCCTCATCATGCTGAGAGGAATTCCGAGATGACTCCGGTAATTAGCGGTTCGGCGCGTCATCTCGGTAAAGTTCACAAGAGGGGTAAAAGCATGAAACGGGTACTAATTCTAATTCTGGTGATGTCGACCTTGGCTGCGGCGCGGGATAAGAAACCAAAGCAGCCTCAGGCGGGGCCGTATGTATTCACCAGTAAGGCGTCTGCTCAAACACTCAAGGCGCTGATCGTTCAGGAGAATCTCAGAGAAGGCTACACGCTCGATTCCGACAATCAGTTCCAGTTCCGCTTCTCGATGCCCGGGCAACTGCCCTTCATGGATTCGATGTTCACGATCACAGGTATTTGTAAGGGCATAACCACAAGAAAGGTGTGGTCCTACTCGTTGGCGGAACTCAATGGCACGACAAAGATAATTGTTCAGCCTGTCTGGGAATATCCGGACGAAGATTGCAAGATACAAACTCGTGAGTTTATATGGAGCCGCCCAGAGGAGATTGCGGCATTTCAAGCCATGCTAGACAAGGCTCCCGCTTCGAGTGCGGCTCCAACTGCAACTCCTGCTGCAGCTTCACCAGCAACTGCTCCCCCTTCTGCTCCACCTTCGGCAACCGATCAGCAGCAGAGCATGAAGCAACATGCGGCCTGTCTAGAATTGGCGAAGAGTAACCCCAGCATCACTTGCAAGTAAGCACGGCGCAGCGGTTCACCGGGGTTGTAATCGCCTTTGGGCGGCGCAGCGGTTCACCGCTGCGATAATCAGACTGCCCTCGAAGTCGGCTTTAGCCGCTGAGGTTTTTCAGCTGCGCCCTTCCCGAAAGTTGCTGACAAGAACCCCGTCCCCGTCCTTACCGCTGCTTGCCGCCTTTTGGAGCAGCCGCCTTTTCTGCTTGCGGCTTTTCTGGTTGCGGCTTCGCCTGCCAGTTCTTGTACTTCGTCTCTTCGTCGCGCGCCTGACTCTCGCTCTTGGGCTGCACCGGCTGCGCCGGCTTGGCCAAGGGATGCGACCAGCCAGATTGAGAACTGGGTTGAGAGCCTTGTTGAGAGCCAGTTTGCGCACTCGGCTGCGGACGTGCCGCTTCCGCCTGCGCCGCCGGTTGCATCGGGCGCTCAACTGCAGTCGCCTCGGTCGCCGGCTGGCTAAATGGACGGATACTCGGATGGCTCACCGGCCCGACCGGACGGACCAGCAGCTTGTCCTGCCGCTGCGCGAAGGGTACGGGCGGCTGCGATGGCGCGTGCTGCGCCACCACTTGACGGTTAACCACCGCTCGCGGAGGCGCAACCGTGGTCAGCTTCCCTGCCCCGAGCACACTGCCCCGGACCGGCTCCGCGCCGCTCATGTGGGTGATCGGCGCCTGTGCGATTTCGCGCGCCGGCACCGCGACCACGTTGCGAGCCACCGGACGCGCGTTCACGAAAGTGTCGCGCGAAACCGCGGTTACCGCCGTCGTCTGGTTCACATATGTAATACGATTCACCGTCGTGTTGTTGGTCGTGGTCGTGGTGTACGTGTTGTAAACCGTCGTCACCCGGGTGACATTGACCACCGTATTCGTGACATTGACCTGATTCACATAAGTACGGCTCACGTGATACCCCGGAACAAACACCTCACCCGGCCCCAGCGGAAACCAGGCCACGCCGACCCCTCCGCCGAACGCGGAGAATTGCAGCCCTCCCGGCCCGCCGACAAACGCCACCAGCGCCGGAGCATACACCGGGCGCATCGCCACCGGCCCCGGAACCCACGCCCAGCGTCCGCCAATCTGGCACCACCGCCCGTAGTGGAAAGGAGCGAATCCCCAAGGTGCGTCATCCACCCATGTCCATCCCCAGGGAGCGACCCACGTCCAATGTCCGAAGCGATACGGCGCCCAGCCCACACCAATGCTGGTCGGGTACCACACCGGACCGTAGCTCCCGGCGTACGACTAGTTTCCGTTGTCATCCAGGTCTTCGTAGCCGGTCAGCTCCGGCGAGACGTAGTTGGCCGATGGCGACCGATCTTCACGACGATCGCGATCGAAGGCCCAACTGGTGAAGTCGTCGGGCGCGGGCAGTGTGTCGATGTCGTAACCGAGTTGCTGGTCCTCGTCACCCGTGAAACTGGCCTGCTGATTGGCGATGATGGTGTAGTTGTTGCCGCCGCCAACGGCCTCGCCTCGGCCTCCATACACGTCCACGACCGTCGTTTTGCCGTCGGGATGAACATCGACCCGATATTCTCCGATGCGTTGCACCGTGAACGCAAGATTGGGAGTGTCGATCTCCACCGTGTCATCGTCATCGAGATGATGCACGCGCACCAACGCCGAACCCTGCGCCAGTCGCAATTGCAGCACGCGGTCGTCGAGTTCAAGAAACGTCAGACTGGTTTCGCTGCCCAGCCGGATCGAGGTTGAGCCTACATGCAACTCCGCCCGCGAGTTCGTATCGGTCCACAGATTATCGCCCATGGTCAGCGGACGATTGGGTACAGCATCGACCCAGTCGCCCTCGCCGCCCGGCTGAAATGACACCGAACCTTGCGTGAAGTTCATCCGCGCAACCCGTGCCGGCGGATCGTTTCCCTGGGTTCCACCGTCGTCCTGGGCCCAGCCCCGCGTCGACAAAAGAAACAGGAAAGAAGAAACAAGAACTGCGTAGAACGGCCATATCCAACCTTTTTGGCGGTTCACGTTCGGTAGCCTCCCTGGAAAGTCCACAAGTACATCAAACCCCCTTGAGCCTCGTATGTTTCGGTCGGGATGGCAAGTGACGAACGGGAGTTGGTCGCAGGATGCCGGGGACTGATTTAGTACGGCCCAGGGAGATTTGGTGGACTTGGCCGGGATCGAACCGGCGGGCACGCGCTCAAGATTTGTTGCGGGACTCCATGGCCATGGCCACGAGGGCGCCGATAAGGGTCGCGGGAAAAAGCTGGCCAACGATGGCTTCAGCAATCGTAAGCGAGCGAGCGAACGGATGCAGCGGCGTGATACTGCTACCGACGGTGGTAAGCGTACCGAAACTGAAATATATAAGTTTCGACGTGAGTTGGTCGATGTCCGTCGGAGCAGTAACAAAGTAGAAGGAGCCTGGGATGAGTTGCTCAACCAACTGAAAGGCGGAAGCCCAAGCCATCCCCAGAAGAAGATAGGCGCATACGCCGCCCTGGATGCGGCTCCAGGTTATCGGGCCCCCGCGAAACATCACCAGTAACACAATTCGGACATAGAGAAGGAGTGTGGCGACGAGGAGAAAGCTGCCCAACTGATGTAGAAACGGCGTCGGATGGAGGCGACCGGCCGCCAAGACCGCCGCACAGACGAGGATGACGGCGACCGCGAACACCTTGGCGAGAGAGCTCTGCTTTATGGTCAGAGCTCCGAAGACCATCAACGTTACAAAAACCAGGTCGAAGAAAAGGCGGCCCGGAAGGCCAGCTTCGCGAAGCGGCGTTATCACGAAAATGAGAACGGCCAACGAAACAGTGACGAGAGTTAGGCCGAGGTCGCCAGACCAGAACTCGCTCACATGCATGTGTAGAGCAGGCCTTTGAGTTTGGTTCGTATTCTTCGTCATGAAAAGCGTCCTCCCCGTGATCAGCGACGTGCGGCTGATGCGGCGATTCTGGACGAGCCGGCGGCGGCACGTCCACAATTTTCTTCGTGCCAAGGCTCGTGCAAAGGCCCGAGCAAAAGAGGGTCCCGCTCGAACCGTTGGGCTCTAGGGCTCTTCGCCTGACCGCAGGAGGCGGTAACCATTGAAAATCCCAATATCGGACTGGCCTTTTTCGAATCCGTTTAGGCTCTTTTGTAATCTCGTCAGGCCGACGTCGAGGAATCATAGTTTCAGGATGCCAGAGACTCACTTCCCCCAACCGCTCCCGAACCAGCGTGCCGTTCGTGTGCAGTTTCAAAGCATGGCAACTGCCGCGATCCGGTTCGAGGACGGTCGCCGCAGTCTGGGCAAATTGCGGACAGTTTCGTTAACCGGCGGCCTGCTTCGGCTGTCTCAACCGCTCGTGCCGGGCACCCTAATAGAGGTGACATTCATATCCAGTTGCGGGCCCGTCCTGGGACTCGCAGAATTGCTTACTCCGGTTTTGGCCACCCGCAGGTGTCTGCAGCCTTTCAAGTTCATTATGATCGACGACGACGACTACCAAAGGCTGAGCAGCGTGATTCGGTCCTCGGCAGGCGCCACTGCCGAGGATTAGAATCCCGGTCGTTCCACTTGAGGCAATGCAAGCTTGAGGCAACGCATATTGGATGGGTCTTGCTTGGATGGGCGGCAATTCCCAGTTAGTGCAATCGGGCCATGGCGGTCTGGCTAGATTATGACCCCAAAGAGGATCACCAAGCCCTGTACTTTTCTATCTGCCCGCGGTCACGGCGGTTCTGGTCCAGGCACAACTGAATAGCCGCTTGCAGCCTGACCTCGTCGTCGTCGTACAGTCTGACGAACTTGAACGGCTGGAGACCCCAGCTGACGGGACTCAACATCTCCGCCGCGCCCAGCACCGATCCCCTGCCGGTCAGAAACATCAACTTTACCTGGGCGCCCCGATCCAGAGGTTTAGACAAACAGAGCAAACCCCCGGTGAGAGAGATGACTTCCAGTTTGCCTCGTAGCCGACGACCGTCCTGGCATCGCAGGACAGCAGGGGTAGTTCCTCGGAACTCTGTTCGCGGGGCACGCCGTAAGGGCGGTGGTGGAGGAAAGTACGGCATTGAGCACTGAGTCGAATATGGCTGAGTCGAGTTTGACTCAGTCGAGTATGGGACTTGTTCACGCAGAACGGGAGATTACGGAAGGACTGGTCCGGCTCATTGGAGGCTGATGACGAAGAAAGCGGGCCTGCCGGGGTTCCGGTTGAACCTGAGCGAAGCAGAGGAAACTTGAGTGTAGCGGAGCGGCAGTAGCCCGGTCGGCACTGCGTGCCATTGCCATGAGCACGCACCCTGATTTATAAGAGGTTCTGCCACGGAGACGGCACACATGAGCCCCGGCCGCACGCGACCCTCCGAGACATTCATCAATCCGAGTTCTCCGCTTCACACAGCGGCTTTGGCGTTGTTCGTCACTTTCTTAGCGTACTTCGCAGCCAAAGCTGGTGGCGAATTGGTGCTGCGGCCCCAAATGGTCTGGCCGCTGTGGCCGGGGTGTGCGCTGCTGGTTGCAGTGTTGTTGTTGGTGCCGCGGAGGATTTGGCCGATCATTTTGGCCGCGGGGCTAGCAGGATTTGCTGTCTATGACCTGCAGTTGGGTCTGCCCCTTCGAACCTCGGTATTTCTTCTTCTTTCTGATGTGATCGAAATTCTTACTGCCGCTTTCGGCATCAGCTACTCGCTCGATGGTGTGCTTCGGCTGAATAGCATAAAGTCGCTGGCCAAGTTTTCGTTCTTTGCCGTTATTCTCGCCCCGCTCGCTTCGGCGTTTGTCGCTGCCCTCGCCTTCGGCGAACCCTCCCGGATTCGGTGGAAAATCGGGTTCTTTACGGAGTCGTTAGCCCTTTTCATGTTGACGCCGACTCTTTTGGGCTGGGCAGGCGTGGTGCAGGGGTGGAATCGAAAGCCACTTGCTCTCTATCTTGAGATCGCAGCTCTGATCGCCGGTGTCGTTTCCTTAGGTTATCTCGCTTTCTTAGCTCCCGGGCACAATAGTGCGCCAGTATTGCTTTATTCCCTGCTGCCATTTCTGCTCTGGTCCGCTTTGCGTTTTGGATCGACAGGCATCAGCACGACGATGATGGCAATTGCTTTTTTGTCGATTTGGGGTGCGGTCCACGGACGAGGTCCCTTCACCGGATCGGCACCCCTCGACAACGTATTGTCGCTGCAGCTGTTCCTGCTATTTGCCGTAGTCCCATTCATGATTCTCGCTGTCCTTGCCGAAGAGCGGAAACGAGCGGAACAGGCGCTCCGCGAAAGCGAGAAGCGCTTTCGGCTGGTCGCCGATACCGCTCCGGCCCTGATCTGGATGTCCGGCATCGATAAACTCTGTACATACTTCAACCAGTCTTGGCTCGACTTTACCGGGCGATCCATGGAGTCCGAAGTTGGAAATGGCTGGGCCGAGGGGGTTCATCCTGAAGACTCGCGGCGTTGCCTTGACATCTACAGCCAATCGTTTGACCGGCGAGAAAAATTCAGAATGGAGTATCGCCTCCGTCGATACGACGGAGAATATCGATGGATCCTGGACATCGGGGTGCCTCGATTCGACGCGGAGCGTTCTTTTACCGGATACATAGGCATTGGCGTCGATGTGACCGACAACAAACTCGCGGAGGCGGCGCTATCGAGCGTGAACCGCCGGCTAATCGAGGCGCAGGAACAGGAGCGTACTCGGATCGCCCGCGAGCTTCACGACGACATTGGTCAACGACTCGCCCTATTAGTCATCGAGCTGGAGCCACTCCAGCACAATCTTCCTACTGACATCGGCAGCCGTATGGTCGAGCTATGGAAGCAGACATCCGAGATTGCGGGCGGGATTCAATCCTTATCGCACGAGTTACACTCTTCAAAGCTGGAATATCTGGGCCTCGTCGCCGCCATGAGAAGCTTTTGCCAGGAGTTCGGCGAAAAGCAGAGCGTTGAAATTGACTTTCAAAGCAACGACATACCCAGTCCTTTGCCAACCGATGTTCCTCTTTGCCTCTTCCGAGTGCTGCAAGAAGCTCTGCGCAATTCGACGAAACACAGCGGAGTACAGCACGTCGAAGTGCGCTCCTGGGCGAAGTCAGGCCAGCTTCACCTGACGGTTAGAGATTCCGGCTCGGGTTTTGATGCCCAGGCGGCGAGAAAAGGCCGCGGACTTGGTCTTATCAGCATGGAGGAGCGAATGAAGTTGGTGAAGGGAAGCCTTTCTATCGATTCCCAACCGAATCGTGGCACCACGATCCATGCTAGCGTGCCCATCAGCGCAAGTGACGACCACCTGCAGGCCGCCGGGTAAGGGGTGGGCCTGAGACGTCCTCGCCCGGTCTAAATTGTTGGGAGATTTGATGGACCTGGTCGGGATCGAACCGACGACCTCTTCCATGCCATGGAACTACAAATACCGTAACTTGCTGACGGCAAATGCTTTAATAGTCGGAGAGTCGGCGAAAACCGCCTAAATCGGCGCGTTTTGGTACCAAATTGCTACCAAAACGCGTGCTACCAATTTGCTACCAAACTCATTTGGGCCAAGGGCTGACCGCGGGGGATCGGCCCGTTTCCATTCTATGATGACGTTGTCAGCCCGCCAAAGAAAAGGCTCATTTGCTTCGCCGGATACAAGACGTGGTTGCCCTGGGTGCTTCGCAGAACGAGCCCCATTTCCGTTAGGTATTTGAGTTCTCTCCGAAGAGCACCACGGCCAGCACAGGAGTTCCGCTTCAGTTCTGTAACCCCGCGTAGGAACTGAGGATGCCGGGGGAATCAAGGTACGCAAATTCCCCAACGCATTTCAGCATTGAAACCAAGCGTCTTCTGTGTGTATTATTA
>Ga0181532_10002614_pt1 | contig 16722 bp, 12 predicted proteins | sample PEATcosm2014_Bin_33_FD_119768 | JGI IMG/M metagenome (GOLD analysis project Ga0181532, IMG submission 119768) | Peatland microbial communities from MTU Mesocosm Facility, Houghton, MI, USA - PEATcosm2014_Bin11_30_metaG | ecosystem: Environmental > Terrestrial > Soil > Wetlands > Peat | place...
CACCAAGCAGGCCAGCACCGTGAAGGAGCGCAACCCCAAGGCCTTCGTGGCTTGTTTCTACATGGATGTGCGCACCTACGACCGCGGGTTCGAAGAGATGTACTCGCTGGCGCTGGATCGCGGCGTGAAATACATCCGCGGGCGGGTGTCCCTGTGCAAGCAGCTCCCGGATGGCTCCATCGCCATTCGGGCCGAGAACACGCTGATCAACAAGCCTTTCTGGGGCGAGTTCGACGTGGTATCCCTTTCCACCGGGATGCGGCCCTGCCGCGATGCCGACTATCTGGCGAACGTGCTCGGCATCAGCCGCGGCCCGGATGGTTTTTTCCTGTGCCGGGAGTGGTTCCGGCACCCGCAGGATGCCTCGCGCGACGGCATCTTCCTGGCCGGGTGTGCCACCGGCATGAAGCCCATTCGCAATTGCATGATCGACGGAGCGGCGGTGGCCGCGCGGGCGGCCGCCCTGCTGAGGGAAGCTTGAATGAGGTACGGTGCGCCGGCCGCTGTGGCGCGGCCCGCGGACGCGGCTTTTTACTGTTTCGGCGCGCGGACATAGCCGGGCTGCGCCCGCCCCACTGCTCCGTCCGTCCTGTTTACCTTTGGTGGCCAGCAGGGCCGTGCACACTCCCTTACGGTCGCGGCTCCGCAACCCACGCGCCCGTGGCCGAGCCGCACCCGTTACCGAGCCGCGACCGTAAGGGAGCGGTCGTCCTGCTATACTGGGATTTCCCTTTATCTCAGGAGATTACGCAACATGTTCGATCTGTTCCGCAGCCGAGACAAAGTCGTGCGCATTATGCTCGGCGGATTGCTTCTCGTGGTGGCATTGTCCATGCTGACCTACCTGGTGCCCAGCTACAACATGGGCGGCAGCGGCGGGTCCGATCAGGTGGTCGCCGAAATCGGCAAGGAAACCATCACCGTGCCCGAGGTCCAGCAAATTGTCCAGATGAATATGAAGGGCCGCCAGATACCCGCCGAGCTGATGCCGCACTATGTCCCCCAATACATCGACTCCATGGTCACCGAGCACGCGTTGGCCTTCGAGGCTGCCCGGCTGGGCTTCAAGATTTCCAATGAAGATCTGGCCGCCGGCATCCGGCAGACGATTCCCCAATTATTTCCGGATGGCAAGTTCGCCGGCAAGGATGCCTACGCCCAAGTGTTGGCCCAGCAGAACATGACCATTCCACAGTTCGAAGAGGACATCGGCCGCCAGTTGCTCATCACCAAAATGCGCGATGTGGCCCTGGAAGGCGCCGTCGTAACTCCCCAGGAAATCGAACAGGAATACAAGCGCCGCAACGACAAAGTCAAGATCGCATACGTGAAAGTAACCGGGGACAAACTGCGCTCGGAGGTGCAGGTCTCTCCGGACGAGCTGCGCAAATACTACGAGGCCACCAAGCCCACTTATCAGGTCCCCGAGAAGCGCGATCTCGGCATCGTGATCGTGGACCAGGCCAAGCTGGAGCAGACCATTCAGCCTACCGACGCGGATCTGCTGCGCGTCTACAACGAGAACAAGGACACCTACCGCATGCCGGAGCGGGTGAACGTAAGGCATATCCTGCTCAAGACCACCGATAAAGACCCCAAGCAGGAAGCCGCGGTCAAAGCCAAGGCCGACGACCTGGTGAAACAACTGCGCGCCGCTAAAGGCGCGAACTTTGCCGAGATGGTCAAGAAGTACTCCGAAGATCCCGGTTCGGCCGCGAAAGGCGGCGAGTACGATGGGGTGGTGCGCGGCCAGATGGTTGCGGAATTCGAGAAAGCCGCCTTCTCCCTCAAGGTGAACGAGATTAGCGATCCGGTCAAGACCACTTACGGTTACCACATCCTCCAGGTGCTCGCGCACGAGCAGGCGCAACTGAAGCCCTTCAACGACGTGAAAGCCCAACTGGCCGCCGAGTACCGGAAACAGCGGGTGAACGACCTGATGCAACAGTTGTCGGATAAAGTGCAGGCCGCTCTTACCAAGGACCCGCTGCATCCCGACAAGGTGGCCGCCGATCTGGGCGTGCAGTATGCGAAGGCCGACAATGCCGGGCCCGGCGACCCTCTGCCGGAGGTGGGCGTGAACAAAGAGTTTGAAGACGCCGTCTCCAGCTTGAAGAAGGGTGAAGTTTCGCAGGCAATCCCGGTGCCGGCCGATAAGCCCACCAAGATGGCCATGGCCGTCTGCACGGGCGACATTCCGGCTCATCCGGCGGGATTCGAAGAGGTGCAAAGCAAGGTCCGCGATGCGCTGATCAAGGACAAACTGAACAAGCTGGTCGACCAGAAGGCCACCCAACTGGTCGAGAAAGCGCGCGCCAATGGCGGCGATCTGGCGGCGGCCGCCAAGGCCATGGGGCTGGAAGTGAAGACTTCCGACGCAGTCGATCGCGCCGGCGCCATCGAGGGACTGGGATCGGCCGGCATGCTTCCGGACGCCTTCTCCAAGCCAGTCGGCTCCATCATCGGCCCCAACGGGTTCAGTGTCGATTCCAGAATCGTGGCCAAGGTGGTGGAGAAAATCCCCGCCGATCTATCCGCCCTGGCCAGCCAGCGCACGGCGATTCGCGACCAGATCAAGAGCGAGAAAGGCCGGGTTCGCAATTACCTCTTTGAGCAGGGCGTGCGCGATGAGCTCACCAAGGAAGGCAAAATCAAGGTTCACCAGGATGTCATCGACCGGTTGCTCGCCACTTATCACGGCTGACGGCGACTAACGGCATGCTGCATTCCCTGGTGGATTTCCTGCACTCGCTCACCAACCCGGAGCGGCTGATTCAACTCCTCAGCACGCTGTTCACCGGGTGGCTGGGCTACGCCGCGCTGTTCGGGCTGGTGTTCGCCGAGACCGGCATGCTGGTGGGTTTCTTCCTGCCCGGCGACTCCCTGCTGTTCACCGTGGGCGTAGTCTGCGGCGCCGGACAACTCGATATCGCGCTGGTGATTGGGCTGTTGATCTGCGCCGCCATGCTGGGCGATACCGCCGGCTACCTGCTTGGCAGAACGTCGGGCCCGCACATCTTCAATCGGCCCGATTCGCGCATATTCCGCCGCGAGTATTTGCGGCGCACGCACGAGTTCTACGAAAAGCACGGCGGGCGGACCATGATCTACGCGCACTTCATTCCCATCATCCGCACCTTCGCGGCTTTCGTCGCCGGCGTGGGCCGCATGAATCTGGTGCGCTTCCTCTCCTTCGATATATTCGGCGTGACCGGCTGGGTGGTCCTGATGACTATGCTGGGCTACAAGCTCGGCGGCGTGAGCTTCGTGCGGCACAACTTCGAGAAGGTGATCCTGGGGATCATCGCCATCTCGCTCGTGCCGGCCGGACTGGAAGTGCTGAAGGCCCGGCGGCGCAGCGTGGCGGCCGCGCAGCAGTAGCGGCGAGATAATGCCCACATTTAAAGGGTCCTCACGACTACCCGGAAAGTCGGAGGCGATTCGCCTGGATAAGCCTTGTTTTCGTCTGCATCCCGAATTCCGCCAAAAGGCGAAAGTCCGTGCCCACGTCATTTCCCCGGTCACGCTCTCATCTCGGTCATCGATGACGAGGCCTCGCCCGCCCGGGATGAGGACCCCGTTGTATTGGCCTTCCTCGCGTTCATTGAAAACGACTTGAAGACGCATCCTGGCCGTTCCTAAAGAACGTGACCCTCTGAGTCCATGTCCACTGGACTGTTCGCCGTACGAAATGGATGCAGCCTCTACGCGTAGTGCAAAAACTGAAGAAGGAACAGCCGGAGCGTTACGCAGGCCATCCCAAGGCAAAGCTTCTCAAGCGGATACTGGAGCTGATTCTGAACGAGATCCCCCGGAATCCGAATAGCGTCGAGTATCAACTCGGGAACACATTGGGTCCAGCTCATCGGCACTGGCGCCGGGCAAAGTTTCTGGGTCGCTTTCGGCTGTTCTATCGCTTCAGTACAGCCCACCGGGCGATCGTCTACGCCTGGGTCAACGATGAAACAACGCTGCGCAAGGCCGACTCGCGGACGGACCCTACTCGATCTTCAACAAGCGATTGCGCGAGGGCGATCCTCCCAACGATTCGGACGACCTATTCCGGAAAACGAAATCGCGCCAGCGTTGAGTTGCGCCTTCCGCTATTCTGGTCCTTGCTGAATATTGGACAGCAGCTTGCGTCTATGCGCCTGGGGGTCTCATTTTTCGGGCAGCCGCGCGATGGAAGGACAGCTGCCCTGAGCAATTAGCTGCCCCGGCCCGTCAGCCTGTCAATCCAAACGACCTCTCCAGCCGGACCATATGCTTGACCGCTGAACTAAAGCTCAATCGCTCTTGACGGCCCGGCCATCGTCTGGTGTCGCCAAAAGTGCGTTCACGCCCCAATGTAACCCAGGCGCTGTAGCAACGCCGGGAAAACCTTGCGGCTCTATAAGCACCAGTCGGACGCGATCCGAGTTGCGGTCGGCGGCCAAAACTACGTATTAACCACGGGGACTGCCTCCGGCAAGAGCCTAGCCCACATCGCTCCCGTCGTTAATCACGTTCTCCGTCGCGGAAGCCGCCGCGGTATCCAGGCGATTATCGTATACCCGATGAATGCCCTCGCCAACAGCCAGTATGGAGAACTCAAGAAGTTCCTCTATTAGGTGATTCAATAATGAAACCCGCGATTCAGGGGTGAGCGGCCGGGCACGCAGTCGTCTAGCCGGTCGCCGGAAAGAAAACGGAGTAAACGGAGTAACGCGTGAATTTCGGAAGTTTCCAAGTTATTGAAAAGATGGAGCGGGAGACGGGACTCGAACCCGCGACGTCCAGCTTGGGAAGCTGGCATTCTACCACTGAATTACTCCCGCACGCGGGGGTCAGCATCACTATAGCACAGCGCGCCTGCCCTGCAAATCACGGAACTGCGCGTACGGTTCTCTCGTATCCATGCTGAGGCCATCTATGTTCAAGACTATCTTCTGGGCGTCTGCCCTCTACGCCGCGGCGGTGTTTCCGGCGCTGGCGGATCAGTGGAGCAAGAGCTTTAGCGTAGGCGCGGCGCCGGAACTGCGCATCGAGACCAGCGACGCCAACGTCACGCTCCGGGCCGCCAACGTGAAGACCATCGAGGCGCACGTCTACACTTCCGGCTGGCGGATCGGCCCGGGCGACGTGCACGTGATGGATCACCAGACCGGCGACCGGGTGGAAATCGAAGTGAAGGTTCCCACCGTGCATTTCAATCTCGGAAACCGGTGGGTAAAGATCGAAGTGCTAGTCCCCAGCGCGACTAAGACCGACGTGCACACCGGCGACGGCAACGTCCGCGCCGACGGCCTGCACGGGCCCGCCAAGCTGGTCACGCATGACGGCAATATCGACGGCGAGGGGTTCGAGGGCGCCCTTGAAGCCAGCAGCGGCGACGGGAACATCCGGGTGCGAGGCAAATTCAGCGAGCTAAGCCTGCGCAGCGGAGACGGCAACATCGACGCCGAGGTGGCTCCCGGATCGCACATGGCGGCCGGTTGGACGGTGCATACCGGCGATGGCGGAGTGACGCTGCGGCTACCGGACGGTTTCGCCGCGAACCTGGACGCCCACACCGGAGATGGGCACATCACCGTGGATCTGCCGCTCACGGCGGAGGGCGGCATCCACGAGGACTCCATCGTCGGGAAACTCAACGGCGGAGGGCCGGTGCTTACAGTTCGCACCGGGGATGGCTCGGTCCACTTGGCCCGGCTGTAGGCAGCCCTTAGGCGGCGCGGCGGCAACGGCGAACCTAACGGAAGGATCCCTCACTCTCCTGCGTGACGACGGTGTAATCGGCGGGCGGCTGGAACAAGCTCGGGTCCGGTTCGCCCCGGTTAATGTTGATCAATTTCCGTGTGGAGTCGCCGCCGATCGGGTCATTGTCCTTCGACAATACCACCACCCGCAATTCCGGCGACCTCCAGGTTTCGCTCACCGCGGTGATCGCCCTGTCGTTGCCCCTAGACCCCACCGGCCACGTCGTGGTGCGACGTGTACCTTCCAGCGGCACTCCTTCAATGTCCTGGCGTCCGAGCTTTTCGATCGTGGATTTTGGACCCGCGACATCGTTGGGCTCGTGGGACGGGCGCAGCGGCGGGCCCTCGCGGCCGACGACGGCGGAGCCGAACGGGGCGCTGGCCCGGGCGGCTGGCCGGCTTTCCGGAGCCTGCATGCCGCGCTTGTGCGCCACTTTATCGGCCGCACTCAATGTGTACATGACGTGCGCCACGGGGTCGGTGATCATAACAAAGACCGCCGCTTCCGTGCGGCCCCCCTGTCCCTGTCCCTGCGCCGGCGTTCCGGGCGTCGGACGCTCGGTGCGCGTGCGTCCTTCCGAATCGCGATAGATCTTCACCGTTACGGACGGCTGGGTGATGTGCGTCCCGTCTGCCAGGGTCTGTACCCGTTCAGTAACTTCTTCCGCGGAATAAGGGGCTCCAGTTACCGCCGTAGCGGCCATCGCCTCACCGCCAACGCTCACCGACCAGCCAATGCCGCCTCCGCTCACGGCGCCGGTTGGCCGCGAATCTTGCCCGAATGCAGCTATCGCGAGGAGCGCCCATAGCGCCAAAAGCCGAACACAAACGTTCATTTCCGCCTCCTCGTACGAGTCTAGCGGTACTGCAGGCGAGCGGCAAGCAGAGACAGGTAGTATAGTGGGCATTCGTACTCCGCATGCCCACCGCACAGATTCAAATACACCGGCCCCACCGCATACTCCGTTATATCAACATCGCCATCGGCATCTTGCTGCTGTGCGCGGCCGGCGCCGTGTACTGGTTCGCCTACCGCGTGCTGCCGCAGACCACTGGCACCGTGGCAGCGCCGGTCTCGCAGCGCGTCACGATTGCTCGCGACGCGCTGGGCGTACCGCACATTTCGGCGGCCAACGACGATGATGTCTTCTTCGCGCAGGGCTACGCGACGGCGCAGGACCGCCTCTTCCAGATGGATGGGCTGCGGCGCCTGGCGGGCGGGAACCTGGCGGAGATTGTGGGTCCGGCGGCCTTGGACCTGGACCGCGATGCGCGCGGGCTGCGCATGCGGCGCATCGCGGAAATGGCCTACGTCTCGCTGCCGCCCGAAGACCGCGCGCCCCTGGCGGCCTACGCGCGCGGCGTGAACTTCTTCATCCAAACCCATCTGCACGCCTTGCCCGTGGAATTCACGCTGCTGGGGTACGACCCGCGGCCGTGGAGCGTGGTGGATACCATCCTGATCGGGCTGCACATGTACCGCGACCTGACCACCACGTGGAAAGACGAACTCCTGAAGCGGGACATGCGGGCGGCGGGCGATCGCGCCAAGGTGGATTTCCTGTTTCCTCCGCGCAGCGGCGGCGAGTTGCAGCCCGGCTCGAATGCCTGGGCCGTAAGCGGCGCGCACACCGCCTCAGGGAAGCCGCTGCTATGCGACGACATGCATCTGGAGTATTCCATCCCAGGCATCTGGTATATGGTCCACCTGCGCGCGCCCGGCCTGGATGTGTCGGGAGTGTCGCTGCCAGGCACGCCATCGGTGATCGTGGGACATAACCGGCGCATCGCCTGGGGCGTGACGAATCTGCACTTCGATGTGCAGGATCTGTACATCGAGAACCTCGACCCCGGCACCGGCCGCTACCTCTATCGCGGCCAATGGGAGCAGGCGCGCGAAGAACGCGAAATCATACCGGTGAAGGGCGCGCCGGCGGTGGAGATGCCGCTGTGGGTGACGCGCCATGGACCCCTGTATATCAACGACGCCCAGCAGCACCTGGCCCTGCGCTGGGCAGCCGCGGAACCGGGCACGTTCCAGTTTCCATTTCCGGAACTGAACAGGGCGGGGAATTGGCAGGAGTTCACGCGGGCGCTGGCGCGTTTTCCCGGCCCCGCGCAAAACTTCGTCTACGCGGATGTGGATGGCAACATCGGCTATCACGCCACCGGGCGCTTGCCGATCCGCCAGGGCTATATCGGAGATGTCCCGGTGGATGGATCGTCCGGCGAGAACGAGTGGCAGGGGTTCATTCCGTTCGATCGGCTGCCATCATTCTATAATCCGCCGGCGGGCGTGATCGTGACGGCCAATCAAAATCCGTTCCCGCCCGACTACGCGTACGCGGTGAATGGGAACTTCGCTTCGCACTACCGGTCGCGGCAAATCCGGAATCTGCTGATGTCGCGGAACGGCTGGCGGGCGGAAGATATGCTGACGGTGCAGAAGGACGTGTACTCGAGCTTCTTTCACTATCTGGCGCGGGCTATTGTGCAGGCCACGAATGGCCGTCACAAAGCGCAGCCCGGCGAGTTTGCCCAAGCCGCCGACGCCCTTCAATTGCTGCGCGGCTGGAATGGCCAGATGGACAAGGACGCGGCCGCCCCGCTGATCGTGACGCTGGCATACGAGCGCCTGAAGGCGCTGATTGCGCAACGCGCGTCGCCCACCGTGGGGGCCAGATACAAGTATCAGATGGCGCCCGCGGTAGTCGAGACGCTCTTGCGCACGCGGCCGGCGGAGTGGTTCAACGATTGGGACGAAACCCTTCTGCTCGCCGTCGCGCAAGGGTTGGACGACGGACGGCGCCTGCAAGGCCGCGATCCCGGCCACTGGGTCTACGGCAAATATGAACCGCTGTTGCTTGCCAATCCTGTAGGAAGGCATCTGCCCCTGGTGGCGGGGCTGTTCGACATCGGTCCGGTGGCCATGAGCGGATCTCCTACCACCGTGAAGCAGTATAACGGGGAGCTGGGGCCTTCCATGCGCCTCGATGCCGATCTTGCGGACTGGGACCGTTCCCTATTGGAGGGGACGACCGGCCAGTCCGGGCAGGTTCTGTCGCGGCATTATAAGGACCAGTGGGAACGCTACTATAACGCCGCCAGCTTCCCAATGCAATTTCAGCAAGTGCAAGCTAAGGATGTGTTGGCGCTGACGCCGTAGGTAGCACGGGCCGCAGCCTGTGTTTACTCGCCGCCGCCAGTCTGGACGCCGATGTCGAAAGTCAGCTTGGTGGTGGTGCCGCCCAATTCGATTTCCTGGATGGTGAATTTGCCCTTGTTCTCGTTATAAAGGACCCGGGTGCGGCTGTACTTCTGGTTGGTGTTCTCGATCTTGGCGGGGACTTCCACCTGTTGCTTGTTGTTTTTCACGATGACTACCGAGTTGTCCTTCACGTTCAACTGGTAATCGCCCGCTTTCAGCTCCTTGCCCTTCACCATGGAAGGCTCGACGAACGATACCTTGAAAGTCGCAGCGCTCGCGACGGAGAGAGCGACGAAGGCGAATGATATGAGAATCTGTTTGATCATGACCACATTATAGCACCACTACTTCCTGGTGTTAAGTCATGAATACCTTAATATCTGAATATTTGCCCCTTACGGCCGTTTGTGGGGCAGGCTCGCAGCCCCGCCGTCTTGCCCGGTTATTCCTTAACAGCCCGTTACGGCATGGCCAGTAGCGCGCCCCAATGCAGCCCGGCGCCGAATGCCGCGAAGACCAAAGGACCAGCCGGCGGCGCCGGGTGGCGCTCGCGCCATTCCGCCGCGGCGATCAGCAGCGAGGCGGAAGAAGTATTGCCGTAACGCTGGATGTTGCGAAAGAAACGATCCTCCGGAACGGCCAGAGCTTGCGCCACGCGCGTAATCAGGTTGAGATTCGCCTGATGTACCAAGTAAGCTTCCACCGCCGCGGGCGGGACGTGGTTTCGTTCCAACAGTTCCACGATCGCGCGCGGGATTTTGCGGGCAGCCTGCAGGATGATGGTTCGGCCATCCATATACAATGGTGCGTCCAGGTCCAACCGCAGAGCCGCGGCGAAGTCTCCGTCGCTTGCCAGCAGCGCATCGCGGATTTCGGCAAAACCGGTTTCGGAACTGACCAGGCAGGCGCCCGCGCCATCGCCGAACAGAATGGCCGTGTCCCGATGCGCCGGATGCCGCGCCACCACCCGCGACATGACTTCCGAACCCACCACCAGCACATTGCCATACACCGGCCCGAGCTGCGCCGCGAGGGCCATGCCGAAAAGCGATCCGGCGCTGGCCATGGGCAAATCGATGGCCGGCACGCCGTTGATCCCCAGTCCGGCGCCGATGGCGGAGGCGGGTCCGGGAAAGCGGTGCTCGGCGGAACCGCTGGCGCACAGCAGCAGGCCCACGTCGCGCGCCACCAGGCCGGCGTTTTCGAGACAGTCTTTCGCGGCCAGGATGCCCAGCGACGCCACCGATTCCTCCGGCGCCGCGAAGCGGCGCTCGACGATGCCCGAGGCGCGCAGGATGTAATCCGGATCCGAGCCGGTGGCGGCGGCCATTTCGCGGTTATCCACCACGCGAGAGGGTAAGTAAGCGCCAAATGCACGGAGGTAGGCCATGGGGTTCAGCTCTTACCGCTCGCCGAACACAGGCTGAAGCCTCTGCCACCTAGTGGCTCTGGGAAGATGTGCAAGTCCATATTGGCTAAGAGCGGCTTTCGATGTAGGCTTCGATGCGCGCGATGGAATCGAACTTGCGCGGCGTGAGATCGGAGTCCGGGATGCGTATGGAGAATTCCCGCTCCAGCACGCCCACCATATCGGTCAGCGCGAAGGAATCCAATACTCCCGATTCAAACAGCGATTCGTCCGGGCCGATGGAGAGCGGCTTGCCGGACAGTTTCTCGACAATCTCAGTGATCTTGGCTTGTTTGGTCATCTGTAGCTTGGGAGGCTAGATCCGGACGGACCTTCAGATAGCTCTCGTATTGCCGCATTATATCTTGAAACAGCACGTTGGCCAATCGCTGATAACCCAAGGAAGTAAAATGCGCGTAATCGCCTTGCGCCAGGCCTGCCATGACCCAATTCACCATGGAGCCTTCGGCGCCCATGCGCGCACGCGTGTTCCAATAAGCGCAGCGATTCTGGCGGCAAGCTTCCTGTTGCGCCGCCACGATGCGGTCCACGCCTTCGAAGGGGCGCCAACGGCCCTTCACGCGCGTGAACCGGTCGGGAGGCCCCAACACCAGAATGGAGGCCGCCGGCACCGCGCGCCGCAACCGCTGCAAAATCTCGGAGAATGACTCCAGATAGCCGGCCTCGGTCCACTTGGAGTCGCCGGCCTCGTTGGTTCCGTATGCCAGCACGATCAGCGCGGGGTCGCGGCGTTTCAAGTAGGCGGCGTGCATGGGCTCATCCCAGCGCTGGATCAGTCCGGCTTCCGCGCCGTTGATTCCCATGGATTCGTAAGTGATGCCTTTCGGGTTCTCGGTGACCCATCCGAACAGCCGTACGGGCGCCGGTTCCAGCGTGCGCACTTCGAAGCGATGGTGGCCGGGTGCGGTAGCGTACTCCAGGAAGCCGGGCGCGAAGGGACCTTCGGTGGAGGTTTCGATCACCGTCTGGCCGTTATCGGAAAGAGCCACGCGCCCGCCGCCGGGCTGCTGCAGGTAGTCGAGCTCGACCGAGGCGCAGTCGGCATCCAGGTAAATGCTTTGGGCGGCGCGCTCGGTGGCAATACTCACGCCGCCCAACCCGAACAGACCATCGCCTTCGCCGGTGCGCAACCCTTCCGAATCCCAGAATCTGCTGGCGCCGCCGCGCACGTCGAAGCGGCGATAGCCCTTGAACGGTATTCCGGCCATCGAGAAGCCCGCGCCGCCGTTGCCAAAGCGCGTCTGGAAGAGATCGCGCAGCACGCCGGTCCAATCGTCCGACGCTGTGTGGGAATCGCCGAAATGCAGGATGTGGACCGTGGGGCTGTCGCCGCTCGAAAGACGATAAAGCCGCTCGAAGAAGGGTACCAGCGTGCCCGGCCGGTCGATCACCGGGTCTGGACGCTCATCCAATTGCAGCGCCACTCTTTGCAACGACGCGGCGCGCACTTTCACGCTCACGCGGGGCGGGGCATAGTGGCGGACCCGCGGCGCGCGCGCTTTCTTTTTGGACTTTTTGACCGGCTTCTTCTTGGCGCTTGCTTTCGTGGTTGCGCTGGTCTGCCCGGCGCTTTGAGCAAAACCCGGCAGCGCGGTGCAACAGCAAAGCAGAGCGATGGCGGCGCGGCGCGGCATCCGGTCAGCGCGCCTCGGCCACGGAATTGCCCGCCGGCACCTGGCGCAATTTGCAGCGGTTCAATCCGGAGGTCAAATCCCGCACGAACGCGGTGGCCACGATGCGCGCGCCGGCCGGCGTGGGATGAATGAAGTCCGCCGAAACCAGTTGGGGATGGCTCGCGTACCAGCGCGCCATGGTGCCCGCGTTGAAAAATCCGCAATGCAGCTCCAAGGCCACGCGGCGCTGAATGTCGACGATGCGAGGTATGGTGGGCAGCGTTTCAATCTCGCCGCCATTCTGCTGGCCGCGGTCCATGGGACTCATCACCAGTATAGAAGCATTGGGCAGCGCGGCGTGGTGCTTCGGCCGCGACTGGAGCCGTTCACAAGTGCCCGCGCCTGGCGAACAAATCCTGGCTCCCGCGAAAACTCGTCTGGGCGAGGCGTGCCAGCGCCCCTCAACTGCAACGACGCCGGGGCGGGCGGCCTCAACCAAAACGCCTAGAGCGCCCGTCGCCGTGAACCCTTGCTCGCGAGCGGCCCGGACACCGGCTCGCTCGCCGATGAGCGTTGATTAGGGTGTTAGGTGGAAGACCGTACAGGCGCCGGACAGCATCTTCCGTAGGCAGCGGCAGCGTTAGTGGCTCTATTAACATGAGGGAAACTTTCTGTGCGCCCAGTTCCTGCAATCTCTTGCCGAGCCGTTTGTATCCTGCCCCCAATCAAGGTTCGAGTCTACTAGAGGACACGGGGCGGTTCCCGGCCGGCCAACTCGTTAAAGCATGAAAAGGGGAGCCTTTCGGCTCCCCTGGTGGTCGTCGGTGGATTTTGAGTTCGACTAGAAGGTGACCTTTCCGGTGACCTGGACGAGGCGGGGCGCGGAATCGAAGCCAAGGAAGTTACCATAGGGACTGGTCGGGGTCCCGGCCATTTGCAGGATCTTTCCAAATGTGGGATCGCCGAAGCCGCTGTCAGGCACGGCATAGTTCGGGTGATTGAGGACATTGAAGGCCTGGGCGCCCAAGCCGAAGGTGACGCGCTCGGCGATCTTAAACGTCTTATAGACCTGCATATCGACGTCGAAGTAGCCAGGGCCGCGGAACTGATTGCGGCTTTGGGGCGAAATCCCCGGGTAATTCGTGAACGCGCCTGAGGCGCTTTGAATAAAGCTATTGGCGTTCAAGCAAGGTGTGTTGACCGCGGACGCCCCGCAGCTATTCGTGTAAGAACCGGTTGGGTAAGCCAGAATTGGCGCATCTGTATTGGTGATGGCTCCGCTCCAATTATTATCGGTGACGGTGAACGGCAAACCCGAGCGCAGGAAAGTCTTGCCCGACAATTGCCAGCCCCCAAACACGGAATTCACGAGGTGGTTGCCGAAACGATACGCGGGCGAATATACCCAATCCCCAGTCAAGCTGTGCCGGATGTCGTAATCGGAGTTGCCGTAATTTCCCTGCCGCAGCCCGTACGGACTGATCTGCGTCCCGATGGCGGTATTGGTATTGATGGCGAAGACGCCACCGTTGGAAACGTCGTCGAGGCCGTGGGACCAGGTGTAATTCAGGTCGAAAGCCAGGCCGCGTGAGAGGCGTTTTCGGACCGTAACGGTTGCGCCGTTGTAATTGGAAACGCCTCCGCTCTGGACCTCGGTGACCGTGCCATAGCTGGGATTGGGCGGCGCACCCTGCGCGATCGCGCCGACGGTCGGGTAAAGCGCACCAGGGAGCCCGAAGGCTTCGGGGTCATACGCGTTGCCCCAGGTATTTCCATACGGGATTTTAATCCCGTGGTTACCGTTATAAGCCAGAATCAGAGCGTAGGATCTACCCAAATCGCGCTGAATCTGCAAATTCCATTCCTGATAAACGGGCGAGTGAATGGTCCCATTGAAGTAGTTGAACGAAGGCGCCTCAAAGATCGATCCGAGGCCCTGCAAAGTTGAGGAGATCTGATTGAAGCTCTGATTGATGTTGAACGACTTTGCAGATGCCGCGTACGTTGCAGCCCCGCCCGCGGGATCGAACGGCAATACCCCGCCGGCAGGCCGGACACGGATCGCAACCGTAGAGGGCGGATCCGAATTCAAGTTGTCTACCAGCCCGGCGGGTGCATTATCGTAGAACATGCCGGCGCCGCCGCTGATGATGGTCTTGCCCGATGTACCTGGGGAATAGGAGAAACCCAGGCGGGGTGACCAGTCGACGCTGTCGACGCCAGGGTACGCGTAATGCAGGCCGGTGGCAATGTCGGCGCTATAAGGGACACTGCCGTTGCCGGCAACCGTCGAAGCGAGGCTCGAGAACGGAGCTTTAAACGCTGAGAAGCAATCCGTCTGACAAACCGGATTGGAGTTGTGCTCGCCGCGGAGGGCGATGGTCAACTTAAAGTTGGGGCGAACTCTCCACTCGTCTTGCGCGTACACACCTAATCCCCACAGGGCGATCGGTACGTCGGTGGATAGATTGTCGGATTGCCGGTATTGGAACGCCAGCCCATCGGCATACTGCTGCAGACCATTTTCCGTGTAGCCGAAGTAGACGGCCGGCTCGTTGAATGCGAAGTTATGGTCGCTGACATCGTAACGCCGGAAGTTTTCGCCGAATTTCAGATTATGGTTCCCGAAGGTATAACTGAAATCGTCGATGAATTGGTATTGGGTGATGTTGCGGCCTTGGGGGAATTCGTAAATCCCATTGAAGCCGGTAAACGGCACCGTACCGGAAGTGATGATGCCGTACGGAAAGATGCTCAAATCCTGAGCGGTATCCTGCGTGAACTGAGCCCGATAGTAGCTCAGCGTTGCCATGAAGGAGTTCGTCGCACGCGGACTAAAGACGTGCGTCTCGTCTAACTGGGTATCCCACGAAGGCTGCTTCGAGATGGCGTCGAACTTCGGATCGACCGGGTCAGTCGCGCTCGGCTGCGTGCCGCGATCCATTTTGTACCGGAAATAAGCCTGATCTTTGTCGCTGAGCCGATGATCCACGCGACCGGACAGAATCCATTCGGAAGCCAAAACTGTCGGACTCGAGCGGAACTGCAGGGCGCAGGGCTGCGAAGCCGGATCGAAGCCGGCCAGCGTCAGACTGCTGCATGCCGTGGTATTCGGGAGGGCGCTCGCGCCGCTATATCCCGGCACGCCTTGGTATAGGTTGAACATCTTCTGGTAAGTGGCGGCCTCTTTGGGCTGCATGGCCGTGACGTTAGCCAGCACCGCGCTCGCAAATTGCGGACTCGGAACGGTGAGTATATTCGTGACCGGGAGCACGAACTTGAGTCCTTCGTTGTCGAGGAAGAAAAACGTCCTGTTCTTGATGATGGGGCCGCCGATGGAGTCCGCCCACTGATTCGCGTTGGAAAAGGGAGTTGGCGCCCCCTGCGCATTGTTGAACGTATCGTTCGCGTTCAGGAACCGTCCGTTCCAGTAATAATTGGCGTTGCCGTGGATCTGGTTGGTGCCCGATTTGGTGACATATGAAACCTGAGCTCCGGATAGCTGGCCGTACTGACCGCTGTAGGGGTTCGTGGTGATGGTCACTTCCTGGACTTCATTCGAACCGAGGGTGAGGTTAGAGGCGCCCGAATTGTTGATATTGAAATACGGATCCATGTTGTTCTCGCCGTTGGTTGTGAACAGGTTCGAGGTGCCGGGTAGCCCGTTTACGGTGAAGTTGCCGAAACCACTCATTCCGGGCGGCGCGACGTTGAGGAGAGCACCGGGCGCGGTGTAGGCGATAGTGGTTAAATCGCCGCCGCCGCTGGGTAACAGTTCCATTTGTTGCTGGGTAAAGGTTGTGATTTGGGCCGGGTCGTCGTTGACCAGAGGCATAGCATCCGAAACCTCAACGCTGGTGACGGCTTGCCCCACCTGAAGAATCAGACTCGCCGTGACTACGTTTCCGACAGAAACCTCCACGGAACGTTCGACCTTTTCAAAGCCGGCGACAGTCGTCGATAGCTTGTAGCGGCCCGGTTTGAGAAGCGAAAACCGGAATTCTCCCGAGCCGTTGGATGACGCGGTTTGAACGGATCCGTTATCGAGATCGGTCAGGGTGACAGTTGCGTTAGGGATCGCGGCGGCGGTGGCATCCGTGATGTTGCCGGATACACCGCCGGTCGTCAGAGATTGTGCGAGGCTGGAGACCGTACCTATAGACAGCAGGATTCCAAATGTGCTGAAGAGCAAGGCCCCTAGCCGGATTTTGGCGTTTTTTGAAGCAGTCATGGTAAGAGAGTAGCGTTCACTGGCTTCAGTTGGTTCGGCTGATCCTCAGGCCGATTGAACGATGCGATGGGTTGCCGGTTTTAGCCGCTGAGCCGTTCTTGTCAACGCTGCTCCCATAGTTACTACTTGACCGGCGATTTCGCCGGCTACACCTGGCACGAAATAGAGAAGAGGCCATCTCCGTGGGCGAAGATGTGCTCGGCGCGGCGATTGCTACCACCAGTATTGCCGGAGAAGCGAAGCAGATGTGACGCCAAGCGCCGGAGTGGACGAACCGAGGTGTGACAAGCGTCCGCCACTTGGGCCGGCGATGGCGTGAGGATTTCATTCGACCCCGGCCAGTAGACCGGGGAGGCGACCTACAAGACCCGAGTTTTGACAGGTGGCTGATCTCGCTATTAGTGAAGTGCCATGTGCGGCGCAGGGCTGCCATCTGACCAATTGGCGACCGGAACCATAAAAATTGTTTCGGGCTCCGGCATGTCACGAAAGTCGTCACTAAA
>Ga0181532_10002619_pt1 | contig 16709 bp, 10 predicted proteins | sample PEATcosm2014_Bin_33_FD_119768 | JGI IMG/M metagenome (GOLD analysis project Ga0181532, IMG submission 119768) | Peatland microbial communities from MTU Mesocosm Facility, Houghton, MI, USA - PEATcosm2014_Bin11_30_metaG | ecosystem: Environmental > Terrestrial > Soil > Wetlands > Peat | place...
CAGCGTGTTGCAGCAGAGCAGCGTGATCGTCGAGATGACTCCCCATGATCGCTTTCAGTACGAAAACAACATCTGGACACTGAAGAACTTGCAGCTCGCGACCGGCCGGCAAGTAAGAGTTGTTGGACAGCTGATGATCGACAACGAGCACAACCTTACCTCTCAAAACTGCGCCATCGCGCAGACCGCCGCAGACAAGAAAACTTGCTGGCGGGCATCAGTGTGGGAGTTACATCCCGTGGTGCGGTTCCAGGTGTGTCCGAGTGATTCCTGCGCGCTCGCTTCAACGGATTGGGTGGACTTAGATCAACTGCAGTAGCGCCGAGGAGGTTTATGCCGCCAGGACTGGACAATCTTAGACATATCGTTGTTCTTATGATGGAGAACCGGTCATTCGATCATATGCTGGGATCTCTCACCGCAGTGGATCCGCGGATCGACGGAGTCACCGACCAACTTAGCAATCCCGATACAACCGGTGCTTTGGTCAAGCCGCAGCCGCTGGCGCAGTTTCAGGGACAGCTTGACCCCGATCCCGACCACCATTTTCCAGCAGTCGACCTGCAAATATTCGGCGGAGATACAAGCCCCAACCGCGTGGCGAATATGCAGGGCTTCGTGAAGAGTTACTTCAACCAGCAGCAAGACGTAGGGCATGCGCAGAAGATCATGTATTACTTCACTGAGCAGCAGTTACCCGTGCTGACGACATTGGCGCTGGAGTTTGCGGTATTTAACCGGTGGTTCGCGTCGATCCCCGGGCCGACAATTTGTAACCGCGCGTTTGCGCACTATGGCACGTCGTTCGGCAGAGTCGATATGAATCTTCTGTATGTAAACGAGCCGTTCAAGAGCATTTACGACCGGCTGATCAACGCAAATCCCAAACACACGGCGAAGCTTTATTACTACGACACTACCAGCTCGACCATGGAGATCACGAACCTGCTGGAGAACCAGCCGGAGCTGTTCGGCACGTATCCACAATTCCTGACTGACTGCAGCACGAGCAATCTTCCCGATTATTCTTTTATCGAGCCAAACTTTAACGATCACGACAGCGATAGCGGCGAAGAAGTGGCCAGCGATCAGCATCCCGACCACAACATCCAGGCGGGGGAGTTGTTCATTGCCTCGGTGTACAACGCAATCAAGGCATCGCCACTGTGGCCGAACACGGCTCTGCTGGTTGTCTACGATGAGCACGGAGGAATCTACGATCATGTCGTGCCGCCGGCATGCACTCCGGATCAATTTACGGCCTCGGCGAATGACACCGGAACTGGGCAGCCGTTTGCGTTTGATCGGCTGGGAGTACGAGTGCCGGCGATTTTGATTTCGCCGTGGATTCCGAAGGGGACGGTGGTGGACGGCCGCATCTTCGACCACGCTTCGATTCCGGCGACCATCACTAAGTTTTTTCTGCGCGACTACTCACCGCGATCTCCGAGAGAGACGAGTGCCGACGTTTTCATCGAGCCGAACGTGGCGCCGGTCGATCCGACGCGCAACTTGCTCTCGCTCGCGGCAATGCGCGACGACTGCCCGGACTTTGACGTTTAGATTTGATGTTCAGGGTTCGTGTTCAGGACGGTCGCGGCCGTCGCGCCGCGATGAAGACATGACGAATGAAGAAGTGACAACTGACGGAGCGACACGATGACTCTCATCCATGTACCAAGGCCGGATGTGAAGAGCGCGATGAATCCAAATCGGCCGGTGAATGCGCTGCTGAAGGCGCAGGTGCAGCATCTGCACGAAGCCGAAAGAAATCTTCCTCTCCGGCACCGAACTGACATTTACATCAATGCGATCAAGACCGAAGGCGAAGCCGCGGAGTATATCCGCCGGGTCACGGAGGCGATCCACGAAGCGCATGAGGCCGCGGCAGCAAAGCACGGGCGCGGCATCGCAATCGCCGCCGCCGCCGAAGGGCCAGGAGACAAAGCGCCCGGCGCGAGCAGGGGAAAGAAGAAGAGCAAAGGGAAGCGTGCGCGGGAGACTTAGTCCGTTGGCGCTGTTTTGCAGGAGGCGGTATGCGTCGGATTGTAGTGGTTCTACTGTGGCTTGCATCCACGATGGCGTTGGCTCAGGAAGGCATGCTGCAGGCAGAGTTCCGCCGTGAGGGCGAACGCGTCGCCGACGCTTGCCAGGGTTTCAGCTTCAAGACCGTGCCCGGATGCGCCATCGAGCTATTCACCGACCATCCACTGCACATCGCGGCGGGGAGCATGCCGCCGCAGAACGGATTCGGTGTTGGCGGAGCGTTCGTCGCCGACAAGAACACGAAGAATTGGCGCTTGACTTGGGACGTGGATGCAGTCGGGTCGTCGAACGCTTCGTGGCGAGCGGGCGGTTACATGAAGATGATCCACACGCCGCCTGTGGAGATACACGTCATCACGCCAGTAGTTTCGCAACCTGGGGAGAAGACCGAAACGAAGCCTGCCAAGAAGTCGGGCATCAATCTGGTTCATCCTTACACCGTCGTTAACCTTTATGCGCAGTCGATCTCCCTGAACAAAATAAATTTCTTCGGGCTGGGCAACGATTCGACGCCGGCCGGGGCCTCAGTGTTTGGCATGACCCAGACGATCGTTGGAGGCAGCGTCATCAAGCCGGTTTTTGAATGGCCGGCGATCAGCAAACTGAATCTGGCGCTACTCGGCGAAGTGAACGGGCGCTTTGTCAACATAAGAGGCGAATACGGACAGTCCTTCCCGTCGATTGAAACTCTCTATACCAATGCGACCGCGCCCGGCCTGAGCAGCCAGCCCGGGGTCGTCCAGTTGAGCGAGGGCTTTCGCATCAAGCCGGTGTTCGGGGACCACCTTCAACTGAATTACCTGGCGAACTTCCAGCAGTTCTTTGCGCCGTCGGATTCGCAGTATTCCTTTCGCCGCTGGACGACCGACCTGAACCACACGTTCTATCTGTACGGGTATACAGAATCCGCGCCCCAGAGCACCGACACGAATGGCCCCGACCGATGCGCACCCGCCAACGAAACTTGTGCGCCGGTCTCGCACTCGCGGAACTTAAACGGCTCGATCAACGTGCGCCTGCTGCTTTCTGAATCGATCGCGTCGGGAAGCAGCGTGGTGCCATTCTATTTCCAGCAGACGTTGGGTGGTGCAGACATTGACGGCGCACCTTCATTGAGCAGCTATCAGGACTATCGCTTTCGCGCGCCGAACGTCCTGTTGCTGCAGGAAGACTTCGAGCATTCGATCTGGGGACCGTTTGGGTTTCGCTTCATGACGGATCAGGGCAGGGTAGCGCTCACTCGAGGAGACATCGGATTCGATCATCTGAAACACAGCTTTGCCACTGGGCTTACGCTTCGAGCTGGTGGTTTTCCCATGGTCTACATCATGTTCGCGTGGGGCGGGAATGAAGGGAACCACACAATCTTCAATATGAATAGCTCGCTGCTTGGTGGGTCGGCTCGCCCTTCTCTGTACTAACGCCTGGGTCGGAGAAATTTCCCTTGATTAGCGGAAGTTTTGTCGAAGCAAGAGCGTAACGCCCCGAGGGCGAGACATTACTTATTGGAGCTGAACGAGCTTTGTTTTCGCTGACGCGGCCCATTGGCGCAAGATATCGACAAAGGCAGTGGTGGCGCAGGAAAGCGTCCGGTCGCGGCGGTAGGCCAGTCCCAGCTCGCGAAAAAGCTCCGCATCCTCCAGTTCAATCAGTTTGACTCTCCCAGACGCCACTTCGTCGCGCGCGAACGACGCGCTGATGATGGATACTCCCAGGTCGGCTGCCACAAAGCTCTTGATCATGCCGATGCTGGGTAGTTCCATTCGAACTTGCAGTTCGTCGCGGTGCGGCCGGAACAGCTTGTCCATGATCCTTCGGGTGTGGCCTGTCTTAGGCAGCAGCACGGGATGTTTGACGATATCGCGCACCGCCGCCGTTTTGTGCCTGGCCAGTGGATTCTTGGGGCTCACCATCAGCATCAGCTTGTCGCGGAAGATAGGTTGGATCTCGAGACTTGGAGACTGGATGGGCAAAGTGAGAATGCCCACTTCGATGGAGCCATTCTCCAGCTTCTCCGTGATCTTGTAGCTGAAGTTCCGGTAAATGTTGATCTGAACCGGCGGGTAACGCCGGCAGTATTCCGCAAACACCTCCGGCAGAACGTACAGGCAGGTAGCCTCGTTGGCGCCGACACGCAGGGTGCCACGGGGCGTGCGGCTATGGTCCGCTACCGCCATTAGCGATTCCTCGCGCAGCAGTTTCAGCCGCTCGGCATAGTCAAAGAGGACTTGTCCAGCCGGAGTCAGCTTTACGGTCTTGCCCGAGCGATCGAGCAGTCGATCGCCATATTCCTGCTCCAACTGGCGGATTTGGGCGCTGACGGCTGACTGCGAGCGGAAAACTTTCTCTCCAGCGCGAGAAAAACTACCCTGTTTGGCCACTTCCAGAAACGTGATGAGCTGATCGAAATCCATTGAGTTTATGCCCGGAATTATAACGGACGCCGCCGGTCTGGCGGGAAAATAGGCTGAACCTGCCCTTGGAGCCGCAAAACCCCAAAAATCGCATCCATGGTATCCAAATTCTGAATTGTACTTTCCGCCCAATTGAAGGTAACTAAGTGGTTGCGATTGTGTGTTCCTGAGCCGATGTGCGCGACAGCCCCGTCGCCCTTGGCGGGAGAAGTCCCAACTCAAGAACAACTGATTCGGCAGCGGCGAATTACGCCAATGCCGCAAACGTGCCAATAATGACGACGCGTCTGAAAAAACCGGCTGGCCAAGAAACGGCTGGCCCCCCTCCCGCTCAGGGTCTCTACCATCCTGAGCAGGAGCACGACGCCTGCGGCATCGGATTCGTGGCCAACGTCCGCGGCCAGAAGAGTCACGAAATCATAAGCCAGGGAATTAAGGTGCTGCTCAACCTGACGCACCGCGGCGCCTGCGGATGCGATCCCGAGACCGGTGACGGTGCTGGCATTCTACTTCAGATCCCACACCAGTTCTTTGTGCGGGAATGCGGCAAGTTGGGTTTCGAATTGCCTCTGCCCGGCGCCTACGGCGTGGGCATGACATTCCTGCCCGTGGAAAAACACGAGCGCTTGCAATGCGAAGGAGTTCTGGAGCGTATTATTCGCGAGGAGGGCCTGACGGTATTAGGCTGGCGCGATACGCCCTGCTTCGCGTCCGCCATTGGCCGCGTGGCGCGAGGTTCGCAACCGTACATCCAGCAGATTTTTGTGGGCTGTGGCGAGTTCACCGACGAAGACGCCTTTGAGCGGAAGCTCTACGTAGTGCGAAAGCGCGCCGAGAGTGAGATGGCGGCATCCGGTATCGAGGATGCAAATGTGTTCCACATCCCCTCGCTTTCCTGCCGCACCATTGTTTATAAAGGTCTGCTGCTCGCCCCGCAGATCACCAATTTCTATAAGGAGCTCTCCGATCCCGACGTGACCAGCGCGTTGTGCCTGGTGCATCAGCGTTTCTCCACCAACACATTTCCAAGTTGGCAGCGAGCGCATCCCTATCGCTACATCGCGCACAACGGCGAAATCAACACACTTAGAGGCAATGTCAACTGGATGCACGCCCGCCAGTCTCTGCTGCAGTCGCCGCTGTTCGGAGACGACATCAAGAAGCTCTTCCCGATCATTGCGCCCGATGGCAGCGATTCCGCCAACTTAGACAATGCCGTCGAACTCCTGTTGCAGTCGGGGCGCAGCCTGCCGCATGCCATGGCCATGCTGATTCCGGAAGCCTGGGCTGGTAATTCCCACATGGAGCCGGAGAAGCGCGCATTTTACGAATACCACGCGTGCCTCATGGAACCGTGGGATGGGCCGGCGGCCATCGCCTTCACCGACGGCCGAGTCATCGGCGCGATCCTCGACCGCAACGGTCTGCGCCCCGGTCGGTACGTAGTTACCAACGACGATCTCGTCATCATGGCTTCCGAAGCCGGCGTGCTCGACATCGAACCGGAACAGGTAAAGATGAAAGGCCGCCTGCAGCCAGGGAAGATGTTCCTGGTGGATACGGTCGAAGGCCGCATCGTCCCCGACAAAGAGATCAAGCAGCGGCTGGCTTCACGACAGCCCTACGCGCAGTGGCTCAAGGACAATCAGATCACGATGGATCAGTTGCCGGCGCCGTCGCGCATGCACCACCCGGATGCGGAAACGCTGCTGCGCCGCCAGCGCGCTTTCGGTTACAGCGATGAGGATTTGCGCATGATCCTCGGCCCCATGGCTTCAAAGGGCGAGGAGCCGGTTGGATCCATGGGGACCGACACTCCGCTCGCCTGTCTCTCCGACCGGCCGCAGTCATTGTTCAACTACTTCAAGCAGCTCTTCGCGCAAGTCACCAATCCTCCTATTGACCCGATTCGCGAAGAGATCGTGATGTCGCTCATCAGTTACATCGGAGCCGAGCGCAACATTCTTTCGGAAGAGCCCGAGAACTGCCACATGCTGAAGCTGGCTCATCCCCTGCTGACCAACATCGAGTTGGAGAAACTGCGCCGCGTCTCCACCGGAGATCTGTTGGCCATCACGCTGCCCGCGCTGTTCCGAGCCGCCGAAGGCGAAGCGGGACTGAAGCGCGCTCTCGAGGAGTTGTGCCAGCGAGCATCGCTCGCCGGAAAAGCCGGCTACACGCTGCTGATTCTTTCCGACCGCGGAGTGAACAAGGATTACGCTCCCATCCCCAGCCTGTTGGCGCTCGCCGCCGTGCATAATCTGCTGGTCCAGGAGGAGACGCGAACCCAGGTCGCCCTGATCACGGAATCGGGTGAACCGCGCGAGGTGATGCACTTTGCGCTGCTCAGCGGCTATGGGGCGAGCGCCATCAATCCGTATCTGGCATTGGAGAGCGTCGAAAGCCTGGCGCGGCGTGGTGAACTAGCCGACGGTGTAACTCCGGAACTCGCCGTGAAGCATTTCATCAAGTCGGTAAATAAGGGTCTGCTGAAGACTTTTTCCAAGATGGGTATCTCGACGTTACAGAGCTACCAGGGAGCGCAGGTTTTCGAAGCCATCGGCCTGAGCAAAGAACTGGTCGATTCCTATTTTGCAGGCACGGCGTCGCGGTTGGAAGGCATTGGCCTCGAAGTGGTCGCCCGCGAAGCGCAGTTGAAGCATGAGCACGCATTCCGTCCGCTGACCGAGTCCGAAACCGAACTCGCGGTCGGAGGAACCTACCACCAGCGCGTCAACGGCGAGTATCATCTGCTGAATCCGCTTACCATCAGCAAACTGCAGCAGGCAGTGCGGCAGGAAAGCTTCCAGACCTTCCAGGAATACACCGACCTTATCGACAACCAAAGCAGTAACATGGCCACGCTCCGCAGTTTGATGAAATTGAAGAAGAGCGCCACGCCAGTGCCAATCGAAGAAGTCGAGCCCGCCAAGGAAATCGTGAAGCGCTTCAACACCGGAGCGATGTCATTCGGTTCGATCAGCAAAGAAGCGCACGAAACTCTGGCCATCGCCATGAATCGCATCGGGGGAAAGTCCAATACCGGCGAAGGTGGTGAAGATGAAGAGCGCTTCAAGCCGGATGCGAACGGGGACCTGAGGCGAAGTGCCGTTAAGCAGGTAGCGTCAGCGCGCTTCGGAGTGACTGCAAACTATCTCGTCAATGCCGATGAGTTGCAGATCAAGATGGCGCAAGGGGCAAAACCCGGCGAAGGCGGCCAACTTCCCGGGCACAAAGTGGACGAAGTTATTGCGCGCCTGCGGCATTCCATCCCTGGTGTGGGCTTGATTTCGCCGCCGCCGCACCACGACATCTATTCCATTGAAGATCTCGCGCAACTGATTTACGACCTGAAGAATGTGAATCCGCAAGCCCGCATCGCGGTGAAGTTAGTCGCGGAAGTAGGAGTAGGCACTGTGGCTGCGGGCGTTGCCAAGGCACACGCGGATGTAGTCCTCATCAGTGGCGACAGCGGAGGCACCGGAGCGTCGCCCCTGAGTTCCATCAAGCACGCTGGCATTCCATGGGAGCTTGGCTTAGCGGAGACGCAGCAGGTGCTTCTGTTAAACGATCTGCGCAGCCGGATCCGCGTTCAGACCGACGGCAAGCTGCAGACCGGCCGCGACGTGGTGATCGCGGCACTGCTCGGCGCCGAAGAATTCGGTTTCGCCACCACGCCGCTGATTGCGATGGGCTGCGTCATGATGCGCAAATGCCATCTCAACACCTGCTCCGTCGGCATCGCCACGCAAGATCCCGTGCTGCGCAAGCAATTCAAGGGTCAGCCTGAGCACGTCATCAACTTTTTCTTCTTCCTGGCCGGGCAAGTGCGGCAGTACATGGCCGATCTTGGCTTCCGCCACATGGACGAGATGATTGGCCGCGTCGACATGCTCGATGTCGAGCCCGCCGTGAATCACTGGAAGGGGCGCGGCCTGGATTTATCGGCTATTCTTTATGATCCGTCCATGCCGTCACGTGTTGCTCGTCACTGTGTGCAGGCGCAGGACCACGCCTTGGAGCGAGCGCTCGATCATCAACTTCTCGTCCGATCGCAGAATGCGCTCGAGACCCTTACGCCGGTCGTCATGAGACTCCCCGTGCGCAACGTTCATCGCTCCGTCGGAACCATGCTGAGCGGAGTGATAGCCCGCCGCTACGGATCCGCGGGTCTGCCCGACGATACCATCCGCATTCACCTCGATGGATCGGCGGGGCAAAGTCTGGGAGCATTTCTCGCCAAAGGAGTCACTCTCACACTCGAAGGCGATGCGAACGATTACGTCGGCAAGGGTTTGTCGGGAGGACGTCTGGTCGCTTTTCCGCCGCGACGGTCCCGCTTCGCGCCCGAAAACAATATTCTCATTGGCAACGTTGCCCTCTACGGCGCCACTAGCGGCGAAGCGTTTTTCAACGGAGTCGCGGGTGAGCGCTTTGCCGTTCGCAACTCCGGAGCGACCGCGGTGGTTGAGGGAGTCGGCGACCACGGCTGCGAATACATGACCAAAGGCCTGGTTCTGGTGCTCGGAGCCTGCGGCAGAAATTTTGCCGCTGGCATGAGTGGCGGCGTCGCTTATGTTTTCGATGAGCGCGGAGACTTCACGGAAAAGCGCTGCAATCTCGACTCGGTTGACCTCGAGCCAGTTTTCGAAATGCCAGCTTTCGGAGCGGAAGCCTTCGGAACGGAAGACGCTCAACTCGCTAAGGCTCGGCTTGCCGAAGCAAAGCTCGTCAAGAAGCTCGTCACCCGCCATCTCGGACTGACCGGCAGCCCGCGCGCCGCGTGGATTCTCGACAACTGGTCCGAAGCGCTATCCCGGTTCATCAAAGTGTTCCCTCACGAGCACAAGCGAGTGCTAGGCGTGGGCCGCCGACGCCAGCCTTACATCCCGAGTCCGCCGGTCGCTGCGATGGCGCCGTCCGAGCAGGTGCAGCATGGGTAAGGATACCGGCTTCATGGAATACTCGCGCGAGCTTGCCCCGCGCCGTCCGGTCACGCAGCGCGTCAACGATTGGTTCGAAATCTATCTCGATTTTCCGGAAGCGAATCTTCGCACCCAGGGTGCGCGCTGCATGGATTGTGGCGTGCCTTTTTGCCAGACGGGATGTCCCGTTAACAATCTGATTCCCGATTGGAACGATCTGGTCTATCACGGACGCTGGAAAGAAGCTGTGCGGCAACTGCACGCCGCCAACAACTTCCCGGAATTAACTGGCCGGATTTGTCCCGCGCCGTGCGAAGCATCCTGCGTGCTGGGCATCAATCGGCCTCCGGTCACGATCAAGCAGATCGAAAAGAATATCGTGGAGCGAGGATTTCGCGAAGGCTGGATCCATCCCGAGCCGCCAAAAGTCCGCACCGGAAAGAAAGTGGCGATCGTCGGTTCAGGCCCCGCGGGATTAGCTGCCGCCCAGCAGTTATGCCGCGCCGGACACGCCGTAACCGTCTACGAAAAAGCTGACCGCATCGGTGGCTTGCTGCGCTACGGCATCCCGGAATTCAAGTTAGAAAAACATGTCATCGACCGCCGCCTGGAACAGATGTCCGCCGAAGGCGTGAAATTCGTCACGGGCGTGGAGGTGGGCAAAAATGTAGCGGTCGAGGATCTGCAGCGACAATTCGACGCGATCGTGCTCGCTGGCGGAGCCGAGTGGCCGCGCGATCTGAATGTCCCCGGACGCGAGCTCAAAGGAATCCATTTCGCCATGGAGTACCTGCCGCAGCAAAACCGGCGAAATCTTGGCGATACTATCCAGCCAGAAACGGAAATCTTGGCGACCGGCAAGCGCGTGGTAATCATCGGAGGAGGCGATACTGGGGCCGACTGCCTCGGAACCTGCCATCGCCAAAAGCCGCTCTCCGTGCACCAGTTCGAGATCATGCCGAAGCCGCCCGATGACCGCTCACCCTCAACGCCATGGCCGCTCTGGCCCATGCAACTGCGCACTGAAGGTGCGCACGAAGAAGGTGGAGTGCGCGACTGGAGCATCGCAACCACAAAATTGACCGGCTCAAGTGACGGCCACGTTCAGCAACTGCATGCCGTGCGCGTAGGGCCCGCGCCAAAGTTCGAACCAATTCCAGGCACCGAATTTACGATGGAAGCCGACCTGATACTGATTGCGATGGGCTTTGTCGGGCCAGTCCGCAACGGAATGATCGACCAACTTGGAGTGAAGTTAGATTCGCGCGGCAACGTGGCCACGGATCAAAGCGCCGAGAACTACATGTCATCGGCGCCCGGAGTTTTCGCGGCGGGCGATATGCGCCGTGGTCAGTCGTTGGTCGTGTGGGCGATCGCCGAAGGCCGAAAGGCAGCGGCAAGCGTGGACGCTTACCTGCGAACGCAGGCGATGCCCGCGATCGCTCCGGCAGTTTCCAAGCCCAAACAGCAACTATTGAACATTGAATAATATAGTGACATTCTTGGATTTCTGTGCTATCGTGGTGTGCATGGGAAACCCAGCAGGAGTGCGAAGGGATTTCGACAAGTTAGAAGAACGTCGGCTGCAGGCCGCCGAGCTGCTGCGTCGAGGAGTTCACCAAGGGGAAGTGGCGCGCCGGGTCGGGGTGCACCGCCAATCGGTCAGTCGTTGGGCCGAGGAACTCCGGCGCGGGGGCAAGCGCGCTCTGCGCAAGGCCGGACGTGCCGGGCGCCGACCGCGTTTGCACCCCGAAGACCTGCGCCGCATCGAGAAAGCTTTAAAGCGGGGACCAGAAGCGCTGGGCTACGAGACCAGCCTGTGGACCTCGTGGCGAGTAGCGGATCTGATCGAGCGGGAATGTGGCGTCAAATACCACCCGTCGCAGGCCTGGCGGATTCTGCAGCAGTTGGGCTGGAGCTGCCAGCGTCCGGTGGGACGGGCGCTGGAGCGGGACGAGGACAAGATCCGGGGCTGGAAGCGGGAGCGCTGGCCGGAGATTAAAAAAAAGCCCAAAAAGAAGGCCGCACCATCGTCTTCATCGACGAAAGCGGACTGAGCGAACGCCCCCATCGCTGCCGCACTTGGGCCCCGCGGGGACAGACACCGGTACTGCAATATCACTTCAACTGGAAGACGCTGTCGGCCATGGCGGGGGTGACGTGGTGGAACTTTTATTTCCGCCTGTTTCCCGGGACCATTCGCAGCCCGCAGGTCATCGAGTTTCTGACGCACCTGCTGCGCCATATTCCCGGCAAGCTGCTGATCGTCTGGGACGGATTAACCGGCCATCGCAGTCGCCTGACTTGGGAGTTCATCCGCCAGCAGCGCGGTCGGTTGTGGGTGGAGTTTCTTCCCGGTTATGCCCCGGATCTAAATCCGGTCGAGTACCTGTGGTCGCACCGGAAACAACACGAGCTGCCGAACTTCTGCCCACAGAACTTTGGCCAGTTGAGCCACTATGCCCGTAAAGCCCTGCGCCGGATGCGCAAGCGTCCATCCCTGGTGATCGCCTTCTGGCGGCAGGCCGAACTGTTTCCTTTGTAACTATATTATGCAACACTCAATAATAGCTTCCTGAATTCCCCCTAACGCCCTACCTGTTCCAGTTGAGTAGCCGCCGACTCGATCAACGCCGACTCATCCTGCAGCGCCTTCGAGACGCGTACGATTTCCTGCTCCGCTTCCGCATATCTCTTTTGCTCGATACCTTCACGCACTCCCGGCACGGTCTTCACTCCATAGCCCGTATAAACGCCCGGAGCGTACAGCAAATGCGTGTACCACGGACGCCGAGGCAATCCGTCAGAATTGGTGAGCCGGCGCTCGCTTTCAATCAGCTCTTGATTCAGAGCGCCGATCCTTGCCGCCATCGCGTCGTCTCCCAAACTCGCCTGCTTCGCTGCTAACGCCTGCTGGTAGTGTTTGGCGCTGCGCGTAAGCGACTCGACCGCGTTCTGCATCGGCGCAAAGTTCAGGTGTGGCGGAACCTCTTCCCGCACCGGCGCCACCGTGGGGCGTCTCGGATCGAACGTCGCCTGGAACATTCCTTCGTCCAGTTCCTGGTTGCGCTCGAGAATCTCTGCCTGTTTGTCAGCGAGCAACTTCTCCAGATTCTTTGTGTACAGCTCGGCCGTATCGGCGAGGTTCACGAAGTCGAAAGGCAGTACTTCCGCATCCGCCAAACGCATCACTGATGTTCCGACGGTTTGCGCCAACGCCCGCCCATACACAAAAGTCGTGTCGGAAAAATGTGTGTACCAGTAGAAATCGTCGTAAATGGAGTGATAGATGCCCCCATCGTCTTCGCCACCGTAGGCCAAGTCCAGGGTGGCGATGCCGATGTGATCGAGAAACGCGGTAAAATCCGTTCCCGAACCGAGTGCTTCGATGCGCAAATCCGCGCGCTCCCGTAATTCCTTCCGCGATTCTTGGGGATCCTTCGCCGATTTCGCTTCCGCGATCTTGCTCAACTTAGCCCGCTGCCACACCGACATTTTGGTTTCCGGATCTTCGATGTCGCGCGCAACTCCATTGATGAATTGTTCCAGGCTGTGCGAGCCGCCCATAGTCAGAACGCCGCGGCCGTTGCCGTCCGTATTGATATAGACGGCGGCATGTTCGCGTAACTCATCGGCATGTGTCTCCACCCATTCCGTCGAGCCGAGCAACATCGGTTCTTCGCCATCCCACGCGCAATAGATGATCGTGCGCCGCGGCTTCCACCCTTGCTTCACCAACAAACTCAAACTCCGCGCTTCTTCCAGCAGAGACACCTGTGCCGAGAGCGGATCCTCCGCCCCGTTCACCCACCCGTCATGATGATTGCCACGAATGATCCATTCGTCCGGAGCCACGCTGCCCGGAATCTTCGCGATCACGTCGAAGACCGGCTTGATATCCCAATTAAATGCGACCTTCAAATGAACCTGCGCCGGTCCTGGTCCCACGTGATACGGAATCGGCAGCGACCCGCGCCATTCCTCCGGCGCCATCGGCCCCGCGAGCGCCGCCAGCAAAGGCTGTGCATCGCCATAAGAAATCGGGAGCACGGGAATCTTCGTAATGCTCTTGGCATCCTTCAGCGCCAGCCGGTTGGCATTGGGAGTCGCGCCGACCCCAGGCGTCAGCGGATCGCCCGGGCTGTTGGCGGCAAAATCCATGACGCTGCCCCGCTGCACTCCATCCGCGGGTCGCATCGGCCCCGCCGGAAACACATTGTCACGCGTGTAGCCGTCGTCCTGAGGCTCCGAATAAATCAGGCAGCCAATCGCTCCGTGCTCGGCCGCAACTTTCGGCTTAACCCCACGCCACGAGTGCAAATACTTGGCGATCACAATCGCGCCTTTCACCGAAATGCCCAGCCGGTCGAGGTTTTCGTAGTCCTCGGGTAACCCGTAGTTCACAAACACCAGCGGCCCGGTGACATCGCCATCAATTGAGTAGGCGTTATACGTCGGCAGCTGTTCCGCCTTCTGATTCGACGTCGGATCCACCGCCAGTGCAGGTTCTTCCAACTTAGCCGTGAACTTTGTAGGCGCAAGCATCTCCAGCAAACGAACCTTCGGCGTTGGAAACAGAACGTCGAACCTTTCGATGTGCGCGTCCAATCCCCATTCCTTGAAGTGGGCAAGAATCCATTCGGCGTTGTCCTTATCGTAAGCAGAGCCCACATGATGCGGTCGCGCGCTCAGCCGCCGCATATATTCACGCAGGTTCGCAGGGTCGGGGATGCCGCGAAACTTAGCCTCCCACTCGCGCTCGCTCTGACCGGCGCGTGGCGAATATCCGATCAGCGTGGCTTGATTCGCGCCGATTTGGTCAGCGCCGAAAGACAACGAGGAGAACATCGATGGAAAGACCAGTGCAAAGACCAGAACAATCGCGGCGAACGGTCGCATGCAGCTCCTTTTTGTTAAAGGCTGCAATTATAGCCGCAAGCCAGGTGGGGCGGGCCTCGACCCTCACTTCACAAATGTCAGTCCATGCGGTACCGCATAGGTGAACACATAGGCGTACAACATGACGATAATTCCAACAATGGCTCCCAGCGCAACCGAATGCCACACCACAAATCGGAATATCGTGCCTTCGTTCCCGACTTGCTCGGTGGCGGCGGTGGCAATCGTGATCGACTGCGCGTCCACCATTTTTCCCATCACGCCACCCGCACTGTTGGCCGCGCACATGAGCACCGGATCGATCCCGAGTTGCTGCGAAGTAATGCGCTGCAAGCTCCCGAACAGCGCGTTCGATGAGGTATCGCTTCCGGTCAGCGCCACCCCGAGCCAGCCGAGAAAAGTGCCGAAGAAAGGATAGGCCCAGCCCGTGCGCGTGAAAGCCAGTCCCAGTACCGCATCCAGCCCCGAATAGCGAGTCACGTAGCCCAGCCCGAGCATGAAGGAAATCGCAATCACCGCCAGTCGCATTCGCACCAAAGTGTGCCAGAAAGTTTTTGCCAGTCGTCGTGGGCTCATGCCCAGTAGCAATCCCGACACGATCGCGGCCAGAAAGCATCCCGTGCCGGTTGCGGAAAGCCAGTTGAAGTCATATCGAGCCGCTTCCGGCGTCGGCTTCGCGACCACTGGAGCCGCGCGACTGATCGCGTTGTGCAGCAGCGGCACATCCCATCCCGGTGGCCCCGGCCGCACTTTTCCGTCCGGCAAAATGACCTTGAACGCCGGGGTGGTGGCCTGATTCATAGCCAGTTTGATCTTAGGCAGACCCCACAGAAGGACGAAAAGCGACAGGATGGCGAACGGCATCCAGGCCTTCAACACTTGGCTGGCCGGGTAAGACCGGGCCTTGGCATATCCGTCAAACTCATTCGGGGCCCATTCGCCTCCGAACTGGTCTGTGATCTGAGCGGTCGGCGGTGGCAGCGGCGCTTCCTTTTGTTCATAGTCGAACCGAAAGATTTTCTTCGGTTTCCAAAAATGGAGGAAGGCCACCGTCGCTACGATCGACACTACGCCGCCCATAATATCCACGAGGTTGCTGTCGACGTAGTTCGACCAGCAGAACTGCGTGATTCCGAATGAGAGACCAACCACCAGAATGGCAGGGAGCACTTCAAACGTCTCGCTCCATCCCACCATGGTTCGCACCAGCCAGAACGGCACAATTACCGCGGTAAAGGGAAGGATGCGGCCAATCATCGCGTTAAGATCGGATTCCGGAAGCCCGCAAACAGCTGCCAGCGTATGTACAGGAGTACCGATCGCTCCCCAAGCCACCGGGGCCGTGTTGGCAATCAGATTCAGCGCCGCCGCATGGAAAGGTCGAAAGCCGAGCCCAATCATGAAAGCTCCGGCAATGGCCACGGGCGCGCCAAACCCGGCTGCGCCCTCGATAAACGCGCCGAAGCAGAACGCCACCAGCAACACCTGCAGCCGCCGGTCCGGAGTAATGGCGGCGATCGATTCTTTCATGATCTCGAATTGGCCCGTCTCCACCGAGATGTCATACAGATAAACCGCGGCGAGGACGATCCAGGCTATCTTCAGCAGACCGAAAGCAACACCGTACCCGAAACTCATGGCTGCGAGGGTGATCGGCATTTTAAAGAACACGACCGCCACGCCGGCCGCAGTCAGTGCTCCTGCAATCGCGCACAAGTGAGGTTTTACTTTGAGACCGGCCAGCAGCCCGAACAGGACAAGAATCGGCAGCGCGGCAACCAGGGTAGAAAGCCACCAACGACCAAACGGGTCATAGATCTGAGTCCAGTGCATGCGGTATCCCTCAGACTTCCGGTGAACAACGCGGACAAGAATCCTTCAGCAAGCCCGAAAAAGCAAGCGAAAATTCCGCAGGTTGTGAAGTTCCGCGGCCGCGAATTCTAATTCAATTGCAGCCAAATCCGCAGTGGCTCTGCTCAGCAGTCTCCCGTAATTGCCCACGGATGACGGGCCGAAGATGCTAAATTAGAAGATTCATGTCTGCTCCCAACTCTCTCTTTGTTCGCGCCGCCAAGGCGCAGCCCGCCGAACGCACCCCAGTCTGGTTCATGCGTCAGGCCGGACGCTACATGGCGGAGTACCGTGCCATCCGGAAACAATATTCCCTGATCGAGATCTGCAAAAAGCCGGAGGTCGCGGCCCAGGTCACCATCGAAGCTGCCGAGATCCTCAAAGTCGATGCGGCAATTATCTTCGCTGATCTTCTTCTCCCGCTAGAGGTCATGGGATTGCCCTTTCATTTCGCCGCAGGCGAGGGGCCGAAAATCGAAAAGCCGGTGCGTACCGCCGAAGACGTTGCCCACCTGCGCACCGATCGTGCCGCCGACCTCGGCTACGTTGCTGAAGCCGTGAAGCTGGTGTGCAA
>Ga0181532_10002620_pt1 | contig 16708 bp, 12 predicted proteins | sample PEATcosm2014_Bin_33_FD_119768 | JGI IMG/M metagenome (GOLD analysis project Ga0181532, IMG submission 119768) | Peatland microbial communities from MTU Mesocosm Facility, Houghton, MI, USA - PEATcosm2014_Bin11_30_metaG | ecosystem: Environmental > Terrestrial > Soil > Wetlands > Peat | place...
AAACATGCAGATCAACTTCATCACCCGCCACGGAAGCAACGCATTCCATGGACGTGTATTCGAAGATTTTCGCAACACCGCACTGAATGCTAATAGCTGGGTGAACGATGCTCTGAGCCTGCCAAAGAATGTCATCATTCTGAACGAGTTTGGCGGCAGCGTGGGTGGCCCCATCATCAAGGACAAGTTGTTCTTCTTTGGCAACTTCTCCATGTCCAAGCAGCCCGGCACCATTAACGTACAGAATCCTGTCCTGAATTCGGCGGCGCAGACAGGGATATTCAGCTACATCGACACAAATGGCAATCAGCAGGCGATCAACGTTCTGCAGGTCGGAGCCAACGCCGGGTATACGGGCATTGTGAATACAGCAGTCCTCGGGCAAATAAGCGCGATTCAGGGAGTGCTCTCGAAGGGATCGCTGGCGCCGGTTGTGGGCGACCAGAATCTGAGTACGCTGACCTTTCAGGAGCCCGCTGCCCGCACCATCTATTTCCCAACCGTGCGGGTCGATTACGACATCTCGCAAAAATACCGTCTCAACGTGACGTTCAACGAGACCAAAGGGCAGCCGGTGAGCGCGTTCTATTCGACCTACAATGCGCCTCCGTTTCCGGGAGCAGCTTTTGCCAATCGAGGAGCGCACAACCGGGGCAAGTACTACACCGGCGGCTTAGGCTTCGATTGGACGGTGAGTCCAACGATCCTCAACGAATTTCGCGCTGGCTACCTGTATCACGCAGACTTCAATTCCTATGACGCGCCCCCGCTGTGGCTGACTCAGCCGCAGGTGAACTGGGCGCTGGCCAACTCCGGAGCGTACTACCAGGTTCCGGTCTCCGACTTCTATCCGACCGTGGGTGCCTCGGACACCGCCACCTGGCAACATGCCGCGCACACACTGAAGTTTGGTTTCTCGATGTTCCGGGAGCAAGACCACTACTACAACAATCCGGTAGGGTGGCCGACGATAAATCTCGGCCTTGTCCCTGGCGACCCGGCATTGACTGCCTTTTCCAGCGGGCCGACCGGAACCATTCCCAACGCCAGCACGCAGCAACTCGGTGAGGCGGAAGCCCTGTACGGAACTCTGGCGGGCAGGGTCACCGGAATCAGCACCTCTTACGCGTATATCCCTGCGACCGGTGGATACAGTGGCCCCCAAGGCTACTTTCTTGACGAAGTGCAGAAGTCCTGGGGCCTTTTTGCGCAGGATTCCTACCGCTTCCGCCGAAATCTGACGTTCAACTATGGCCTGCGCTGGGACTTCACCGGCGACGATCACGATCTGACGGGATCGTATCACCAGGCCCTGCCGTCCGCCGTTTTCGGACCTTCCGGTGTTTGGAATGTCTTCAGCCCCGGCTCTCTATCCTCAAACTCCGCCGACCTCAACCCGGCGCTGATTGCAACGTCGCATCAATACAATCCCTGGAACGTGAGTCCTCAGCCGTCTTTTGGTTTTGCCTGGGATCCCTACAACACGGGAAAGACCATCGTTCGCGGCGGATTTTCGCTGCGACGCTATACCGAGCCCTACCAATATTTCTGGAATAACGCTTCCGACTATGGATCGTTCTTCTATCAATTCGCGCAAACCAATGCGAGCAATGTGAGCGCCCCGGGATTCTTCCCCTCCGGCAGTCTGGCTTTGGGTTCAACCCAACCTTGCTACGTAACGGCCGCCACGTGCCCGCCTTACCTGTACGCCCCGCCGACCTATCAGAAGGTCGCGCCGGAGTCCCAGTTCACTTTTGTTAACAATTGGTACGCCAACGATGCGCACGGCATCGACCCCCACATCAAGCAACCATACACTGAATCATGGAACGTGGGCATACAGCACGAATTGAGTAAGGACAATGTGATCGAGGTCCGCTACGTGGGTAGCCGCAGCATTCATCAGTGGACTTCTTACCAGATCAACGAAGTGAATATCCTTCAAACGGGCCAGTATGGTTTCCTGACCAACTTCAAGGCCGCCCAGGCAAATCTGGCGGCCAACAATGCGAGCGGAAATCCGAATTACGCGGGTTCGTTCGCCAGCCATGGCGGTCAGGCGACGCCGCTCTTTGACGCCGCATTCGCTGGAGAATCGGCCGGTGCGGACGGGAGTCTGATTGACTACACGAACCCATCCTTCGTCCAGTTCTTGAATAATGGGGCCGCAGGAACGTTTGCGCAGGCAATGACCACAACCAACGGAACAACCGACTATTTCTGCAATCTGGTCGGCTCGTCGTTCACGCCTTGCACCGCCAACGTGGGCTTCCCGACCGGCGCAGCGGGAGTCGTGCCGATTAACTTCTTTCAGGTGAACCCCTACAATTCCGGCATCGAAACTTCGTACATGACCAACTATGGCTACGCCACCCACAACGGGTTGCAGGTGGATTTCCGCCAGAAACAGTGGCATGGCATGCAGTTCGACGCGAACTACACCTGGAGCCACACGCTGGGAATCAATACCGTGAGCAACTGGACGGGAGTAGCTACCCAGTTTTCGCTGCGCTATCCTCACATGAATTATGGTCCAACTCTCGACCTTCGCCACGTGCTCCATGCCAACGGAACCTACGATCTCCCCTTCGGCCACGGCAAAGCGCTCCTGAACCACAGTGGAGTTCTCGACCGGGTCGTGGGCGGCTGGACTCTGGGAACCATCGTTACCTACCAGACTGGATCTCCCTTTCAGATGGGAGGTGGGTTCGGCACATTTAACGACTACGCCGATGGTGGAATCAATCTGAACGGTGTGACTGTGCAGCAGTTGCAGAAGTCGATTGGCGTGCATCGCGTCAGCTATCAGCAGAACGGAGGAAGCCCGGCTCCATTTGTCGACGTGTTCGATCCGAAGTACATGACGTCGATTTCTGGCGGCCCAGCGAATTCGACCTATATCACTCCGAATTCGACAGCCGGAACCTTTGGCCTTCACCCCTGGCTCTACGGGCCACATCTCTTCGATACCGACATGTCGCTGAACAAGGCCGTTTCCCTCACCGAGCGAGTCAAGTTCAGCCTGCAGGCCGAATTCCTGAACGTATTCAACCATCCGAACTTCGGCACTCCCGATGCTGGAGTTCAGGACACCGGATTCGGAACGACGTCCGGCACTGTGTCTGCTTATTCGAGTTCCCCGAATAGTGGAGCACGCATGCTCGAGCTGCGAGCGAATTTCGAGTTCTGAGAATCGTTGGACGGCCTCGTAGTACCGGCGAATGCATTTTTTGGCTCCCCGCTCTTTGCCCGGAAACCTACATGATGAGATCGATTCGTCGTCCCGGTTCCGTCGCGATTCTCTCGCTGCTTCTTGCGCCGCTTGCGGCTCTGGCTCAGGGCACTCTGGAGGACTATCAACGTGCCGAGCAGTTTCTTCCCGGCAACGTGTGCCATCAGGTTTGCGTCGCGGATGTGACGCCACACTGGATCGAGAAGACCAACCGCTTCTGGTATCGCAAAGCCGGAATGAAGCAGGCTGAGTTCATCCTGGTAGATGCGGAGCAGAACACGAGCGGTCCTGCTTTTGATCACGAGCGTCGAAGGCGCTGAAGTTATCAGCACTCAGAAATTTAACCTAGAAACGAGCGAGGATACGCATGCGTCGGCGCGACTTTCTGCATGGTTTGGCCACCAGTGCCGTTGGGCTTGAACTTCTAGCGCGCAGTGCTGGCGCATCCGCGCAACAGAGCGCTTCGACTGCCCGGAGCCGTGGCAGCAGCCGGAATGCGACCGCAGCCGTCTCAGTGGAAGGTTACACGCTGCTTACTGAGTTCAAGGCTGGCGGCGATTCGTGGAAGGTCTATGAGAATCTGCGGACCCGCGAAGGATCATTGGTATTCCTTTCATCGTCCGGCAAAATGTCCGGCGAAACGCGAGTGCTCGCCAAGAGCGCTGAAGCCTCCATGCCTGAAGGAAGCCCTTACTTGGGGTTCGCTCTCAAGGATATCGGGTTGTCTTCCCCTGATCTTCTTGCCGATCGTCTGCTGCAAAATGGCGACCCTGACCCGGACAAGGTGAAGTCTGCAGCGCCGCCAATGTCCTCGGCTGAGAAGAATCCGCGCAACTGGACGACGTTTGTTGGCACGAAAGAAGCCTACGACGTTACTCCCGTCTACCGCAGTGGCAGCACGCGCACCTATCATCCGATTCAATATTCACCCGAGTTGCGGGAGGCTCTGAAGAACGGGCGGTTCTATGACGGATTAGTTGGCGGATGGATGCCGGCCGTCCGCAAAGTGATTTCTATCTCCGATAATGTGTACTGGGAAGTAATCATATTCGGCGACGTTAGTGCGAACAAAAACAAGTACATCGTGCACACCTGGCATCGCACCGTGCAGATCGAAAATGGCAAGATTGCCAAGGTGGTGTATGGCCACAGCTATCCTGCGTACCCACCCGGGCGCGAGGATCCGCAGCCCGAAGAGTTTTATCGTGCGCTGCTCGCGTTTGCAGAGTATTGGGATGAACAGTTGCACGATTTTGCCCCGGCGATGCTTCCGCAAAACGTTTGGGTTGACATGTCAAAACACTCGTTCGCGAAAGAGCTGATGACGCGGCCGGGTGGCGTGTATCCCAAGTACGGTGCGGTCGACCGCGACTACGCGGGTTCGGAGTATGACGGATTCCAGGACATCTTTACCAGCGCGATCTATACCAATATGGAGTGGGGCCGACTGGAGACGGCCCGGCTCTTCATCGACAACTACTTCACGGAGTATGTCGATTCCAAGGGAATGGTCGATATGCGCGGTCCTGAGACTGCGCAGTTTGGCATGACTCTCTCGCTGTTGGCGCGCTATTTCAGCTATTCCCGCGATAGCGCTTTGATACTAAAACATCGCGAGAAGATCGAAGCCACGGCACAATTGCTGGCCGAAATGCACGACCAGAGTCTCCGGTTGCCGCAGGAGAATCCTGGGTATGGATTGATCCGCGGCTGGAGCGAATCGGACTCCTGCCTGGGGGAGAATCCGTCGCTCTACTGGCAGCCCTACTATGCGAATAGCGCATTTGCGGCGCGCGGTTTCAAAGACATTGCGAGAGCCTGGACCGACTTGGCGCACATCCACTCTTCGCCGGGGATGGAAAAGCTGGCGCAGGGCTGGCTCCAGCGCAGCCAGGTGCTGCAGCAAAGGACTATCGAAAGCATCGAGAAGAATATTCAGAGCGATAAGACGCCGCCGTACATTGGATTGTTTCCCGGCACGACCCTGACTTTCCGCGACTCTCTGGAGAAGGAGCGGCCCAGCCCACAGCAGTGGCCGCACCGTCCCTATGCGGAACTGCTGCAGGCGGACGTGCTGCCGCCGCGCCTCGCGAATCAAGTAATCGACTGCATGAGAGCTTATGGCGCCACCACGCTCGGAGTCGTGGCCAACGTAGGGCGCTTCCAGGAGGATGGCCGCGATATTCTGGGTTTCATTTCGTATGGCTATGCGCAAGCTCTGCTGCGACTGGACCGCATCGAAGAATTCCTGCTATTTCTTTATTCGCACCGCTATCATGCCCATACCCGCGGAAGTTGGACAGCGGGCGAAGTCACCGGCATTACGGGCGATTCTGGAACCTACTGCATACCCGCGCAGCAGACTATACCGCTGCTGGTGCGCTGGATGTTGGTGCTGGAGGATTCCGACGAAGATAGGCTGTATCTTGCAAAAGGCGTGCCGCACGACTGGGTAGTTTCTGGAAAAGAGATTCGGATCGATCATGCCCCGACGCGATGGGGTCGCGTGAGTTTCAGGCTGGCGGCGAACCCGAGCGCGAAGTCGATTGTCGGGCACGTGCAATTGATGGGAGAGAGAGCGCCCCGGGAAGTGCATTTCAAGCTGCGCCTTCCCGAACAAATCGTTCTGCACAGCGCGACCGTGAACGGGCAAGCCGCGTCTCTCGGAGGACTTCATAACGACACAGTCATCATCAAGACGGGGAACGAAAAGATGTTCGAGGTGGTCGGCCAGCTAGCTTGATCGCAGGCCCGCCCCCTCATATGGCGTTCTGCTCTAGCGAAATGCAAGGGACTTTCAAACCATGAAGAAACTTGTCTTAATTGCCCTGACTTTTATTGCCGCGGTTTTCATTGCCCCGGTTCTCGGCTCGGTTGCGCGAGGCGCCGAGGCCTCGCGCGCTGCATTAACCCCGCCGATGGGATGGAATAGCTGGAATCATTTCGCCTGCAAGGTTACGGCCGATGATGTTCGTTCCGCTGCCGACGCCATTGCCAGCAACGGGATGAAGGATGCAGGCTATGTTTACGTGAACATCGACGATTGCTGGGAGGGCGTCCGCGATGAGAAGGGCAGAATTCAACCCAACCAGAAATTCGGCGACATGAAGGCACTCGTGGACTACGTTCATGCGAAGGGACTGAAGATCGGCATTTATTCTTCTCCCGGACCCAAGACCTGTGCGGGGTACGAAGGCAGTTACGGACACGAGGAGCAGGACGCGCAACAGTACGCAGGCTGGGGATTTGACTACCTGAAGTATGACTGGTGTAGCGCCGAAAAAGTCTATTCGCGCAGCCAGATGCCAGAAGTCTACAGGAAAATGCACGACGCACTGATGCGCACCGGCAGGCCGATCGTCTTCAGCCTCTGCCAATATGGCTACGGTCGCGTGTGGAGGTGGGGTGCGGAGGTTGGCGGAAATCTGTGGCGTACCACTGAAGACATCAACGATCATTATGATCGCATGTCGGTCATCGGATTCGATCAGGATGGCTTGGAGCCGTTCGCCGGACCGGGACACTGGAACGATCCTGACATGCTGGAGGTTGGCAACGGCGGCATGAATCATGATGAGTACATCACGCACATGAGTTTGTGGGCACTGCTGGCCGCTCCGCTGCTGGCGGGAAACGACCTGTCGAAAATGACTCCGGAAACCCTCAGTATCCTCACCAACAAGGAAGTCATTGCCGTCGACCAGGATATAAAGGGAGTGCAAGGGCGTCGAGTGGCCCAGGAAGGTCCGCTCGAGGTCTGGGCCAAGCCGCTCGCGGACGGCAGCATCGCGGTCGGTCTTTTCAACCGCGGCGAGTCTACTAATCCTATAACTCTGAGCTTTAAAGACATCGGCGTGCAGGGCTCAGTGAAGCTCCGCGATCTTTGGCAGCACAAGGACCTCGGCCCTTTCAGCGGCGGCTACACCGAAGAGATCCCGCGCCACGGTGCGGTGATGATAGTGGTAAAGGGCCAATGAGCATGATCCATCCCATATCCAGACGGCAGTTTGTCGCAGGCACGGCTGCAGTGGCGGCATCGGCGCTAGTTCCCAATCGCCTGCTGGGAGCGCCAACTTCAGCGACCCAGCGGGTCGTAATCCGCACCGACGCTGAAATCGGACTGGTGCGGCCCGAATTCCACGGCCATTTCATCGAGCATCTGGGATCGTGTGTTTATGGCGGGCTCTGGGTGGGGCCGAACTCGCGCATTCCGAACATCAATGGATATCGCAAACAGGCCGTCGAATATCTTAAAGCTTTAGGGGTTCCAGTTCTGCGCTGGCCGGGAGGCTGTTTTGCCGACGATTATCATTGGCGCGACGGCATTGGTCCGGCCGCCAAGCGCCCCAAACGCGTGAACATCCACTGGGGAAACTACATCGAGGATGGAAGTTTCGGGACCCATGAGTTTATGGGCCTATGTCGACTCCTGAACGCCGAGCCTTACCTGGCGGGAAACGTCGGCAGCAGCACGCCGCACGAACTGCGCGACTGGATCGAATACTGCAACTATCCGTCGGGCAGCACGCTGTCTGATGAGCGCGCGTCCAACGGTTCTCCTGAGCCCTTCCGGGTACGCTACTGGGGCGTCGGGAACGAGAGTTGGGGTTGCGGCGGAAACATGCGGCCCGAGGAGTATGCGCGTCTTTACCGCGACTTCGCCGTTTATTGCCGCGACTTCGGCGGGACGGAACTTTTCCTAGTGGCCAGCGGACCTTCCGGCAACGATACTCACTGGTCTCGCGGGCTCATGGATGGCTTGGGCTGGGAACGGCCGCAGGGAGTTTCCATGCACTACTACTCCGGCGGCGCCGATCGTTCCACCAGTTTCACCGTCGACCACATGAACGAGCAGCTGGCATCTTACGCCAAGGTTGAAGAGTCGATTGTGCATCAGAGGGCAGTACTCGACAGCTATGAGAACGGCAAGAAGGTTGGCTTGATCCTCGATGAGTGGGGCGTCTGGGACAACATTCCGGAAGAAGACGAGAAGCGCTACGGAAAACTCTGGCAACAGAGCACGCTCCGCAGCGCGGTCGCGGCGAGCCTGGGCTTGAACGTTTTCAATCGCCAGGCCGACAAGCTCTATATGTGCAATATCGCGCAAATGGTGAATGTATTGCAATCGCTGCTGCTCACCGATGGACCGGATGGCGAGCACTGCGTTCGAACCACAACGTATCATGCGTTTTCGCTTTTCAAGCCGCACCGCTCCAAGACTGCGCTGCGCGTCGAGACCGAAGATTCTTCACCCTTGGGCCTCTCGGTCTCAGCCTCCAAGAGCGACAAGGAACTCGTAATCACGTTCGTGAATCCTCGCCACGATTCCGATTTGCAGGTGGAGTGCAAGCTGGAGGGCAGCGTTGCGGATGGGGCCACCGCGCAGATTCTCCACGATGCGGACTGGAATGCCTGCAACAGCTTTGACAATCCCGATCGGGTTGTCCCCAAAACGCAGCCCATCAAAGTGAATGGGGCGAAGATCCAACTCGACCTGCCGCCACTGTCCGTGGCAACGGCAATCCTCTCAGTGCACTGATTGTTAGGACTTCGATTTTCAGGACTTCGATTTAGGACTTCGGGTGGGCCGCGCCGTTGTCAGAATCGCTTTGCGCGTCGCTGCGCTTCCGTTCCAGGGCTAACTTCAGCGACTCGCCGGCGTATTGGATATGCTCGCGCAAAAGTTTGCAGGCTTGACTTATATCGCGCTGACGGCAGAACTCCAGAATCTGGTGATGTTCCTCGTTGGCGCGCTTCATCCCGTGGGTGAGGTAAAGCTGCAGGCGGGTGTAGCGCTCGCCGTTGTTGTTGACGTTACGGATAATCGCCATGAAACGCGGCTGATTCGCGCGCGAGTAAAGAATCGAATGAAATTGCCAGTTCAATCGTCCCCATGCCGAGACGTGATCGTCCCGCCGCAGTTCGTTCACATACTTGCGCAGTACGGCATCGGCCTCCGAGTAGTCCTCTTTCGTCAACCGTGGAATCGAGAGCTTTAAAACCTCGGGCTCGAGCAAGGCTCGAATCGAAAAAAGCTCTTCGATATCATCAGGCGACAAGGCGGGCACAACTGCCCCCCGGTTGGGGACGATCGCGATCAGTCCCTCGGCATCCAGCTGCCGCAGTGCTTCGCGAACCGGAATACGGCTGACTTGATATTGCGTCGCGATCGCATCTTGCCGGAGCTGCGCGCCCTCCGGGATCTCTCCCCGGATGATCTGGTCGCGCAATTTATCGGCAACTGCCGAAGTCAGCGACTGTCGCGGGATGGCGGAATCCGATGCGGTTTCTAGGTTCATGTCTAAAGCGCCGCGGGCAAAGTCTCAGCGCTATTGCAATGATCTTCGCCATCTAATATATCGCATGTTGTATCCAAATGACTCGTTGCCCCGGCCTTCGCGCTCGAGTGCTGCGGCCAATTCTCGGGATATGGGGAAGGATTGAGTTTGACGATTGCATATTGTATCCATAAAATACGAAAGGTGCCTGCCTAATAATGAGGACCGCACGGCCAGAGCTTTCCTTAGCACCTCCCGCTGAAACAGGTACTGCCGGAACGGGTACTGCCGAAAAATGATGAATCAAGAATGCCGTAGAGTGCAGGTCATCGATTCTCACACCGGGGGCGAGCCTACCCGCCTAGTGGTGACGGGTGGGCCCGATCTTGGTGCCGGTTCGCTGGCCGAGAAGTTGGACTGTTTTCGCAGCCGGTACGATGATTTCCGCTCCGCCGTGGTCAACGAGCCACGCGGTTCGGATGTGATGGTCGGTGCGTTGCTTTGCGATCCTCTCGATCCCGAGTGTGCCGCCGGCGTCATCTTCTTCAACAACGTCGGCTACCTGGGAATGTGTGGCCACGGAACCATCGGATTGGTTGCGACGTTGGCCCACATGAAGCGCATTAAATCCGGGGAACACAAGATCGAAACCCCGGTGGGCACCGTCACTGCCATTCTGCACGAAGGTGGAGAAGTTACGGTCAACAATGTCGCAAGCTATCGCAGCGCGGCAAACGTCGCCGTCGACGTTCCCGGATACGGCGAAGTGCGTGGAGATGTGGCTTGGGGCGGGAACTGGTTCTTCCTGGTGCGCAATCACGCGCTGGAATTGACCCTGCAGAATGTCGACGAACTCACGGCGTTCAGCTGGGCAATCCGAAAGTCTCTTCGCGACCACGGCATCTCCGGCGCTGACGGCAAAGAGATTGACCATGTCGAACTGTATGGCCCATCTCGTCTTCCTGGAGTCGACAGCAAGAATTTTGTGCTCTGCCCCGGGAAAGCCTACGATCGTTCTCCCTGCGGCACGGGGACCAGCGCGAAGCTGGCGTGCCTTTATGCGGACGGCAAGCTCCGCGAAGGCCAAACCTGGAGACAGGAAAGCATCGTCGGCAGCGTCTTCGAAGGCACCGTACAAGTGCGCGATGGCAAAGTGTATCCCAGCATCCAAGGTTCAGCATTCGTGAACGCAGAGGCCGAGTTGGTGCTCGATCCTCGCGACCCATTGTGCATGGGCATTCGAGTATGAGCGGAGCAGCCTATGACGTTGTCGTGGTCGGCGTCGGCATTGTGGGGGCGGCGTGTGCCGACGAATTCGCCCGTGGGGGCCGCCGCGTCGCGCTCATCGGCGCGGACATCGTTGGAAGCGGTGCAACCGCCGCCGGGATGGGCCACATCGTGGTCATGGACGACTCCGACGCGCAGTTTGCCTTGACTCGGTACTCGCGGCAGTTGTGGCAAGCGTTGAGAACCGAATTGCCGGATGACGTCGAATACGAGCAGTGCGGGACGATCTGGGTGGCGGCGGACGAGGAAGAAATGGTCGAGGTCTTCCGCAAACGAGAGTACTACGGCCAGCGCGGAGTTCCGACGGAAGTGCTCGACGCCAAGGCCCTGCATAGTCTGGAGCCGAACCTGCGCCCGGGAATGGCTGGCGGACTTCTCGTTCCGGAAGATGGGGTGCTGTATCCGCCGTGCGCCGCGCTTTTTCTGGCGCGGCGCGCCCAGGCGCGCGGAGCCGAGCTTCTGCTTGGCACTATGGTCGCGCAGATCGGCGAAGGTCGGGTTCGTTTGGGGGACGGATCGGAGATCTCGGCTGCGATCATCGTGAACGCGGCCGGAGCTTCTGCTGTCGATCTTACGCCCGGACTTGAAATCAAAAAAAGGAAGGGCCATCTGGTCATCACCGATCGCTATCCGGGATTCGTCAGGCATCAGTTGGTGGAACTCGGATACTTGAAGAGCGCGCACTCCGTTGGCGGTGATTCGGTCGCATTCAATGTGCAGCCTCGCCGTACCGGTCAGATTCTGATCGGATCCTCCCGCCAATACGGCGCTGAATACAAGGAGGTCGACAACTCCATGCTGGTGCGGATGTTGCAACGAGCGCAGGAATATATGCCAGGCCTGTCTCAGATGTCGGCGGTGCGTACGTGGACGGGATTTCGCGCCGCCACACCCGACAAACTTCCGTTGATTGGGCAGTGGGCGGGGGATGAGTCCATCTTTCTGGCGACCGGGCACGAGGGCCTGGGAATCACAACTTCTCTGGGAACGGCGCGCATTCTTGCCGATCAGGTCAACGGCACAAAGCCGGAAATCCCGGTTGAACCGTATCTGCCGTCGAGAATGGCGCGAACGAACGAGTACGCGCATGCTTAACCAGCTCTCGGTCACCGTGAACGGAACGCCGGTTGTTGTGCCTTCGGGCGCGACCGTAGCTGTTGCTGTGGTCCTTGCAGGGCAAGTATGCCGCACGTCGGTGAGTGGTGAGCCGCGTGGTCCACTGTGTGGCATGGGAATTTGCTTTGAGTGTCGAGTAGTCGTCGACGGAAATCCGCATGTTCGGAGCTGTCAGGTCCTGTGCCGGCCGGGCATGGAAGTCAACACCGAAAAATAAATAGATGAGCAGGGAAGCGCATCATTTCGAAGTCCTCGTGATTGGTGGAGGGCCCGCGGGCATGGCAGCCGCGGCTTGCGCGGCGGAGTGTGGCGTCCGCGTCGGGCTGGTCGACGATAATCCCAGGCTCGGCGGTCAGATCTGGCGGAGCGAGTCGAGCAGTCAGCAAGAACAAGAAACTGATCAGCAAAACCCGGACGCCTCGAAATGGTTTCAGCGGATGAGTGCTTCCGGGGTTACGACTCGGTGTGGGCTGCGCGTAGTGCACCAGCCGGAGTCCGGTGTATTGCTCGCGGAAAACCTCAATGGTCTGTGCGAGCTCATGTACGAGAAGCTCGTGCTGGCAACCGGCGCGAGAGAGCGATTCCTGCCGTTTCCGGGTTGGACGCTACCCAACGTCATGGGCGCCGGTGGACTGCAAGCGATGGTCAAGGGCGGCCTGCCGATTCGCGGTAAGCGTGTGATTGTCGCTGGTATGGGTCCACTTCTGCTGGCCGTTGCGGCGTATCTTCGCAAGCACGGCGCTGAGATACCGTTGATCTGCGAGCAAGCATCCTGGGGGAGTCTGGCAGCATTCAGCTTGGCCTTGTTCCGATGGCCGGCAAAGATCATTCAGGCAATCCAGTTACAGCGGGATCTCGCGGGGATTCCATTTGCAGCCAACACCTGGGTGTTGGCCGCAAACGGCCAGCGGACCCTCGACAGCGTCGACATACTACGGGCTGGCAGGGTCGAGAATGTCCCATGCGATTATCTTGCTTGCGGCTTTCATCTCGTTCCCAACGTGGAATTGCCGTCCCTGTTGGGATGTGCCGTCGACCATGGTTTTGTGCGGGTGGACGACTTCCAGAATACGACGGTCGCGTCAGTTTTTTGTGCGGGTGAGCCGACATCTGTCGGAGGCGTGGAGCTGGCGATCATCGAAGGCCAGATTGCCGGCCTGGCTGCAGCCGGACACGCCACCGAGGCGAAGGCATTGTTCGCCAAGCGTCGGAAGGCGCGCCGTTTTTCACATGTGCTGGACTCTGCATTCCGCCTCCGCCCCGAACTGAAGAATCTGCCTTTGCCAGAAACCATGGTTTGCCGCTGCGAAGACGTTCCCTATTCGCGTCTGCAGCAGCATACGTCGTGGCGCTCCGCCAAGTTGCATACGCGTTGTGGCATGGGACCCTGTCAGGGACGAGTGTGTGGTCCCGCAACAGAATTCCTTTTCAAGTGGAACCCGGATTCGGTTCGGCCACCAGTATTTCCTGCTCGCGTCGGGACCTTGGCGACCCTTAGCGAGCAGCTGGACTTACAGCACAGTGAAGTCATGGGAGTGAAGTAATGGGAGGCCATTGATGAATTGGAAAGGCGTGTTACCCGCAATCACCACGAGTTTTGCCGCAGATCTTCGGGTCGATCACAACTCCGTGCAGAACCATTGCCGCTGGCTCCTCGACAACGGATGCGCGGGGATCGTTGCCTTAGGTTCGTTAGGAGAAGGCGCGACGCTGTCCTTCGATGAGAAAGTGGAGATTCTGCGCACCTGTGTCGGCGCGGTTCAAGGGCGCGGGCCAGTGGTGGCTTCCATCTCGGCGCTTACAACTTCTGAAGCCGTGGCCCTGGCGAAAGCGGCTGCTGACCTCGGCTGTGATGCCCTCATGGTGTTACCACCTTATGTCTACCAGGGCAATTGGCGGGAAATGAAAACCCATGTCGCGACTGTGTTCGAAGCCACTCCTCTTTCCTGCATGCTCTACAACAATCCCGTCGCCTACGGAACGGATTTCCTTCCAGAACAGATTCGCGAACTGGCGGCGGAGTACGAGAACTTTGAGGCCGTAAAGGAGTCCAGCACCGACGCCCGACGCGTGTCTGCGATTCGCGCGCTGCTCGACCGCCGTTTGGAAATCTCGGTCGGCGTGGACGACGCGGTGCTGGAGGCGATTGGGGTGGGAGCCACCGGCTGGATCGCCGGTCTGGCCAACGCATTGCCGCGCGAATCGGTGGACCTGTTCAATTTCGCCATCCACGGGGAGAATGGCAAGGCTTTTGAATTGTACCGGTGGTTCTTGCCGCTGTTGCGCATGGACACCGTGCCCAACTTTGTTCAGCTCATCAAGCTGGTGCAGGCGGAAGTGGGAATGGGAAATCCTCGCGTGCGCCCGCCGCGCCTGGAATTGGTAGGCGATGAGCTGGAGCGGAACCTCAAAATCATTCGCAACGCTTTATCTGCACAACCGATGCCCGTGGGCGGCTTTGCCCTGCCCAACAGAAAGTAGTTTTCAAGAGAATGACAAAAATTGCAGGTCGTTCGTTAATAGGTTTTCGCGAGGGTAACGGTTCGGCAGAACCGCACTACGCGCCGAATCCCACCACCGGGCGGCGTCTGGAGCCAGGATTCATCCCCACAACCAAGGAAGAAGTGGACCTTGCGGTCCGGCTGGCTGCGCAGGCCTTTGCCGCTTACAGTCGCACGACCGGACAGGACCGAGGCGCGTTCCTGCGCGCGATTGCGGCGAAGATAGAATCCATTTCAGCGGAGATAGTCGAGCGCGCTCAGCAGGAGACGGCTCTCCCGCAAGCGCGTTTGCAGGGCGAAACTGCGCGTACCTGCGCCCAGCTTCGCCTGTTCGCGCAAGTTGCGGAGGAAGGATCATGGGTGTCCGCGCGCATCGACCGCGCCGATCCTGGCCGCAAGCCTGCTCCCAAACCGGACATCCGCTCCCTTTTGCGTCCTTTAGGCCCGGTCGTGGTGTTCGGTGCAAGTAACTTCCCGCTGGCTTTTTCCGTGGCCGGTGGAGACACTGCCTCGGCGCTCGCTTCCGGAAATACCGTCATCGTCAAGGCGCATGCGGCGCACCCGGGGACCAGTGAACTGGTGGGGAAGATGGTGCGAGAAAGTGTTCGCGAGTGCGGGCTGCCAGAAGGCGTCTTCTCACTTCTGTTTGGCAGTGGCGCCGAGATCGGCACGTCCTTGATGAAGCACCCTCTGGTGAAAGCCGGTGGTTTTACCGGGTCCCGCACCGCGGGAAGAATCTTGATGGACATTGCCGCCGCGCGCCCCGAGCCGATTCCGTTCTATGCGGAAATGAGCAGCACCAATCCCGTCTTCATCTTGCCGGGCGCGCTGCGAGAACGAGGTGATGCCATTGCAGCGGGACTCCACACTTCCTTTACCATGGGGGCCGGCCAGTTCTGCACGAAACCGGGAATGGTCTTTCTTCCGCGCGGCCAAGAAGCAGATTCGTTTTCAAATCAACTGCAGCACTTGGTGGCGGGATCGGTGCCTTTCCATCTCCTGACCAAAACCATTCATACGGCTTATGACTCGGCACTCGCCGAGCGCAAGGCCGATGCGTCGGTCGTTCTCGTTGCGGAAGCTCCCCAACCGGCCGAGGTTGCTGGCTTTTCGGCGAACTCCGCGATCTTTGAAACCGATGCCACCACGTTTCTAGGCTCGGACTTGGGCGCGGAGATTTTTGGTCCGACCACGCTTCTGGTGCGGCATTCGGGGCGAGATCAGATCCTCGAGATAGCCCGCTCTTTCGAAGGCCAGCTCACGGCAACCATTCACGGCACGGAGCAGGATCTTCGTGACTTTGCCGATCTGGTCGCGATCCTTGAGAACAAGGCCGGGCGTCTCGTCTTTAACGGCTTTCCCACCGGGGTCGAAGTATGCCACGCCATGGTCCATGGAGGTCCTTATCCCTCCACGTCAGACGGTCGCTCAACATCGGTGGGAACTCGGGCAATTTTCAGGTTTACTCGACCCGTCTGCTATCAGGGCTTTCCTGACGAAGCCTTGCCGGCAGAGTTGAAGGATTCGAATCCTCTCGGAATCCTGCGCATGGTCGACGGACAGACAAACCGGTAGGCTCGAAGCTGAACTCACCTGCACACGCAAGCCCGTGAAGTCCGTCAAGGGCAAGGCTCGGAAGGCTGACGCAGTCGTGCCCGTCGGGATTGCGTAATACCGCAAGAGATGGTCACTCGTGTGGACGAGGGCGGAGAACAGAGCTATACTCCGCCGATCGTGGATAGCCAAAATGCTAGAGCCGGACACGGTCTTTTCGGCCATCTGGCTATCGTCGTTCCGGTAATTCTGGCTGTTCCATTGATGGTCTATTAGGGACTGTATCAGTTCGGGCCGGGTCTCTGGCCGTACTACGTGACGGGCGGACTGGCCCTCGCATGGCAGTGGTATTCGATAGCACGTCCACGCTGGCAGAGCCTGCTCGCAAAAGATGGGACTCAGGCGAACACAATATCGGATATAGCACGACGCAGTGGTTTCGTGTGGGCCGGGACAGGAGCGATAGGCTCTCTTGCACTTCATACGACGGCGGCTGCGCAGCCGATTCGTAAAACACTCTTCTTGACTGGTTCCCGATAAGATTCAATGATATAGCGTGTCTGGCACGACTTCAAAAGGCGTCAAATGGCCACACTTGTCAGCGTTTTGTGACCCATTTTGTGACACTGGTTTTTACGTGAGCGGACGGCCGTGAATCTCCAGCTCATTTTCATGGCGCGCACAAGCCCGCGGCCCGTTAACGACAAGTGCCTGATTCTCCAGAGTCTGCTAGATCCTTG
>Ga0181532_10002621_pt1 | contig 16708 bp, 14 predicted proteins | sample PEATcosm2014_Bin_33_FD_119768 | JGI IMG/M metagenome (GOLD analysis project Ga0181532, IMG submission 119768) | Peatland microbial communities from MTU Mesocosm Facility, Houghton, MI, USA - PEATcosm2014_Bin11_30_metaG | ecosystem: Environmental > Terrestrial > Soil > Wetlands > Peat | place...
CAAGGGCGTGGCGCGTTCGCTGAATTTCCCTTTCATCTTCAAAGCGTCGTACGACAAGGCCAACCGCACTTCGATCCGCAGTTATCGCGGGCCGGGGATGAAAGAGGGCCTGCGCATTTTGAAGAAAGTCAAAGATGAAGTGCATATTCCGGTGCTGACCGATGTGCATCAGGTGGCCGACGTCGCTGCCGTGGCTGAAGTGGTGGACGTGCTGCAGATCCCTGCGTTTCTCTGCCGGCAGACGGATTTGGTGGTGGCGGCGGCACTGAGCGGGCGTCCGGTGAATATCAAGAAGGGGCAGTTTGTTTCGCCCTGGGACATGAAGCACGCCGTCGAAAAGTGTCGCGATGCGGGGAATAGCCAGGTGTTTGTGACGGAGCGCGGTTCGAGTTTCGGCTATAACAATCTGGTGGTGGACATGCGGTCGCTGGCCATCATGCGCAAGTTTGCGCCGGTGGTGTTTGACGCGACGCATTCGGTGCAGTTGCCGTCGGCTTCGCACGGTGATGAAGATCAGCCCGCGGTGAGTGGCGGGCAGCCGGAATTTATCCCGGTGCTGTCGCGAGCAGCGGTGGCGGCGGGCGTGGACGGGGTGTTCATGGAAGTCCACGACAACCCGAAAGAAGCGAAAAGCGACGGGGCAAATGCGCTCGACACGCGAAATCTGCGGGGTTTGCTGAAAGAATTGCAGGCGGTGAAGAAGGCGCTGGATGTGGCGCACGCGACACCGTAGCCGCCGGTGGCAAAAATTGGACGCCGAACAGCGCCTGAAGGCGCGGCGATACTAATACGATTGTGGCACACCCGAAGGCGCGCCCTTCCAGAACTTGCCCGAACCGGAGTACCCTGTGATCCCAGACGGGGCAAGCCCCGTCTCTACGGGAGTTTTTCCGCAAGCTGTGAAGGCGTGCCCTGATACGAATCTCACACTTGTAGCAAGAGCTGTCAGCGTCATCATCGTCATCGTCCTTTGTGAATCTGCTACTATTCCGGCGTCATCTGAATCTCATTGTTTATGCATTGGTGGGCAACGATCGGCGGCATTGCTCTCATCTTCGTCATCCTGATGGATGCGTTTGAGACTGTGGTATTGCCGCGGCGCATCAAGCGGAATTTTTTTCGCATCTCGGTCCGGTTCTACAGGAAAACATGGCACCTCTGGACCGTGGTGGGGCGGCATATCAAGTCCGATAACCGGCGCGAAGGCTTCCTGGCGTACTTTGGGCCGATCTCGCTGTTCCCACTGCTGGGCTTTTGGGCGCTCGGGCTGATTTTTGGATTTGCCTGCGTGCAATACGGGCTAGGCGAACACCTGACACTGGGCAGCGAAAAAATCACGTTCGGGAAAGTAGTTTATCTTAGCGGCGAAACTTTCTTCACGCTCGGCTACGGAGACATCACGCCCAACAATACTGCTGCCCGCGCTCTTTCCGTGATGGAAGCGGGAATGGGCTTCGCGTTTCTCGGAGTGGTGATCGGATATTTGCCGGTCATCTACAATTCGTTTGCCGCGCGCGAGACTGAGATTTCTCTGCTCGATGCGCGCGCCGGATCGCCGCCGAGTGCGGCGGAGTTTCTGGGGCGGTTGGGTTGTTGTCCGGAGCAAACGGTGCTCGATGAAATTTTTCGCGACTGGGAGCGGTGGTGCGCCGAGCTGCTGTCGAGTCATATTTCCTACCCGGTGCTGCTTTTCTTCCGGTCGCAACATGGCAATCAATCCTGGCTGAGCGCGCTGACGGTGATGCTCGATGTCACTTCGCTGGTCATGACCGGTGTAGAGGGGATTCATCCGGATCAGGCGAAGCTCACGTTTGCCATGGCGCGGCACGCTGCCGTCGATCTGACGCAAGTGGTGGGTGCGGAATACAGTCCACATGACGCCGACCGGCTGACGACGACTGAGCTGACCCGGCTGCGGACAGAACTTGCGGGGCGTGGCGTGAGTTTCAGCGTTACTTCGGGCGTTACTCTTGCTTCGGGCGTTGCTCCAGGCGCTAATACAGGAGTTGCTGCAGGGGTTAGTCCAGACGACAGCGCGGACGGACCCGACCGGCTGGTGGAACTTCGGATCCTCTACGAACCTTATCTGCACTCGCTCAGCCGCCGGCTTTTGATGACGTTGCCGCCGTGGGTCCCCGCGGATCGGAAGAAAGATAACTGGCAGGGCGGTCCATGGGACCGCGCGATTCAGGCGCGAGCGCTGGAGCAGCCGGGGCGGACGGCGGACGACCACTTCTGAGCGGGTCATCAGGCCATCGCGGTGGTGCAGCGGCGATTTGCGACAGCTTAGCCGCTGATGACGATCAGGCGTGATAGGGCGATCGTCAGGGTTGGGAGGCCGGCAACTCTGCGACCCGCATGATGGTGCATTCTACCTGTTTGCCGCTGGCGCTCTTTACCTTGCCCTTGTTACCGCCGATCTCGTACTTTATGTCGCTGCCGACAACGAAATCGGTCGCTTTCAAAGACTGCTTTTCGTTGGTGCGGCAGGTGTACTGTTTTCCCAATGCCGCGAAGGAAAGATCGTACTGCTGATTCTTGTGGGTCTTCTTGTCGGTTGTTCCCCACGGCTGGAAATCCTTCAGCGTAGTTGTGCCCTCGATCTTCGATCCGAATGCCGCCGTGATCGCGATCGCCATTATGGCGAGGAGCACAACTGAATTACGATGCCGCATGATCCCACCTCCGAGTTGATTGTACGTTGAGGAAAGCGATCGCCGCCACGGATTACGGCGTGACCGACTTTCGCCGGGAGAGCGCACCCGCCCGCGGTTGCCACTACAATGGCAGCATGAATTCCGTTCAGCGGATTTCTCTCGCGGCCGTTGCCGCCTGTACTCTACTAACCTTCGTTGCCGCGCAGCCCGCGCCTCCGGCCATCAGTCATTGGCAGCGGGCGTCGGAGACTCCGATTCTTTCTCCTCAGGGCGACGGCTGGGAGTCCGCCGGAACCTTCAATCCGTCGGTGGTGTTTTTTCACGGAAAGTTCGTCATGCTGTACCGCGCTCAGGATCGCACCGGAACTTCGCGCCTGGGCTATGCCGAGAGCACTGACGGCATTCACTTCCAACGGCGTCCAAAGCCCGTGCTCTCACCCGAGATGGACTACGAAAAAGACGGCGGTGTGGAGGACCCGCGTCTCGTCAAGTTCGGCCGCACTTTCTATCTCACCTACACCGGCTACAACAAGAAAGATGCTCAACTTTGCCTGGCTACCTCGAAAGATCTGGTTCACTGGAAACGACAGGGTGTAATCCTCCCCGCATACAAAGGCAAATGGTACACAGGCTGGACCAAATCGGGAGCCATCGTGCCGGAGAAGATCGACGGCAAATACTGGATGTATTTTCATGGCATCAACAGCGCCAAACTCGGCCAAGTTGGACTTGCGTACTCGACCGACCTCATTCACTGGACTGAAGCGCTCGACCAGCCCATCCTCGCGGCCCGTCCCGGAAATTTCGACTCGGCTGTGGTTGAACCGGGTCCCGCTCCCATTCTCACTCCCGCCGGTATCGTCCTGGTGTACAACGGAGCCGACGATCATGTCGTCTACCGCACCGGCTTTGCCGTTTTCGACCGCAAGGATCCAAGTCATCTGCTCATGCGCACTTCGGATCCCATATTTGCGCCGGAGAAAGATTGGGAGAAGGTGGGCCAGGTTCCGAACGTAGTGTTCGTGGAGGGAGCCGCGCCTCAGGGCGATCACTATCTCTTCTATTACGGCGGCGCCGATAAATATATTGGTGTAGCCCAGGCGGAAGTGTCGTCTGGCGGACGTTAGGAATTGCCGGTGGAATCGCGCGCGTTGAAGGAAGATCGTCCGATAGCCCGATCATCCCCCGATGATCCGATGTCCCGATGTCCCGACGCTCTGCTCCTTCTGCTAACATTCCTCCTTCATGAAACACGTGGGTGAAAACGTGGTGCGCATCGAGGCTGAGGCTTTGCGGGCGCTGGCGGACCGGCTGGCGGGTCCGATGGCCTCGGATTTCGACCGGGCGCTGGAACTGATGTCTGGCTGCCGGGGGCGGGTGGTGGTGACGGGGATGGGGAAGAGCGGGCTGATCGCTCGCAAGATCGCGGCTACGTTGAGTTCGACTGGATCGCCGGCGCTTTATCTGCATCCGGTGGAGGCTTTGCATGGCGACCTGGGGATGATTGTGCGCGGCGATCTTGTGCTGGCGCTTTCAGCCAGCGGGGAGACGGAAGAAATTCTGCAATTGCTGGCTACGATTAAGCGGCTGCAGGTTCCGCTGATCAGCATGACTTGCGACAGTATGACTTGCGACGAGTCAGGGGCGAAGGCAGCGGGCGAGGGCGCCCGCTCTACACTTGCTTCTACTCTCGCAGCGGCTGCTGACGTGGCTTTGGATTGCTCGATCTCTCAGGAAGCTTGTTCGCTGGGGTTGGCTCCTACGGCTTCTACTACGACCATGCTTGCGTTGGGCGATGCTTTGGCGGTGGCGCTTTCGGAAAAACGCGGGTTCAAGGAAGAAGATTTTGCCAATCTGCATCCTGGTGGAAAGCTGGGCAAACGGCTGGCGCGCGTCGAATTGTTGATGCACTCGGGAGACGCGGTTCCGCGGGTGACGGCGCAGACTAAGATGCCGGACGTGATTTACGAAATGTCGCGCAAGAAGCTGGGAATGACGGCGGTGGTCGAGGGCGACCGTCTTCTGGGCGTGATCAGCGACGGCGATCTGCGGCGGCTGCTGGAGCAGCGCGGCAAAGACGCGCTGGATCTGACGGCGGGGGATTGCATGACGCGGACTCCTAAGACCATTGGACCGCGGGAATTCGCGGCCACGGCGCTGGCGCGCATGGAAGAGATGAAGATTACGTCGCTGGTGGTGGTGGACAGCGCTGGGCGTTTGCAGGGAGTCTTGCATCTGCATGATTTGTGGGGAACGGAGATGGTGTAGTCCGCGGCTTCCGTGGAGAGGCCGAGCTGCGCTCGGCTTGGACGGGCGAGGGCGCCCGTCCCCACACGAAACCCGTCCTCGCACGAAACCCGTCCTCGCACTACACCTGTCCTCACACTAACCAGTGCTCACTACACCAGTCCTCGCACTGCTACGCCAGTCCTGCACGATCCTAGTGGCAGAAACGCTGAAGTTTTGGCGGGGGCGGGGTGGGGAACTCTTCAAACTCACCTTCCCATCCGGAGCAACCGCGGGCGGTTACGGCTCGGATCACGACCTGCTCCAGATCGCGGGCTTTGGCCTGCGCTTGCGAGATCTGGTCGGCGGTAATCAGAGGGCTGCGGTTGAGATCGCCAATATCCGCGCTTGCGGCCGCATAACCTGCGTCGGCCGCAATGGTATACCAGATGTAGGCAGTAAAGAGATCCTGTGTAATGCCGCGACCGTCTTTCAACGATTTGGCGTAGAAGTACTGCGCCTGGGGCAACCCTTGATCGGCGGCAATCTTATAAAGCTTTGGTGACTTGGTGAAATCCCGATCCGCCATCAGACGGCCGAGGTAGTAGGCGCCGTAAGCGTTGTTCTGGTCGGCGGAGATCTTCAGCCATTTCTGAGCCGCGTCGAGATCACGCGGGACGCCGGTGCCGAGGAAAAAGCTTCGTCCGGCGAGCCAGCCGGCAAGCGGGTCGCCCTGTTGAGCCGCCTTACGATACAAATCGGCGGCCTGCGCTGGATTGCTCGCGACTACGGTTCCAGATTCGTAATAGTAAGCGAGCGCGATCTGGGCTGGTCCGTAACCGAGGTCGGCGGAGCGCCGGAAGTAGTCAATACCCAAAGTATCGTTTCGCGTAGGCCCGACACCGGTAATGGCGTCTATTCCGCGATCATAGAGAGCTTCCGGAGAAGCGCTCTGCGCCAGCGCGATCGCGCTGCATAGCAAGAGAATTGAGGAAAGAACGGTTCGACGCATGGGTAGATTTCCTGTAAGAGACGCTGGAACAAGTATAGGAACTAAGGGAGCCGGTGTAGAGTTACGAAAGTCCGAGGTCTGTACGGACAGCAGAGATTGAACAGTGGTGCTTTCAGAGATAGCGGATGACGGCGATTTTTGCTCAAAGACCCGCGTTTTACATGGACATCGTGTGCCGGTGCTCGATCAATCAATGAACTGCTAACTGTAGCGCTCGCGCATGAAGTCGGCGATCGCCGTGTATGCCGCGGTCAACGTCTTTTCGTCGGGGAGGAAGACAATGCGGAAGTGTTTTGTCCCGGGGCGCTGGCCGAATCCGGAGCCGTGCACTACGGTTACGTATTTTTGGCGAATCAGTTCGGTGACGAAGACGTCGTCGCCTTCCGGGATGTCGATGCGGGGATAGGCGTAGAAAGCTCCCCGCGGCGCCACGCAACTTACACGCGCCGTTTCGGCGCACCATTTCATGGTGAGATCGCGGCGGCTGCGCAGCTTGCGTTTCACTTCGACGAGATGATCCTGCGGGCCTTCAAGCGCGGGCTTAATGGCGTACTGCTCGGGATGGTTTGCGCAGAGGCGCGCCCGCAACAGCTTGTTCACGCCTTCGAGATACGGCTTGATTACGGACGCTTCGCTGCTGGCAATGCCCCATCCAATGCGCCATCCGGGGGCGAGGTAATTCTTGGAGAGTCCGCCGAACGTAATGACCGGGACATCGGCCGCGACTGCGGCCATGGCGACGTGCGGGGTTTCGTCAGGCTTTTCCCCGTCAATGATGAGCTTGTCGTAAATCTCATCGGCAAAAATAATCAGGTTGTGGCGGCGGGCTAGCTCCGCAATCTGCTCGAGCATCTTTCTGGTGCACACGGATCCGGTGGGGTTGTTGGGGTTGATCAAGACGATGCCGCGCGTCGTGGGCGTGATTTTCTTCTTGATGTCGTCGAGATCGGGCTGCCAGCCGTCTTCTTCGTTCAGGTAATAGGTGTTCAGTCCAATTTCGAGCTTCGCCAAAACCGCGGAATAGAGCGGGTAGTCGGGACAGGGCGTCAGCAGATTGTCGCCCGGATTGAGCAGCGCGGTCAGGCAGATGTCGACCGTTTCACTGACGCCGGAGGTGACGAAAACATCCTGAATGTTGGTGATGCCCTTGCGGGCCGCCTCGCCGCGAATCGCTTCGAGCGCCTGCGGGATGCCCGACGAACTGGAATATCCATTCTTGCCGTTGCGCATGGCTTGATGTACGGCTTCGATCATGTGGGCTGGCGTCTGGAAGTCGAAGTTGAGCGGGTCGCCGATGTTGAGCGGCAGAATTTTGTGTCCTTGCCGGGCGACCTCATCGGCGACGCAAGCCAAGTCGCGGATGGCGTAGCGGACGTTTTCCAGGCGAGTGGCGGGGGTAATTTCGCGGAGTTGAGTGACGGCCATGAGGGAATTCTAACCGCAGCGGGCACGGAGGACGCGGGGAAAATCCAGGCGAGCTCGCCTAAGTCGATGTCATAGGTTTGACGCGACTCGCAAAATTGTGAAGAATACGCTTCTTTCTTGGGAGGTTCCATGCGTTGTGCGAGGTTGGTGTTGGTGGCTGCGTTTGCTGGGGCGGTGTCAGGAGTGGCGCAAGAACAGACTATGGCGCCGCAAGGGGATTGGCTGCATGGAATTACGACCGGGAAAAATGTGGTGGTCGACATGACCTATCCGGTGAACGAGAAATTTCCGCCGTGGCCGGGGGATGACAACCACGTGTTCGAGGCGAAAGCGAATGCGACCACGGAGAAGGACGGATACTTCACGCGCAGCTTCTGGATGCTGGAGCACTATGGAAGGCACATGGACGCACCGGCACACTTCCCTCCGGGGAAGATTACGCTTGATGAAATTCCGAATGCGCATTTTTTCGGGCCGGCGGTGGTGATCGATGTTCGCGAGGAGGCGGCCAAGGATCCGGATTACCGGCTGACGGTTGCGCGGGTTAGAAAGTGGGAAGCGGAGCACGGGCAGATTCCGAAGGGCGCGATCGCGGTGTTGCGAACGGGATGGGGTTCTCGCGTTCCGGATGTGGCGCGCTACCGGAATATGGACACGAACAAGGTGATGCACTTTCCGGGGTACTCGGTGGAATCTGCGAAGCTGCTGATGGAACGCGGCGTGGTGGGGTTGGGGATCGATACGCTGAGCATCGACTACGGCCCGTCGAAAGACTTCGAGGTGCATCATGTGGACCTGCCAGCAGGACTCTACAACCTTGAAAACCTGGCGAACACAGAGGCGCTGCCAGAATGGGGCGCGTACTTGATCGCGGCTCCGATCAAGCTCTCAGGCGGGTCGGGCGGGCCGGTGCGTGTATTCGCGGTGCTGCCTCCGAAGTGAACCGTGAGATAGCAAGCGGCAGCGGTGTAGCGACGCTAAGTCTCTTCCGTGTGTGGGATGAATCGCAGTTCAGTGTGGGTTGAAAGTGAAGGTGACAATCTCATCTCTTGACGATGCGGCCGGGGCATATTTCCACGTCATCAAGGCCTTGGCTGCACTCTCGGCGAGAACCGGGTTGCCGCCCATAATGCCGACGTTCGCCACGGTTCCGTTCGCCAGCACCCGGGCACGCAGGCGAACCTTCCCGCCGATCCCTTTGCTTTTCAGGACTGCGGGATAATCGGGTTGTTCGGTCCGAACGACCCTGCGGCCGGAGGGCTCCTCTGGCTGCGCTTGAGGTGGCGGAAACGAGGCTAACCCCAGGCAGAACAATAGCACTGCCAAAGTCAACATCTGATTGTGGCGCTTGGTGCGTGAACCGGCGCCGCGATCGCAGGTCAATCTGTACCTACTGGGTGGGCTGAAAAACGCATGAACCCTGAATAGATACGGTAGGCGTTTCGAAGAGCGAGCCACAAGATCACGGTTGGAGGCGTTCTAAAAATAATCACTGCCGAGACGCCGAGGCCGCCGAGGAATGCAGATCCCTCGCTTCGCTCGGGATGACAAGATTGAAATTGAGGATCACAAAACTACACTTGTTCTTGGTCGGACTCGGCGGATAGGCCTTTACTCCGGCCGATCGATCTGCGCTTTCTGCAACTTGTCGGAATAATCCACGTAGACTGATTTCCACTCGGTGTAGAAGTCGATGGCGCCGATGCCGCCCTCGCGATGGCCGTTGCCGGTGGCTTTGGTGCCTCCGAAGGGCAGATGGACCTCAGCTCCGATGGTTGGGGCGTTGATGTAGGTGATGCCGGCCTCGAGGTCGCGGACGGCGGCGAAGGCTTTGTTCACGTCCTTGGTGTAGAGCGACGACGACAGGCCGTACTCGATGTTGTTGGCGATGGCGACGGCATCTTCGAGGCCGTCGCAGGGGATGATCGAAACCACCGGGCCGAAGATTTCTTCTTGAGCGATGCGCATCTTGGGATCGACGTCGGTGAAAACGGTGGGCTCGAGGAACCAGCCATGCTGGTATTGGCCCTGGTCGAGCCGATGGCCGCCGGTGACGAGTTTGGCTCCTTCGGTTTTTCCGATTTCGATGTAGTTCAGGTCGGTGTTGAGCTGGTTCTCGTTCACGGCCGGGCCCATCTCGACGGTCTCGTCAAGGCCGTTGCCGACTTTGATCTTTTTGGCGCGAGCGACAAAGTGCTCGACGAACTCGTGGTATACGCCTTTCTGCACGATGATGCGGCTGGTTGCGGTGCAGCGCTGTCCGGTGGTGCCGAACGCGCCCCAGAGGCCGCCTTCGACGGCTAGTTCGAGGTTGGCGTCGTCGAGCACGATCATGGGATTCTTGCCGCCGAGTTCGAGCGAACAATGCTTGAATGTCTGAGCCGCAGTAGTGCCCACAATTTTGCCGACTGCCGACGATCCGGTGAGCGAGATGGCGCGGACCACCGGGTGCTCGGTTAGCGGAGTGCCGACCTCCGAGCCGAAGCCGGTCACGATGTTGATGACACCTTTCGGGATGCCGGCGTCGGTCAGCGCCTGCACCAGGTTGAAGGTGGAGAGCGGAGTATCTTGCGCGGGCTTGATCACGCAGGTGTTGCCACAGACGACGGCGGGGAGCAGCTTCCACGAAGAGATGGCCATGGGGAAGTTCCAGGGGGTGATCATGCCGCAGACACCGATGGGTTGGCGGATGGCCATGGCGAATTTATTGGGCAACTCCGAGGGCACGGTTGGGCCGAAGAGGCGGCGGCCTTCGCCGGCGTTGTAGTAGGCAGCGTCGATGGCTTCCTGGACGTCTCCGCGAGTTTCTTTCAGCACCTTGCCCATTTCGCGGGTCATGTCACGGGCGTAGTCTTCTTTGCGTTCGATCAGAATTTCGGCGGCGCGGAAGACCATTTCGGCGCGGCGGGGCGCGGGCACCAGACGCCATTTGGCAAAGGCACGTTTGGCCGCGTCCACGGCGGCGTCCACATCTGCTTTATTCGACCGTTGGAAGATGGCGACCACTTCGCGGGTGTCGGCGGGGTTGCGGTCTTCGAAAGTGGGTCCGCTGACGGATTCGACCCATTCGCCGTCGATGAAATTCTTGAAAACCCTGGTTTTGGTCGTGCCGCTGTCAATCACCGGCTTGGTCATGGTATCGGTCGCCATTGAAAACCTCCTGGGAATAGTGCTGAACTTCAATGCTAACAACCGGGGTGAAGACGGGCAAGCGAGGGGGGCGCATTTCGGCCGTTCGGCCGGGCGGGGACGCCCGGCGCTACATGATCGCCTTGGTCACTTTCGTAACCCTTCCCCCCACTGACCCAAGTTTAATAGCCATGCCAGCGGGGATATGATGGTCACAGCAGGGATATCCCGCAATTTGAGATTTTGAAGTGAGGTTGACTCGGGTTCGTGCCGAATAAACTCAAGCCGGAAGTCTATGTCGCATGGAAGACGGTGACGTACCGCAGCGTAATCATGGCGCTGCTGGGTGCGGCGCTGATCTTTGGCGCGGTTATGCATGTGGCGTTTCCGAAATTCACCGATTCGACCGTGAAGGCGGCAGGACATTTTTCCACGGGCTTGCTGGAAAAAGTAGCGGGCATGGCGCCTCCGATCAAGGGGTCGACAGCATTGGTGGCGCAGCAGGCGCACTTCACCGCGCTCGATGGCACGATTCGGGTAAGGAAAGGCAACGGTAACAGCTGGATCAATGCCGACTACAACGTGCCGCTGGAAAAGGGCGACGTGGTGCAGACGGGCGCCGAGGGCATGGCGAAGATTGTTTTCAACGACGGCACCAACTACACCGTGAAACAGGATTCGTTGATCGTGATCGAAGAAAACTCGGCCAACGATCAGCAACAAACGAACGTGTCGGTGGCGGTCACGACGGGCACGGTGGACCTGACGACCGCGACTTATGTTCAGGGTTCGAAGTCGCAGGTGATTGTGGCGGGCGCGAAGGCTTCGCTGGCTCCGGACTCGTCGGCCATGGTGCACAATAATCCGAAAGACGATTCGCATGAAATCCTGGTAAGAAAAGGCAGCAGCGAAATCGAACGCAACGGCGAAGTGGTTCACTTGTCGAACTGGGAGAAGGTAAGTTTCCAGAGCGCATCGAAAACCATGGAACGGGCCACGGAAATAGGTCCGCCGACGCCGATTACGCCGGGCAACATGATGCCGGTTTTCATGAAGGCGGACGAGAAGGCGAAGGAAGTCGAGTTTGCCTGGACGCCCATGGCGAATGCCGCGGGATACCGACTGCGGATTTCGCACAATCCGTATTTTTCGTCCTTGCTACTGGACCGTAAGGTGGAGACGTCGAGTGTGGTGGTGACCGGTCTGCCGACCGGCGCTTACTATTGGTCGATCCAATCCTACGATGCGGCCGGCAAGGAATCGGTGGAAAGCGAAAAGAATCGCTTTACCATCATCGTCAAGGCGGAAGAGAAAGTGGAACTGTCGCTTGACATCGACCCTTTCATTCAGCACGGACACGTGATCGAAGTGACGGGGAAGACGGAGGCGGGAGCGCGCGTCATGGTGAATGGCAGGGAAGTGCCGCTGGTAGGGGATGATGGCGGCTTCCACTATTTCACGCCGCCCTTGCCGAACGGGGAAAACATGATTACGGTCACGGCGCAGAATTCGAAAGGCGGCGTCAACACCCGCCAGGAGAAAGTGGTGATTCAGTAAGGGAATCGAGGTTCGGAACCCGGGGGTTCAGAATCAGGGGTCGGAATCAAGGTTCTGAATCAAGGTTCCGTACTACCGGTGCCCAGATAACAACCTGTTCTTCGGAACATGGAAGTAGAATAGAAGAAACGTACAAGAGAAGAAGCCAGAGGAGAGCGACTCACAAGGAAACTGAGGCAGACCCAGGTTTCAGGGTTGAGGCGAGTTCCCGAGAAAGAGAAGTATTGCCATGTCAAACAACGGGTTTAGTAACGGCTCATCGCGGTCGCACAATTTCCGGTCTTTGTTCAGCATGTTTTCCAGCGACCTCGCGATCGATCTGGGAACCGCCAACACGCTGGTGTACGCGCGCGGTAAAGGCATTGTAGTAAACGAGCCCTCGATCGTGGCCATCAACAAGAACACGGGCGAAGTGGAAGCCGTGGGCAAAGAGGCCAAGGAGATGCTGGGGCGCACCCCCGGCAACATCGTGGCCATCAAGCCGATGAAAGACGGCGTCATTGCCGATTTCAAGGTCACGGAGAAGATGTTGAACTACTTCATCCAGAAGGCGCACAACCGCAAGATGCTGGTGCATCCGCGGATCGTGATTGGTGTGCCTTCGGAAATCACGCAGGTGGAAAAGCGCGCGGTTATGGATTCCGCCTATCGCGCCAAGGCGAGCGAAGTGCATCTCGTGGAACAAGCCATGGTGGCGGCGATCGGCGCGGGGCTGCCGATCACGGAGCCGAGCGGCAATATGGTGGTCGACATCGGCGGCGGCACTACCGACATCGCGGTGATATCGCTCAGCGGTATTGTCTATTCGCGGTCCGTGCGCATGGCCGGCAACCAGATGGATGAAGCCATCATGAATTACCTGAAGCGGAAATATAATCTGCTTGTCGGCGAGCGCACGGCCGAGCAGATCAAGATGGAAATCGGTTCGGCGTATCCGCTGGACAAGCCATTGACCATGGAAATCAAAGGGCGCAACCTGATTGAAGGCGTGCCTAAAACTATCACCGTAGACGACAGTGAAATTCGCGAGTCGCTGAGTGAATGCGTTTCCACGATTATGAACGCCATCCGCGTTGCGCTCGAACGTACGCCGCCGGAACTTTCCGCCGATATCAGCGACCGCGGCATCGTGCTGACCGGTGGCGGCGCGCTGATTAAGAATCTCGACAAGCGCATCCGCGAAGAAACGGGATTGCCGGTCTCGATCGCCGACGATCCGCTGTGCAGCGTGGTGCTGGGCACGGGCAAAATGCTCTCGGACTTCAAACTGCTGCGGAAGATTTCGATCGAGTAGGGTGCGGCTGCGAGCAAGCAAAATGCAGATCCCTCACTTCGTTCGGGATGACAATCCAGGGGACGGCGCCTTCGTTCGGGATGACAATCCAAGGGACAGGGCCTTCGTTCGGGATGACAATCTCATTACCGAGAGCTGACAGCTAAGAGCTGAGAACTGGTGTTATGGACGTCCTCGGACGCTACCGCAATCTGATCGTGCTGGTGGGAGTGCTGTTCGCGCAGATCCTGGGCTTGGCCGTGCAGGTCAGGCGGACGACCGACAACGAGCCGACTCGCCTGATCCGCATCTGGGCGGTGGGAACGGTGACTCCTCTGGAGAGGATGCTGGTGTGGGTGCAGACCTCCACCAGCAACGTCTGGCACAGCTACTTCTACCTGCGCGGAGTGCGCGCCGAGAACCGCAACCTCAAGCTGCAGATCGAGCGGATGAGCCTGGAGCAGGTGCGGATGAGCCAGGACGCCGACCAGGCGCGGCGTTTGCAGGCGCTGCTTGCGTTTAAAGAACAGTTCATCTCCCAGACCATGGCGGCGCAGGTGATCGGTTCGAGCGGCAGCGAACTGTCGCGCTCGGTCTACATCGACAAAGGGGAGAGCAACGGCATCAAGCCCGACATGGCGGTGATCACGGCGGACGGCATTGTGGGCAAGGTGCTGCGGGTTTACGGCTCGACTTCGCTGGTGCTGCTGATCAACGATCAGACCAGTGGCGTGGGCGCTCTTCTCGACAAGACTCGGCTGCAAGGCATACTGCGCGGGACGCCGGCGGGCGAAGTGGTGCTCGAAAAAGTGATGAGCGACGAAACCGTGCCGGTTGGAGAAATGGTGCTTACCAGTGGCGGGGACGGCATTTTCCCTAAAGGCCTGCTGGTGGGCAGGGTGACGAAGGCGGCGCCGGGCAGCGATCTGTTTCTGAACATTCGGGTGCGTCCCGCGGCCGATCTCAGCAAACTGGAAGAAGTGCTGGTGGTAACGAAGATTGATGTCAGGCAGACGGAACCCGACCAGACGGGCGCAATGCGCGCCGTCGACATCCTGGCCGAGCGCCTGCCCGGCGTGCCTTCCAAGCCGGCAGACGCCGCCAAAGCCGCCGTGCCGGGAACTTCCACGACGACTGGCCCGGGCGCGGATGCCAAGCCCAAAGCCGCGCTCCCACCGACTGCGGTGGGAAGCGCTGCGCCTCCGGCAGGAAAATCGGCGAGCGCCGCGCCTTCTTCTGGAGTTGGCTCTGGCGCTTCTTCGGCACCCAATTCCGCAACCAAGGCAACCGCGATCGGTGCCGATGCTGCGAAGGCTCCTGCCCCGCTTGTGAAGCCCACGGCCGAGCCGAAACCGCAATCTGATGTCGAGGATGGTCCGCACTAAAGTGGCCATTACTTACACATCGGGAGAGCAGGTTGAGGTTTACCGGTTCAGTATTCCGGCGACGATTCTGATTCCGCTGACCGCCGTTTTCCTGCAGGCGTGGCTGCCGCTGCGCTTTCCTTTTTTCTCGCTCTTCGATCTTCCACTGCTGGTTACGATCGGTTTCGCGACGGCGCGGCGTAGTCCGGTGACGGGCTTGGTTACGGGAGGCCTGATCGGCATTCTGCAAGACGCGCTGACCCATCAGCCTATTGGGCTCTATGGAATTTCGCTGACAGTAGTAGGATTCGGCGCGTCTTCGCTGGGGATCAAGCTGGACGTGGAGAATGCCGGCGCTCGTTTTCTGCTGACGATTTTCTTCTATGTGGTGCACGAAGTTGTCTACTTCACGATTGCCCGCGGGCTGATCGGATTGCGGATGGCGTCCAGTTGGCCGCACGAAATCTGGTCGGGCGTGGCGAATGCCATGCTGGGCGTTCTGATCTTTATGCTGCTCGACCGGGTCAAGCAGCGAACGTAGCGTGGGGACAGCCGCCCTCGGCTGTCCGGGCGGGCGCAGCTCGCCTTGGTTTTGGTTGTGCTTTCTTGCTCTCTCGCACATTTCGCGGGGCTTCGCCCCGCTGGACAGCAGAGGGCGGCTGTCCCTACGCGAACGTGGTGATGGCGCAGGCCAGGGCGGCCGCTGCCAGCGTGGCGAAGAGATTCACTGTCTGGTTGCTGATCCAGCCACGACTCTGCAGAGTGGCGCCTAGGATGCTGTCGATGAGCATGCCGGCGAATCCAGCGGCCACCGGAATCCAGAACTGAGACTGAGGAAGTATCCCGCCCACCACTGCGACGGCTGCGATCACCAGACCGGCGGCCATGCCGGCGGCGCTTCCGGGAATCGTGATGCCGCCGTCGGTGCCTGCGGGGACGCGTTTCCAGGATGTGATGAATAGCGCGTCCGCGCCACGGTATTGACCGATTTCGCTGGCCACAGTGTCGGTCGCTGCTTCGGTCAGCGCCGCCAGCGCCGCCACCAACCACACCCGATTCCCAGTGGCGCCGAAAACCAATGAGCCGAGGGCAGCCACAGCCAGATTGGCCAGGACTTGCCAGGCATTCCGGCCTTCTCGACGTTCGGCGAGCCCGAGCGCCAGCTTACGCCGGTATCCCAAGCGGGTGGATATCCAGGTCATCACGAACAGCGCGGCTAGCGTGGCGAAACCGGCTGGGCCGGCAGCGGCAAAAAGCAGGAAACAGGAGAGACCTCCCGCCATGGCCCCGGACCGATTGACGCCGCGCAGGGTCCTCGCCAGCACCGCGAAGCCCAGCGTCACGGCTGCGGCGATGGCCAGGCGCGACGGGGACGCGGCCCATGCGTGGGCTGGGAAAAGGGTCAGCATAGAAGAGGAGGCTCTCAGTTGTCAGTTCTCAGTAGAATCTGACTCCCTGGCAACTGACAACTGGCAACTGATAACTGATAACTGACGGCTGGAGCGCACGATCCTCGTCCGATAACACTATATTCGGTGTTCGGCGGGAGCGGACCACGCCATGTGGGGCTTGACCTTTGGATTCGCCCCGTAATCTGGCGGACGCAACTTCACCCAGTTTAGGCTACACTTCTGTACGCTTGGCAGGATTCCGGCATCTCAAGGAGTCTTGCCGCTGCCTGAGACGCGGCAAGCCGTGTCTCTACTCGGATGAAAACCAATTTGAGGGGAAAGCAATGGCGGCTTCAGTCTGGTCTGGATATCTTACGTTCGGATTAATCTCGATGCCGGTGCGTTTGTTCTCGGGCGCGCGCAGCAGTGGCATCTCGTTCAATCAGCTTCACCGCACCGACCACCATCGGGTAAAGCAGCAACTGATTTGCCCGGCGGACAACCAGGTCCTTGAGCGCAGCGATATCGTCAAGGGCTATGAGTACCGCAAGGACGAATACGTCATCATCGATCCCGAAGAGATCAAGAAGATCGAGCCGAAGACGGCGAAGACGATGGAGATTCTCGAATTCGTGAAGACGAGCGAAGTGGATCCGGTGTATTTCGAGTCGTCG
>Ga0181532_10002623_pt1 | contig 16697 bp, 9 predicted proteins | sample PEATcosm2014_Bin_33_FD_119768 | JGI IMG/M metagenome (GOLD analysis project Ga0181532, IMG submission 119768) | Peatland microbial communities from MTU Mesocosm Facility, Houghton, MI, USA - PEATcosm2014_Bin11_30_metaG | ecosystem: Environmental > Terrestrial > Soil > Wetlands > Peat | place...
TGCAAAACAAATTTCTTGCCGTTGATGATGACGGTGTGGCCGGCGTTGTGTCCGCCGGCATAGCGGGCCACGACCGAGAAGTTCTCCGACAAAACGTCGACGATCTTCCCCTTGCCCTCATCGCCCCACTGGGCGCCAACAATCACCGCGGTCTTGCCTTTTTTCAATTGCAACTCCGTCAGGGAAATTTCAAGCAGGCAGATGTCTAGGCTGCCCCCGGGGTCGCACACTCCTTGCCCGCAGGAATGCCTTCACAAAAAATTACTGGGATAAGAGCGGAGAAGACGTGTACGAGTTATCTTATCGCGTCGGCGCGGCGAATAGCAACGCCGGGAAAGGCTTTACCGCAAAGGACACGAAGGATCACGAAGGAACCCCGAAACGAGAATTCCTTCGTGAACCTTCGTGTCCTTCGTGGTTAGCGCTTTTCTCTTTCCGCGCGGAAACGCACGGCAGTTTTCTTCAGGTAAGATGACAGGCAGAAATGTTTTGGCGAGGAGGCCGATCATGAAAAAAGTATTCCACTTCGACGCTCCGCGCGAGAAGTATCATTGCGACGCGGCCATCCTGTGGTGCTTCGACAACCGCTTTGAACTGGGATTCCGCAAGTTCCTGAAGCGCATCGGCGTGGTGAATTCCGATCCCATCAAGATCGCCGGAGGCGCCAAGTGCATGGCCTCGCCAGAGCATGAATCCGACCGCGAGTTCGTCCTCGATCAAATTCGCAAATCCATGCGGCTGCACGGCACGCGGCGCGTGATCCTGATGCTGCACTCCGATTGCGGAGCCTACGGCGGCCTGGTCGCAGGATTCGGCGGAGACGCCGCGGCCGAAGCCGCGCATCACGAGCGCGAACTGCAGCGCGCCGCCGTTAACTTGCGGGCAGCGATTCCCGGCGTCGAAGTGCAGGGATATTTCGTCGACTTCGACGGCATCTGGGCTGCCGAGGTCGGCACCGAGATTGATGCGGAGACCGGTGCGCCAGAAGAAACTCCCGCCGCCCCCGCGGTAGCCTGATGCCAAAATTCGAAAAACACATTTTCATCTGCGGAAACCAGCGTCCGGCGGACCATCCGCGGGGATGCTGCGATCCTCTGGCACAAGCCAAACTGCAGAAGCTCTTCAAACAAAAGCTCGCCGAACGCGGACTCAAAGGCAAGGTACGCGCCAATCAGTCCGGCTGCCTCGATCAGTGCGAACATGGCCCTAACGTCGTGGTCTATCCCGACGCCGTCTGGTACGGTCACGTAACCGAGGCCGATGTCGAGGAGATTATCGAGTCGCACATCCTCGGGGGCAAGCCGGTCGAGCGTCTCCGCCTGGCGGATTCCTGCCTGAACACCGCAACCTGCGAGCACCGCAAATAAGAGCCAGGGGGAGCTCTGATTCAAGGTGCTGCAGGGAGCGCTGACCACAGAGGTGCACAGAGGGACCCGGAGGCTTAATCCGAGATGGCGTAGAGTTTGGCAGAAGCGCACGCCTGGCAAAGTATTTTCAGAGGCGGGTTGGTAGGCGCGGCAGGAATCGAACCTGCAACCGTCGGATTAGAAATCCGATGCTCTATCCGTTTGAGCTACGCGCCCTCGCAAACGACAGACTCCATTTTACCCGCAGTTGGAGCGATCCCAAACTCCGCAGTAACGCAGGCTGTTTTACGCAAATCTCCCTACGAGCGCCCCGATGCACTTTCTCGGCGCTCTCGTAGGCCTTATAATCCGCTGCATCCATGGCCTTGGCGAACGGCACCAGACTCGGCCCCTATGAGATTGTCGCTGCGCTGGGCGCGGGTGGAATGGGGGAAGTCTATCGCGCCACCGACACGCGGCTGGGCCGCACGGTCGCGATCAAGATTCTCCCGCCTCATTTCGCCGACGATTACGATGCGGCGCCAGCGTTTCGAGCGCGAGGCCAAAGTTGTTTCCAGCCTGAACCATCCCAACATCTGCACCCTGCACGACGTTGGCCAGCAGGACGGCGTTGAGTTTATTGTCATGGAATACCTGGAAGGAGAGTCGCTGGCCGAGCGGCTGGAAAAAGGCTCTCTGCCCACCGCGCAGGTGCTGCAGTATGGGACTCAGATTGCCAGTGCGCTCGATAAGGCACACCGCAATGGCGTGACCCATCGCGATCTGAAGCCTGGCAACATCATTCTGACGAAGTCGGGGGCGAAGCTGCTCGATTTCGGATTGGCGAAAGCTGAGCCAACGCAGTCTTTGGCGCAAACCCTGACGGATGCCACGCCGCGCCCCGCACCCATGACCAAGGTCGGAGCGGTGATTGGCACCGTTCCCTACATGTCGCCCGAGCAACTGGACGGCAAAGAGGTGGACGCACGCAGCGATATTTTCTCTCTGGGCACAGTGCTGTACGAAATGGTTACCGGCAACCGCGCCTTTCAGGGCCACAGCGAGTTCAGCGTGGCCTCGGCGATTCTGCATAACGACCCGCCGCCCATCAGCACGCTGCAGCCTCTCGCTCCGCCCGCCCTGGAACGCACCATCCAAGTTTGTCTGGCCAAGGATCCCGACGAACGTTGGCAATCCGCGAGCGATCTCTGGAACGAACTCAGGTGGATCTCGCAGGGTGGATCACAATCCGGGACGATCGCAGCACTGCAGCCCGGTTCGCAGCCAAGTTCGCAGTCTGGAGCCAAAGTCGTCTGGCACGCGGCCAGACCGAAAATTGCGTGGCTCGTGGCAGCGTTGTTCGCCATCATCGCGGCGGTCGCTCTGATCATCGCATCACGCTCGGGGCGCGGTCCGAAACCGCTCTCTTTCCGCCAGCTGAATTTCCGGCGCGAGGCAATTTTTCAAGCCGCCTTCGCGGGCGACACGGTCGTCTACAGCGCGGCGGTCTCCGACAACACTCCGCAAGTTTTCGCCGTGCGCTCAGACTATCCCGAGCCGCAGCCCATCGGCCCGCGCGGCATGACCTTGCTGGCCGTCTCGTCCAAGGGAGAGCTCGCTGTCCTGCTGGATGCTCACTACGTTTGGTACCGGCTATTCACCGGCACGCTGGCGCGCATAACGCTGAGTGGCGGCGCGCCGCGCGAGATTCAGGAAGGAGTGCGGCAGGCCGACTGGTCGCCCGACGGTTCGCAGCTCGCCATCATCCGCGAGGTAGACGGCAAAGATCGGCTGGAATATCCCATCGGTCACGTGCTGCGCGAGGTCAGCGGATCGCTCAGCGACGTGCGCTTCTCTCCCAAAGGCGACCGCATCGCCTTCTTCGAGCATCCCCGTAAGTTGGACGATCGCGGCTCGTTGAATACCGTCGATCTCTCCGGCAACAACACTGTCCTTTCGAACGGCTACTGGAGTCTGCGCGGACTTTCCTGGGCGCCGAACGGCGAGGAGATTCTTTTTTCCGCCAGCCAGAGCGGCGGCAGCTTTACGGTTTACGGCGTGACCATGGCCGGCAATCGGCGCATCGCCTACCAACCGCCCGGCGGATTCACTATTCAGGACGTGGCCCGCGATGGGCGCTGGCTGGCGACGCGCTTGGATTACCGCTACGCAGCCATGGTCCACACTTCCGACGTGGCTGGAGACCGCGACTTGTCGTGGCTCAATACCTCGCATGCGCGCGCGCTTTCGCAAGACGGCCAGACGCTCTTATTTTCCGAGACTGCGCTCGGCGCGAACTACGCCGTGTGCCTGCGCAAGACGGACGGTTCGCCGGTGGTGCGTCTGGGCGAAGGCTGGCCGGCGGACCTATCTGCCGACGGCAAGTGGGTGCTGGCCGTGGTGCAATCGCTGCCGCCCAAACTCCTCGTCTACCCCACCGGCGCGGGCGAGACCCGCCAGTTGGAACGGGGAGCGATCGAACACTACGCCACCGCTCAGTGGTTTCACGATGGCAAGAGCATTTTGATCTCCGGCAATGAGCCCGGGCAAGGCACGCGCTTCTACGCGCAGGAACTCGGCGGCGCGCCGAGACCGGTGACCCCGGAAGGCACGCGCGACGGTTTGCTTTCCGCCGATGGGAAGCTCGTTCTGGCGCGCGGACCAGATGGCAAATACTTTCTCTATCCGATTGAGGGTAGTGCTAAGGGCGGAGTTGCTGGGGGAGTTACGGGTGAAGGCCCGCGGCCCGTGCCTGCACTCACGCCCGCCGACATTCTCGCGCAGTGGAGCGCGGATGGACGCTCGGCGTTGGTCTATCGCCGCGCCGAGCTTCCCTGCCGCCTCGAGCGGGTTGATCTTGCGAGCGGGCGCAGGACGCTCTTCCAGGAGTTCGCGCCGGCCGACCGCACCGGACTCCTCTCCCTAAGGGAAATCTTCGTCAGCAACGATCGGCGCTCTTACGCGTACACTGCGTACTATCAAGTGTCGAGCCTGTTCGTTTCCGATGGCGGGGAATAAAAGGAAGCGCCGCTGCATCCTCGGCCATGTACTCTCATTCCGGCTCAACGGATAAGAGCTACTCCGTGCGGAGCGCCTGCATCGGTTCGATCGAAGCGGCGCGGCGGGCCGGGATAAATCCTGCCGCAGCGGCGCAAAGCGCGAGCACCACGGTCGCGCTCATCAGCGCAACCGGATCATAACTGCCGACTTCATAGAGCTGGCTGGCCATCCAATGGCCGGCTAATAGCGCTGCGGGAATGCCCAGCCCCAGGCCAATCAGAATCTGCCAGAGCGCCCCGCGCAACACCATGCCCAACACGCTCCCTCGGGTAGCGCCCAGCGCCATGCGGACTCCAATCTCGCTGGTGCGGCGTGCCACGAAATACGACATCACGCCGTAGAGTCCCACTGAAGCGAGAATGAGGGCCAGAACGCCAAAGAGGCTGGTGAGTTGCGCGATCAGACGTTCCTGGGTGAAGTTACCCACCACCTGCGCGTCGAAGGATCGAAGATCGATCACGGTCAGATTAGGATCGATGCCCGCCAGAGTGCGGCGAACCAGCGCCTCAACGTTCTGCTGCGGAGCGTTGAAGTTGAGAATCATGGAATTCATGAACAGCGATCGCGTCTCGCCCGAAATCATCTCCGGTTCCTGAAAACCGGTAAAACGCTGCGCCAGGGGACGCAGGAAGACTGGCCGGACCGGATCGCGCGGGTTGTTCATTTTGAAATCGGCAAACACGCCGACAATCTCAAAACTTCCCGAATACTGGGGAAAATCGACGCCGAAATGTTTTCCGATCGGATCTTCGTTGGGGAAGAAGCGCTTGACGAAAGTCTGGTTCACCACGGCGACCTGTGCCGACGTGGCCGTATCTTGCTCGGAGAATCCACGACCGCGCAACACCGGCACACCGAGAGAATCGAGAAAGTAGGGACTGACGCGATCCCAGGTGGTGCCGCACTTGTCATTCGGGCCGGGAGCAGGATGCCCCTGTTGAATGACGCAGTCGCTCCAGTTGTTCTCTTGCAGCGGGCTGTAGAGCGCAAGAGAAACATTGGCCACCCCGGGCAGCGCCGAAAAACGATCTTCCATCTGCTTGTACAGTGCAGGCAGCCGTTCGACGGTGTAGCCCGCACCCTCCGGATCGAGTTGCAGCACGTAGCGGTTGGCAGTGGCCAGGCCAAAATTCTGATGCTCCAGGTTGGCGAGAGATTTGGTCATCAGAACTGCTCCCGCCACCAGCACCAGCGACAAGGCCGCCTGCAGGACGACGAGCGCCTGCTGTGGCAGCGAAGAGCGATCGCGCGTGGACCGGTTCACGCCCCGTAGCACTTCGGCAGGCTGTGCGTGAAACGACAGCCAGGCCGGAGCCGTCCCGAATAGGATGCCCGTGATGAGCGAGACCAAAAACGCGAATCCCAACACCGGGAGCGACGGCGTCGCGTCGATGGGCAGGTTCCTTGCATCGGGAAAGGCCAGAGCGAGAATTGTGCGCGAGCCGGCATAGGCAACGGCCAATCCCGCCAGCCCGCCGATGCAACTCAACAGGACGCTTTCCGTAAGAATCTGACGAATGAGGCGTCGCCGCCCCGCGCCCAAGGCCGTACGCAGCGCCAGATCGGCACGTCTTGTGGTGGCGCGCGCCAGCAGCAGGTTGGCGACGTTGGCGCAGGCAATCAGCAAGACGAAGCCGGAGAGGATCATCAACATCTTCAAGCCATCACCCGCTTCCTGTTGCAGGTTCTGGATGCCGCCGCCTCCGGGCACGATCACCACATGCTGTTTGGGAATCTCGGCAGCTCCGCCATTCTGGGTATACACCGTACGCGTGGCCAGCCATTGTCGCAGGGCTACGGAAAGCTTGGCTTGCAACGCGCCCATGCTAGTTCCAGAACGCACTCGCCCCAATGGATAAAGCCAGTTCGAGTCGGCATGATGAAGAATGGAGTTTGGCCCGTGGACATAGGGCTCAGTCGCCAGCGGGATCCAGAAATCAGCGGGGCTGTCCGTCACCCGATCCCCGAAGAAACCGGGCGGGGAGATGCCAACGACCGTGAACGGCCGTGCTTGAATGGAAATTGTGGACCCAACGAGCGAAGGATCGGCGGCGAACTCGGTCTGCCATGCTCGATAGCTGACCACAGTCGCGGGTGGGGACGAGGGAGTGTCATCGCTGTCGCCCAGGGGGCGCCCGGAAAAGGCTCCCAATCCCAGAGTGGAAAAATAGTTCCCGGAGACGAATTCGCCGTTCAGTTGTTTCGCCAGTGCATCTGCACGCCGCACGCTGAACCCATTCGGCCCGGCCTGCACTGCAGCCAGTTGCTCGAACTCTGGCGCGGAGTTTTTCAGGTGCAGATAAAGGTCGTAGGAGAAGATGTCGAAATCGCCATTGTCGCTCACGTAGCCGCCTTCGACACAGCAATCGTCGGTGTCGCCGATGCGGTAGAGCCTGGCCGGGTCGGCCACCGGCAGTGAGCGCAACAGCATGCCCTGCACCAGCGTGAAGATGGCCGTAGTGGCGCCAATACCCAGAGCCAGCGTAATCACCACCGTGAGGGTGAATCCCGGCGCCTTGCGCAACTGCCGCAGGGCATGACGGACGTCGTGCAACAAAGTCTCCATCGAGGCCTCCAGGCACGCCAGCGCATCCCCTGCGCCGCACGTGCCGTACCAAAACCGTCCCGGATGTAGGTGGTTTATTTACAGAGAAATACTCTCTTCGCGAGACCTCCCTTGGACGTGCCCTTTGGCCGAATTCGAGAATCACTGTCCGAGATCGAACAGCCTAAAAAGTGAGCTAATTTCCTGCTCAACTGGCGCTGCTCGCCGCGCCTGCGCTTAAACCCGCCACCGATCCGAAGGCTTTGCGGACAAGCGACCGATTCAAACCACTGGCGTCTGGGGCTGCGTTCGGCAGTTGGCATTAGCAATCATGAAGATTCTCGCCCCCGAGATGACTGTAGGCTCATGTTGCGCGCAGAAAGGTGTAATTTCCTTACGTCCTGTCAGTGGCCCGGACGCGCGCAGTGGATTTGCGCACCACGAACTCGGGTTCGATCGCAATTTCCGGACCGTACTTGGTTCGTCCTTCGATTCGATCAAGCAGCGTACGCGCCGCGATCTCGCCCATCTTTTGCAGCGGTTGTCTCACGGTCGTGAGTGGCGGATGAATGAAAGCCGAACTCTGAATGTCGTCGAAGCCCACCACCGATACGTCGTCCGGCACGCGCAGGCCAGCCTCCTCGAAAGCACAAATGGAACCAATGGCTGAAATGTCATTGTAGGCAAACAGGGCGGTAAAAGGTTGCTTGCGCGCGAGCAATTGTCTGGCAAACGGGTAGCCAAGATTCGGTGTGGGGTCATCCCCCTCAAGTTGCACGACCAATTCTGGACGTACGTCAATGCCCAAGTCCTCAGCCACTTCGCGGATCGCCCTCCAGCGGTCTTCAGAATCCACGCTCACCGCCGCGCCTTTCATGAACGCAATTCTTTTGTGACCCAGATCGACCAGGTGCCCGAGTGCCAGCGAGGCGGCGCGGTGGTGATCGAGAAAAAGATTTGTCACGCCTTTGATCCTGCGATGGCCAGCAACGGCTACTGTGGGCAAAGCCGGTTCTTCGGTCAAGAACGTGTCCACTGTGATAAAGCCCTCGACACCGCGTTCGCGAAGCATAGTCGAATAGGTGGCGAGCAGTTTCTTGTCGTGGCGATGAGCTACGGTAAGAAAGAAGAAGTTCTGCTCTCGAAGGTAGCGCTCGATGCCGCTCATCACCAGAGAACCGTAGGCGTCGCCGATTTCTTCCAGAATCACGCCAATCGTGTAGGTGCGTTTAGCCCGCAGGGAACGCGCCGAAAAATTCGGAAGGTAGTTGAGGCCCCGAGCTGCCGTTAGTATTCGTTTCTTGGTACGCTCCGGAACGGAACGCGCGGCTGATGAATTGTTCAGAACGGCCGAAACGGTGCTGGCGGTAAGCCCGACGCGTTCTGCCACGGACCGCAATGTCACGGCCGGCTTCTTCCGACCATCTGTTGTCGTCTTCCCCGATTTCATTTGGCAAATCTCGTCACTGGCCTTCGATTGCGCGCCTGCGCGGCTGTCGGGATTGTATCGCAGGGGAAGCTGCAACCTACAAGAAACATGGACCTTACGAATGCCCTGTAGAATAACGTTATTTTTTATCTTGACAACGAAATAGGTTTAGAGCTACACCTGCGTGCAGTACGACGTAGTACGGAACTACTAGCGGCAAAGCCACTAGAACAACGATATTCTTCACATTTATAACTCTGAACGCTTTTCCGATGTGTGAGATGAGACCGACTTCTGGCGTGGGAGAAAACTCCATGACGAGCTTCATTCGCTGGGTATGCGCGTTTTGCTTTCTGCTGTGCGTGGCCGGGCCGGCGTTATCGCAGAGCAGAAATACCGGAGAGATTCGCGGCACAGTATCGGCGGCAGGAGCCGTGGTACCAGGTGCAACGGTCACGCTCACCAATGTAGACACGGGCGAGACGAAGACTTTCCTCACCAATCAGGACGGGATCTATGACACGGTCTCGACGCCAGCCGGAAACTACAATATTAGTTTCACGGCAACAGGCTTCAAGAAACTTGTGCGCGGCCCTTTCACGCTGCAGGTGGACGTGATCACCGAGGACGCGAGCCTGCAAGTCGGTGCAGTAACGGAAACGGTGGTCGTGGAAGGCGGAGGCGCGCCGCTGGTGGAGACCGAAACCGGCCAGCAGGGTACCATCATGGATTCCAAAACCATGACGGAGCTGCCCCAGTCGGGGGGCGGGATCACCGGCGAAGACTGGGCTTCTTTCAATATCTATCTGGCGGGAGCTGGAGGCACCACACAGGGGCGGAGCTCGCAGGCCGGGGGCGCTTGGAATGCCGGCGACGCGGTTTCCATCAACGGCAACCTGCCGAACTTCGGCAACTTCCTACAGGACGGGGCCAGCACCACACTGCCGGCGAGCTACAACAACGACGATGAGGTCTTCGAGACCATTCAAGAGGTTCAGATCAACACTTCTTCTTTCTCGGCGCAATACGGCATGGGCGGCGTCCTATTCAACCAGATCAGTAAGAGTGGAACCAACCGTTGGCATGGGTCCGGTTATGAGTTTTTCTCGCAGAACTTTCTAAACGCCAACGGCTATTTCAATAATCAGCAGCCTAAGTTGATCACAAACCCTCTGAACCCCACGGGCCCGGAAATTACTAACCCAGCGTCTCAGGTTCCGTATTTGCGGTACGACCAGTTTGGTTTCACCGTCGGCGGGCCGATTATCAAGAACAAGCTCTTTTTCTTCTTCGACATAGACAGGATCGTCAATAACAGCGCGTCGAACGGCTACGTTACCGTTCCTACGACCGCCATGCTTCAGGGTGATTTCACCGGCATGTACCCCATGTATGACCCGCTCACCACAACCGGGTCGGGTACATGCGTCGGCGTCGGATGCGTTCCCACCCTGGCTCGCGCCTCTTTCGCCAGCGAATGCGGCGGCCTCAACATGATCCCGAACGGCACCAACTGCGGCGGCGCGCCCAGCCGGATCGACCCCGTGTCGGCGGCCATTATCGCTTCTAAGTATGGCTGGCCCACCGCACCGCAAGGGGTAGGAACATGCTCGACCAATCCTTTGTACCCAAACGAGTGTACAAATAACCTCTACCTCGCCCATATCAATCCCGCCCCGGTCCACCGGTATTTTGGACGGTTGGACTACAATCTGAGCCAGAACAACCGCATCAACTTCTCAATTAGCCAGAAGGATAACCCCGGAGTCGACAACGGCCTGTTCAACTGCCCGCTGGATTGCGGGAGCGGAGACGTGGACGGTTACAACACGCAGGTCACCGATACGTGGACGTTGACTCCGACGATGGTCAACGAATTCCGGATGGGTTATACCAAGCAAGGCAACTGGTTCCTTTCCTCGTCCGTCGGGTTGAACCCTGCCACGGCATTTGGCCTGCAAGATACCCATTACAACCAATTCCCCATCATCGGCTGCACTAACCCTTATTGCGGATTCGGCGGGCCAGACGCCGTAAACGCCTTGCAGCCCGCCACGGACGCCATTTACATCGAGAACTCGTTTGACCCCTCCGATGTGGTGACGCTGGTCAAGGGCAAGCACGTTCTCCATTTCGGGATTGAGGTGTTGATGAGCGAGGGCAACACCACGGCTTGGGGTTCCAACAGCTCCGGCAACTACAGTTTTACCGGACAATACACCGCGGGCGTTTCCCCCTGCACGCCAGGAACGGCAACAAAGCCAGGCAGCTGTACGCTGAATACCGGAGCCACGGGCGCGGGCTTCACGGATTTCCTGCTCGGCAACGTCCAGGCCTGGTCCGCGGAGAACCAGTTTGCGACGGGCATGCGGCTGAAGAGCCCGCAAGCCTTCATTCAAGACGACTGGAAACTCAAGTCCAATCTCACCATCAACCTCGGCTTGCGCTGGACGGGGAACACGGGCATGAGCGAGCAATTGAATCGCCTTGGCGATTTCGACCCGAATCTCGTCAATACCTCCGGCCCCTTCGCGGGCACCCTGGGCTCGCTATGGTTTGCCCCTCAGGATAACCGATCGACCTTGCAGAAGCCGATTTGGAGCATCTTCCTTCCCCGGGCAGGCTTCGCCTGGTCGGTCAAGAACAACACCGTCATCCGAGGCGGTTTAGGGCTCTTCGCCTATAACTACAGCATGGATCTCTATGGTGGTGAGGGCGGTGGGCAAATGGGCTTCGGCGCTGCCTTTCAGGGCAGCAACAGTGATCCTGACAGTGCCGCCGGGGACACGGGCTGGATTGCCGGCACCGGCAACACTACCCCGCTCTATTTAAGCTCGAGTGCTGGGATGATGGCCAACGCCCTGCCTTACATTCAGGGTTCGAAGAGCCCGGCGTCCTACACCACCAATCCCGTCTTTAGTCCACCTTACGAACCCTATAACATCGGGCCGGGAGAGATCTGGCAATGGAACTTCACCGTCGAGCACCAGTTCGCGAAGGACTTTGCGGTGTCGGCTGCTTACGTCGCCAGTCACGCGATGCATCTGCAATACCTCACCGACCTGAACCAAATCACCAGCCCGGCCCTGCTAAACTCGAACAATGTATCGGCCTGTAACGGGGCAACACCCGCCTCAATCGCTGCGAGCCCCAGCACTTGCGCGCGTCCATATCCGGCGTTTGGAGGCCTTTCTGGCTCAAACTTCAACGCCATCTCCAACTACAATTCCTTGCAGATCGATGTGCGGAAGCGTTCTTCCTACGGACTGACCTTCGACGCCAACTATGCCTGGTCGCATATGCTGGATGATCAGGACTCGGCCGGATGGGGCAGCACCTCCGGGGCTCAGGTTTGGCAAATCGGAAACGATCCCGCCGGCAACTACGCCAACTCGAACTTCGACATCCCACAAGCGCTCAAAGGGACTGCGGTATACGAACTGCCGTTTGGCATGGGCAAGCCCTTTATGAACCAGAATTCTATCCTCGACGCTGCGCTTGGCGGATGGCGCATATCGGGGACGTTTATCTACCAGAGTGGCACTCCGTTCACGGTGTTGGACAACGGCGTTAATGACTATTCGCAGGCCGGCAATGTGTATGCCAACCCCACAGGTAGCTCCCCCAAATCAGGCACCTGTCCCAACGGCGCGGCGGCACACACGCTGAGCTGCTGGTTCAACCCGGCAGCCTTTGAGACCCCAGCCGTGCAGGGCAACGGGGCGTTCGGGCTTGGAAGCAGAAACACGCTCTTCGGGCCAAAACTGTCTGATGTTAACCTGTCTCTGGCGAAGACTTGGCACTACAAGGAACTAGCTGGGCTAACCCTTCGGGCAGACTTCGTTAACGCCCTGAACCATCCGAGCTTCACACTACCGAACAATGACGTGAGTAGTTCGGGCGTGGCCACTATCACAGGAGTCTCGAACGGGCCACGTACGATCCAACTGGGCGCGCGGCTAACCTTCTAACGACGCTCGCGTAACCAAAAAGGACGGCGGCATGCCGCCGTCCTCAGATCTACGCACGAAGAACGAGAGATACGTCTTGTCCACCGTACAATCGTGACATGAGGACAAAACAGGTCTTTGCCTTGTTCTGGGTGGCTCTCTGCCTGGGGTTGTTATCGTGTTTCTCACAATCGAGTCTGAACCGCCAGCAGCAGATCGAATCCCACGCACGCAAAGCTGCGGAATTTCTGCAGGAGAACAAGCCCGAACTCGCGGCGCCCGAGTTCAAAGCTATAGTTGCCCTCGATCCCAATAACGTGGACGCGCGCGGCAACCTTGGCGTGCTGCTGTTCTTCCAAGGCGCGTACGCGGATGCGATCCCTCAGCTGCGCGCCGCGCTGAAACTACGCCCTGCGTTGTCGAAGATCCAGGCCCTTCTGGGCATTGCTGAAAAGCGAACCGGCGACATCGAAGCTGCTCGCGGCGACTTGGAGAAAGCATTTCCAAACGTGCAGGACGAGAAGATCCGGATTGAGACTGGGATGGAGTTGATCGAAATCGAGTCGCGGGCGGGCGATCTGGATAAAGCCGCAGCCATCGTAAGTGATCTTCGCAAGCTGGAACCTACAAACGAAGCGCTCCTTTACACCGCTTACAGAATCCATTCTGATCTGGCAGCCGAGTCGCTGCTCAGCCTTTTAGTCGTGAATCCGAATTCCGCTCGCATGCAGCAAGCCATGGCACACGAACTGGCGAAGCGTGGGAACACGGCGGAAGCGATTGAGCACTACCGTGCCGCGCTCAAGATCGACCCGACGCTCCCAGGACTACATTTTGAGCTTGCCGATATGCTCCGGACCTTGTCGACCGCGGAGGGCCAGGAAGAAGCCGAGAAAGAATACAAGGCAGCTTTGGAAGCCAATCCGTTGGATGAGCAGTCGGAGTGCAGGCTGGGAGATATCGCGTTGCGCAATTCCGATTTCAAGGAAGCTTTCGACCGTTTCACCCGGGCCGTCAAGCTGCAGCCGGGTGATCCCGAAGCCAGCATCGGCCTGGCGAAGGTTCTGATTTCAATGAATCAACCGGAAAAAGCCGAACCGCTTCTGCAGCACGCCCTGCAGCTCGACCCCACCAGTGCGATAGCTCACTTCCGCCTGGGTACGATCTACCGGCAAACCGGACGCACTGCGGAAGCCAAACACGAACTCGAGGAATATCACAAGTACAGCCAGATGAAGGAAAAACTTCGGCAGCTTTATCACGACTTGCATCAGGACCAGCCCGCGGACGAAAACGTCGATGCGAATCCGAAGTAATGGCTATCGAGATACCGTGAAAGCGGAAGAGAGGGGATCCGGCAGCGTGAACCCGCCACGGTTCGGCAGTGATGACGTGGCGTTTTATATCGTTTGACCAAGTGATTCGACGGGATGGCAAGCGGCGCTGTCACCGATGGCACGACCCTGATGACAGTAAATGGCTTCTGCTTCTACGAGGACAACGGGGGAAAGTGCTACATGCCTGCGTGCCTTCTGATGGCTTGGAGGCGCCCGACTACTTCCGATCTGCAATGGGATTCGAAAAAGGGCGGTCGTGAGGGCCAATGTCGGAGGGGCAAGAACCGACACTAACCCATGACCACCCGCATTCCACTATCGAGAGTATTCGGCGCTGCCTTATCGGTCAATACGGCGAATCCCGTATGACGAAGCTGCCCTTTCCTCCAGCCGCTGCGAAATGCGACATAGTCGCGAAGCGGTTCGAGTTTCATCGGTGCGGCTCGGCCTCGAAGTCCAAGCGGCTGGCACCAACGTGCGAGAGCAGTTCACCAACGGGCCAGAGACAGCCTACTGGGGCGCAGGTAGTCTTGCCGCACGAACCAAACACCTTCCCAGGAGCAATTGAATGCAGATAGCCTATTGCCCGACCTGCGGGAAGAACACAGGGCATAAGCGCGCCCTTGGCGCAGGCACCATACTTGGAACCTTTCTAACCGGTGGCCTGTCTCTTCTGGCTGTGCCGGTCTACGGGAAGCGCTGCGTCATCTGTGGCCTCACTGTGGAAGAAGCAACCCCGCAGCCAAGAAGCGGGGATGTAACTGCGCGCGACCAGGTTCAGGGATGGTTGGTGTTGCTGGGTGTCGTGCTGCTACTCGCGCTGACCTGGCGCTATTAGTCTCGCCCGCCACGCACATGCCGCTGACGACCGAAGACCGCGCGGCTTGCATCACCCGCCCGGACTTCTCTGCTTCCTCGATCAGGCTGCGCCCTTCACCTTCGCCCACCGTGCCCACATGAACAACCATATCCTGGCTCGTTGGAAAGATGTCAACGTTGATGAGATAAAGCCGCTTGCGATTCGCAATTGGCTGGTTGACCTCCACGACGGAGAAGATTATGTCTGGGAGACCTGCTCCAAGATTGCAGGAATAATGTCGTTGATCCTCAGCTTCGTTGATCACGACGAGATTTAATCCGTCCGTAGTCGTCTGGATAAGGTCACCATCCCGGCTAGCGAGGGAGATCACGAAGAAGTGAAGGTGCTCTTGCCCGAGGCAGGTTATCGCTTTGATGGGGGCGCCCCAACCCGGCGAAGATTGCCGTACTGCTGGTAGCCTCCACGGGGGTTCGCGGGTTGGCGTCGGGCTGGAATTTCGACAGCGACAGAACAACCATCTACCCGCAACTGGCTGTGCGGTAACGAGATATTAATGGTGGGCGCTATAGGATTCGAACCTATCCCCACTCAACATTATGTGGTACTTGCGGGACTCGGGTGGCACCTAAAATACCGCAGCGGAAGCCAACGGAACAATTACTGGACACGAATTGGACACTTGCTCGACTCCGTCATATTCGTTGAGCAAATTCTCCATACGACCCCGTCTACAGCACAGACCCAAGCGTTTGATCGAACACCATCCACGGAAAATCGGAAATTCCCTGCGGGAAACCTTACTCTTAGCCTAATGATTTCGGATGTACAAGAAATGCCTAATCGGGGCAGGCCAGCATGAAAGACACGGTTCAGAGGGCCCTAGAACTCGACATCCTCCACCTGCAGAGGAACGGGTTTCTGTCTCGTGCGGCGGACGTCTCTTGGCAGATCGAATGGACTCGCGACGGTGAACCGTGCAGCAGTATTAGCTACGTGTTGGCGAAGCAGGGAGCCCTCCCTGTCTCAATACGGCTGCTACACACGACGACCAACCCAGATCCGAAAGCTTGCGATTATAGGGTCTCGATCACCACCACAGCCTGCAACTGCGGCGGAGTCCGACTCTGGTTCATCTGTCCTGGCTGGAAGAATGGCGTCGCTGCCGGCGCCGTTGTCAGAAGTTGTATTTAGCCCTGAGGGGACACGTTTTTGCGTGTCGAGTGTGTTACGAGCTTACTTACGAAAGCAGACAGAAATCGGGTAGCCTTTTCTATGAGCTGATCTCGCGGCCGATGAGTGTCCGCAACAAGGCTTTCGCGGCGCTGAAGCGCTCGCGAGCCTCGCGGAGACAAGAGTTGCTATTTCAAAGGATGGAATGGGCGGAGGGTGTGCTGCAGCTTGGGTTTCTGCGTTTGCCAGGTGCAGCTGAGATTCTGGGACCGATATTGGCGTCCGAGTGGAGGGATGTGGCACTACAGGGATCGGCGCCTAGAAAGACGCACGAGAGCCCAGCCTCGGTCGTGAGGTGCCACCCCCGCCGCTTAGCGGCTTAGAGCAGCATAAACAGTGAGGTCAAGCGATGTAGTGTGAACACAAGAAGCGAGACGGTACCTGAGCGCACATCTGAATTTGTGTGAGCGTCCGAAAGATAACGACTACTCCAAGACTGTCCGTGTAGTTGGAACTCAGACGTTGGAGACAGAGACGGTACGTTTCGAGTGGCCGGAGTTTGACCTTCAAGTGGGCGATACAGCGGAGTTGAGTCTGCTGAACGATGGCACAGGCGATCCGCCGAGTAACGTCCGCAGATCGTCCGAATCGCCACAGAATTTGTTCTCACATCCCGGACTCGCAGGGGAGGTATTGTCGGTGGTTTCGGATTTTGAATCACGGCTCATGCAGATGCTCGATAAATCCAAAGCCATCGAATCGGCGGAAGAACACAAACGATTCGCATTAGCAGTCGGATATGTATTGGCCCAGCTTGGTGACAGCCTATTGTCTCCCATCTATCGGCGACACAAGGAACTTGTGCCTGACGGCCTTAAAGGCGAGCTTTTGTAGTCCTTTTGATGGTCTAGAACATGACTGTCGAGAACAGGCGATTTCGCTCAGAACCCTGTTGGCTCTCCCTGATCTGAAGGGTTCTATGCCGCCTTTGCGGCCACGCTGCAATGTGCGCCTTCGGAATCGACGAACTGCGCCAGCAA
>Ga0181532_10002624_pt1 | contig 16692 bp, 13 predicted proteins | sample PEATcosm2014_Bin_33_FD_119768 | JGI IMG/M metagenome (GOLD analysis project Ga0181532, IMG submission 119768) | Peatland microbial communities from MTU Mesocosm Facility, Houghton, MI, USA - PEATcosm2014_Bin11_30_metaG | ecosystem: Environmental > Terrestrial > Soil > Wetlands > Peat | place...
CTGAAAAGACCAGCCGCCGGCAGATCATCCCCCTTGCGCCGCCGTTGCTCCGCTATGTCGAGGCCCTGCCAAGCAGCGACAAACCAGACGCCCCGATCTTCCCGCGATCTTGCGCCGTGGTAGAGCGCCTAGGCCGGGCGTCCCAACTGAGCAACCAGTTTTATGAGCTGCTTACCGCCGCCGGGCTCGCCAAGAAGAAAACCCACCAAGCGACACCGGGAGAGGAAAAAGGCCGCTCTGCCAAACGCGAGATGAATCCGCTTTCATTCCACAGCTTGAGACACACCGCGACCAGCCTGCTAAAAGCCGCTGGCGTGTCCGATGCCGTCGCAATGGAATTCGTTGGCCACGATTCTGCAAACATATCGCGGACCTATACCCACATTGACAGCGCAACACTCAAACAGGCTGCCGCCAAGCTGCCGGACATCACCAAATGAGCACACAAAAGGCAAAACAGATTCAGCGCTTTTCTCAGATACCGAAGGCAGGGCAATACGACGCGCTTTTATCCGAGACCCCCTTGCACCGCGAGGCTTACGACTTCAAAGTCCGTACCCTTGTGGGTCTCGGTGGTCTCGTCACCATCCCACCAGAGCCGCGGAAGCGCGTCAGGCTTCATTACGCGAAAGCACTTGAGGTTTTCGCCCGGCGTTTCCTTGAGGCTTGCCGCAGAAAGGACGGAGGATTCTTTCGAGCATTGGCTGATGTGATCGAATGCCAGAATAATCGCAACTGGAGCAATCGCGAGCGATACATCTTTGCCCAATGCTCAATTGCTGAGAACATGGGGGAGAGGCTGCCGTCCGCCGGGCAACTGCTGAGAGGCTGGAAGATTCACTGCGGATTGCTCCCGGAGCGCAAGCGGGATCTGTTGCTACTCTGGCAAGCTGTTTTCGGAAACAAGCCTATGCCAAAGACGCCATCCGCAATCGAGCGCGCGTTGCGTCCGCACTTAGGCAGAGCAAAGGAGAAAGCCGCCGATGTCCAGATCATTCAGATTGTCCGTGAGGCGAAGAACCTGGGCTTTAATCTGCCAAGGCAAGCGAAGGGAAGCTGCTTACCCGCTGGATTTAGTTGGGCGCCTTAGTCTGCTTACACGGGCCTTCCACGTGTAAGTGCGGGTAATGCTCGCCCGTGTTTTGTTAGTCGCGTGACACGTTCACACGACTAAATGAAAACGCGAAATCAGCCGACAACGGCACCAGTTGAAATCCCGCCGCGAGTCATCACGGCGCCAATCGAGCCCGAATTTCTCAGGCTCCCAAAGCCCGGATGGCCCTGCCCTTACACGGGCCTGAGCCGGAGCGCCCTTAACGAATTGATCTTGCCGAGTCCGCGGAACGGGAACAAGCCGCCCGTGCGCTCGTTTTGTCTCCGCCAGCGTGGAGCGAAAACCGGAATCCGCCTCGTGGACCGCGCCAGCCTGTTCGATTACATCCGGGCGCACGCCGAACCCGCCGCCGCCTGAAACCAAAAACCCGCCGCGATGCTGTTTTCCAGACGGGCGCCGCAACCAGGCAAGGAACTATGCAAAACTACACTTCCAGCAGCCAAACTCAAGAGGCGTTTCCCGAGGCCGAGCCGCTGCCGTTGCCAGCCGACACGATGGAACCCGAGCCGCCCGAGGCCGAGACCGGAAGCAACGCCGCGCCTTCCATTATCGTTTTGCCGTCCGGTAGCGTTTCCATTTCGGAAAGCGCGCGTGCGATATTCGAGCGCATTGGACCGAGCCGCACTCTTTTCTGGCGTGGCGGCGCGCTGGTTGAACTCGTGACGGTTGACGACGTGGCCGCCTTGGACATTGTAAAGCCTGACGCCTTCCGGACCCGCGTCGAAAAAGCCGGCAAACTTTTCGCGTGGCGTGCGGACGGCGACGGCGGCGCCTGCTTGAAGGCTTCCCATTTGTCCGTGGACGCCGCCAAGGCCATGCTGGCTGCCACCGAGGCCCGCGAGTATCTGCCGGCCATTGGCAGCGTGCTACGCTGCCCCGTCATAACCGAGACAGCTTCCGGCGACGTGGCCATTCTTGGCCGAGGCTATCACCCTGAGCTTGGCGGCCTTTTGATCGTGGCCGGCGATACGCCGCCACAAGTACCGGCTGCCGAGGCCACCGAGGCGCTGCGCTGGTTGCTAGAAGAATTCAGTTTTCAGAGTGAAGGCGACCGCGCGCGCGCCGTGGCCGCCCTTATCACCCCGGCGCTACGGATAAGCGGCTTCATCCGTAGCAACATCCCGGTTGACGTTGCGGAGGCCGACGCAAGCCAAGCCGGCAAAGGCTATCGGCATACCCTAGTTGCCGCACTGTACAACGAAGCCAGCTATTTTGTCACCGCACGCAACGGCGGTGTTGGCGGTGTTGATGAGTCTTTCGCCGCTGCGCTCATTTCAGGCAGGCCCTTTATCTGTCTGGACAACTTCAGAGGCCGGATGGACTCGCAACACCTTGAAGCCTTTTTGACGTGTCCCGGCCTATTCCCTGCCCGAATTCCGCACCGCGGAGAGGCGCTGGTTGACCCGAGACGCTTCATTCTGCAAATGAGTAGCAACGGACTGGAAGCAACCCGCGACCTGGCGAACCGTTCGAGTATCTGCCGAATTCGGAAGCGTCCCGGCTTCCAGTATCGCGACACCCTGGCAGAGTTGCGGCGGCGCCAGCCTTATTTCCTTGGCGCTGTTTTCAGCTTGATTGCTGAATGGATAGCGAACGGAAAGCCACGTTCCAAGGACTGCCGGCACGACTTCAGAGAATGGAACCAGACGCTTGACTGGATAGTCCAAAATCTTTGCGGCTGCGCGCCGGTCATGGAAGGCCATCAAGCCGCCCAGGAACGTGTGAGCAACCCGGCGCTGTGTTGGTTGCGAGCCGTGGCGTTGGCCGTGGAAGGCGAAAACCGCCTTGGCCTTCCACTTATCGCGTCCGAACTGGTGGAAGTGTCCGAATTGCACGGCCTGGAAATTCCCGGCAAGCCAACCGACGCGGACCACACCAAGCGTCAAGTAGGTATTCTGGCAAAGCAGCTATTCCGCGACGGCGACAGCCTGGACGTGGACGGCTTCACCGTCGCCAGAGCCGTGCGCTACCAGAGCCGGACGGAAGGCGGCGCGGTGGACGTGAAAACCTACACGTTCACCAAACCGCACCAAGCGCACCAAGCGCACCAAGCCTTACTTACTCCATGAAAACAGGGTGGTTTTCTATAAAGTATAGGCCCTTGGTGCGCCTTGGTGCGGACGCTGGAAAGGCCGATCCGTGAAAACCGCCCTGGACACCGCCCGAGCCTACCGGCGACCAATGCCAGCCGTCCGCGTTGTCTGGAAACTTGAACGGAAGGCCGCCCGAATAGCCGAGCCGGTAGCGATACAAGCGCCGCCAGCGCCAGCACCAGCCAACCCACAAAGGCCAGCACCAGCAAGGCCAGACGCTACCGCCAGCCTTCCGGCTGACTGCCTGCCCTGGCTGCACGTCGCACAGCAAATTCTGGCCGGCGAGTTTGATGGTGCAGACAGAAGCATGGTTGAAAGCCTGACAATAGGCTTGCGACACATACCGCACCCAGTCTGCGGCCGCGCCCTGGCATGGCTGCAAACGCACGTCGCAAAGGTATGAAGCAACCCGCCTTCACCTTGACTTTGCGACCCGTGCCGGGCAACTGGCAGGTAGGGCCAGAGCAACGCCTGAGAGCCGCGCTAAAACGGCTGCTAAGGAACTACGGCCTACGCTGTGTCCACTGCCAGCCAATGCCAGCGACCGGACCAGACGCGCCAGAGCCAACACCACCAAAGGCAGCCAATGCGTAAGTTGCTTATTTGCAATAGGTTGCGCGGGTCCTTCCCTCTAAGGCCAGCCGAGCATGTTGCCGAGGTTCCTTTGCAGGCTACTCACAGGCCAAAAACAGGTTTCCGTTTCCCGTCTTATGTCAACAAAGCAAACTCAAGATCAATGGGCTAGTGCCACGGCATTAGCGGCAGAGACCGGCGCCGGGCGCCAATACATTCCCCGATGGTGCGGAGACGTGCCAACGCAGCGACGCGGCCAGCGTGTGCTTTACGACCGCACGCAGGCCCTTGCTGCAATCGCAGAGCACCAACGGGAAGGCCCCGGCATGGCCGGCGCGGTGGACACAGACCGCCCGGCAGCGACAATCAAGGACCTGCTAGGGCGCAACACGCTTTACCGGCGCATGATCGGCATACTGGCCGACGCCAGCGACCGGATAGACACCGCAATCGTCAACGGCTTTGCTGGCATCACAGAAGATCAGGCCAGAGCCTTGCTTGTGATGCTTGGCGAGCCCTGGCAGCGATGCAAGCAACTGATACCGGCTGCCGAGCTTGCCGCGGTGGAAAAGGAGGCGGCATCGTGAACCGAGTTAAAGCCGCGGTTGCGCTCGCCCGGATCAGCGGCGCCCGCGAGGCCCTGGAGCTGCTGACCCGCGAGGGCAGCGACCGCGACGTAGGGCGCCGCGCGCTATTGCTGGCCTACCTGATTGCACCGGACCTGATTGGCACCCAGCGAGACCTGGCTAAACGGCTGGGCGTGACCGAGGGCAGGGCATCGCAAATGTTAAAGGTATTGCGCCGTCATTTCGGCAGCAAACCCCCCGGCTGGTTGACTCGCGTTAAAGAGCGATAGCAATGCTTACTCGAATAGTAGCCGCGGAAGTGGACACCCAGACGGGCGTTGACAGCCTTTGTATTGCCAGCGAGGAAACTGCCGTTCGCCGGCAGAAGGACGCAAAGTATTCACCAGACTCCGCATTCTGGGAGCACTTGTCTTGCTCGCGCGAGGACGTGGACTTGTCGGTTTTGAATTCCGGGGGTCCGCTTTTGGCGAACCATGATTCCGGCGACCAGAAAGGCGAGTTTGTCCCTGGCAGTGTAAGGACTCATGGGGACAAGCGGGTCCGCGGGGATGTGCACTGGTTTCCTGAAAGCGAACAACTCCGCGCCGACATCCTGGACGCCCGACGCCCGAATAGCTTTTCCGTTGGCTACGATTGGACCGGCGTGGTTCGCCGGGAAACTCGCAGCGACGGGCTGCACCTTTTTTTCGCGTGGACACCATTCGAGGCAAGCGTACTCACAGCATCCGCGCCAGCCGATTCACGAGCTGGCCTTTACCGTATGAAAAGCAGCATTGATGAACTATTACAGCTCGCCCTTTCGGGCAGCCGCCACACCGAATTCGACCCTGACAGCTATCGCCTAACCAGGGCACTCGACTTCTCACAAGAGCTTTCCGGCTATGAGCGTGAGGTGCAGTCCGCGGCCCCGCGTTTCATCGCCGGCAATAGAATGGTTGGCGATAGGTTCCTGCCCTTTGCCGCCCTTGCCCCGAAATGCCGGGACATGCAGGCGACGATCTTCCCTTCTGGCGGCGCCTTTGTGCCCGAGCAAATGCTGCCGATCATTGGCCCGTTGCTAAACCGCACCGCCGCCGTGCGATTAGGTTCGCCTGTCATCCCAGGATGCCAGGGCAACATTATTCTCCCGAGGGCGACCACCGCCGCGCCGCCAGCGATTCTTTCCGAAATCGCGCCATCCGCCGAAAATGACCTGGTGACCGATCAAGTAGCCGCCAGCCCGCACCGCGCGAGTTTCACAATTCGCTACTCCCGACAACTGGACTTCCAGGCCCCATCAACCGAGGTCTTTTTGCGCCGTGAGGCGCTCCGCGCGATGAACGTCCTAATGGACCGCCTCGTATTTGCTGGCGGCCAAAACCGAGACGAGCCCATCGGCTTGGCAAACCGTATCGGTGTCGGTTCGATGGTCTGGGGCGGCGCGGCATCGTGGCCGGGCGTTCTGCAAGCGGTCAAATCCCTGACGGATGCGAACGCGGATTATGGCCCATCGCTAGGCTGGGCCGTATCCAGCGCAACGCGCAACCGCTGGACTCAAATCCCCAGGCTGAGCGGATACCCCGTTTTCCTGATGGATGATTCCGGTAAGGTAAACGGATTCCCTTCCGTAACCACGCAAAACCTGTCCGACACAAACGCAAGCGTATTCGGGAATTGGGAAGAATTAGCTATCCTCCTTTGGGGCGACGGCATGTCGGTTACCTCCGACCGCGTGACCCAGGCTGCACAAGGAAAAGTCGCGCTCACTTTCCACTTATGGCTCGATTTTTTGATCGAACACCCGCAGGCGTTCAATGTGTCCGCCGATTCCGGCGCTCAGTAATCCAATCACCATCAAAGTTATGAAATTGATTGCACTCCACTCTTTCCGCAACGTAGGCGGGAAAATCAAAGTTGAAGGCGCACTCCACGCGAACCACATTGAGCGCGGACAAACCTTTTCCATCGGGGAAGGCCAGAGCTTGAAAGAATCCCAGCGCACGGACGAAAGAAGCGCCGAGCTTTGCGCCCGGCTCCTCTTGGCCGGTGTTGCGTCAGAACCAACGCCCGAGGTTGTCGCCAAAGTCCAAGCCGAAACCGAGCAGGACCGGAAGCGGGAATTGCACTTGGCGGAGATGGACCGAGCCGCCCAAACGCGCGCCGTTGCCGCGCAATTCACTGACCTGATTGCACAAGCGGCTCGACTGGTGCAGCCGGCTACACCGGCTCGCGCGAGATAACTTTTGCCGGGCCAACTGCCGGCCCCGGCCCCCGTCGCCGGACTCGTTTTGCCAAATAGCCGGCGGCGGGATCTTCTTCCTTCAGCGTTTACCCCCTCGGATTCGCCGCCGAGGGGCCTTTCGTTTATGCGCGGTGGACTTCGCCAAGGGGTAGATGTTTGGCGAAGATACCCACGTCGCAACCAACCGCGGTTGCCTCAGTGAAGACCATATTGCTTTCGTTGACGGAGTGCCGGAGCGCTGGGAACCTTTCGACTTCGCTTCAGTTGAACGCGCCCTTGGCGAACTACCAAAGGACAGGCCCGACGCCGCCGCCTTGGAACTTGGCGACCTGCTGCGATGGGTTTGGGAAAAACCGGGGAACATCTCCGCAGCCCGGCAAAGATTCAAAGCGCTGAGCCGTGAGGTATCGTCGCACCCAGGCAGAAACCGCGCTTCCGTCGCCTTCAGAAAGCTCGTGACGTGGTGCGAAGGAAGGATACACCGCTACCCTGAATCGCCTTTTCGCTCGTTTTGCGCGGTTTCGGCTACAGTGGACCCGCGCCTTGTCGCCGCCAAAACCTATGTGGACCTGGCCCGCGAACTTGGCGTGACGAAAGCTGCTGTAAGCGCAGCAGCCCGGCATTTCCGCCGCCATTTCTCATTCTATTTCCATGAATATCGCCCTGCCACCGGGCGCGAGCACATGCGGCAGGCCCGGCTGGCTCAGCGATTGCCGGGCGCCCCCAAGGCCATCAATCGGAACGTCAGAAACTTACCCGCCAGCGGCAGAGACCAGGCAGCAAATTGACCCGAGGTATGTCCCCCATTTTATCTAATCCTCCCAAAGTTGCCAAGGCTGTAGGCTCGTATCTGGCCCTCCAGATGCTCTACCTGTTTAGCGTGCTTACGCTGAAGCTCCGCCATTTCCTTCGAACGCGCGCGCTCCGATTCCGCATACTTCGTCTTGAGCTGCGCCAGTTCATCCGCGGTTGCCGAATACGCTTCTATTTGCTCGCGCATTCCAAGGACGTGCCGCTTTATCTCCGCAGGAGGTTTTCCCGAATCCAGAAGCCCGATGATTGTATCAATCTGTTCGATAACGCTCATGGTGCGAGTGTGAAACCAAAGTCAGCTTTTCAGCAACAAGAAACAAGCACGAAAAAGGCGCCGACAGTGACGCCTGGCGCCGGAACCTGACAACACCTTTAGGCCCCGCCCGCGTTCACCGGCTGCCCGCTGGACGCCCCCGAGGCCCGCGCCGTGGTAGATTGGACCATCCTGCCTCAGATCGTGCGCCAGACCCCCTGTAGCGATGCCCCTAGCGGCCTAGAACGCGCTTTGATGACCTGCCCGCATGGGATGACACCATCCTGGGAAATGGGGACGCGGCAAAGCCCAAAAGAAATGTGATACGGGCAAACGTGTTGCCAGTGAATGTTGCCACCAGACCGCCAACCATCACCAAACCATTGATTCTATTGGGTGGCGACCCTAACGGGAATCGAACCCGTGCTACCGCCGTGAAAGGGCGGTGTCCTAACCGCTAGACGATAGGGTCGGTTGAACGGGCAGCAATATAACTGGCTGGCGCTGGTTGTCACGCCGCAAAATGGGCGCCCAGTACGCCTTCAGGGCGGCCCTACTGGCGGTGAGTTCCAGCCCAAATCCGAATTCCCGAAGCCCGAAGGCCGAAAGAAATCCGAATGCCGAATTCCGAATCAACTGCTGTGCCGACCATCGGCCAGGTCGCCCGATTAGTCCGTCCTCGGTCTTCGGATTTCGGGCTTCTTTCGGCCTTCGGATTTCGGGCTTCGGAATTCAGACCCACAGCCTTCCGGGGGGCTGTGTTCGGCCGGAAGCCAGCGCAGTCCTGATTTGCCCTGGTGCGGGCTTTACGCCGGTTGAAGAACAGGGCTGAGGGCCGACGTATCCAGGCTTGCGCTCCGCCGCCCGAGACGCAAATCACGGCGCAGGCGAAGGTACGCCCAAAGTGTGAGCGCCACGTTTTTGACCAGGAAGAAGAGCAGCGCGGGAATCACCGCGGGCATTCGGCGGTGCGAGGTCATCGCCGCCAGCGAGTGATCCGACACCACTGTCCAGCAAGCCGTCAACACGATCGCCATCACCAGCGGCAGCAGTTGCACCAGGCCGATGGTTTGAGCGATGGCGGCGAACTTGTTGCGCGCGTGCAGGCCGAAGTACATGCCGATCCAGCACAAGGCCACCACCTCCGCCGGCAGGTTCACGGCGATGAGGAACGTCGGCGTGACGGACCAGACCTCACTGCCGGAGGCGCTGGAGAGGTCCCACAGCAGGGAAATGCCAGAAGGCACGGCGAGCAGCAGCACCAACGCCAGGGGCCATTTGAGCGCCTGCCGCAACACGCGCCATTGGCCCGCCAGGATGTCCCGGCTGCCGATGGGTGTAGTCAGGAGCAGCTCCAGATCCTGCTGCTGCCGGGTGTCCAGGAAGAAGCGCGCGCCTGCCCAGGCCAGGAGGCCCCCGCTCAAGAGCACTATCGTCATGGCGCTGAAGGACGTCGGCCCCCAGGCGTCCCCGAGCGTTCCCCCGCCGCCGAAGACGGGCCCCAGCGCGCCGAACTGCGCGAAGAAGTCGAGGGCCACCGCCAGCCAGATGAGGCCCTCCGGTGGCCGCATTTGCCGCACGCGCCATTCAATCGGGTCACCGTCCCAAGGGCGCGGGTCGGTGAGCCAGGACACGCGCGATAGCGTGGCTGCGGTTGGCGGGGCGGTCAGCGGGACCTCGGGTTCGGGTGCCGTCCGGGCGCAGAGCGACCATTCATCCTGCGGCTCGGGCGCGCGGAATTGCAAGTGCGGGTCATCCTGCCAGTTCTTCGCCAGGGCCGCCGCGGCCAGGTACATAAGAAGCCAACCGATTGCGTTCGTGATGACGAACCACACGATGAACACCGGATTGAAGAGGAAGAATAGACCCGCCGCGAATCCGGACTGGTCTAACAGCGAAAACAGAGGTTTCCAACCCAGCACCACGTCGGCGTGCGCCGCGGTCATCCAGCCGTCCAGCCCGAACAGCCGCATGAATGGCACCGCTCCGCCGCCCAGGAACGAACTGCCCAGAAGCTCGGGGCCAAAGGCGAGCGCAGTGGCCAGCCCCAGCGTCGCCGCCATCGCATTACGGCGTTCCTTGAACCGCGCCGACATCCACAGGCCCCCGGCCAGTGAGACGAAGAGCGCGTTCAGCAAGCCTATTCCGGTCATCGCGGCCTCACCACCACCCACGCCGCCGATGAGCACGGTGAACATGAGGGCCGGCAGGCAGCCCAGCAGCAGGATGAAACAATGGAGTCCGCAGGAAAACAGCTTGCCATACACGAGCTGCGCCGGGCTGACGTGGGTCAACAACAGCAGCCCGAGCGTTCCCGCCCGGCGCTCGCGGCTGATGCTGTCGGCGGTGACCAGACCCATTAGCAGCACCGCCAGGAACAGCAGCCCGCTCATGTCTTGCAAGAGCGTCGAGCCGGTGATGGTGTTGGGTGGCGGCGCGGCCGCCATGAAGGCGTACCGCGGGCGCGGCGCAATGGCGTAGCTGCTCAGCAGGTCATAGGCCTGCAGGCTCAGGACAAGCGCCAGCAACCCACGCAGCCAATGGAATGCCGGACGCCGCGCGCCCCCGCGCAGTTCCCGTTCAACAAGCGGCGGAATATTCATTTCAGCACAACCACCGATGGACGCTGGCACACACACCTATAGAGTGCCCGGACCCCGATTTTGTATAACAAAACGCCACCGTGCGTGCCTAAACCCCGCGACGGAAACGGCGAATAATACATCTATGTCTATCTGTGGTTCGCTTCCGCTCTACCGTCCATTGTCAGCGCGGATTCTGTTTTTGCAAGACGGCATTGGAGGCGTTGCTTCCTCGGCCTGCGCGGCGGAGCGGAGCCTGCCGCGGGCTTGGGGCCCGCGTGTTGTACCTGTGATGCTACGCAGGAGTTACGGCGGGGCTACGATGGAGTTACGGTGGAGTTACGGTGGGATAAAGGGGAAATCGCGCTTTCCTGGCCGCTTAGTGATTGCTCCGGTGCAAAGCTGCCGACCAGGCTCCGGCACTCCTTGTTGGCGGGGCGGCGGGTCAGTTCATACGTCCGCCCCGCGGGCAAAGCAAGGCTGCGGAGGCGCATTTTGCTTTTGCAGGCTGTCGGGTGTCGCCCTACGCTTGGTCCCACGGCTTGAGCCCTGAACCAGCATCTGCCATGAAGACGGGAGAGACCCTGACACCGCGCGAGCGGCTTAACAAGACCCTCAACCACGAGGCGCCCGACCGCGTGCCGATTGACCTGGGCGGCAACCAGACGGGTATCCACAAGAACGCCTACCTTCCCTTGATCCGGCATCTGGGGATTCGGGACGAGCTGCGCATCATGGACGCGGTGCAGCAACTGGCCAAGCCGTGCGAGGAGCTGTTGCAGCGCTTGCATGTGGATACGCGTTACGTGGCGGCGGGCGCACCCGAGAGCTGGAAAGGCGGCATCGTGAAGGCCCGGCGCGACTCGCGCAACTGGGACGACCTGACCGACGAGTTCGGCGTGCGCTGGTCCATGCCGGAGGACGCGCCTTACTACATGGACATCACCCTGCATCCCCTGGCCAAGGCTACGCTGACGGACCTGAAGGACTATCCCTGGCCCAAGGGCGACGACCCCAGCCGCTTTGCCGGCCTGCGTGAGCGCGCCCTGGAGCTCAAGCGGCACACGCCCTACGCGGTGGTGAGCGGCATCTCTGGTGTCGTCTATGAAATCTGCTGGTATATGCGCGGGCTGGAGCAATGGTTCTGCGACCTCATGGGGAATACCGAGTTCTGCGAAGCGATGCTGGACCGCACGCTGAAGTTCTGGATGGACTGGTTCCGCCTCTTCCTCGACGAGGTAGGCGATGTAATGGACGTGATCATGATCGGGGACGACCTGGCCGGCCAGAACGGCCCGCTCTTCAACCCGGCAATTTACCGGCGCATCGTTAAGCCCCGGCATAAGCGGCTCGTCCAATACATCCGCTCCCGCACGAGCGCAAAGATCTGGTATCACACGTGTGGCGCCTGCACGGCGTTCATCCCCGAGATCATTGACAACGGGGCGCACATCCTGAACCCCGTGCAGGTGAGCGCGCGCGACATGGAGCCGGCGACATTGAAGCGGCGGTTCGGCGACCAGATTGCTTTCTGGGGCGGAGGCGTGGATGCCCAGCACGTGCTGCCGCGCGGCACGCCGCAGGAAGTGGCCGAGAACGTGCGCCAAAACCTCCGCGCCTTCATGCCCGGCGGCGGCTACGTCTTCAACAACGTCCACAATATCCAGGGCGAAGTGCCGCCCGAGAATATCATGGCGATGTACGACACCGCCTACGAGTGCGGGTTCTACGGGAAGAGCTGAGTCCACGGGCGGCATGATAGAAATGGCCCGTGTCGAACCGCTTTCATCGAGGCGCCCCCTAGCCACTATGCGCCGCTCGTTGAGGCGCAGGGGAACCTCCGAGGCACGTTCCGTTCTGGCTTCAGCCGAATCCAAGCAGGCTCTCAGTTCAGGGGTGCCTTGCCGGAGACTGCGGCTCCGCCATTCCGCCAACAGCCGTGTTTAATCCGTACTGTGCTTTGTTGTATTCGGCCAGCGCGGTGAAGTAGTCAGCCCGTGCCAGGGTAAGGTCCTGCTGGGCCTGGATGTCTTCCAGGACGATGCCGACACCGTATTGCTTGCGCTCGCGCGTGAGGCGCAGGGTCTCGCTGGCGGTGGACAGGTTTTGCTGCGCCAGGGCGATCTGGGAGGACAAAGATTGCACCCGGACGAGGTTCGTCACCACCTGGGTGGTGATGAAGTCCTTCAGCTTCGCCTCGCCGAGTTGGACCGTGGCCAGCCGGGCTTTGCTGGCATTGATGCGCCCGGAATCAAACAGGCCGCCCGGACCAATCCGCCAGCTTACGCCCACCAGGTAGTCGCCCTCGGCGGCAAAGGTGTTAGGGCCTCCGTCGGGACCGCCGCCGAGGCCACCTCCGAACGCCTGCCCGCCTACAGAGGGAATCAGGGGGCCATAGACGGCGCCGTTCTTTGAGGCGCGCGCGGCCAGGAGCAGCGCCTGGCTTTGCTTCAGTTCGGGGCGGAATTGCAGAGCCTGGGCGACGAGCGCGTCCATCGAGGAGTTGGTCGCAAAGAGCGTGAGGGGCGCCAGCACAGCGTCGCGCGGCACCAATTCCACTCTCGAATCCAAATGCAACGTGAGCGACAGTTCCGCCCCCGCGACGCGCTGCCGTTCCTGGGCCTGGCGGAGGGCAATCTCGTAATGCTCGGTCTGGGTCTGGACGCGCAGCAGGTCGCCTTTGAAGGCGATGCCGGCAGCCACGGCAGCCTGCAGCTCCTGCTGATAATCCTGCGAGGTCTTGAGCGCCTCGCGCTCGACCTCGACCAATGCTGCGGCTTTGGCGAGATCGAAGTAGCCCTGGGCTGCGCTTAGGGTCGCATCCAGGCGCTGGGCTTCCAGGGCTTGATCGGAGGCTTTGACCAGTTGCCTGGCAGCAAGCGAGTTGTAAATCGCGTCCCCGAAGGCCACCTGTGCCGCCAGGGTGCCGCCGGGGGAGTAGGATTGATAGTTCGCATCGGAGACGATTCCAGACGGGACAGCCTGGGCCACTCCGTCGCGGCGGTGGTAGCTGGCGCCCGCTGCGATCCAGGGGAAGAACTGTTCGAGCGCGCTCACGCGGTTGGCCTCGGCTTCACTCAGGCGCTCACGGGCGATCTGGACGTCCAGGTTCTGCGCCCCCGCCAATCGGAGGGCTGTGGGCAGGTCAATCGGATAGGGTCCGGTGTTGGTTGGCTGGGCACGGACCAAGCTCAGGCTCAGCACGAGGACCACCGAGGAAAGAGACATGGACCCGGCGCGGCATAACCGCAGCCGCCGTAGCCAATAGTCAATGGCAGATAGCAAATGTCCGATCTCGCTCTTCACTTCGCCTCCGACGCGCTGACGGGCTGGCTGTCGGTGAGGGTTTGTCTGCCTACCCGGATGACGGGTTCGCCGGGCTTCACACCGTCGGTGATTTCGACATTCGTGCCGTCGTTGAAGCCCGTTTTGACAGCAGCCTTCTTCGCCTTGCCATCGGCGACGGTGAAGACGAACGTGCCTGCCTTCTCCGCGGCCAGCGCTTGCACCGGGAGAAGCAAAGCGTCCGGCTTGCGCTCGACCTCGAAGCGCGCGCTGGCGTAAGCACCGGGGCGCAGTTCGCCGGTGGGGTTGGCCATTTCGATCTCCGTGAGCATGGTCTTGGTGGCCTCGTCCAGTGCGTGGGCAAAACGGGTGACCGTGCCCGGGAAAGTGCGTCCAGGCAACTCTTCCAAGGTAAGCTCAACTGGCACGCCGTTTGTAATGAAAGGCACCTCTGCCTCCGGCATGAACACCTGGACCCGCACGCGGCTGTAGTCCATCAAGGTCAGCATGGCTGCACTTTGCGGCGTGCTGCCCGTCGTGGCGGCGGGGATGAATGCGCCCGGGTCCACGAACCGGGCCGTGATGATGCCGGTGAATGGCGCGGTGATCCGGGCATACTGCAGGAGGGTCTGGGTGCGCTGGAGTTTGGCCTCGGCCACTTCCCATTGCCCACGCAGGTCGTCCACGGTCTGGGGCACGACGATGTCCGGGGCCTTTTGGCGCGCCTCAGCCATCCGCTCATAGTTAGTGCGGGCCACGGCACTCTCCGCCTGGTATTGAGCCTGGTCGGCTAAGAGCTCGGGCACTTCGATCTGCGCCAGGAACTGTCCTTGTGTGACTGAGTCACCCTTGTCCACGGTGAGCGTTTTCAGATAGCCCGACACCTTGGCGTAGAGCGTGGCTTCCTGGTAAGCCAGGATGCGGAAGGAAGGCAGCGTGACGCTGCGGGCTATGTCACCGCGCTTGGGCAGGACGGTCTGCACGGTGACTGGCGTCGGAGGCTTGGGGGGTTGGGCCGAGCGCGGGGGGCCGCAGCCGCAGAGAGTTGCGAGCCCGCAAAGCGCAGCGAGCACGCCAGCGATGGGGTGAATTGAATGGGTGGCTCTCATAGTGGGTGTTCCCAAGCCGGCCTCCTGTCAGGTGCATCATCCGGATGAAGGGATGCGGAACGCCGATGAGCGCGGCCCTGGATGAGCGCGAACACGGCCGGCAATACCAGCAGGGTTGTGACTGTCGCGAGGGCCAGGCCGCCGATGACAGCGCGGCCCAGCGGAGCCGTCTGCTCCCCGCCTTCCCCAAGGCCTAGCGCCATAGGCGCCATGCCGGCGATCATAGCCAGGCTGGTCATCAGGATGGGGCGCAGGCGGCTGCGACCCCCTTCCACGGCGGCATCCGCTGCAGACAGCAGGGCAGGCGTCTCGCCTGGCCTGGTAGCGAGCAGGCGAGACGCCTGCCCTACTCTGGCACGTTCGCCAAAAGTGACTAAAAGGATGGCATTGGCGACGGCCACGCCAAGGGCCATGATCGCGCCCATGAAGGATTGAATATTGAGGGTGGTGCCGGTAAGCCATAGCATCAGCACCACGCCCGCGATCACGGCCGGCGTTGTGGCCACCACCACGAGCGACAGTTTCAGGGACTGGAAGCTCGCCGCCAGGAGCAGGAAGATGATCACGACCGCCAGGAGCAGGCCCGTGCGCAAGCCGTCCATCATCTGTTGCAGCGGCACGATTTGCCCTCGCACAGCGACGTTCACCCCGGGCGGCGGTTTCCCCGCGGCGCTCACGGCATCGGCTACCTGCCGCGCCGCGGTGCCCAGATCTGCGCCGGCAATGTTGGCGGTTATCGTGACCACGCGCTGCATGTTGTAGCGCTGATACTGGCCAACCGCCGTGCCTTCCCTGACTTGTGCGACGTTGCGCAGCAGAACGCCCCGTCCGTCGCGAACATCTACCGGCACGTTCCTCGCCTGTTCGAGCGAGTCCATGCGGGCCTGGGGCACCTGCACCTGGATTTGATAGGAAACACCGCTGTTCGGATCGGCCCAGTAGTTCGGCACGACGAACCGGCTCGACCAGGTGGCCGTCGCCAGCGAGCGCGACACGTCGGCCATCTTCACGCCCATCAACCCGGCCTTCTGGCGATCCACTGTAACATCCACCGTCGGGTAATCGAGCGACTGGCCGAATTGCACGTCGCGCAGGTCGGGAATGCGCTGCAGCCGCTCGCGAATCGTCTGCGCAAAAGCCCGGTTGGCCGCCAGGTTCAAGCCGCTGACTGCTACCTCGATAGGCGTGGGCGATCCCAGGCTCATTACCCGGCTCACAATGTCGCTCGGCTCGAAGGAGAAACTGACGTCCGGCATTTGCTCCCGGAATTTCCGGCGCAGCCGCTCCTTCAAGTCCTCAATGCGTATAGGGATGTCCTTCTTCAACTGCACCTGCACCACACCTTCCTCCGGGCCACCATTCCAGAGGTAGATCAGATTGACCGGGTAGTTTGCGCCATGCACGCCGATGAAGCCCAGGGTGAGTTCCACGTTCTGCGGGCCGGCTTCCTGCTTGATTAAGTCGAGCGCACGCAGCGCAACGGCCTCGGTGCCGTCAATCTGTGTGCCCGCAGGCGCGCGCAGTCGCACCTGGAGTTGGCCCGCTTCGACGCGTGGGAAGATTTCAGTGCCGAGGCGCCTGCCGAGGAAGACCACGATCGCCCCAACCACTAAAAGGTAAGCTGCCACGACAAGCCAGCGCCGGTGCACCACCCGGCGCACCAACCCCGCATAGCGCTCCTGGAATCTTGCGAACCCGCCTCTGGAGGCCCCTTGCGCTCCCGCCTCAGGCGCATGGCGGCGCAAAAACCAGACCGACAGTATGGGCACCAGCGTGCTCGACAGGAGGTAGGAGGCCACCATGGAGAACCCGACCGCGAGTGACAGCGGGATGAACATGGCTTTGGCCGCCCCCACCATGAACAGGGCCGGAATGAACATCGCCAGGATGCAGAGCATGGCCAGCAATCGCGGGCCGGTGGTTTCGGTGGTGGCGTCCAGCGCCGCGCGGCCTAGGGGTTGGCCACGCGTGAGATGAACGTGGATGTTCTCGATGCTGACCGTTGCTTCGTCCACCAGGATACCTACCGCCAACGCCAGGCCGCCCAGGGTCATGATGTTGA
>Ga0181532_10002625_pt1 | contig 16690 bp, 11 predicted proteins | sample PEATcosm2014_Bin_33_FD_119768 | JGI IMG/M metagenome (GOLD analysis project Ga0181532, IMG submission 119768) | Peatland microbial communities from MTU Mesocosm Facility, Houghton, MI, USA - PEATcosm2014_Bin11_30_metaG | ecosystem: Environmental > Terrestrial > Soil > Wetlands > Peat | place...
CGGAGTGGGCGAGTTTCCGGTGGTCGCGCCTGTGGGCATTGATCACCGGCGCCAAGCCGGACCTCCTCTTATTGGCCTTGGTCGGGGTATTCGGCAGCTACTTTTTGCGAGCATGGCGCTGGAGATTCTTCCTCAGTCCAATCAAGAAAGCCTCCCTCTGGGTCCTGTTGAAGGGCCAGGTCCTCGGCTTCAGTTCCATTTATCTCGTGGGCCGTCCCGGGGAATTCGTGCGTCCCGCTTACATTGCCAAGAAAGAAAATGTCTCCATGAGCGCCATGCTGGCGGTGTGGCTGCTCGAGCGTATCTTCGACACGGTCTTCCTTGTTTTGCTCTTTGCCGCGGCGCTGGACTTCGAGCCGCTTGAACCTGGTACGATGCGTGGCTCAACCATCCTCGTCGCCTTGCACCGCGGCGGCGACGCGATGCTGGTTTTTGCGTTCCTGCTGGTCGCCGGATTAGTGGCTTTCTGGCTGCGCTCTCGGCAGCTTACCGCCTGGTCGCTGCTGGCCTTTCGCTTTTTACCTAAAACAGCGCTAAGGAAACTCCAGCACTTCCTGCGCTCGTTTGCGCTGGGATTGAGCGTTATCCAAAGCTGGAAGGACCTGGTGGGTAGCCTACTGTTGAGTGCGGCGGTGTGGTTTGTGAATACGTCCATCTTCTGGCTGGTATTTCGAAGCCTTCCGGCGGGCGGAGCGAACGTTTCCTGGCTGGCATCCGCGGTGGTGCTGTTTTGCGCCGCGCTAGGACTGGCCGTGCAGATCCCTGGGGTCGGCGGCGGCTACCAGGTGAGCATTATTCTGGCCTTGAATGAACTCTATAACCAACCCGCGGAGACCGCCACCGGCGCGGCGATTATTATGTGGCTGATCATGTCGGTTCCCTGCCTGCTGGGCGGGCTCGGATTGTTGGTACACGAGGGGCTGACCTTCAGGAAGTTGGAGGCCCTGGCCGACGAGGAGAGGCAACTGGCGGAGAAAAGTTAGCCTATGAGGTGTCCCTTCTGCAATCATCTGGAAGACAAGGTCGTGGATTCGCGTGAGGCCAAGTTTGGAGACACGATACGCCGCCGGCGTGAATGTGCGAAGTGCGGCCGCCGGTTCACCACCTACGAGCGAATCGATGAGATTCCCTATATGGTGGTGAAAAAGGATGGTCGGCGGGAGAAGTTTGACCGCCAGAAGCTGCTGACCGGCTTGCTGAAGGCCTGTGAGAAACGGCCCGTCCCGATGTCGAAACTCGAGGAGATTGTCAATGACGCGGAAGGGATGGTGGCGGAAGCGGCGGAAAGGGAGCGCCCGGCAGCGGACTTGGGGCAGTTTGTCATGGGCCGCCTGAAGGCGCTCGACAAAGTCGCCTATGTTCGATTCGCCTCGGTTTACCTGGATTTCAAAGACATTCGGGAATTCATGGATGAGTTGAAAGACCTGCTCAGAGCCAAAGGCAAATAGCAGGATTCAGGATACAGGATTCAGGATTCAGGCCGTGAACGCGAGGGTGACTTGAATCCAGAATCCTGAGCAACCAAAACCTGTTCTCACTCAGTCTGGCTGAAGGTTGAGAGCTAACGGCTGAAAGCTTTTGCTTTCCTGAATCCTGACTCCTGGATCCTGCCTTTACCTGTTAAAGACGAAGGCGCCGAACGTGCGGAAGGTTCTGAACCCGAGGCGTTCGTAAAGACGCAGCGCCCGCGCATTGACGTCGGTGACAGTTAGAGAAACTCGCTGGTAGCCTGCCCTCGTGAGGTCGCTGAAGGCGGATTCCAACAAAGCTGTCCCCAGCCCACACCCTTGCACCGTCCTGGCGACAGCGATTTGCGGTATATGGGCTGTACTGGAACTCACGCAAGTCACCATCAGCACCCCGCCGAGTTGGTGGGTGTGGCGATGCACGGCGACTTTGGAGATTTGCTCCATAAACTCTCCGCAACCCTGGTAATGGAGGATGTTCTCGATGAGCCGCGTGGCTCCCAGGAGAGAGCTGTATTGGTCATTGATCGCCGCATCGACATGGTTGTGATAAGCGCCGTAAACCAGTTCTGCGGCCTCGCGAGCGTGTTTCTTTTCGCAAGGCAGGATACAATAGTCAGACAAGAGCGGGGCGGCTTGCCGCGTAGGTCCATTCCGGCTGGACCCGGGTAAGGCCTGGGCGTGCCAATCGGGAAGGGACAGGGCCATGAAGCTGCGCCGATAGCCCTCGTAATTCCAGGAAATGAAGTTGTTCTCCAGTTCTTCGAATTTATAGTGCGGGAGTTGCGCTTCCACGCGCCGCAGGCCTGGAGTAGCCAGGAGGGTTTCGTTGGAGTGCTCCAGCAGGTGCAAGGCCTGGTTCAAACCTGCGGGCGGCGGGCCGGCGAACAAGTCGCCCATTAGACCCTTCTCGCCATCGCAGAAAAAGAAGCAGTAGCCGCGAATGACTCCGTTCTGAACCAGAGCATACCCCGAAAGACGTTTCTCCTTCAGGCAGTTGGAAATCACGCGGGCCGAGGAAGTGAAATCCCAATAGAGGCCTTCACTCCAGGCACACGCTTCGGCATCCAACAACTCTGAGAAGGCCGATGGCTCAAAGCGGCGAATATCGATGATCTCAGACCCCACAGCAGTTCCCTTTGGATCGCCGGAGCGAAATCTCAGGTCGCGCAGGCCATCCCGCGGCGCCGGGCGCCGGACGTCCTCAACGCCGCCCGGCCATAACAAAAACGATGCAAGTATAACCCAACTACTACTCGCGGGCTGCTTAAAAACCCTTCTGGTGTGTCCTGCCGAGGTGGGCCTCTGGCCCATGACCACTCGTAATGCGAGCGCCGAGAAAGGTTTTTCAGCATGCTGTCAGAGCAAGGGGCTGAAAAAGAAAAGTTCTTGAGGGTTATAAATTGGGTTATGGTACCATTCTGGCGCGCAGGACCTTCCCGGAGAATCTTGCTCTGGGGTTGAAAACGCGCGATGGCATCGGCGGTGGAAAGTGAACAGGTGCCCGCGACCGAGTTTTTGCGCCCGCTGGGAGTACAACAGGGCATGGGCCCGCCTACAACCACCAATTCCGGCACCCCACCGCCGCGGCCGAATCCCGTCCTTGCTTACTCGCGCCCCTCCCTGCGACATCGGATGGAATACTACGCGGCCGTCGGCCTACTGAAAACTCTTGGCTTCCTGCCGCACCGCCTGACGCGGGCGCTCTGCGCGTTGCTCGCGTTTCTGAGCTACTGGGTCTGGCCGCGCTTACGGAAAGTCGGCCTGACCAACCTAAGGCTTGCTTTCCCTGATTGGCCCGAGAGCCGACGCCGGAAGGTAGTCTTCAGCTTGTTTCAAAACTTCGGCAGGATGCTGGCGGACTTCGCGCATTTTCCCCAGTGGAACCGCAGTAACATCGAGAAGTTGATCATCTACGACGGATTTGAAAACTATGCGCAGGCCCAAAGCCAAGGCCGAGGCGTGCTTTTTCTTACTGGCCACTTCGGAAATTGGGAGCTGAGTTCTTTCGCTCACGGGGTGTACGGCTATCCCTGCGACTTCGTGGTGCGGGCCCTGGACAACCCGCTCATGGATGAACTTATCAACCACTACCGATGCCTGGGCGGCGGAAAGGCAATTGAGAAAGGTGATTTTGCGCGCGGCGTGCTGCGCGCTTTCGGTCGCGGCGATGCCGTCGGCGTGCTGATCGATCAAAACATGCTGCCCGGCGAAGGGGAGTTTGTGAACTTCTTCGGCATGCCCGCCTGCACCACCACAGGCCCCGCACGCGTGGCGAAGAAAACCGGTGTGCCAATCGTTCTGGGGTTAGTCATCTGGGACCCTAAGCTCAAGAAGTATCGGCTGCGATTCGATCCGGTCGAATGGATCACATGCCAGAACCCGGAAGAGGAAATCCTGGTCAATACCGCGAACTTTACCCGCCTGCTCGAAGACTACATCCGCCGCTTCCCCGATCACTGGCTCTGGGTCCACCGCCGGTGGAAGACGCGCCCGCCAGGCTCCGCGCCGCTCTACCCATTGTAGGCGACAGGCGGAGACGGGGGGCCGTAGGCGGTGCGCAGTGGAGGCTTGGAGTGGACGGCAGGCAACTGTCGATTGAGAACTGACGACTGTCAACCATTCTATCGAGGCTCATCATGAACATCTTGGAGCTGGCGCGAGTGCTGCGGGGAACGCTGCACGGAGAGGCGGACCGAGAGGTTCAGGAGATTGCAGGACTGGAAACCGCCGGCCCAGGCGAATTGACATATGCTGAGGACGCGAAGTCTCTTGAATTGGCGGCCGCATCCCAGGCCGGGTGCGTTCTTGTACCGGCGGATTGCTCCCTGCCGGGACGTACAACGATTGGGGTTGAGAATCCGAAGCTGGCTTTTGTCCGCGCGGCCCAAGTCCTCTGTCCGCCCCGCAAACTCCCGCCGGGCGTGCATCCCACGGCAGTCGTTGCCGCGGACGCGCGCCTGGCTGAAGACGTGGCCGTTTCCGCGTGCGTGGTCATTGAGTCAGGCGTCGAAGTTGGAGAGGGCACGCACCTTGGGGCCGGGGTTTACTTAGGCGAGGGTGCCCGGGTGGGCGCGCAATGCACGCTCCACCCGCGGGTGTGCGTTTACCCACAAGCAAGAATCGGCAATCGAGTGATCCTTCACTCCGGAGTCGTGGTCGGGTCCGACGGATTCGGTTACGTCTTTGCCGGCGATCATTATGAGAAGTTCCCCCAACGGGGCAGCGTGGTCATCGAGGACGACGTCGAAATCGGCAGCAACAGCACGGTGGATCGTGGCTCCTTGGGCGTAACCGTGATCGGTCGAGGTACCAAGATCGACAACTTGGTTCAAATTGCGCACAATGTGAAAGTGGGACGGCACTGCGTGATCGCCGCGCAGACAGGCATTTCGGGCAGCGCGCAAATCGGCGATTACGTGGTGATGGGCGGCCAGGTGGGCGTTGCGGATCATATTCGCATCGAAGAGGGAGTGATGATCGGAGGACAGGCTGGCATCTTTGGGACCTTACGTAAAGGAACCAAGGTCTGGGGGACCCCCGCCCGACCTCTAGACGAATTCAAGAAAGTCTACGCCCACCTTGCTAAGCTGCCGAGCCTTGCCGGGAAAGTGAAGGAAATTTCGCGGCAGCTTTCAGAGATTCTTAAGCATGACCAGCAGGGAAAGTAAAAGTTTCAGGTGTTTTCGTAAACTTTGGTGAGTTGCAACCGCATGGTGTCGAGGCGGCTTTCCGATACGCGGGAGAAACGCCTCAAGAGCTCATAGCCAAGGTCGTGATCCTGCTCGGCCTTGCCGCGCAGGCATTGACCGTCCATCGCAAAAGCGCGAGTGGGCTCGACGGCTCGGGCCGAGAACCTCCATCGATAAGGCGGAAACAGCCACGACCAGCCGAGAATATCGTCTTCTTTCAGTGTGACGATGCTGAGCGGACCGCGGCGTTCGGAAGTGATGGTCAGATCGACTTTGCCCTCGCGAATAAGGTAGAACTTGCCAGCATCTTCTCCCTCGTGAAAAATGAATTCCCCGGGCGCGAAGCGAACGTTGGAGGCACAGCCTACAACCAGGTCGAGGTAATGCGGTGGGAAATCCGTGAAAAATGGATGAGCCGTGAGAACGTTCTGAAGATTTTCCATGCAACGCTCCTTGGAGCTGAGCCGGCGTGTATTTCCTAGACGGTCGACGCGTGGCCGGGGCCCTCCTCCAGCAACAATGCATGCAATGGAGTAGGCCCTTCAAAATGATAACATTCCGTCACGTCTCCTTGTCAACGTCGGAGTGACCGTTGTGGTCTGCCACAATCATGCTGCTCCAGGCCACTTTCGCTAGTTTTGATCGGCTTTCTTGAGCCTCTTTTTGGGCTTCCCAACTGCGGGAATTCACGGTATCCTTACTCGCGCGTGCTTGGTGGAGATTGAAATTCGCAAGGCCGTTATCATGCAGCGCACCATAATCCGAGAATCCGCGACCATCTTTGAAATTCTTCCTTCCGAACGAACTGCCCGGCACCCTCAGATCTTGAAGGCCTCACCTGCGGAAGAGGTACGCGAAAGGACACAACGAGGACGATGGCAACGATAGATACAGTCTTAGCAGAGCATCCGTTCTTCGAAGGTTTTTCAGAGGCGCACGTTAAACTCGTCGCCGGGTGCGCTTCTGACGTTCGCTTTAAGCCGGGACAGATTGTTTTCCGCGTAGGCGAAGAAGCCAGAAGATTCTATCTGGTTCGCCAGGGAAAAGTAGCGCTCCAGATGACCTCCGAGCGGCGCGGCCCGCTCACGGTCCTGACGGTAGGCGCGGATGAGGTATTAGGATGGTCGTGGCTGTTCCCACCCCACAAATACAGGTTCTCTGCACGCGTCCTCGAGGCGACCCGGGCCTTTGAGATCGACGGTCAATGCCTGCGCGGCAAGGCCGAGCAGGATCACGATTTTGGTTATCATCTCTTGAAGCACTGGTCGCCGGTGGTCGAGCGGGCACTGGATGCGACGCGATTGCAGCTCATCGACGTTTATCAGGACCGATAAACCGGGCGTGCGCCGCCGGGCGCCGTCACTTCAAGCTCCGGAAGAGGAGGAAGCCCTTGGAGATTCACAAACAAGATGCTTTGAATTATCACAGCCAGGGGCGCAAGGGAAAGATCGAGGTCGTAGCGACCAAACCTTGCGCCACACAGTGGGATCTAAGCCTAGCCTATACACCGGGCGTGGCCGAACCCTGCCTCGAGATTCAAAAAGTCCCTGAGCGTGCCTTCGATTACACGGCGAAAGGGAATCTCGTTGCCGTGGTATCGAATGGCACGGCCGTATTGGGCCTGGGGAATATTGGCGCTTTGGCCGGCAAGCCCGTCATGGAAGGCAAAGGAGTGCTCTTCAAGCGCTTCGCGGATATCGATGTGTTCGACCTCGAAGTAGGTTCGGAGGATCCCGACGATGTCATCCGCTTCTGCCAACTGCTCGAGCCGACCGTCGGCGGCATCAACCTGGAAGACATCAAAGCCCCGGAATGCTTCCACATCGAGGAAGCACTGCGTCGCACCATGTCGATTCCCGTCTTCCACGACGACCAGCACGGGACGGCAATCATCTCCGGAGCAGCCCTCCTCAACGCTCTGGAAGTCGTGGGAAAAGATATCGCGAAGATCACGATGGTGATCAGCGGCGCGGGCGCGGCTGGAATTGCCTGTGCCGAGCACTACGTTCGATTGGGGATGAAGCGGGAAAACATCATTCTTTGCGACACGAAGGGCGTCATTTACGAAGGGCGTGGCGAAGGCATGAATCCCTACAAGGCTCGCTTCGCCTCCAAGACCACGGCGCGAACCCTCGCGGAAGCTATGAAAGGAGCAGATGTCTTCAGCGGCCTCTCCGGCCCCAACATTGTGACGCAGGATATGGTGCGTTCGATGGCAGATCAGCCCATTATTTTCGCCATGGCAAATCCCGTGCCGGAGATCAGCTACGAAGCTGCGAAGGCGGCCCGGGAAGACGTGATCGTGGCTACGGGACGGTCTGACTTTCCCAACCAGGTCAACAATGTGCTCGGCTTCCCATTTATTTTCCGAGGCGCGCTGGACGTTCGAGCTCGTGCAATCAACGAAGAAATGAAAGTTGCAGCCACACGCGCTCTCGCCGCACTGGCCAAAGAAGATGTTCCTGACATGGTGTTGCGCGCCTATGGAGTCACGCATCTGCACTTCGGGAAGGATTACATTATTCCCAAACCTTTCGATCCCCGCGTGCTGCTGTATGAAGCCTCCGCAGTGGCTCGGGCAGCCATTGAGAGCGGAGTGGCGCAGGTGGAGGTTGATATCGAACAATATCGAGAACAACTTTCTCGCCGTCTGGGGCGCACCCAGGAAGTCATGTTCAGCGTGCGCCAGCGGGCCAAGGCCGCACCCAAGCGCATCGTTTTTTCCGAAGGCGAGCACGAGAAGATCATCCGCGCCAGTTGTCAGCTAATTAACTTGAAAATCGCGCATCCGGTGCTGCTGGGCCGCCTGGCGGTCATTTACCAAAAGGCGGAGGAATTGGAGTTGTGCGAAAAGGTCAGCGCGGAGATCATCGAGCCGGCTCACTCGCCCAGGCTGGATGCCTATGTGGAGGAGTTATACCGTCTGCGCCGGCGTCGCGGCGTCACTCGCAGCGAGGCGCGGGAATTGATGGCCAATAGCAACTACTTCGGCGCCATGATGGTTCACATGGGAGACGCGGATGGTTTCGTCGCGGGCGTGTCGCAGCATTACCCGGACACAATCCGCCCGGCGCTGCAAATCATCGCCACGCGACCCGACGTTCACAAAGTCGCCGGGCTCTATGTGATCGTGACCAAACGAGACATTTTTCTCTTTGCCGACACCCACGTCAATATCGACCCCAGTGCCGACGATCTGGCGGAAATTGCCCTGCTTTCAGCGGAAGTGGCCGAAAGCTTCGGCATTCAACCTCGCGTGGCCATGCTGTCATTTTCCAACTTCGGCAGCACACGGCATCCCTTCACCGAAAAGGTGCGCCAAGCCACCGAAATCGTGAAGCGGCGGAATCCCAAGCTCATGGTGGACGGGGAGATGATGGCGGACACGGCGGTAGTCCCCGAACTACTCGCAGAATACACCTTCTCAAGCCTGAAGCAGAAGGCCAACGTTCTAGTCTTCCCCAGCCTTGAAGCCGGCAATGTGGCGTATAAGCTCATGCTGCGCATCGGCGGCGCGGAAGCTCTTGGCCCGGTACTGATGGGACTCTCGAAACCGGTGCACGTGCTGCAGCGCGGCTCGACCGTGGAAGAAATCGTCGATATTGCCGCTCTCGCTGTCGTGGACGCTCAGAGGGAAGCCAACCACGCCAGGATGCCGCTTTCCAAATCGTCCGCGGCCTGAGCAGGCAGCCATGGAAGACGAACAAGGCAGTAAAGTTCGACGTCCCACTACCTGTTGCGCTGGCGGCGGGCTTCGCGTGCCAGGCTCTCGCGCACGAGCATCTTGAGCGGCGTCTGGTAGCCAATGCCTTTCCGGTCTGCGGCCTCGCAAGCCCGCTCGAGATCCGCTCCAGGCAGGCGGATCGCAATCTGAACGCTGCGCTTTTCACTCAGCTTCGCAATCAGGCTTGATCCGCTGGTCTTGCTTCCCCTCGAACGGACTTCCACGGATCGCTGCTTGACGTACGCCCGTCCCGCCGAACTGGCCCACCAATCTGCCTCTTCGCTCTCACGCTTAAACCTCGGCATCTTTAGGATCCCAAACACGAAATGTCCCGCGCCCTGAGTCACGTTGCCTTGACACCACAGGCATCTTCGAATCGGAATGCAGCTCCGACCATCCCGAGAGTCCTATTTGTGATTCTTGACTATTGGTAATAAGATCAACGACGCACTCATTAGTCACAATTCGTGTAGTGCAACCCCACAATGGCGGAAGCTCTTAAAGTCGAACATCAGGTAGAACGCGGGCTGAAATCATCGCTCGTCAGCATTGCGTCGAATTTTGCTCTCGCGATGTGCAAATGTGTCGCCGGCTTCCTCGGACATTCCTTTGTGCTGGTCGCCGACGGAATCGAATCGCTCGCGGACGTGTTAAGTTCCTCCGCTGTCTACTTCGGTCTCCGTGTGGCGATCAAACCTCCAGACAAAGATCATCCCTATGGGCATGGAAAGGCTGAACCCATCGCGGCAGTGGTCGTCAGCCTGGCACTGGCGGCAGCCGGCATTACCATCGCCATCGAGAGCATTTTCCGGATTCGTACTCCACATCCGCTTCCTCGCCCTTACACACTATGGGTTCTGCTGGGCGTGGTGGTGGTGAAAATCCTGCTTTCACGCTTCGTCTCCTCGGTGGCGGAAGCGATCCAAAGCACCGCCGTCCGGAGCGACGCGTGGCACCACGTCAGCGACGCCATAACCTCCGCGTTTGCCTTCATTGGAATCTCCGTGGCGCTTTGGACGCAGAATTACACCGCAGACGATTGGGCCGCACTCTGCGCTTCATGTGCGATTCTCTTTAACGCCGGGCGCCAACTCCGGCTTCCCCTGGCCGAACTTCTGGACACCGCACCGTCTCCCGACATTGAAGAGCAGGTACGCCGGGCCGCAACCGCGGTTCCTGGGGTCATCGGCCTGGATAAATGCTTCGTGCGCAAAGTGGGATTCCGGTATTATGTCGAACTTCATGTTGTCACGCGAGGCGATATCAGCGTCCGCACCGGACACGGCATCTCTCACGAGGTGGAAGATCGGGTGCGCGCAGAGGTCGATCGCGTCGCCAAGGTGCTGGTGCACATCGAGCCGGAGGAGGAGTTGCTGAAGCCGCCTGACGCTGAGGTCTAGTCGCGCTGCCTGCCGCCTCTACATCCGCACGTTGAACCCTTCCACCACGATGCGGGGCGCCTCGCCGCGCGTGTCGGCGTGCTCGAGTTCGGTTCGAATCGTGCGCCGTTCGCCAGGCATCAAGGCGATGTAATTGTCGCTATAGATGGCCGGCAGGATCCGGTCACCGCTCTTATCCCGCACGGCTTTCAACCGGACCATCAACGCAGGCCGCTCGGAGGAGTTGTGCAGCTCCGTGGTTAGCTGCCAGCGGCTGTCCTGGCGCGTGACGTCCGTGGACGCTTCCAGCTTAACCTTCGGCAACTGTCGAATTGCTCGATAGTTGCCTTCCGCAGGACCCCGCATATAGAAGTTTGTAGAGAGCGTGTCGGATACGTGTGTCAAGGACAGGCGCAGGAAATGCAGCGGAGTCAACCCCGACGGGTACTCCATCTTGATGCAGGAGTTGGCGCTGTCCTCTTGGCTATCCAGAGTGACCGACTTCTCCCACTGTTTTTTCCCGTCCATGTCCAGGACCTCGACGGCAGCGGACAGACCTCGCACGTTTCCGCCGCTGTTATTGACGACTTCGATGCTCTCGGTCACCGGATTCCATTGGATGTGAAGCGGCTCGCAGCCCTTCTTGCACCCAAAATAAGCCGCCGTCGGCTCAAAGTAATAGTCGTAGGTCTGCCAAACGAACGAGGGCCAGCACGGATGGCTCATCCATAGCAGGAGTCCCATACGATGATTGCCCTGCCCCTCAAACATGGCGCGATAGCCTTCGTAATTGAGAAACTGGGCGAGTGAAACCCAATCGTCGAGGTTGTCGGCGCCGCCGTAGCCGAACTCGATCATGTTCCTGAAACTTTCGCCGCCTTGCGCGCCGGTCAAGGTGAAATCGTGAAGACCCCAGTCGAGGCCCTGCGGCCACTGCGCCGCTTCGGGCATCATCGCCCGCACGCTTTCCACCGGGGGAATGTTCGGCATGCCCATCTCGCTGTGCAACTTCGTATGCGCGCCGCCCGTAAAATAGAAGCTGAGCGGCATGGCCATATAAGGCCCGCCGCCCCCCACAACGCCAAAGGCCGAATTGGAAATGTAGTGGACGTCGGGATGATTTTCGGCCAGGACTTTGCGGATGGCGTCGTCAAGCGGCTTGGGCGGGTTGCCCTCGTTGCGGCCGCAGTAAATGCCGATCGAGGGATGATTTCGAAAGCGCCGAACCGAATCAAGCGCATTGCGCATGAACATGCCGTCGTCTTTCGGGTCGGGGCCGTCGTAAGGGTTGGCAAGCCAGAACTCCTGCCAGACCATAACGCCGTGGCGGTCACAAGCAGCGAAGAATTCTTCATCGCCGACCTGCCCCACCCAGTTGCGAATCATGGTGAAGTTCATTTCCCGGTGATAGCGGATCGCAGTATCGTACTCGCGCCGGCGGTAGAGCAGCATGGACTCGCCGAAGCCCCAATTCCCTCCCCGCGCTATAAATCGCCGCCCGTTGATCCATATCCGCAGAGTGCCGCCCTCTTCGCTGTAAGTCATTTGCCGGATGCCGGCGTCGAATGTCCGCGCGTCCGATACTTTCTTGTCACGCGTCTGGAAGCTCAGTTCGATTGGGTACAAATGGGGCTCGCCGTAGCCGGCCGGCCACCAGAGCTTAGGATTCTCGAGGCGCAGCACGGGCGTGTTCGTGGGATCGAACTTCACGTTCGTGGTTGCGGAGCCGTCGACGGTGACGCGTTGTTCGAAGTGCAAATCTCCTAAACGTCCGCGCAAAATCCCCGCCACCGGCCGGGGAGTGTGATTTACCAATGTGACCTCGATACTTACGTCAGCTCGCGTCGTTTCAGGCAGCGGCAGGGTGCTTTTAACAAACGGGTCTTCGAGAGTTACCGGCCCGGTAAAGCTGAGGTAGACGCCGCCCCAGATGCCGATGTCACGGCCACGAACGGTGGGGATCCAGTCCCAGCCAATCGACGCGTGATAGGTCGGGTTGTCGAGTCCGAGCGCACCGCCGTTCTTTCCCGGGTCCTCGAGGGTCTTCTGCTTGGTGCTTCCCGGCGTTTCGTTCTTCTCGATGCGAACTGCCAGCGCGTTCTTGGCCCCGGCGAGCAATCGGCCGGTAACGTCGAAGCGGCCGCGTAAGAAGCCGCCTTCGATGCGTCCAAGTTTTTCGCCGTTCAGGAAGACGTCCGCTTTCCAGTTGATTCCGTCGAAATTCAGCCAAACACGCTTGCCTGCGGGCAGCGCCGGCGCCGTGAACTCGTTCCGATACCAGAAATCCGAGCAGAAAAACGAATCGGAAACGTACAACTGGTTCTCGGCATAGTTGGGGTCCGGAATTGCGCCGATATTCACATAGGAGGTAAGAACTGTGCCCGGCACGGTGGCGACAATCCAACCGCCATCCGCGAAGCCAACTTTCGAAAGGGCACCTCCGTCGGCGGCGACAAGCGAAGCTCGTTCGAGGCGCCACGCGCCCCCGGCCAAGTCAAGCCGTCCGTCAGGCCGCGCTGATGGCGCGGATTTCGGTTGCGGGACGAACCCACCACGCCCATGGACTTCCATTTCGCTCAGTAAGTAGCCGTCGGCCGACGTTGGACGGGTCATCAGAACGCGCACATATCTCGCTTGAACTGGCTGCGCGAGCCTGAGATCGTCCGTGTTCCCCGCCCCGGCGGGCAGCGGTTGAATGTCACGCCAGCTTTTCGCATCGTCGGAAATTTGGAGAGAGCCCTCCGCCGCACGGGCGATCCAATAGAGCGTCACCCGGTCAAACTCACAGCGGGCTCCCAGGTCGACGTAGACCCATTCCTCGCCCAAACCGGCGCTCATCCAGGCGCTGGTGAACCTATAAGGGCCGCCGATCTCGACCCTCTGGTTCTGGTTGTAGAAGGCCACTTCGGCGACCTGCCATTGCATGTAAAACGCCATGGGCGAGGCGTTCGCGGCCTCGAACTCAACGCGGTAGAAGCGGCTCTCGGAAGCTGCCTGGAGCGGAATGGAGGGCTGAAACACTGCTCCTCCTCGCTCAAAACCCGTCGGGCCGCCGGTGAGACTAGCCCGCTGAGGGTTAGTGATCTTGCCCGCTTCCTTCCATTCGCGTCCATCGTCGGATACGGAAACGGAAACACTCACGTTCTCAGGTTTCAACTCGCCTGACGCCATAAAGAGCACTTCAACCCGGTCGATCGCCGGCGCGCTCTCTCCACCTCCGAGTTGTACCTGCAACCAAGGACGAGGCCCGCGCAAGTCGACAACGGTAACCGCGTTGTGATCGAGAAAGTACTCGCGTTCGGTCTTAGGGAGCTGGCCGCGGAAGCTTAGCGATGTGGCCACCCATTCGGGGGGATGCGTATCCTTGATCCCATCGGTCACCAGCTGAGCAGTGAGGTTGTAGTCATAACTGCTCGAGTGGTACGCGGGCCGGTGCAATGCCAGGTTGCGATACGTCGAAGATGTATCGGGCACGAGCGTCGGTCCGAAGTCCTCGCGCGGGTCGCCCGGGTAAACTCCAACGCCTCGAGTGTACCCCGCCGCTTTAGTCGACGGGTTCTCGAATGAGCCCGGCGCGCTCCCTGCCTCCGCCCCCGGCGAAGCCGCAGCCATTCGGCGCTTTGGACCACTTGCCAGACCTCGCAGCTCTCCCACCGCAGCGTAGGCGCCACCAACCGAGCTCGTTAGAAATCTCCTTCTGGATACGGACATGGAATCCCCCCTTCGAAATCAGCGCTCCCGTTTCAACCACTAGCCTTCAGTGGTCGTCTCCGCCGCGTTCCCTGTGCCTCGAAAGACTAAACACCGAGCTCACGGAGAACCTCCGTGTTCTCCGTGTTGAGGGTTTCGAGCCACAGAGGACACGGAGGAATTGCCTGCCTTCTGCTATCTGCCCTCTCACCCCCGCAAAATGAACCGAAAGCGCATATCCTCACCGAACCATTGAACGTAATTCGTGCCCCAGGCGTTGTTGAAGAGGCTGAAGTGGAAGCCGCTGGCCAGGTCGGGTTGCGCATCGGAATAAGCAATAGGTGACTTCTCTCCCAAAGCCACGACGGGCGCGGTCAAGGTCTCAATGGTGAACTCGCCTTGCGGGTCCTTGTACCGGACGTTCGACACTGCGTGCATGTGCCGGTTTCCTCCTCGCACAACATCCAACGGCGACATTGATCGGTCCACCTTTTCAAGACGCCAACCTCCCTGGTCAGGCGCCAGGGGCTGGAAGCTGAGCCACATCGCTTCCGGAAGCCGGTTGGCTGCCTTTCCGAACCAACTGAGATTGACCTGCGCCGCAGGCTCCGCATCCGGGAAGAGCATCTCGACGTACATCTTCTGTGGCCAGGCGACTAGTCCCGAGCGCTCCGCTTCCGCATCTTCAATCTGCAATTCGGCAAGAATGTGCTGGCCGGCAGCGACTTTGCCTGCCCAGCAATTCGCGAGCCTAGGCAACCATATCCGGCTTTGCGCTCCGAATTTCTCGATCTTTGGCTTTCCGAAATCCATCGGCGCCCACCAGGTTTTGGCGGTGATGTACCTTGCGATGAAGCGGTCGTAGTCGGCCTTGGAGAGCGTCTGGTACGTGAACAACGCCAGCGGGTGGTCCGGCGAGGCCCACTCGCGGCCGGCCCCCTTGGCGCGCAGCCGGCAGATCGCGCCCGTTTTCGCATCAAGCGCAAGCGTGAAGTGGGTTGTTTCGATTTCCGTTCCGGGAGAGTGCGGCTTGAGCCCGCCACGCTCTGGTTCCACGGGCCGCAAGGCGCGTACGCTTTGGAGTGCCTGGGCGCGCAGAGGCTCGGGAAGGTTGGCGATTCCATCGTCAATATCTTTGCGCTTTTCGGCCCAACTGGTTTCCGCCCAACGAAATTTCGGCGTGTCAACCACTTTCGACAGGTCCTTCGGCGTGTAGTGGTCGTAGTCTTTAAGCCGTTTCGTATCGACGCCCCACGTATGTTCGACTGCCAGGAGAAGCCGGCGGAGCAACGCGAGATCGGTGTCGTCCCCCGCACGGAATTTCCCTTGCTCGATCCAATCACGCCGCAAGCGCGCTACTTCCCGGTAGCGCGCTACCTTCACCGGGTCGCTGGGTACTCCGTAAATCCAGGTATCGCCAATTTCCTGCGTTACGACCGGCAGGTTGCCGCGGTAGGGCTCGACCGCATTGGCGATCTCACTCAGGCTGGCGGCGGTCACCCTGGCGTCAGGGAACTGCTTTCGCAAATCCGCGTAGATCTTCCTGATCTCCTCTACGGAGTGCGGGCCGCCGTTGTCATTGCGCATCTCCACATCAATGGCAAGGTCTGATCCCGGCACGCGCACCACCCCGCCGTAGCCTTTGTGGTGATACATCATGATGAGAGAAGCTCCCGCCGCATCCTTCCACACAAACAAGGCCGCCACGTCGGGCGGAGTGCTGGCCCCGTTCACGCCAATGTCCAGCAGCTTGACGCCATTCTCAGCCAGCGGGGCCACGATTCCGATCGAGTGGCCCGGCACATCGCTCATCTTGGCGCCCGTGGTGGTGCGGCCAAAGCGCCGATCGAGCGACTGCGAGAGGCCTAAAGCTCCGACGATCATGGAGCGATCCAGCATCTCGGTCTCCCACGAAAAAGGCAGGGCGTGCCAGGCCAAGACCCCGGCGGCAACCGCCTGCTCCACACGCCGACGCTGTTCGCTCGAGGCTTGCTCGAGATATTCGTAGAGAAGCCACGATCCGGTCGTCCACACATAACGATCTTCGCCCGCCTGCCGCAACGCGTCGGCCACTTGAATGGCTCGGGGAAAATAGCGGTCGAAATAGAGGCGCATCACCCCGGCTTGAGTGTCTGTGAATCCCACGTCCAAATGACACTTGAACATCACCAGCACCCGCTTGACCTCCGCAGCAGGCGTCTCTGCCGGCGTGTCCTGCGCAAGGATTGGCCGACAGGCCATCGCGCCTCCGGTTACCAGCACGCTTTTTATGAATTGTCGCCGTCGCATGATTGCATCTCCCCCCCCGCACCACGTCCGCGAATACTGCGCTCGATCCGATGCCAGAAACGAAACTTGAAAACACAGAACAATACTCGAAACGCATCGAGGGCTGCAAGGCGTAACGCCCGCGGGTAGTGTCTCAGTTTGCGGTAGCGGCGCTCTCTGAGCGCCGAGAATCGTTGAGATTTCAGGATCGGCGGTCGGAGACCGCCGCTACAAGATTCAAATATGCAGTTTTGTGAATATATGTGTCAAAATGCTACAGTCAGAATCCGAATTTTCACATTGTGAAACTTCCTGAACTGTCCAAGCCATTGATTCCATTGCTATAAGGGTTTTATTTGGGCGATATTCTCAGCCTTTCCCATTTTCTCATTTTCATTTGATAGCCTGGAAGATGGGGGATTGCGTCTGCGCTTCGTGGTTTCGGGGCGCATACATCCCGGCAGAATGAAG
>Ga0181532_10002627_pt1 | contig 16687 bp, 12 predicted proteins | sample PEATcosm2014_Bin_33_FD_119768 | JGI IMG/M metagenome (GOLD analysis project Ga0181532, IMG submission 119768) | Peatland microbial communities from MTU Mesocosm Facility, Houghton, MI, USA - PEATcosm2014_Bin11_30_metaG | ecosystem: Environmental > Terrestrial > Soil > Wetlands > Peat | place...
AGCGTTCACGGGTTTCAGCGAATCGGAAACCGTGTAGGTGTTGAACGGCATCACCATGTCGTCGCCGTCCGACTCATGCCAGGCCGTGCCTTTCGAGGTGAGCATGGCATCGCCAAACACTTCCCATGCGCCCGCGATGTCCATGACATTCGCGCCGTCAGAGATCAGAAATGCGACATTGATCTGCCCCTTGGCCGGTGGCTTCAAGGACGTGCTCTGCGCCGTTGAGGCGGCAACTTTGTACGGCGCTCTGGCGGCGCGGCCTATATAAAAGGCGCAATCCAACAGCGCAACCACGGCTACGGCGATCCAGGGCAGTTTATTCGAATTTGTCATGACTGTACCCCTTGCGAAATGTGCTTGCGAATGAGATCAGAATAAGCGCAGAATGAAAAGTCTGAAATGACATTCATCCGGCAATTCGAGACATTCTGGGATAATGTCCTAAATTACCTGCTTGATGTCATATCAGACGTCCCCATGAACGGCTATCCTTAACTCGCACGCCTTATGACACCCAAACATGTCGTCATCGTCGGATACGACAACATCACGTCGCTCGATCTGGCTGGCCCGCTGGAAGCCTTTAGCAGCGCCTATCTGGAGGACTCGCGGGGAAGTCATGAGCCTTGCTATAAGGTGACGATCGCGGCTTTGGGCACGAAGAGCTTTTCTTCGGAATCGGGCCTGCGGATGACGGCCGCGTGCTTTCTAAGTTCGCTGCGTCATCTGGATACGCTGCTGATCCCCGGCGGCAGCGGGATGCGGACGTCGGGTGATGCCCAGAAACTGGCGGACTGGATAGGCCACCACCATGGCCGCATTCGACGGATTGCGTCAGTTTGCACTGGTATCTATGGTATCGCGCCGACGGGACTGCTCAACGGGCGCAAAGTCACGACACACTGGAAGTTCGCTGCCGACTTGGCTGAGCGTCATCCCAAGTTGCAAGTCAATGTGAACGCGCTTTACCTTCGCGACGGAAAGTTCTATACCTCGGCCGGAATCACAGCTGGAATCGATCTCGCGCTCGCGCTGATCGAAGAGGATTTCGGCGCGCAAGTTGCCCTCAGGGTAGCGAGGGAATTGGTGATGTACGTGAAGCGTCCGGGGGGACAGGAACAGTATTCCGAGCCCTTGAAATTTCAAGTCGAGTCCAGCAGCCGTTTCGCCGATCTCGCAGCCTGGATGCTGGGGCATCTCGACCAGGACCTTTCAGTAGAGGCGCTGGCCGAACGCACCAATCTCTGTCCCCGTCAGTTTAATCGTCGCTTCAAGAACGAGTTCAAGAGCACCCCCGCGGCGTTCGTCCAGCGACTGCGTCTCGATGAAGCTCGTACCCGACTGTCCAGCTCCGGTTCGACGGTTGAAAGCATTGCCGATTCCGTCGGCTATCGTGATGCCGACAGTTTCCGGCGCGCGTTTGTGCAGCAATTTGGAGTTGCTCCGCAGCAATATCGCGGCCGCTTCGTTCAAGGCGAGAGATGGTAAGGCCGAACGCTGGTCGGCTTAGGGGATGAGGCCAAGAATCGAAGCTCGAGCTTCTATCTGCTCGCGCAAGACTCCGTCTCCAGCAAAGGGCTTCAGCGCTGCGGTTATCTCCGATGCAAATCGCTGTTGGCCTTCGCCCACAACTTCAGGAGAAGTATTCGATTTAGACAGGGCGCGGCCAATCAAATCGGCTGGCGTGACCTCGTGCCATTCCGTCACCGCAACATCGCCGATTTCTTGGAAGCGTGAGTCCTTAAACCATTGCTTCGCGTTGGTCCGGTACCGACTCTCGTCTGGTTCCGACGCCCAGCGCCGACGCGCCTCATCATAGGGCGTCACCCAAGCCGTTTGCGGCGTCGCCAGGCTGGAAGCTACGCAAATGACGATGCAACCAGAACCCCGTGCGGTGATTTCTTTCAGCACAGGCAAGGCGGTGTCCCGTTCCAACCAATGCAGGGCGCGCCCGATGGTGATGACGTCGTAGGTCCGGGTGGTGGGAAATTCCTCGATCCGTCCCTGAATCAGCGAGATCGCGACGCCGGCTTTCGCGGCCGCAGCGTTGGCCGCCGTTATCATCGCAGCTTCGGGATCAAGCCCAGTGCAGGACTTCACGAAAGGGGCAAAGCCAATGGCAAGCAGGCCAGGTCCGCAACCGATGTCGAGCAAGCTTTCGTTGCCGCACAAGCTGAGATAGGCGGCTACTTTCTGAAAGAATTGTGGGGGATATGGTTCCCGATAGCGACATAGAATTCAACAGTAGACGCGAACCGGCCCATTAATCGCTAGTCTGACAGTTGCCGCGCAGAACTTCAACCACGCGCGTCAAGGCCTACCCAGTGGGCGCCATCGCACGTGGAACTCGTAGTATTCTACGATCATGGATAAGAAGGAGATCAACTCCCCAAGACTGACTGCCCATTTCGTGATCTGGATGATTGTGGGATGTTTACTGCTACTCGCCTTCCTGGGACACTACCTCTGGAAAGTGTTTTAGAAGACAGGACCGTTGTCACTACGCTCGTGATCCGACGGGACTCCGCGTACTTGTGCTAATCCTCTGCAAGTTTTGGGCCGAGTTTCGATTAGCGGATTTTTCGGAACCCCAGCATTGCTAGCCGGTATTTCTTCGGCGCGTAAAGTTACGCGGAAGGGTCGAAGCGGTAAGGAAGATAAACCGGCTCCCAGACATTGGCGCGGATGCGAGCCTCCACAGTTTGCTCGTCGAGCGGGTCGGCAACGCCATCATTGATCGCCTGACGCGCGACTGCCCTTGCCACGGCGAATGACACCGAGCGCAGCTCCGAAACCGGCGGCAACAATCGTCCCGACTTACTGAGGCGAGCGGGAGAAAGTTCGGCGAGACATTTGGCGGCAGCCATGAACATCGTGTCGGTAACCCGCCGCGCGTTGACCGACAAGATACCCAAACCCATTCCCGGGAAGATGTAAGAGTTGTTCGTCTGATCGATCGGTACTTCGCGGCCATTCCAGTTCACTGCGGCGAACGGGCTGCCGGTGCCGATGAGCGCGCGTCCGTCTGTCCACTTCATCAAGTCCGCCGGCGTAGCCTCCGAGCGCGACGTGGGATTCGAGAGCGGGAAGATTACCGGCCTTTCAACTGCCGCGGCCATTGCACGGATCACATTCTCGGTGAAGGCTCCGGCCTGTCCGGAGACGCCAATGAGTGTCGTTGGCTTGGCATTTCGTACCACGTCGAGCAAACTAACGCGATTCTTACGCTCCAGTTCCCAACTGGCTATGGCGGAACGAGGTCGGGCAAATGACTGCTGCGCCGGCCGTATCTCGGCCATGCCGTCCACCAGCAGCCCGTCCTTATCGACCGCATAGAAATGGTGGCGTGCTTCCGCTTCGCTCAGGCCCGTGTTCTGCATCGCGGTTAGCAAAAGCGAGGCGATGCCAATGCCGGCCGATCCTGCTCCGAAGAGCGCGATGCGCTGCTCGGTCAAGGGCGTGCCGGTAACATTGATGGCCGCAAGCAGAGTTCCCGCGGCCACGGCAGCTGTTCCCTGGATGTCGTCATTGAAGGTGCAGAGCCGGTCACGATAGCGCTCGAGCAAGCGGCCCGCGTTCATGCCGGCAAAATCCTCCCACTGCAACAGCAACTTGGGACAGCGCTCAATGACAGCGCTGACGAAGGCTTCGACGAAATCGTCATAATCGGAGCCGCGCACTCTGTGGTGACGCCAGCCGATGTAGAGAGGGTCTTCGAGGAGTTCAACATTGTCGGTACCGACATCGAGCAGTACCGGCAAACACTGCTGGGGATGAATGCCGGCGCAGGCGGTGTAGAGCGCCAGCTTGCCGATGGGGATTCCCATGCCTCCCGCACCCTGGTCGCCCAGTCCGAGAATTCGTTCGCCGTCGCTGACGACGATGGCGCGAATGGCGTCATAGCGGTGATGCCGGAGGATCTCGCGAATTCTATGCTGGTTAGGATAGCTGAGGAACAGTCCGCGCGGCTTGCGCCAGATCTCGCTGAAGCGCTGGCATCCTTCGCCGACGGTAGGCGTGTACACCAGAGGCATCATCTCTTCGATGTTGCGGACCAGTAGAGCGTAGAACAGCGTTTCGTTGGTGTCCTGCACGTCCCGCAGATAGGCATAACGCCCGAAATCAGTTTTGCGGGCGCGCAGCACTTTGAGCCGCCGCGCTGCCTGATCTTCAAGATTGCCGACATGTGGCGGCAGCAGTCCGTGCAGGGCGAAGTCGGTGCGCTCGCTTTCAGTGAACGCGGTTCCCTTGTTGAGCATGGGAAAGTTAATCAGGTCAAAGCCCGAGAGCCCGGTCTCCAGAACGCCTTCGGCCGTGATGCGATATTTCATGGCTGCGCGCCACCCAAGCGACTCCCTATTGTACGAGCCCAGCGGCCCGCCCGCTGTGCGCCGGGTCGCTGCTGTGGCCTAGTTTCGAGAGGACGGAGAGGTGACGAAAAAAACTAGTAGCAATCCGGAGAAGTTTCAGCTAGAAAAGCAGTTAACCACGTAAACGGAAAATTAGTTGCACCTAACGCCTTATTCTCCCTGAGCAAGCTGCAGGAGTGTATCAATGCGAAACGGATCCGAGTTTGTCTGTCCTGAAATATCACCGGCCGGCGCCGGAGAGTACCAGCACTCATACTTGGCCCGACGCCGTGATTGGCGCGTTGCAGTTGTCGTCAGTGTGCTTCTGGGCGCGTTGTTGCTCGTGGGCTGCGAAAAGAAAGAGGAAGCCCCCAAGCCCGGGCCGCCCGAAGTCGGAGTGATGGAGCCACTGCAGCAGGATGTCCCCATAGTTGACGAGTATGTGGCGCAACTGAACGGGCCGGTGAATGCCGATATCACTCCCAAAGTCCAAGGCTATCTGCTCAAGCAGAATTATCAGAACGGCTTTTTCGTCAAGGAGGGGCAACTTCTGTTCGAGCTCGATCCGCGGCAATACCAGGCTTCCGTCGATCAGGCCGCAGCCGATGTTGCCGTGGCCGTAGCCAACCTCACCCGAACCCAGGCTGACGTGGCCCGCGATACACCGCTGGCGGCGCAGAGCGCCATCCCGCAAAAGCAGCTCGATAACGACGTTCAGGATCAAGCCTCCTGGGAGGCACAGCTCAAAGCTAAGAAAGCGGCTCTGGCGAATGCGGAGCTAAATCTCGGCTGGACCAAGGTGTACTCGCCCATTGACGGCATCGCCGGGGTTTCCAACTCCCAGATCGGCGACTTAGTGGGCACCACGACCAAGATGGCAACCGTCTCGCAAGTCGATCCTATCTGGGCCTACTTCAATATCAGCGAAAGCCACTTCCTGGAGATCGCGCCAAAGGTTACCCAAATTATTACCGGCAAGGTGAATGCATCCTCGACAGACTCGACGCCGATTGAATACATTCAGGCCAACAACCAACCGTTTCCGACGAAGGGCGAGTTCGTCTACGTCAACCGTCAGGTCGGCACCCAGACCGGAACCATTCAGGTGGCGGCGCAATTCTCCAACCCCGGTGCAGTGCTTCGTCCCGGTGGTTTCGGACGAATTCGCATCCAGTCCGGCGTGAACAAAGGGGCGCTGCTGGTTCCGCAGGCCGCGGTTACGCAAGTCCAATCGATGTACATGCTGGCTGTAGTTACTCCCGAAAACAAGGCCGTATTTCGCCCGGTGAAGGTGGGCGAGCGTGTGGGTACGAACTGGATCATCACGGAAGGGCTGCAACCGGGCGAGAAGGTCGTGGTCGATGGTCTCCTGAAGATTCAGATGGCTGCGGCACAGATGCCTGAGCTGGCCAAGACAGGTATTCCAGTCGTCGCCAAGCCTTATGTGCCCGCCGCGGCGCCGGCAGGGGGCAACTGACCATGCCGAAATTTTTCATCAATCGCCCCATCGTGGCGATGTGCATTTCCATCCTGATGGTTCTGGTCGGGGTAGTGGCGATGCTGAGCCTGCCCACGGCGCAATTTCCCAACATCGCCGATCCGCAGATTCAGGTTCTGGCAACCTATCCCGGCGCGGACGCGCAAACCGTGGCCGAGTCAGTCGCTACGCCGATTGAACAGCAGATGTCGGGCGTCAGCGGCATGAACTACATGTACTCCACCAGCGCCAGCAACGGCTTGATGACGCTCACCGTTGACTTCGCGCTGGGAACGAATGCCAACACCGACCAGATTCTGGCGCAGATGCGGCAGGGGCAGGCCAACTCGCAACTGCCCAGCGCTGTGACTAACTACGGAGTGACGGTTCAGCAATCGACGTCGTCGCCGCTGATGCTGCTCGCGCTCTCCTCGCCCAACGGGACCTACGACAACATCTTTCTGGCAAACTACGCATACATCAATCTCAATTACGCACTGACGCGATTGCCGGGCATAGCTTCGGTATCGGTGTTCGGCGCGGGTCAGTACTCCATGCGCGTCTGGGTGAACCCTGATACGCTGGCGAATCTCAGCGTCACCGTTCCCGAGATCATCAGCGCGATTCAAGCACAGAACGCAGTGAACCCGGCAGGCCAGATCGGCGGAGCACCCGTCCCGCCAGGACAAACGTTCACCTACAACGTGCGCGCGCCGGGCCGCCTGACCACGCCTGAGGAGTTCGGCCAGATCATTATTCGCGCTACGCCTGAAGGCGGCGTGCTGCGCCTGAAGGATGTAGCGCGGGTGGAATTGGGAGCCCAGAACTACAACCTGGAAGGGCGCTTCAACGGGAAACCTGCGGCGCTGTTGGGTATCTACCTCACGCCGGGCGCCAACGCTCTACAGACCGCCGGCGAAGTCCGCAAGTTCATGGAGGAAGCCAAAGGCAGGTTTCCACAGGACCTGACGTATAGCGTCCCGCTGGATACCACGCTGGCCATTACCGCCGGTATCCACGAGATCAAAAAGACGCTGATCGAGGCGCTGGCGCTGGTCATTTTCGTAGTCTTCATCTTCCTGCAGGGCTGGCGAGCCACGCTGATCCCACTGCTGGCGGTTCCGGTCTCGCTGGTCGGCGCGTTCATCGTCTTTCCGATTCTTGGATTTTCCATCAATACGTTGTCGCTGTTTGGACTGGTGCTTGCCATCGGATTGGTGGTGGACGACGCGATCGTCGTGGTTGAGGCCGTGGAACACCACATCGAGCAGGGTATGACGCCGCACGACGCTGCCCAGAAAGCGATGGAGGAGGTGGCGGGCCCGGTCATCGCCATCGCCCTGATTCTGGCCGCGGTTTTTATACCTACGGCTTTCGTTCCCGGTATTACAGGACAGCTCTACCAGCAGTTCGCCGTAACTATCGCCGTATCGGTGCTCTTCTCCGCTTTCAACGCGCTGTCCCTCAGTCCCGCACTCTCCGCAATGCTGTTACGTCCGAAAAAGGAAGGGCGCGGTCCGCTAGCCGCTTTCTTTCGGTGGTTCAATCGCGTCTTTGGCAGAGCTACCGACGGCTACGTCGGCATTTGCCGGCACTTGATCCACAAAGCCGGATTCGCGTTTATTCTTCTGGGTATTCTCTGCGTCGGTGCTTACTTCTTCGGATCCAAGGTGCCAGGCAGCTTCCTTCCTGATGAAGATCAGGGATACGTTTTCGGAGCGCTGCAACTGCCCGATGCCTCCTCGCTGCAACGATCTTCCGAAGCGGCAAAGCAGGCAGAGAAAATCATCATGGATACGCCGGGCGTGGAGAACGTCAGCTCGGTGCTGGGATACAGCCTGCTCAGCGGAGTGCAGACCACCTACAGCTCATTTTTCTTTATTTCGTTTAAGCCGTGGGATGAGCGCAAGACTCCGGAGACGAGTTATGACGGAATCAAACTCCATCTGGCGCGTGCGCTTTCGCAGATCAATTCGGGGCTGGCGTTTGCCTTCCCGCCGCCGGCGATTCTGGGCGTAGGCACCTCGGGAGGATTCACTTTCATTCTTGAAGACCGGTCCGGCAGCGGCACCGACTTCCTTGCCAAGAATGCACAGGCATTCATGGCCGAAGCCCGCAAGCGGCCGGAGCTGACAGGGGTGATGACCACGGCGCTCTTCGGCGTACCGCAGGTCGGCGTGGATGTGGACAAGGCGAAGGTGCTGACCCAGCAGGTGAGTCTGAGCAATGTCTACCAGACGCTACAAGCCTTCATGGGCGGAGCGCTGGTGAACTACTACAACCAGTTCGGTCTGCAATGGCAGGTTTGGGTGCAAGCCGACGGCAAGTTCCGAACTAACGTGGATAATCTGGGCAAGTTCTACGTGAGGAACGTCAGCGGGGACATGGTTCCGTTGAGCACCTTGACCAGCACGTATTCGCGCAGCGGTACGGAGTTTGTCATGCGCCAGAACCTGTACCAGTGCGTGCAGATCAACGGCTCGGCCGCCCCGGGTTACAGCTCCGGCCAGGCGATGGCAGCGTTGGAAGACGTCTTCAAGAAAACCATGCCGGGACAGATGGGCTACGACTGGAGCGGCATGAGCTACCAGCAGCAGAAGGCTGCCCAGGGCGTCAGCCCGACGACAATCTTCAGTTTGTCTTTCCTGGTGGTCTTTCTCATCATGGCGGCGCAGTACGAGAGCTGGACGCTCCCGTTCTCCGTGCTGCTCGGCGTTCCTATCGCGGTCTTCGGAGCGTTCGTGGCGCTGTACTTCCGTAAGCTCGACAACGACGTGTATGCCCAGATTGGTCTGGTCATGCTCATCGGGTTGTCGGCCAAGAATGCCATTCTGATTGTCGAGTTCGCCAAGATGGAATACGACAAGGGAGCGACACTACTCGACGCTTCGCTGACCGGAGCGCGGCTGCGCCTCCGACCGATTCTGATGACCGCGTTCGCCTTCATTCTGGGTTGCGTGCCGCTGTGGGTGGCGACCGGCGCCGGTGGCATCTCGCGGCAAGTGCTGGGATCAGTGGTGATTGGCGGCATGCTGGCCGCAACGATTCTTGCGATTTTCTTTATTCCAGTGTCGTTTGATGTGGTCGAGCGCTTCGGTCTGTTTCTGGCGGGCGGCAAGAAGAAAGATGAGCCACCGCCGCCGAAAGACCAGTCTAGTACCACTCCGAAAGGAGCGGGACATGACTAACTTGAGAACATCCACCGTCATCGTATTGCTGCTCGCGCTGTGTGGGTGCAAGGTGGGACCGAATTACCAGCGGCCGCCACTCACAGTTCCCGACCAATATCGCGGACTGGCTCCTGACGCTTCCACTCAGCAGGCGGGCACGGAAGATTTTGCGCTGCTGAAGTGGGATACGGTTTTCCAGGATGACACGCTGCGAGGCTTGATCAAGGACGCGCTGGCGAACAATTACGACCTGCGCATCGCCGCCACTCGCATTTTGCAAGCCAGCGCTAACCTGGGAATCACACGCGCCAATCAGTTTCCAACGGTGGGTGGAACTTTCTCCATCATCAATCAACAGGCAACGCCGCTTTATACGGGCGCTCCCACCATCGATACGGCTGGGCTTCAGCTCAACTATATTGTCGACTTCTGGGGACAGTATCGCCGAGCGACCGAGGCGGCACGCGCGGTTCTCCTGTCCACGGTCTACGGAAAAGACCTGGTTCAAACTACTTTGATTTCGATGGTGGCGACCAACTACTACTTGCTGCTTCAATATGACGCCCAGCTCAAGTACTCCAATGAGACGATTGAAGCGGACAAAGACATCCTGAGACTCAACACCATCAAGTACAAAGGCGGCGACGCCGCGATTACCGACGTCTATCAGGCACAGGTGCTGGTGCAGCAGGCCGAGGCTCAGGCCATCAGCCTGCAGCAGGCGATCGAGCAGACGCAAAACAATATCAGCATCCTGCTCGGCAAGAACCCGGCGTCGGTGCCCCGTGGTCTCAGTCTGGTTGAACAGCCCCACATACCTGACGTGCCGGCGGGATTACCCTCCGCGCTACTGGAACGCCGGCCGGACGTCCGCCGCGACGAGGAGAGCCTGGTTGCCGCCAATGCCAATGTGGGCGTCGCCAAGGCGGCCTTCTTTCCGCAGATTTCGCTTACCGGCGAGTTTGGCGCACAGAGCACCGCCATCAGCAGCTTCCTGGCAGGTCCGGCAACCTTCTGGGCTGTCGGTGGACAGATCGCGCAGCCCATCTTCGAAGGCGGCAGGATCAGAAGCAATTACCGTTTGGCTTGGGCACAGCGCGACCAGGCAGAGTTGGTGTACAAACAAACGGTGTTGAATGCCTTCGGCGATGTCTCTAACAGCCTCGTGGGTTACAACGATTCCCGAAAGTATCGCATGAAGCTTGAAGAGCAGGCTAATACATACAAGGAAACCGCCCGCCTGGCTACCGTACGCTATCAGGGAGGCGTTACCAGCTTCCTGGAAGTTCTGGTGACCGAGCAAGACTACTTCGCCGCTGAACTGAGTCTGTCTCAGGCTTGGTTTCAGGAGATGCAATACTACGTGCAACTGTATCAATCACTCGGCGGCGGCTGGGATCAGCAGTAGGGAAGTCGTTCCTGATGCAAGTCCGATGCGGACGCCTGCATCCGGCGTTGGTGTCACCGCTAAGGACTCCGGAATTTCTGCGATCCATAGGAGACTCCACCCAAGCAGACGAAAGCTTGGGTGGAATTCACTGACAACTGATTCCCGGGGATTTTTACGGCGAGTACTGCCAGATCATGCCATGGTTTCCGGGCCCGCAGTACGAGACGGTCCCGTAGAGATTGCCCTTTTTGTCCGAGGAGAGGTTCTCAAAGATCCAATCATTGCTTGAGACTAGAGATTGGAGTCCGTTACGAACGTTCCCGACCGCGCCGCAATAGCAATAGTAGCCACCTGGGTCGTAATACCCGAACCCGTCCGCAGCCGCGTAGAGGTTCCCTGCGGGATCAACGGTCAACGCGGAGAACCAGCTCCACGACCCACACCCAGGACAAAATTGACCGTCGCTGCTGTGGGATCTTAGAAAGCTGACGCCACCGGGGGGCGACAGCTCAAAAATCAAACCGTCCGCATATCCTTCCCAACAACCTCCAAACTGCGTCCAACATTGACTAAAGCCGTAGAGATTGCCATGGCTGTCTTGAATCAGCCCGCCAGGGTGTCCGCCATCGTTGACGCTGCCGGTGAAACTGTAGACAACGTTTTCCGTCCAGCCGCTGCCTGAAGGCACTAATTGAAAAACTACGCCGCACGGCCCGCCCCAGTAGGGGCAATCATTGTTGCCACCTGACAACGTTGTGCCGTACAGACTTCCGTCAAGGTCCAGCACCAGGCTGGTGGGCTGTCCGCCATCACTTCCGCCGGTGAAGTTGTAAAGTATTTTCTCCGTCCAGCCATCCTGCGAGGGCGAAAGCTCAAATATGGCGCCAGCCCCGTAAACTCCGTTGCCTATGCCGTACAGATTGCCGGCCAAGTCGAAGGTTGTGACTGTGCCGCCCCACGCGTCGGTGTTGCCGGTAAATTGATAAATGGTGGTCTCGTTCGAGGTGCACAATGCCGTAGCACACGGGGTCTCAGCCGGTGTCGCCTTAAAGATCAGCCCGCAATACGAGGTTCCGCTCGTTCCGCAATTCTGGATGCCGCCGCTCGCTGCTCCGAAGAGGTCCCCTCCCGGGCCGACGAAAACGCCGCTGGGGCTGCTGCCGCTGCTGCCGCCCATGAAGTTGTACAGCGAGCTGACGAACCACTGGCTGGCTTTCTGCGACAGCTCATAGAGCAGGCCCTGCGCATAGCTGCCGCCGGCTGAAAGCGTCCCGTAGAGGTTGCCCGCCAGGTCGATGGCCACGCCGGAGGGGGAATTTGACGGTGCAAGTGTGCCGAGATCACGCACCTCATCCGCCCCCCAAAGTGTGCAAGAGGTACTAGAGGTGCTGGTACTCGTGGTGGTGCTGCTGCCCAGGATAGTGAACGCCTCCGAAGGAATCGTGCCCACCTCGCTCTCCGAAGCGGAAGATGGGCAGCCTGTGCCCGTGCAGCCAACACCGCTGTTCTCATCCCAGTAGACTGGATCGCCGCTGGGAACGCTGGCGTTCTGCAGGTTCACCCAGTAGGTACCGGCATTCAGAGCCGGGCCATTGAAGCTCGTCGTCACGGAGCAGACATTGTAGCCATATTCATTGACGGTGCAGCTGCCCTGCGTGAAGTTCACGGTCTGATCAAAATAACTGGTGCCGCCGTTTTCGCCCGAAGTGATCGACAGTTCGGCCGTGCTCAGCGTGTCGCCCGAGAACAGCCACATTCCAAATGCGGCGCCGGTGAGGGTGGCGCCGCCACTCGGCACGGTGAAGGTGTCGCTAACGACGAAACCGAAGTTAATCGTCCAGGCATCGGTATTGCCGTTGATGGGGCCGTTATCGTAAATGTCATTGGCTTGCAGCGGCCCGCGATGCATCCTGGCGCGCGCAACCGCCGGAGATATGGGCGGGCTCGGCCGCTTCACTGGATGAGCCAGCTTCGACGCGAACGCCGGCATCTTCGCTGCCTGCACCGCTGTCGGTGGAACCGAATCCTGTGCCCAGGCGGGAACCATCGCCACCGCCATCACGAACGTAGCGACTATCGCCAGAGAGATTGTGCGGAACAGGGAACTGAGAGATCGCGATTGGCTGTGCATCGGGTTGTTCTCCTTGCCACCGAGTCGAATCGAGATGGGCCTACGGACGAGCGCACTCAGACGCCCCGGAGAAGGATGTCAATGTCTTGTTCCTCGCCGTGGGCGCGATCGGAACTGCGTGGGGAAAAAGGCAGGAAATCCCTTTCCATCCGCATTTAGCGCCTGCGGCGATGCTTTGTCAGTGACCGCTGCCGCACGCCTCGGTGACCAACCGAAGCAAAAAACCAACGGGATCGAAGCTGGGCCTTCTCGGCTGCGATGGCTTGACTGAAGCACGGTTAGCGCGCAACGTCGTGTTATAAATCTCGTAAATGCTAAACAGCCGCCAAGGATCGATCCGCCTGTTCCGTTTCAAAGGCATTGATGTGTTTTTGCATTGGTCCTGGTTTGCGCTGGCTGTGTTCGAAATCAATGCCCGAGCGGGAAGATATTCCTTTATCGGCTGGAACGTGGTCGAGTATCTGGCGGTGTTTCTTATTGTGTTACTCCACGAGTTCGGACACGCGCTGGCTTGTCGACAGGTAGGAGGAAGAGCAAACCAGATCGTGCTTTGGCCACTTGGCGGAGTGGCGTACGTCGATCCGCCGCCCCGGCCTGGCGCAACCCTATGGAGCATCGCGGCGGGACCGCTGGTGAATGTCGCGCTCGTTCCTATCTTAATGTTGCTTTTCGCAGCGTGCCGAGCCTCAGGTGGGGCGTACGCGATGCCCAATGTGTACGAGTTGCTGCGATCAGTCTTATACATCGACGTAGTCTTGCTGGTCTTCAACATGTTGCCGATCTATCCGCTGGATGGCGGCCAGGTAGTTCGATCGCTGCTCTGGTTTGTAATGGGCCGCGCGCGAAGCTTGATGGTGGCCACCCTGATTGGCTTCGTCGGCGTGGCGGGGTTGATCGTGCTCGCCTTGCGGATTGGTTCAGTTTGGTTTGGCGTTATCTCGGCGTTCATCCTGCTGAATTGCTGGGGAGGGCTAAAACAATCTTTAGCATTGTTGCGCCTGGCGAAGTTGCCGCGCCGCGAGGGATTTGTCTGTCCGTGGTGCAAAGCAGCGCCGCCAATAGGAAATCTATGGACTTGCGGACAGTGCAAGACGATGTTTGACGCCTTCGAAACGCGGGCCGTTTGTCCGTACTGCGCGATCCAATACTCTGCAACGCGGTGCCTGGATTGTGGAAGAATGCATCCCATGAGCGATTGGATTGCTCCGGCTTTGGTAACCGCCAGGCTGTAGCAGGGCGCTTTTCCAGGACGCTGCGGCAGTCGAAAATCCCGGATTTCATAATTGCCGATTATCCATACTGCTAGAATTGGGATCTATATGGTCCCTCCTGACATTCTGGAAATGCTGGACATCCTTGCCTGCCCCGTGTGCCTGAAGCCGCTGGTGCTGCGCGGCGAAGAAGGACTGAAGTGCAACGAGTGCAAACGGGTGTATCCCATCCGCAACGGCATCCCAATGCTGCTGGAACCTGAAGCGACAATCGAGCAATTGTGAGCCGGTGCAGTAACTGCTGAATGAACATTCAGTCAAAGAAGCAGCTGCGCGGTATAGCACATATCGTTTCCCGAAATGGTAAAAATCCCCCAAAATCCCCGAATCAAGACATACTCCTGACCATCGATAGTGGCAATTGTCTTCCTCCGGCTTGCCGTCGGATGCGAGGCTGTGGTGCGACTCGTCCCACTTGCGTGGAACAAACCGCTCCCGGCTACGTATCACAAACCTAGCAGTAGCAACTATTTCGAGATGCAGGGGTTGAAATATTCAAAGACAGGGGTGTTGCTTGGTGACAATTGGATTTCGGCAATCGAATTGCCTGCAACTAAATAGCATGCGAGCGAGTCTAACAAGCAAAACCCGGAAGGGTCGGAGGTGAGGTCGATGATGGCAGAAAAATTTTCCGTCCCGGAGTTGGCCGCGCTGCGAAGCGAGCTGCTTCACGGATTTGACTCCCGGGACGCAGCCGAGCTGCTACAGATGTTCCTCGCCGGACACGGCTACGGTGTCTCGGCTGAGGAAGCACGCAATGCGGTAAGCAGAGTGGGACTCTTGGGTGGCACATTGGAAACCTTTCAGCGAGAGTTGGAAAGCATAGCGCTGGTGATGTAAATCGCGGGACAGCAGTAGGTGACGAACGCCGCGGTGACACAAAAGATTCGCTTGACCTGAAAACGGAACGGACGCGACCATCGCCAGAACCTGGACGAAGGCGCAATCCGAAGCGAAAAGTGAAGAGCCCGGGCAAAACGGCCCGGGCTTTCCTGTTTCTGGAGGCTGAGGTTCAGCAGCCTTCGCCCAAGAACTATCCGTTACCAGTACCGCCCGTTTCGGCGGCTGGCGCCGCTACGGATGGACTTTGGGGGCGTGGCTCGGTGGAATTGTTGACCATGTCCTTGAGTTCCTTGCTGGGCTTGAAGAAGGGGATCTTCTTGGCCGGAACGTCCACGCGGTCTCCGGTCTTGGGATTGCGTCCTACGCGAGGCTTGCGCTGGCGAGTGCGGAAGCTGCCAAAGCCGCGGATCTCGATCTTGTCGCCGGCGCGCAGCGAGCGCACCACGCTTTCGAAGATGGTCTCGACGATGACCTCGCTATCCTTCCGCGTGATCTCGGTCAGCCGGGAAACTTCATCGATCAAGTCTGCCTTGGTCATCTCGCACGCCCCTTTGTCGCGATACGGCTCAAGTTTACCAGCACATCGGATACTCTCAAATTGCTATAACGTTGGCAAGTACAAGTTTTGATTGATTTTTCCCAATCCTGCGCACTCGCCGGCAGGCTATTTCCACAGATAGTAGAAGCCCACATTGGTTTGCATCAGCTTGGCCGGATTGGGCAGGTAGTCGGAAACGTCGCCAAACAGCAGGTCGAGTAAGCTCTTTCGGTCCTTTTCGTTATGCACCAGCGTGGGCTCGCCCTTGATGCCGACAGATTTTGCGGTGTCCTCGATGGCGGCGCGGAAGTCGCCGATCTGGTCCACGAGCTTCAGCGGCACCGCCTCTTCGCCGGTCCAAACCTTACCATTCGCCAGCGCGCGCACCTGGTCATCCTTCATCTTGCGGCCCACCGCAACGCTATGGATGAACTGCACGTGCATGTTGTCGATCAGGCCTTGCATGTAGGCGCGTTCTTCGGGGGTCATGGGGCGCGTCGGCGAGCCAGTGTCCTTGAACTCACCGGCCTTCAGCGTGATCTGTTGCAGCTTGGCCCACTTCATCAGCTCTTCATAGTTGTACCATTCCGCGATAACGCCGATGGAGCCAACAATGCTGGCGTTGTCGGCAAAAATCTTGTCGGCCGCGGACGAGACATAGTACGCGCCGCTGGCTCCGACCGTTTCGATGGAGGCGACAATGCGCTTTTTCTTCTGATCGCGAATGCGCAGCACCTCGCGATAAATCTCCTCCGAAGCAGCGGCTCCGCCTCCGGGCGAATTGACGTGCAGGACGATGGCCTTCACCGAGCTGTCATCGGCGAATTTACGTAGCTGTTCGACCACGTCCTTGGGAGTGAGAATTACTCCTTCCAGATCGACCACGGCGATCTTGTCGCCAAAGCCTCCGAAGCTATCTTTCTGCTGGGAGCGGACGGAGAAATATACCAACGCGAAGATTGCAACCAGGAAGAGGAAGAAGGCTCCTCCGCCAAGCAATACCCAAAGAAAGACACGCGAACGCGGCTGTTCGGTCATAAAGGAGAGTTAAGTTTAGCAGAAGAAAGCCGTCAGCTATCAGCTATCAGTCGTCAGCTACTATGCTCGCCTGGCTGTTAGCTATTAGCTCTTAGCCTTTAGCCACCAGTACGACCGTATGCATCGTCGGACATCCTGATTGCTAACAGCTAAGAGCTAAAGGCTGTATGGCGAAAAGCGAAAAGCGCGAAGCGAAAAGCTGCCGGCTTCCTCAATGAAAAATAGTCGCGAAGAATGCCCCGACCTTGCTGAAGAAGCCGTGCGATTGCTTCTTCGCGGTCTCCGTAGTGCTGCTCGTTTCAGATTTCTTCTTGCCTGCAGGCGGCGGAAGAACCGTTGGCTCAAGCTGCACCATCTTGTTATTCTCCAGCTTCAGGATGGCGACATTTGCGCTGAGATCAGGCGCTGGATCACTCCCGCGGAAAATGAATGGGGCTTCGACTGCCATGTGCTGCTCAGGCGACGGCGGTGGTGTCG
>Ga0181532_10002628_pt1 | contig 16681 bp, 12 predicted proteins | sample PEATcosm2014_Bin_33_FD_119768 | JGI IMG/M metagenome (GOLD analysis project Ga0181532, IMG submission 119768) | Peatland microbial communities from MTU Mesocosm Facility, Houghton, MI, USA - PEATcosm2014_Bin11_30_metaG | ecosystem: Environmental > Terrestrial > Soil > Wetlands > Peat | place...
CGGACTGCGACAAATAGCTGGATCCGCCCTTCACGATTCGAGATTGCGTGATGCCGCCGGCAAAAACGCGCAGGCTGGCGCCGATTCCGTCACGGTTCGATTTCGTTCCCACCAGGCGAAAGCGGATGCTGTGGTTGCCGGTCGATTGGTCATTGCGATACAGATAGGCTGGCCCATTGTTGGTGGTAAGAAGAAGGTCCAGGTCGCCGTCGCGATCGAAGTCTCCGTAGGCCAGGCCGCGGCCGACTTTCGGCTGGTCGAAGCCTCCGCCAACGTCAGCAGCGACATCGCGAAAGTTCCCCTTGCCGTTGTTCAGGAAGAGTTGCGGAGGCTGCGCATATCCCACGTTGCCGCGAATGTTGCGCACGGTTTCGTCGATATGTCCGTTGGCCACGGCGAAGTCGAGCCAGCCATCGAGATTGACGTCGAGAAACGAGCAGCCGAATCCGAGGCTATTTCTGGAGGCGATGCCGACTCCGGATTGTGGCGCGATGTCTTCGAAACTCTTGCCGCTCATGCGGTAGAGTCCGATCATTTCGTTGTCGAAGTTGGTGATGGCGACGCCCGGCGTTCCTGAATTATCGAAGTCGGCCACGTCAACCCCCATGCCGGCGCGGGCCTTGCCTTCGCTGCTGAACGCCAGTCCGGCCTCGACCGCGGCATCTTTGAACGTGCCATTGCGCTGGTTACGATACAGCTTGTTGGGCTGGGTGTCATTGGCCACGAGCAGGTCGGGCCAGCCATTGTGATTGTCGTCGAACAAGGCGACGCCCAGTGATTTGGAACTGCTGTCGAAAATCCCGCTCGCCGCCGTCACGTCTTCGAAGGTGCCGTCGCCGCGATTGTGAAATAGCCAGCAGGTGGCTCCGCGATAGGCTTCGGGGGTGCAGTAGGATTTATGTTTTCCGTCGAGACTGCAGAAGACGTCGTGTTCCGGCGACCACTTCACGTAGTTGCACACGAAAAGATCGAGCAGGCCGTCGCGGTCGTAGTCAAACCACAACGCGGACGTGCTGAACCCTTCGCGCTTTCCCAGCCCGCTGGAGGCAGTCACATCGACGAACGTGCCTTTGCCGGTATTGCGGAACAGTCGATTCTGGCCCACGCAGGTAATCAGGATGTCAGGAAAGCCGTCGTTGTTGTAATCGCCGACGGCCACGCCCATGCCGTACATTTCGACGTCGAGGCCGGCGCGCGTAGTCACGTCGGTGAAGGTGCCATTGCCGTTGTTGTGACAAAGCCGCAGCGTGGAGCGGCTTTTCTTGTGGCCCGGCCAGTCGGCGCCATTGATCAGCAAAATGTCCTGCCAGCCGTCGCGATCGTAGTCCAGGAATGCGCAGCCGGAGCCCAGAGTTTCAGGCAGGAATTTTCCGCCGAAGGCTCCGCTGTTGTGTTGGAAATGGATCCCTGCCTGGCTGGTCACGTCGGTAAAGCGAAAACCCGGAGAAGTGAGCGCACCCGTCTGCGCCGTCAAAGCCCGCAAATCAGGCAACTGCGACCATGACGCCAGTCCCGCCAGTCCCCGGAGGAAAGACCTGCGACTAACGGAACGGCTCACGGAACGTTCACCAGCCCGGCGCGGATCGCGTAGACCACCAGCTCCGCGGTTTTATGAATTCCAAGCGAGTTCATGATGTTCGCGCGGTGAACGGCGACGGTGTTGGCGCTGAGTTCGAGGGCGGTCGCGATTTCTTTGTTCGACTTGCCGTCGACGATCATCTGCAACACTTCGAGCTCGCGCTGCGTGAGCGCGGCGCTGCGCTCGCCCTTCAGAACGGATTTCTGCTCGACCTGCGGATCGAACGCCGTTTCTCCGGCGGCAACCTTGCGGATGGCCGCTCCGAGTTCCAGGTCCAGGGCGTTCTTGAGAATGTATCCCTTGGCCCCGGCTTCGATCGCCTGTCGCACCCACGTGCTCTCGGTATGCATGCTGAGCATAAGAACCGCGGTGTGCGGAGAATCTTCAATGATCTGCCGCGTGGCCTGCAGGCCGTTCATGCCGGGCAGAGCGCAATCCATCACCACCACTTGAGGATGAAGTTCTTTCGCCAGCTTGATTGAATCCTCGCCGCTGCCCGCTTCGCCGACCACTTCCATGTCGGCCTCGTCTTCCAACATGCGGCGGAATCCGCGCCGCACCAGGCTGTGATCATCCACCAGCAATACTGTGATCTTCTTTTCCATAAGACTCCGCTTTCTCCCTGGGCACGGCCAGATGCACCCGGGTTCCGCCTTCGGGTGGACGCGAAAAAACAATTTGCCCGCCCATCAACTCCGAACGCTCGCGCATCGCGACCAGGCCGATTCCGTGCCGGTTGGGGCGCTCGGCGAGTCCGACTCCGTGGTCTTCGATTTCCAGCTCAAGCGCATGGGGCAAGAAACGCAAACGCACCCATGCTTCTTTCGCGCCGGAGTGCCGTGCCACATTGTTCAGCGCTTCCTGCAGCACACGGTAGACATGCACGCCGGCGCCGCCATCCACAGGAAACGGCGCACCCTGCTTCTCATAGGATATGGCAATCCCGGTTTGCCGTTCTATGGTGGGAATGTACCAGTCGAGCGTGCTCTCGAGTCCAGCCTCGTCGAGCATCACAGGATGCAACGCCTGCGAGAGACTGCGCACGCTCTCCAAAGTAGTCTGCACGGTCACAAGCACTTCCTGCAAATCCGCACGTAATGACGAACCTTCGGGGGCATGTGTTCCCGCGCGGCGCAACATGGAGCCAACCGCGGTCAGAATCTGACCGAACTCATCGTGAAGTTCGCGCGAAATGTAGCGCAGCGTGGATTCCTGGGTGGCAATCAGTTTCTGCGCCAGCTCGCTGCGGCGCTCGGAAACCTCGGCCAGGCGCGCGAACAGCCGCCGGTTCCAGCGAATCACCGAAAGGCCGTTCAGCAGGATCGCGAGAAGAGTGACCGCCAGAAAGAAGTAAACCTGCCTCTGCACCCGGTCATAGATCTGAACGATGCGCTGTCCGGCTTGCTCTTCGTTCTCGCTGTTTTGCACGAGCAGCCTAGCCACAGCGGTGCTCAGCGCCGCCTGCCTTTCCTGGAGAGAAAGCTGGATCTGCTCGCGCGCTTCTTTTCCCTTGCCGCTATTCGCGAGGGCGAAGATGCGGTCTACAGCATCCCAGAACTGGCTGAAGTTTCCGGTCAGAAACGCGCTCTGTTCGGGAGTCCGGCTAGACGCCGCGAATCCCGCTTCCAGACGCATGGCGTCGTCCAGATCGGTGCGAATCCGCTGGAGCTGTGGCGACCAGGCGGTCAGAGGATAAGGCTCATCCCCGCTCACCATGTCGCGCATGTCGACGGCGAGCAAGTTGAGATCATTCTGGATTCGCAGCAACTGCAGCGAATCTTTGCGGTTGCGATCCACCTGTTCGGTCTGCAACTTGCGCAGCCCGGTCACCTGCCAGGTGATGTAGGCGGAATACGCCACCACCGCCGACAGCGTGATCAGCAGGCCCAGCAACAGGCCCAGGGTCGGTGAACGGTCCGGCGGAGATGGGCGGGACACGTCCCGAGCATACAACGTGGAGGTGGCAACTGTCACAGGGCGGGCCGCCGTCGGCCGTCCGGCGCTCCGCCCGCAGATGTGTGACAATGCAGTAATAATGAAGCCAAGCCGGGTCCAACGGAGTCAAACAGTAGATTGAATATTTCAGCTAAAGAAGCCGCGAAGACCCCGAAGATGGAGCGACTGAAGGCCGTTTGGCCGGAAGTCTGGAAGTTGATGCGTCCGCGCCGCGGACTGCTCGCGCTGGGTTTTGTTCTGATGTTGATCAACAAGGTGGCGGGCTTCGTGCTGCCGTATTCCTCGAAATTCCTGATCGACAATGTGGTGAGCAAAGGTCAAACGGGACTGTTGCGGCCTTTGGTTTTCTCGGTTTTGCTCGCGACGCTAGTTCAGGGCGTGACTTCTTTTTCGCTGACCCAGCTGCTGTCGAAAGCCGCTCAACGCCTGATCGCCGACCTGCGCCAGCAGGTGCAAACGCACATCTCCCGGCTGCCGGTGTCGTTTTACGATGCCAACAAAACGGGAGCGCTGGTGTCTCGCATCATGTCGGACGTGGAGGGCGTGCGAAATCTCCTGGGAACGGGGCTGGTGGATTTTGCCGGAGGCCTGGTCGCAGCCGTCATTGCGGTTGTGTTGCTGCTTCGCACCAGCGTTCCGCTCACACTGATTGCGGTTGGCTCGCTCGGCTGTTTCGCGTTCGCGTTGAACAAGGCTTTTGCCGTAATCCGTCCGATTTTCCGCGAACGCAGCAAAATCAACGCTGAAGTTACCGGGCGCCTGACGGAATCGCTGGGCGGCGTTCGCGTGATCAAGGGCTATCACGCAGAAGAACGGGAAGAGAAAATTTTTGCGGGCGGAGTAAAGCGCCTGCTCGATAACGTTATGCGCACGCTGACTGCGACCTCGCTGATGGGGCTTTCCGCCAGCGTCCTGCTCGGAGTGGTTGGCGCGGCCACCATGTACATCGGCGGAAAGCAGATGGTCGCGCACACTCTGACTCCAGGCGGTTACATCTCGTACAACTTGTACCTGGTCTTTTTGATCGCGCCGATCATGCAGGTGGTTTCGATTGGCACCCAGATCACGGAAGCGTTGGCCGGGTTGGAGCGCATGCAGGAGATCATGGGCGAGCGGCCGGAGGATCAGGACCCGAAGCGCACCGTGGAACTTGGCGACATAGTGGGCACGGTTGCATTCGAAGATGTCAGTTTCAGCTACGACGGAACTCACGAGGTTCTGCACAACATTTCTTTCCGCTCCGAGCCGGGGACGGTGACCGCGCTGGTCGGCTCGTCTGGGTCGGGAAAGTCGACGACGATCGGATTAATCTCGGCTTTCTATGTGCCTTCGAAGGGCACCGTCCGAGTGGACGGGATCGACTTGAGCACGGTGCGGCTGGATTCCTACCGCACCCGCCTGGGAGTGGTGCTGCAGGAATCGTTTCTGTTCGATGGCACGATCCGCGACAACGTCGCCTTTTCGCGGCCAGACGCCAGCGAAGAAGAAATCATGCGCGCCTGCCGCATTGCGCGGGTTGACGAGTTCGCGGAATCATTTGCCGACAAGTACGACACGGTGGTCGGCGAGCGTGGAGTAAAACTGTCCGGAGGTCAGCGGCAGCGGATCTCGATTGCCCGCGCCATTCTGGCGGAGCCGCGCATCCTGATTCTGGACGAAGCAACCTCGAGCCTCGACTCGGAATCGGAACAGATGATCCAGCAGGGCCTGTCGTATCTGATGCAGGGGCGGACGACCTTCGTCATCGCTCACCGGCTGTCCACCATTCGCCGGGCCGACCAGATTATGGTGATGGAACAAGGGCAGATCGTGGAGCGGGGAACGCATGCCGAGCTTTACGCCGCCCGCGGCCGTTACTACGATTTGTACACGCGCCAACACGGCGTCGAGGAAAACTTATTCCTGGCGCCCGGCGAAGGCGATGCGGTCGCGGTGACAGGCAACGGCGCGGACGGCAAGAATGGCGATGTGAAAGCGGCGGATGCTCTGCGCGTGCTGCGAGGAGAGATGCGTTAGCGCCTATGACGACAGCTCCCGCAGTGGCCTCGGCACGCGGCACTCTCGCAGTCCGAATTGAAAATCTTTGCCGGTACTACCGCATGGGCGAGACTGTGATCCGTGCGGTCGACGGAGTCTCGGTCGAAATTCGCGCGGGAGAATTTGTTGCGCTGCTCGGCAGTTCCGGGTCCGGCAAGTCTTCCGTGCTCAATCTGATTGCAGGGCTCGACCGTCCGACCTCGGGAAACGTTGTGGTGCAGGATCGTGATCTGGCAAAACTCTCGCGCGAAGAGCTGGCCAAGTACCGGCTGCATGTTGTGGGGATGGTGTTTCAGTCGTTCAATCTGATCGCCAGCATGACGCTTGCGGAGAACGTAGAACTTCCCCTACGTTTTGCGGAAGTCGATCGCAGTCAGCGAGCAAATCTGGCGCGTGAGGCCCTGGAGCGCGTGGGACTGCGGGCGCGCATGAACCACCGGCCCAGCGAGCTTTCCGGCGGTGAACAGCAGAGGGCCGCGCTGGCGCGTGCTTTGATCAACCGTCCGCAGCTTCTGCTGGCCGATGAACCTACCGGAAACCTCGACAGCCACACCGGAACCGAAATCATGGACATGGTTCGCGAATTCAACCGCGACTTGGGAATGACGGTTGTAATGGTGACGCACGAGCGGGCGCTGGCCGAACGTTACGCGCAACGCATGATCTTTCTGGCGGACGGGAAGTTGATCGATGATCGAACAAACAACGACCGGGCGAACCACGAGCGGCCAAACGTGCCCTCTGCAGTTGATCGGCTCGAGTAGGGAGGACAGGCGTGAAAATCCCGGATCTGACCGAACTCGCCTTGCGGAATTTGCGTGAGTCGGTGCTGCGAAATTCGCTGACGACCGTGGGCATTTCCGTGGGAGTGGCGTCGCTGGTGGCAATGCTCTCGCTCGGCACCGGCTTGCAACAGTTGCTCTCGCAGCGTCTCGCGAAGTCGGGACTGTTCGATACTGTTTTCGTCTCTTCGCGGCGCGATCTGCGCGGCATGGGCCGCGAGGAAGAGCGCAAGGGCCCCACGCCCGGCGAAAGCCGCATTCTTGACGAACCGGCGCGACAGGAGATGGAGCGCCTTCCCAATGTGAGCGAGGCTTATCCTGACATTCGCTTCGCAACGGAATTGCGCTACGAAGACGAGCCTCATCTCACAATGATTTCAGCGCTGCCACCGTCGGCAAAGACGAACGACGCCTTCGACGGAATGCAGGGTAATTTCTTTTCGTCCGACACCGGGGCCGAGGTGATTCTGCAAAAGTCGTTTGCCGAGGAATTGCTGGGAAAGACGCCGCCTCTGGGAGCGCCCGAACCGGGGGTTGCCGAACTGGCAAGGCCGCTGCTGGGCAAAGAATTGGTTATGCGATACGCGCAACGTCAGGCTGCACCATCAACCCAACCGCCTCTCCGCAGCAGTGCGGCGGACGACGGCGTCGACGGCGCTGCATATTCGGTCGTGTCGCGCGAGCAGAAACTCAGGATTGTGGGCGTCTCGGATCTCGACCCTGAGACGATGCGCGGTCCAACTCGCGCCAAGGTTTTTCTGCCGCTGGGGTTGGCCGAGAGCCTGCACATAATGCAGCCCACCGACCTGCGCGAGATTTCGCGGGCCGCGACGGATCAGCCGGTCTACTCATCCGTCAGCGTGCGGGTCAAGAATCCGGCGCAGGTGCAAGTCGTGGAAGACGCCATCAAGAAGATGGGCTTCAACACGTTCTCGATTCTCGACGCGAGCAATAGTTTGCGGCAGGTCTTCAGAGTTCTGTATGCGTTCCTGGGAATTTTCGGCAGCCTCGCTCTGACGGTTGCATCCATCGGAATCGTGAACACGCTGGTCATGGCGATTCTCGAACGGCGCCGCGAAATCGGCATCATGAAAGCCATCGGCGCCAGCGACGGGGACATTAAGAAACTCTTCTTCGCTGAGGCCGGCGCTATGGGAATCCTGGGCGGGATTGTGGGAGTGGTGCTGGGTTGGGCGATCGGCCAAATCATCAACTTCGGGACCAACATCTGGCTCAAGAGCCAATCCCTGCCGCCCGAACATTTCTGGCTGGTCCCATTGTGGCTGGTGGTATTCAGCATTGTTTTCGCTTTCCTCGTCAGCCTGGTTTCCGGCTTGTATCCTGCGGCGCGTGCCGCCCGGCTCGATCCCGTGCAGGCGCTGCGCTACGAGTGATCGGACTCGAGTGAACCGACCGAAAATGATTCGCGCCCTCAGACTTGGCTGCATGTTCCTGATGATGGCGGGCGCGTCGGCGCAGAGCCGCATCGATTGCAGCACGCTGAACAGCCGCATCCTCAAACAGGTCGTTCACTATTGCGTCTACTTGCCCGCGGGCTACGATGCGGTCGCGGCACAGCACCCTCCTCAGCGCTATCCGGTGCTCTACTTCCTGCACGGACTGGGCGACAACGAGCAGACGCTGTTCAACAGCGGGGGCTGGACGTTGCTCGACGATCTGCGCAACCAGCATAAGCTGGGCGACTTTCTTATCGTTGCGCCGGAAGGACGGCGCAGCTTCTACATCAACTCGGCCGACGGTTCGGTCGCCTACAGCGACTTTTTCCTGCAGGAGTTTGTGCCGTACATCGAGAGCACATACCGGATTCGGGCAGGCCGCGCGGGACGCGCCATCAGCGGAATTTCCATGGGCGGCTACGGCGCGTTGCGCTTCGCGTTCGCACATCCGGAACTGTTCTCAGCCGTGAGCGCGCAGAGTGCCGCGCTGATCACGGCTTCACCGCGAGAATTGGACGCCGCTTCGCAGACGGGAGCGCCTCTGGCCGGAGTTCTCGGGGCAGTGTTCGGCAAACCGATCAACGTACCTCACTGGAATGAGAACAGTCCATTTGTACTGGCAAGAAGAAATGCGGCCGCCCTGCGAAAGACGGCCATCTATTTCAACTGTGGCCAGGATGACAACTACGGTTTTGAAAAAGGAGCGGCGGCCTTGCACGTCGAACTGCAAAAAGAAAATGTGAAACACGAGTATCACGCGTATCCCGGCGACCACGGACTGGCGTATTTTATGTCGCACTTCGGCGAGGTCATGGAATTTCATTCAAGAGCGTTCGGCCTGCTGCCACAGCACTAAGAATTGTGGCGCGTGTTGTAAACTAGACGGAAGCGATGGAAGGCAGGTAGCGTTTCGTAACAGCAGGCGCGGCCGGAGAGGTGGCCGAGTGGTTGATGGCTCCGGTCTTGAAAACCGGCATACCCGAAAGGGTATCGGGGGTTCGAATCCCTCCCTCTCCGCCAGAACTTTTGTTATCTGGCACTTACAGGTCGGTGATACAGCGTTGAGGATATTCCAGATTCCACAATAATGCTTTGGTCAGACGTTTTTGCCGATCAAACATTGAGGTTTTAGTCGGTGGACTTGAGTGTTGCCAGTGGGGTTAGATTCACCCTGAGCGATGATCCGAATTATGAAATAAAGGGTGAGAGCGGCACCCGAGGTTACTGCTACAACCTGCCGAACCGATAACGGTTGCAGCCTTGTGTTCCCTACCGGAGGATGGAATCCGAAGCTCGACTTTCTCGACTGCCTGAAGGCAGTTACCGAGCGCGTAAGGCTCGACGGGGACGACTTCTGGCTGCACAAGCGCCGTGCGACGTTCGCGACGCGATGTCTCTGGGCTGGGGTCGATCTCCGCACGGTTCAACAATGGCCAGGCCATTCGGACGTGGAATCGACGATGCGGCACCTGAAACCGTGAGCACGGACAGAATCAGCTCCAGCAAATAGATGCAGCACTCTCGGCGCTGGGCAGCAGCTCCAATGGCGCATCACGCATCATGTCCGCAGCCGGTCGCAGGAAGATCAGCCTAGCGCAGAAGGCGCGATGGGCAAAGCAAAAGGCGGCTGGTCACGCACCGAAGCCTAAGCGCACCATCTCGATAGCGGGCCGCAAGGGTATCGCGGCGGCGCAGCGAGCGCGGTGGGCCAAGTTGAAACGCGAAGCATAAACGGAACCAGAGCGAACCGGGGCGGCAATGCCGCCGCCTTGGTCGCATCTTTATTTCTTCTGTCCATGCACGACACAGCGAATCCCACATAAACCTCCGGGGAGGCCACCGCCCCCAAACCGCGCCCTAAAGGCCTGGCTAGGGCAAAGGTGGCCCAACGCGAATACTGTTTGTTTCGGTGGCTAACGGAAGGTTCGTTTCAGAAGCCGGGATGTTGGTGCCAAAGCCCGGAGAATCCCCCTCCAGATGCATCCGTGTCCGGCCGTTACTTTGCGGGTCGATCACCATGCGGCGCAAGTAGGCCTCGATGACAACGTCCCAGTCGTTGGCGATCTTCTTCAGAAAGTCCGAGGACTTGCCCACGTTGCACGTCAGGAAAACGACCTTGCGTACATCCGTTTGGTCAAACGCTGTGGCGATCTGCCGATACTTATTCCAGTTCACCAAACGCTGCGATTGCGGGTTGTTCTGCAAGTCATAGTCTTTGTCGGACATTCCAGCGGGAGATCCGCTCATGTTCGCATCGTAGAATACCTTCACGAACACATTAGTTGCGTTTGCGCCGCCGAGGGTCAATTTGTGCGCCGGCGCCAAATCAACCGTACCCTCAAGTGTGCTACCCGCCGTTCCTGCACTGCCGTGTCCGACATTGAAGATCACGAGACCATCGGGGGAGGCCTTGGCGGCCTGTACGATCACCTGGATCGCCTGGTCTGCAGTGTTGCCGGGCGCGATCAGGAAATGCGCGGTCGGGGGATGTGCCTTACAGTAAGCGTCACCCCAAGCCTTCGCGTCGGGCGCGACTTCAGAAATCACTGCATCCATTTGGGGACTCCTTTAGGCTGGCTCTTAACTGCGCGGGCAACAGGTCGGGGTCGATTTCTACAAAGCGGAATCCGTCATCATCGCCAACTTTCGCTCGAAGGCGGAAACGGCAGCGATTATACACCGTCCGGCGAGCGTGGCAGTGGGCGAGCTGGTAATGAGGAAGGGGAGTTTCGAATTGAGTCGATCTGAAAGGCTGAGCCAACGGCGCATCACGCAACACGATGTCCGCAGCCGGTCGCAGGAAGATCAGCCTGGCGCAGAAAGAGCGATGGGCGAAGGCGAAGGGTCACGCACCGAAGCCGACGGAGGTTCTCCAGCACGAGTCTGAAGAGTATCGATTTCAGGATAGTAGTTCGCAACCTTATCTGTTCCCGGCTCAGTCGTGATTCCCCCGGCCTCGATATAGTCTGCGACCTTATCGTATTCATCCGAATTGATTTTGATCAGTCCAACGGAGAAGCGAATCTGATGGAGGGTCCGGTCGTTGAGAACTTCCAGAATGTCTTCTTTTTCAGTTGGCATGACCGATTCCTTCCTGTGTTTTGACGGGTCCAACCGGGCTTGCTACAACGGACACTGGGTCCCTGTTTCTTGCGAGCTTGCGATTTTCAGGGAGTTACCGGGCGCGGGGCACTGCCGCTATAAGGTTCCCGCCCGCCCTCGGCCTACTCCGTTATTCCTCTGCGACACTCTAGAATTCTCAACTAGGGCAAAGCGCAGGAGTAACCCTCACTCATGCGAACGGGGAAGCCTTTTCCCTGGGACATGTATCAAGGTGAACACTGGCGGTGTTCCAACTGCTATTCAGGTCGTTGATTCTGGTCAGAATATTTGCCTGGTCGGTACCGTCAAAGGCCTCAAAGTTTTTGTCGCCCCAAACTCTTGCCGAGTCCGCTCCCAATCCTTTCGAGCTATGGTCCACAACGTATTGGTGCCGTGCCTCATGAGCGACCAGGCGTGCAAAAGCTATGGCAATATCCTCCCATTGATCCCTTGACCAATCCTTCAACGGCTTATGTTTGCTCAGGTTTTCGGCTTCCTCTAGGTCGCGCGTGGACTGCGAACCCTCTTTTGTCGCGAGCCACTTGGGGTCCTTGTGCTGCCTCCGGTCCTTGCGAATATCGTCGGCGGTTCGCCCGTGCAATGAATTCTCCAAGAATGCTTGCTCGGCGGACTCCAGCGACGCTACGCCAAACGTCATGGTAATTGAGACTTTCGTTCCGCCACCGTCGGGCACGACAGTTTTCCAATGCCCACTGATGCCTCCTGCATCAGGATTACCGTCGAACGACTGCGGTGGCGTATTGAGAGTAATATGCACGCCGGCTTGTTTGATTGAGAATTGAACATTCGTGGTTTCCTGCTTGCGAATGCTGCGCGAAACGGCGTCTACATCAATGTCTTGTTCGACCAGCGATACGACCGAATCAGTGCAGTCAAGAGTTGGGGGAAACTGGTCAGGCCTACGCACTTCCACCTTGAATTGCGGAATAAAGGAGAACAAATTCTTGACCTCGCTGAGCAGCTTCTTTTGAGCTGGTTCAGGAAGACCCTGGAAAACGTCATCGTCAACAATGAACAGCGTCTTAGGCATCTCCGCACCGTTTCTTCTTGGGGGCCGGGCGGAGTGTGTTCGAGCCGAAAGAGACGCAATCGGCGGCAAAGGCCGCCACGAAATAGTCCGTGTTGGTGTCATTGAGTCGATAGATTAGGGCCCAGCAGTAGACCATGGCCGCCTCCTTTAATCGTTGCGCGTGGCCTTCGCTGGGCCGACACTGAGGGATGGTTCGGCGCTCTGACCGCCCTCAATTCACGCGAATGCCAATAGTTAAAGCGTTTGCAAGAAGTTGATGAGATCCTGCTTTTGTTGGTCGGTTAATCCGATCTGAAAGCGCTGGTTGTAGAAATTGACGACTTGAGCCAGACTGGCTGCTACTCCGTCGTGGAAGTAAGGCGCACGTGCGGGCAAACCTCGCAGAATAAGACCCTTCCCTCGGCCGATGTCGCTGCATTGTCCGGTGATCAGCGCTTTGCCGGGATCGGAGGTGTAATACGTATTGCCGGCGAGCGGCCCTTGGGTGCAGACCAACTCGAACACCGGCAAGACCGGCATTTGCAGTTCCTTGAGCCCAGCCAGGATGTTCGGATCGGTTTCATACATCGGCGAACGGCTGGTTCCAATATCGAGCGGCAAGGGGAACGAGTGATTTCCCACGTTAAACGTATCGTGGCAGGTGGTGCAGGTTCCGGTAATCTGCTGAGTGCCGGTAGTGAGTCCGGGGACATTGCTGATGGTCAACGGTTGCGTATTGAAAATTTGCTCGCCGCGGGCAATCGAAGCTTGCTGTGGATTCCGGGAGTTCTGGAAGGCCTGATAGATCGTAAATACCTCGGGCGTGAACGCCTTTCCCTGAGGGTCGGCGCCCAGAGAATCGTTGATTCCCGGATAGTACGGTTGCGTAGACAGGAATTGGGCTCCTCCCTGCGCCTTTGTTGAGAGATCTCCGGCGGCGAAATCGAACAATTGCGCAGAATTGAGAGCCAGTTCGAAATCCACGATATCGCTGAGTTGTGTTGCTGTGGGAGCTTGCCCGCCCTGGGCATGGATCAGAGTTGCGTCAATCGCCTGTTGCGCCAGATCCGCATTCAGATTGGCGGGGAAGGTTTGCCCGTTGTTCAGAGGTAACGCGAGCGATTCCCGGCCATCGAACATGACCGCACTCAGGAAACCTAGATTGGTTGTGGGTAACGGCCGCCGATAAACGGAAACTGTTTGCACTCCCTGGGAATCGGTGGTGAGCGCGCAACCATACGGATCCTGCACAGCCGTGATCGTATATTGCGGTGCGGATGCGTCGGTGCTGTTCGGCGGAACGGTCAGTCCGATGCGAATCAGTCCGTTGTTCAGGACAAGACTGTTGTTGATGGGACCGGTGGGGCAAGTCGAACCATCGATCTGCGCAAATAGCGGATCTTGGCCTCGGGTGATGAAATATCGGATTTGGGCGTCGACCGCACTCAATCCGAATGCGTTGCTGGGTTGGTGGCAAGTTCCACAGGTTCTGCCGTTCGTGCCGAGCCTCTGAAAAAACGGCCCACTTAAATCGACGCTGCCGGTGTTGCTGTATGTGCCCGAGAACCCGGTGAAGTCAAGAAATGGAAACAGATTGCGCAGGTAAACGTCGGCCGTCAAAGAGCCTGCACCTAAAATGACTAAGCCGACCATACACGTTACAATACGCAGCCTGCCGCCAACCGAAACATGAAGGTGCTGACGCACTCTTCGCAAGAAAGACACGGCACGAAACTTCTCAGACATATTCAACTCTCCTTCATCGATTTGTGATTCGCCCACGGGCCGACGCCAAAATTCACGCCTTGTCCACACTTTTGGATTTCTAGCCTTTCAATCCCGGAGTATCGCTTTCCCGTTTGCCACCGCGCCTAAGACGGTTGAGGAATCGCTTTGCCAGCGTCGTTGCGCTAGGCAAAGACCGCAGATAAATCGTGCCGGAGCCGTCCGCGGAACGGGTAAAGTGAGGGGTACCAGAGGATGCCTCGACGCCCTGAAGTGTCCCGGTTTCATCGACTGGGACACTCACCTTATCGGGCTGCGCGAACCCCGCCTCACTCCCACATTCACTGCACCTGGATCGGGTAATTTGTCTTCTCTTGATCACCAGAACCTGATTGGTTTCGATCGTGATTTCCGTGATCACCTTGCGTCGGCTCACCGGTCTTCCTCGTTGCCTGGCGGGGAAATCATGTGGTAGATTGCTTGCCACTTGGGGTATTGCACCGCTTGATCCCCGTCAAACACGGTGCAGCATGCACGAAAGCGTGCGCAGGAGTCTTCAAAACGCCGCTCAAAAGATCTCAAAGGTTTCTCAATGGCAACTAAGCCTAGCCAGATCAAGCACATGTACGAGTTCGGACCTTTTCGTCTGGATCCTCAAAGAAGGCTCTTAACGCGCGGTACAGACCCCGTCCCGCTGACTCCAAAGGTGATTGAAACGCTGGTGGTGCTGATCGAGAATCGAGATCGAGTCGTTTCAAAAGACGATTTGATGAAGATGGTGTGGCCCGACAGCTTCGTCGAAGAGTCCAATCTGAGTCAGAACGTCTTCGTGCTCAGGAAAGCATTGGGCGACTCCTCCCAAGAGAGGCGATACATCGTTAATTTGCCCGGGCGCGGCTATCAGTTCACTGAGGCCGTGCGGGAAGTCGAGGAAGCGCAACTCGGGACAACCCAGGAAGTGGAAGAAACTCTTCGGGTGGAGACCCGCTCGCTGGCGCGGGTGGTAGTTGAACGCGTGGTTCCACGGAAGAGCCCGGCTGGAATACGCACCGGAATAGCGGTGGCCATGGCAGTGCTGCTGGGGGCCGGCGTTCTGGTCTATCGATCTCGGGCTGGTCGGCCCCCGGAGCGAACGGGACCCGTGGTCAGTCTTCCGGCGGTGAAGATGCGGCCCGCGATCGCGGTGCTTGGTTTCCGAAATCTTAGCGGACGCGAGGATACGAAGTGGCTTTCCGTGGCGCTGGCGGAGATGTTGAATACCGAACTCGCGGCGGGAGAACGCCTGCGCATTATCCCAGATGAGCAAGTCGCCCGTGCTAGCCGCGACGTGCCCTGGGGCGAAGCTGACACCCTTGCCAAAGACTCTCTGCAGCGGCTGCGATCGAACCTGGGAACCGATTATGTCGCGCTGGGTTCCTACACCATTCTGGAAGACGGAAACAAGAGGCGGATCCGTCTGGATCTTCGACTGCAAGACGCGGCTGCCGGAGAAACCGTGGCGGAAGACGCGGTCACCGGAAATGAGGCCGATCTGTTTGACTTGATCTCTGAAGCTGGGTCCCGGATGCGAGAGCGCCTGGCGGTTGGCAAGATATCGAGCGAGCAGGCAGGTCAAATACGGTCGTCTCTGCCATCCAATCCTAAGGCAGCGCGGTTGTACGCGGAGGGTCTGGCCAAGCTTGAGAATTTTGACGCGCTCGCCGCTCGAGATCGGTTAGAAGCGGCGACCGCTGCCGATCCCAAGCATGCACTCTCGCACTCTGCACTCGCCGAAGCGTGGGCCGGGCTGGGTTACGACGCGAGAGCGCGGGAAGAAGCGGAGAAAGCCTTTGGCCTCTCGCACAACCTCTCGCGCGAGGAGCAGCTTTCCATCGAAGGCCGGTATCGAGAATTGTCCAACGACCTTCCCGCGGCAATCGAGATCTACCGCACTCTGAGAACCTTCTTTCCCGACGATCTGGGCTATGCCCTTCGATTGGCCAATGCGCAATCACGCTCCGGCCAGGGAAGAGATGCGTTGCAAACCGTCTCTCTGATGCGGAGTCTTCCCCAACCAGCCAACCAAGATGCGCGCATCGACCTGGCCGAAGCCTCAGCGTCCGAATCTCTGAGTGACTTCCGGCGCAGCCAACAAGCCGCCGTCGCCGCCGCTGCGCGAGCCGATGCCGAAGGCAGCCATCTGTTACTGGCCGCAGCTAAATCGAAAGAGGCATGGGCTTCGGTACGCTTGGGAGACCCAGATAGGGCATTCGCAGCTTACTCGAAAGCTCGTGAGCTCTGGACTGCGGGCGGAAATCGGCGAAGCGCCGCCGCTGCTCTGGGGGGAATCGCCAATCTGCTGGGGGACAGGGGCGATTTCGTAGGTGCTCGCAAAGCGTTCGACGAAGCCCTTCTGGAATTCCGCAAAATCGGCGACATGGGCAATCTGGCTTCTTGTTCCCACAATTTTGGAGTGCTCCTGACCCAGCAAGGAGATTTACCACAGGCCAGAAAGCACCTTGAAGAAGCGCTATCCATTCAGCGCGAGCTGAAGATAGAACGGGGAGTAGCCAGCGACCTCGACGATATTGGAAACGTCATGCTCAGCATGGGGGACACGGCGGGCGCACTCCGTGTGAAGGAGCAGGCTCTCGAAATATTTCGCCGCATCGGCAACAGGTTTGGCGAGCAGGTCACAACATTGAATATTGGAGAGGTTCTCTTTGCGCAAGGCCGGCTCACCGAGGCTCGCGTAAAATATGACGAAGCCATGGCAGGGGCCCAGCAGCTTGGCGATAAACGCGGCGTCGGATACTGCCTGGCTGATATAGCCGGCGTTCTGATTGCGCAAGACCGGCTGGATGATGCACGAACGGCTGCACAGCACTCGATCGAAATACGCCAAGAGATCCACGGAGAGGTTCAACTAGAGGAGAGCCGCATCCGGTTGGCCCAGATCCTCTTAGAACAAGGCAAACCCGCCGAAGCAGAACCCCTGGCTCGTTCGGCCGCCGATGTTTTCGAGAAACAGAAC
>Ga0181532_10002631_pt1 | contig 16672 bp, 14 predicted proteins | sample PEATcosm2014_Bin_33_FD_119768 | JGI IMG/M metagenome (GOLD analysis project Ga0181532, IMG submission 119768) | Peatland microbial communities from MTU Mesocosm Facility, Houghton, MI, USA - PEATcosm2014_Bin11_30_metaG | ecosystem: Environmental > Terrestrial > Soil > Wetlands > Peat | place...
GGAGCCTCCAGGAAACCCAGGGTGGTTCAACCTGACCGTCGGGGGTGCGGTTCCACAGCGCCATATCGAGGGCGTCGATGGCGAGGTCCTCCCGCTAAATCCCTGGGGTCAATTGCCTAATCTTCTCGTGCGAAGACGACTCGTACACTGTCGCGGTGACAGCGATGATCGAGGTCGCAACCGAAAGGGCTATGCCCCAGTTCGCGTCAACCCAACGTCGGCACGCGCGCCTCTTAAGGATTCTCACGATCTCGGCAATCCTCGCGGTCGTGCTGATCGGTCTGTTCTTGCGAATCTGGATCCTGGGTCGCGAGCCGTGGGCTGATGACACGGCGGCTCCGGCGCTGATGGCGCGGCAGATCCTGCACGGCCACTTCTTTGCGTTCTACTGGGGTCAGAGGTACGGTGGCGCCGAGCCTTACGTGGTCGCCGCGATGTTCGCGCTCTTTGGCCAGTCTTCCTTCACGCTGGGGCTGACCCCTGTAGTCCTGGACGTCGTCGCAGCGATCCTCGTATGGCGGATAGGCCGACGTTTGTTCGGGTCGACCGTCGGTGTGGGAGCGGGGCTGTTGTTCTGGGTCTGGCCTGAGGTCTACGTCTTCGAGTCCACCCTGGAGTGGGGATTCCGTTTCGTCGCACTTGTCAGCGGTCTGGCAGTGATGCTTCTCGCAATCCGCATAGCTCAACGCGGGGAGCCCCCTGCAGACCTTGGGAGCGGGAGCATCTGGACGGTACAAGCCACCAGCAGCTCAGCGACGGTGCGCCGTCTCGATTGGCTGGCACTTGGTCTTTTCGCTGGTGTCGGCTGGTGGGCGTCGCCAGAGGTCGTCTATTACCTTGTGCCGGCAGGCATCTTCCTCGGGTGGCATCTGCTGGGACGGCAAGTGGAGTTTCGTCCCGGCCTGTTAACGCTGACCGTCGCCGGTGCCGTCGTGGGAGCGTTCCCGTGGCTCTGGGCCAACGCCCAGAGTAATCACCATCTGTTTTCCCTGCGTCGCATCCCCGCGCAGCCGGACCCGTCGTACACGAGCCATCTCTCCATCTTCTTCACACATATCGTGCCGACCGTGCTGGGCCTGCGTCTCAGGTCCGAATTTGATTTGCAAACAGCGAGCTCCTCCGGGTCAGGGTGGCTGGTCAATCCCTCGGGGTCGGGTTGGGCCACGGCAATCGGCGAGATCGCCTTCGCGGCGGCTCTGGCCGGCATCCTCGTCTGGATGGTGGTCCTGATCCGCCGCAGGCAAGCCCTGGTCTTGGTCGGTGCTGCGCTGTTCTTCCCGTTCGCGTACGCCCTCTCCCCGTACTCGTGGGACTGGCACGACGGTCGCTACGGCCTCTTCCTAGCTCCGATCGTGTCGTTGCTGGTGGCATCGGGCGTGTACTCAGCGTTCACACGCGTGGGTAGGCCCCGTCTCGCGATGTCGCTGGCAATCGTCGCCGGCCTGGCATTGACGCTGACGGCTGTCACTCAACTCGACCCCTACACTCCGGCCCCATCGATCGCGAGTCGGAGCGGCTGGTTCACCTGGAGCTCGAACCCGAACCCAGGAGTAGTCGACCTGGCCAAGTCTCTCGAGTCCGCGCACCTCGACCACGTCTTCGCGAGCTATTACATCTCTTGGGCCCTCGACTGGGAATCCCCAGGATTCCAGATCACGGCGAGCGACGTGCGTCTTTCCCGCTACGAGCCCTATTACCTGACGGTGGCGAACTCGAGGTCACCTGCGGCATGGCTCTTCGTGAAGCCCGGGAGCGCACAGTCTCTCGAACCCGTGCTCAACTTGGCCACTGGGCAGTTCGATCCCGGCTGTCTGGACGACGCTTCCGACCTCTGTGTATATCCCGGGTCCTTCGAGGCGTACCTGGCTCGACAGGGGATCGGTTACAGGGTTCTGCACTTGGGTCGATGGATCGTCGTGGAGCCTGCCCGGCCGATTCCAGAGACGACGCTCAGGGCTCTGCGTGGCCTGGTACCGACGGGAAAGGTCTTCGATATTTCCGCGCTTCGGGGACCTTGACGGCCACTTCCTACCTCGCCGATTCAAGGCCGCGCCTCTTGTCACGGGACACTGTTGCGTTAGGCATGTGCATGCATTAGAGCAGGGTACCCCTGGACCCCAGGCCGAAAGCCGATCACCCGACTTGTCGGCTGCCCTCGTCCCGCTGCGTGGTTGGCCAGCTGAGGGGGAACCCAATGACTGCTCATCCCCGGATGCGAGCGGTAACTGGTTTCTCACGGTCTTTGTCCTCGGCGCGCACACCGACGGTCGGAGAGCCACGGAGTCCAGCCGTACGTGACGTTCCCCAGTTCAAAACCAGAGCACTCACCTTGCATGGCGAATCAAGGCGCTGGAACTTGGAGTTCTTCCGCAGCAGAGGCCCATACAGTTGGGCGTGGCGGAGGTGGAGATGCGGGAGCTACCAGACTGTACGGCCACCGTCGAGCACGAGGCATGCTCCCGTCATGTAGGAAGAGGCGTTCGAGCAAAGGAACACAATCGCCTCGCCGTACTCATCGCTACATGCCATGCGACCAAGCGGTATTCGCTCCGACACTCGCGCCATAAAGGTGGGGTTCTGGTCCCGGGCTACTCCCCCGAGACACAGTACGTTCGAACGTACCCCGCGATGCCCCCAATAGGTCGCCAAGTAGCGGGTCAGACCGATGAGCCCGGTCTTGATCACTGAATAGGTGACCGGCTTGACCGGCTGCTCATCGTCGGGGCGTCCGTCGACTCGGTACAGTCGCTGATCCGGTCCGACCAGACCAAGGTCCGATCCGATGTTCACAACGACTCCCCGGCCCCGCTCGGCCATCAAGGAGCCGAACGTCTGGCTACAGATAAATGCCCCGGTAAGGCCTACGGCAATCTCTGCGTACCATCGGTCAACTGAGAAGGTTTCGAAGCGTTCACCGCCAGAGAGGCCCGAGGCGCTGACTGGTGCGTCGAGAGCGGCGTTGTTGACGAGTACGTCCACCTGGCGATTCGCGGACGAGAGTCTCTCGGCTAGGTCGGCGACGGCATGCGGATCGGTGATGTCAACCTGCTCGTGCACGAGACGTCCACTGGGATCGCCAACCGTTGATGCCACACGATCGACACTGATCACGGTTGCGCCGGCGTCGAGCAGCGCGGCGACCCATTGTCGTCCGAGAAATCCGGCACCGCCAGTGACCAGTACGGTTCGGCCGTCAAGCCGGAACCGATCAGTCGTCATCTCCGCTCTCCTCCCCCGCCACGGACTTTTGGTGTTGCATCGAGAGTAGAAACTCTCGGTGCTCGTATGCAGTGATGAAAGGATCGTCACCACGTGTAGCCTCCATAGTGACGAGGCCATCGAACTCCTGCAGCGACAGTTCCTCGAACACGCCCGCGAGCGGAACTGCGCCGGTCCCGAACCTCACGTTCTCCTTCGATACGTTCTTGTCCTTGGCGTGCACATGCCAAACCGCCGAACCGAGGCTCTGCAACTCATGGGTGGGATCGAATCCCAATGCTGTCGCGTTCCCGACGTCATAACACAACCCAACCTGCGGGGAACCGACGGTGTCCAGGAACCGCAGGCTGTCGACCGCTGAAAGACCAAGCTCCACGACAACCCGACCTTCGTCGTCCCGCAGACACTCTGCAAGCAGGAGAATGGATCGAACGGCCGAGAGCCGGTGCACCGACCCGAGATCGCTCGCTTCGAGCAGCGGCACAACGACAACCCGAATGGGCAATTCGCTCAGAACCCGACGCAAGCGCTTCACGAGGTCGGCGCTCATCTCGTCAATCGGGGAGGTCAGCACCTCATTGAGGCACAGACTGGCAACTTCAACGCCAGTGGACTCGGACACAGCCATAATCTCATCACGTCCGTCGGCCGACCATATGGGGTTGCAGGAGTCCAGCAGCCTGTCAGCAACTAATTCGATGTGATTCAGCCGCAAAGCTGCGGCAGCCCGGAACTCATCCCGCCATCGTCCACCGGGGGAACAGTCGAGTTCCCCGGTTGCTGCAGGAACGAGCCGGCCTTGCATGATGCCAATCCGATCCTCCAAAGGCCTTGCCCGTCTCAGGACGCGGTCTGCCAATAGGTCGTCTCCCATCCTGGCGTGGCGGACGTCGGCGTTACTACCCACGGCTCTCGCTGACAATGTCGGACAGCAGATCTTCGGCCAACTCGACGAGCGCGTGCACCAACAAGAGGTGGCACTCCTGAACTGCCTGAGGACTATCGGTCGGCACCGCCAACACATGCGTGCACCGCTCGTGGAGGGGACGGGATCCTGGCCCCAGCAGGCCCACGCTGGTCATGCCGCGATCGCTGGCCGCCTCTACGGCTCGGACGAGATTGGTCGAGGCGCCGCTCGTCGAGAGCACGACAAGAACGTCGTTGGGGCATCCCAAGGCTTCCACTTGACGAGAGAACACGCTGTCGAACCCGTAGTCGTTCCCGACTGCAGTCAAGGTCGAGGTATCGGCATGTAAGGCCACTGCCGGCAAGGCCCGGCGCTCACGAGCAGCGTCTAGACGGCCCAGTAGCTCGCCCGTCAGGTGCTGCGCCTCGGCTGCAGAGCCTCCATTTCCTGCCACCAAGAGCTTGCCACCGGCCCCGAGGCTCCACGCGATCGAGCCAGCGGCGGCCTGGAGCGGCGACTCGATCTCATGTAGACGCTCCAGGGCACGGCGCAGCGTTTCGACGCGATCGCCCAGGACTGTCACGGTTGCCCTCTCCCTGCTGCCTGGTCACAGGTGTTCTGCAAGAGCACCATTGCTTCCTCCACTACACCGTGGCCACTCCGGGCAGCGAGTACGTGGTCTGCGGCTGCCCGTGCTGCAGCGGTGGCATCAGAGGGAGCAAGGCCGATACCTGCAGCTTCGAGCGCCGGTCCGTCACGATCGGCATCTCCGACATAGCAGGTCTGTTCCAAGGCGATCCCCAGCCTGTTGGTGAGTTCACGCAGTCCGGCCAGTTTGTCCTTGGCGCCCCATATCGCCTCGCTGATCCCGAATCGCTGAGCAACGTGCTGGACGGCGGGCGATTCCTCAGCGCTGAGCACCGCGACGACCAATCCATACCGTCGAGCTGCAGCCACGGCGTCAAGATCGTGGAAGTGCACCGAACGCGGCTCCTCTCCGCTTGCAAGAAGTAGGACTGTACCGTCGGTAAGCACCCCATCAACATCGAGGACGATCAGTCGGATCTGCACATGCCTGCGCCGAATCTTTGATGGCCACACCAGCTGACCTCTGTCATACGGGGTGGCGCTCCGGTTCCGCGCGCAAGAGTTCCCTTCCAGCTTCCCGACGCCGTAGAGCTTGCTCCATTGGCGCTATGTCCTCTGGATAATCGAGATCGAACAGCTTCGTCTCGACAAAGAAGGGAAGAACCGTGTCCCCCCACATCGACTCCTTCTCGAGAACGGAGCGCGGGCGCAATACGTCAACATAACCGTTCTGCCAGTAGACCGGAGGAAGCAGTTGGCGCGGGTGTGACTGACAATCTGTCATGCCCGGAAGGCGTAGCAGCGGCTCCATCGTGCCGTCTTCCCGCACCTTCCACATCTTGTATGGGCTCTGCTGGACGAGCGACACGGAGCGGACAGAATCCGCCTCGGGATGAGCGAGGAGGAGATCGATTGCATCGTCGACATCGGACACCCGTCGCACGGGCCCGGTGGGCCGCAGATGCACAACCACCTCCGAACGATACGACTCCCTCTCGGCCAGGAATTGCAGGGCGTGACGAAAGACGTCGATGTCGGGTGCACGATCGTCGGCGTATTCCGCAGGCCGAATAAAGGGCACCTCAGCGCCGTACTCTTCAGCAATCGCCGCGATCTCATCGTCGTCGGTACTGACCACAACCCGTGTTATTCGATCGGACTCAAGGGCCTGAAGAATGGACCAGGCAATCAACGGTTTGCCCGCGATCTGCATAGTATTTTTCCGGGGGATGCTCTTCGATCCACCACGCGCTGGTATGAGCGCGAGGATCTCGCGAGAGACCGGCCCGTCGGGTGAGTGAGCCGGTTTGGGACTCCAGTCCAGCTTGCGGGAACCCATAACGCGTGTCAGGTCACATCAGTGCGCGCCAACCAACGGCTTCAGGCCGACACGGCGAAGCTTCTCCCTTACGGGCACCTCGCTGTCGTATACGACCTTGACTCCGTCACCCAGTGCCTCATCGACTGCCCTGATGTCTCGGACGAGGCGCTGGAAACCCAGAGGCTCGACGGAAGCAGCCTGATCCGAGCCCCACATTGCGCGATCGAGCGTGATGTGACGCTCGATCATGCACGCTCCAAGAGCCCGCGCTGCGACAGACGTCGCCAGTCCCACCTCATGACCGGAGTAGCCAACCGGAACCCCGTACCGCTCACGCAGCATTCCGATTGTACGCAGATTGAGTTCCGCCGGCTGTGCCGGATAGGTGCTGTTTGCATGCAGCAGAATGAGATCATGAGTCCCAAGGACCTCGACCGCGTGGTCGATCTCCTGAAGCTCGCTCATTCCCGTGGAGAGGATGATGGGCTTTCCGTACCGGCGGTGGTAGCGCAGGAGGTCGTCATCGGTCAGCGATGCCGACGCTATCTTGTAACAAGGAGGTTCGAACTGCTCCATGAAGTCAACGGACCCTTCATCCCAGCATGATGCAAACCATGTGATGCCGTAAATCCGACAGTACTCGTCGATCGCCTCGAATACCTCTTGGCCGAATTCCAAGCCGCGCTTCAGCTCGCCGTTGGTACTGCCAAACGGACTCTCGCGGGGCCTTTCGAGTTCTTCGGGGGAGTACACAACATCGACAGTGCGCTTCTGGAATTTCACTGCGTCGGCGCCTGCGGCTACTGCCGCCGAAATGAGCTTACGCGCGTTATTGAGATCGCCGTTGTGGTTTATCCCGATCTCGGCAACCACAAAGCATGCTTCCTCCGGGCCAACTCGGCGATCCGCGATCTGCACCGTATCCCTCACCTGCTACCTCCAGGATTCCACCATTGGCCCGGCGTCATATGGCCGACCGCTTGTGGGCAATGCGAAATGCCCACAAAGAAATCGTAATCTCCGGGGTTCCCTCGAGACCGGGGGAACCTCCCCCAGGGAACGGGAAGGGACGCAGAACCGCGGCGGTCCGAACCGGGCCCGGTCCCCCGATGGGAGGAGCGCGTCACGCGTTCAACGCGCGGGCATGACGAAGAAGTGAGATCGGAACACCGGTGTCAATGGCCTCGAAAATATCCACCACGGCGGGTTCGGACATTAGGGACGGGAATGGACGTTGACACCAAGTCCAAAAATCGTCCGGATGGGGAGTAAAGTCCGTCGAGATCCGATTTCTCACTGCAGTGAGGTAATAGCAGAGCCACGCGCGTTCGGCTTGATCGGGACAAAGGGTTAGGTCTCCCCTTACTCCACGATGGAGCAGATCGAAGTACTCTTCCCGTGAGCCAGCCGACCACACGAATCCCAAGTCGGAGTAGTAACAGGCGCCCGAGATCAGCACGGGCTTACCCAGGGCGGAAGCCTCGATGCCAATCGTAGAAACAAATGGAAGCACCAGGCGTGCCGAGCGCAACAGATCGTACGAGCTCACGGGATCGTCGGCGGCGACGAATTGGCACCGGGGATCGTCACCGAACGTACGATCAAGAAGCGCGGCGACGTCCAACTTACTGCGCTGGAGCAGTCTGCGTTCGGAAGGATGCTGGCGGACAACGACGGGCCCAGCGTCCTCGCGCAGCACTGCGCCGACCGTCGAGATCAGCCAGTCCGCAGTGCTTTCGAAGTGAGTGTGTCGTCCAAGCGCGGCGGTGTCCCACTCGACATTGAGTGGGATCAGCACGCAACCATCGGGATACTGACCTGATTTCGTTGCGGGCTGCACCTGGAACCCGTAATCGTCACGGTTGGCACTTCGATCATGAAATTCCGCCATGGCGACCTGCACAGCCTTTTGGCGAATGAGGCGATCGGCGTTCCACAATGAATGGAAAGCCATCGGGATGTCACCATTCTGCGCCGCGACTCCGTCGACGCAGATTTGTGCGATCCGGCGGTCCGTGTCGAATGTCGCGACTCTGCATCCTCGAGCCTTGGCCTCATTCAAAAAGAGTCCGCTGGTCCCGTAGACCCCCCCGGGCACTACTAGGCAGTCCGCGCTGCCACCGTCAAGCACGCTCCTGATCAGCGGCAGCGAGCGCGTAAGTGAACCTCTGATCTGCTCGACGACGTGGCGATCGTCGCCTGTAGGCGCTGCCCCCCGCAGCACCCATGAGACGTTCTGATCAGTGAGCCCGTCAATGACCTCACCATCGTCAGCATTCAGCTCCCCAACACCGTGATCGCTGAGCCGGGTTATCGGCAGATATCGCCCTAGAAACTCGAGTACGTTGCCGATGGAGCGGTTTTGTACCTCCACCTGGGAATCCGGGAAGGTGGTGTCGTCCCATATGAACGTGACCTCCCGACCTCGAAATGCCAGTCCTAAGCCCAGCATGGTTGCGTACCAAGGGACAGCCGTGCTCACCCAGGGCATGACGACAACCGCAACACGGCCAGATCCTCTCTCCGATCCGGCTGACGGCAGCTCGGCATTCTTCAGATAGCGCAAGAAGATGTCACCCGTCTTTGGAAACCATCTCTTGTAGTCCTCGAGCCGATATCCCCGAGGAGGCAGACGCTTTGAGAGGGGTGCGTAGTACAGGGCGCGGCTCCCCGTCTTGATCGCTGTCTTGAGTGGTGTCGGAAATCCCCGTTTAACCGTTTCGAGCTGCGGACCCAAGCTCATATCGCGCTTCCGTGCCCTGGTCCTGTGTCAAGTGAGCTCGTGTTCAGTGGTGCAATACTGTCCACTGAGATCACGGCGCCGGAAGCCGCCGACCGGTCGATAGCCTCACAGATACGGACTACCGCAATCCCGTCTTCGAGACTGCATCCCGAGTCCTCCCCCCCGTTCAACACGCCCAGAAAATGCCGGCCTTCGCTCAGGAATAGCTCATTGCGCTCTTCTACGCCGGGAAAAGCATCTACCTGGCGGCCTTTTCGGCTTGTATTCCACACCTCGAGAGAACCAGTCATGTAGTCCCACTGGATGCTGCCTTCGGAGCACACGAGGTCCATCCGATGCATCGGCGGGCGACACCAGAAGTCGAGATGGACTTGCGCGCTGAATCCTTCAGAAAAGTAGAGCGCGACATCGGCCGCCTCGGGCACTGGCAATCCCAGCGGTCCGCCGCGAGTCAATGTCGCAAACAGGGTGAGCGGGTCACCAAAGATCATCCTGAGGTAGTCAAACGGATGGCAGATGCTGTGATGTACGCCCCCTCCAAGCTCAGCCCTGGCTGCATAGCTCGTCCGCCAGTCTTCCCACGGATGCCACGATGGAAGGTGCTCAGCCCAGATCACGCGTGCGTGGAGCGGCGCTCCCATTGTTCCTGAGCGAAGCAGGTCACGGATTCGAATTAGTGCGGGGTGGAAGCGGAATTGAAAACCGACGAGCATCTTCGTCCCCAGAGCCGCGGTCGCTGCCTCTAGCGCATCCACGCCGTCGAGCGAATGCGAGATCGGTTTCTCTATGAGAAGTCCGCAACCAGCATTGGTACAAGCCAACGCAGTGTCGACGTGCAGACCCGTGGGGTTGGCGATCACCGCGAACAACGGCGCCTCTTTCTCGAGGGCTGTGGGGAGGTCTGGGTAGATCCGCGCGGGACAAGGAAGCTCCAGAGGAAGGGTTCCCTGACCTGTATGCACGACCGCCCAGTCCGTCACCCCGAGGCTGAATAGGTTCGCGAGATGGCGGCGCCCGATGGAGCCGTAGCCAACCAGTAAGCCGGTCATCTCACGGTAAGGCGCGCCCCTAGGTCGTCGCGCACGCCCGAGGATCGCAGCACATCGGTGATCATGGAGCTGAGCTCCATCGTTTCCGCGCGCCGCCGCTCACAGACTCCTTGTAGACGATCACGGAGGTCGTCCCGGTGCCGGACATAGTGACGTGCATGACCGGTTATCGAGGACATCTGCGACACGAGATCTGTTCCGTCATAAGGAGTGCCGATAACCTCGAGCATCTCGCAGCCGCCGTGAACCTTATGACTTGACGACCCAAGTGTGATCGTTGGACAACCCATTATCGCGGCGAGAATCGGATTGTGGTAGCGACCGGTGAGCAAGAACTGAGCGTCTCGAACCACGGTCATCCATTCGCGGTAATCGACCGCCCCGTCAAAGTAGAGCGAGTTCGTCTCCTTCGCGATCCCCTCGACGTAGCGATCAGCGGGGTCGCTCCGCACGAACACGGCGTGAGCCGTTACATCTTTGAGTGCTGAGATCAGGCAGTACAGTGCTGATCGACGACCTTGACGGTGATCGATGGGCATAGGGCCGGGATCGAAACAGAAATATGGTGAGTCACCAATCCGGGTGCGAATGATGTCCGACATGGGGGTCTCGCGGGCATCAGCCGACGTCAGTGCAAATGCGGAGTCAGGAATCAGCTGAACGGTGACGGTCGGTGCGTAGTAGCCGAGGTTCCGAAAAGAAAGCGGTTCACGAACTGCCACAGCGTCCAGCAGCGGCAGGGCCTTGCGCACCATGGCCGGGAGAACGGGCATGACATCCGTGAGGTGGACTGTCGCATTCACGAAGATGGTCGGGATGCCCAAGTGGCACTTGCAGAGCCACGCAAGGAACAGCTCGCGGATCGCGCTCAGATTGGTGCGATAGACGCTTCCCTCACCATTCAAGACGACCAAGTCTGCTCCCCGGAGGCGGCTGAGGAGTTCGTCAGCTCCCGGACCACCTCTCCCTTGCAACCAGTCCTCGGCGACGACCTCAAACTGGTCAGCCACCGCGGGATACGCCGCGGGGAGCTGACGCATTCCTTCGCCTCCGTTCGTGAACGCGCCGAGCCCGTTCGATGTGTCCAGCAGCCAGTGGGAAGGGATTGGCCGCACGGATGCGTTGGGTGCGGCATGCATCAAGATCCTGTACAGCCCGTCCACCAAGGCATGCGCCCCAAAATTGTCCTGGTCGTGGCAATCGTTCAGGAGCACGATTGTCGGGCCAGGAGGGTTGCTGGGAACGCTTGGCACTATCGGCCTAGCGAGCCTGGCTGAGACCTCGGAAAGCCCGTCGGTCGGAACCGCGCGGGATTGGATACGCCTAAATGCTCGCTTCGGCTGCCGCAACAGTCGCCGAAGCTCGCCCACCCGGAAGCTCACCTCCGGTTTTTATCATTGGTCGCGAGCCGGATGACGCCAGGAAAGTCCCCCGGGGGAGGCTCCTATGGGAGACCAGGAACTGGGCGATCGCCAGGGAACCGCCTTCGGACTTCTGGATGAGTTCAGTCCTCGTCAGAGATAGTTCCCGTTCCGTTCAGGGCTGGTCGGCTGGTCTTGTCGGCATGAACGCAACCTCATCCCCCGGGGGCGTCCTGGCGCTTCTGCGAACCTACGAAATGGCCGGAGAAGTATCGCAACTTGCGAGCGAGGCGTTGGTGAAGCGCTCGAGACGGAGCTTGGCGTTGGAGATCCCACCATTTGTAAATGCGACGAACGTGCAGCCTGTCGTATTCGCGGTCAACACCAATGCAGGACGGCGGGCGGAGGGGGAAGGACATTGGCGAGATCCGCAGGTTCGATAGTGGGTGATCAGGCGGGTTCCCTCGACCGGGGACGTTCCCTACGTTCGTGACGAGGTTCCCCGCTGGGACCACGGCGAGGCCCGCCTGGGCAAGCCGACCGAAGATCCAAGGAATGTCCCACGACTTCTTGCCGTCCGTGTCGGCGTATCGACGGTCGAATCGGCTCGCCTGAAATGCGAAGACCTCCTCATCGGCCAAAAGGTCTCGAACGCGCGCCTTCACCTCGGCATCAGCCCAGGCTGCCATGTTTACGTCGTAATAGCGCCACGCGCGTCGCCAAGTCGCCCACCCGTAGGTCGCACCAAAGTGCGAGAAGTGGTAGCTCTGCCGGTCTTGCTTCCAGCGCTCGAGATAATTCGCGCCGGACACCATTAGTACGCGCTCGTCAGTCCGATACCGCTCGAGCATTTCCTCGCAGAACACGAAAAAGCTCGGGTGGGGTATGCAGTCGTCCTCGAGGATGATCGCTTCCTCGACCTCAGAGAACACCCAGCTGATCCCGGAGGCCATTCGGTGCCGAGTCCCCATGTTGCTGTCGGAGAAGTTGTAATGGACGTTGCAGTCCCAGTCCACCCGCTGGGTGATTTCCCGGGCCTGGGCACACAGTTCGGCCTCCTCCGGCGATCGTGGGCCATCTGCGAAAATGAACAGGTCTCGAGGTCTTGCCTCCGCGATGGAATGGAGGACGCGCTTTGTCAATTCGGGCCGGTCGAACATGCAAAGCCCGACCGGGGGACACGAGCTCGCAGTCTTGCTCATCACAACACCTCGGTCGGCAATCTTTCTCCCATCTCAATGAGGAAGGTGCCCTTCTTTTCGTCCACGAATCGAACCTCGATGTCCGGCCGCTCCTGCTTCCATCACTCGACGATCGCTCGCTCGCCCTCGCGCCAGCCCGGCCGGTCGTGGCCGGAGCACCGATCAATAATCAAGATTGATACGGCGGCGGTTTCGTCCTAACCACTGCCTAGCCTTGACTCTTTGAAGCAAGGGCCGGCAAATCGGCAATTGGATCCGGGGCAGGCCGAAGTTCCCATTCCCACGGGACGACGAAATAGCCGTCGAAAAACCCTCCGCTTGAGTCAAACCTGTATCCCCCGCCAAACACATCCGCAGGATCAACCCTGAATAAGCCCGCTGGACCGACGAAGTCCACTGTCTTGCTCCTGTCTTTGATCTGCACTTCTATCCGGTAGTCACCTGGCGTCAGAGGTAGTGCAGGGATATCGATCACGATCACTTCCCGGTCATTCCGATTCTGTGTGGAGTTGAGCGGCACGACGCGAGAGTTCATCCGAAATAGGGCGGGTTCCTTGCTCGAGCCGATCGAGACGAACACCAACGGGTCGATGATGTCGTTTAATCCCGCCACTTCAATCTCGATCTGCAACCGCTCCCCCATCCGAATGCTGGCTGCCGGAATACCACCACTCGGTCGAAACTCGAGTCGCTGAAGGAGCGGCTCGTATGCCCCGTTGGATCGATCAGCGGAAGCGAGGTCGAATATGCCAGGCGTGTCAGTAGCCTCACCTCGCGGGACGAGTCGGAGATACTGAGCAATTGTCTCCTCCGTCGGACCATCGAAAACGAGGCGACCATCGGCAATCAGGAGTGACCTTGGACAAAGATGCTCCACCGTGACCAGTTGGTGACTTACGTACAAGACAGTCCGCCCTTCGTTAGCGGCGACCGACTTCATTCGTTCGAGGCACTTCGCCTGAAATGCGTGATCACCGACCGACAGAACCTCGTCGACGATGAAGATCTCCGGATCAAGGTGGGCCGCGACGGCAAAAGCAAGCCGTACACGCATGCCGGTGCTGTAGCGCTTGAGCGGTGTTTCGATAAACTTGTCTACCTCTGCGAAGGCAAGGATCTCATCCAACCGACGCGTGATCTCTCTTGTCGCCATGCCGAGGATCGCCCCGTTGAGATACACATTCTCCAGACCGGTCAACTCCGGATGAAATCCCGTTCCCACTTCCAGCAGGGATCCGACCATCCCCCGAATGTCGATATGACCGCGGGTTGGCGGAGTGATATGGCTCAGGATCTTCAACAAGGTGCTCTTGCCTGCGCCGTTCTTCCCTACGATGCCAACCGCTTCGCCCTGGATGACGTCGAAAGAAACATCGTCCAGCGCGCGGATTCGCTCCTTCCTTTTGCCGTTTCCTCGTATCGGATGACGGATACGCTCCTGAAGTATTGAGGGCAGCGACCTCGTCCTTCCGCTCAACCCCAGGGTGTATTCCTTCGATACGTGACAGACGCTAATCGCCGAGTTAGACGACATCGGCGAACTTCCATTCGAGGCGTGCGAAGACGACCAATCCTGCTATCAGTAAAAGGAGCGTTATTGCGGTCGTGTACGCGACAGCCCATATCGAAAGGGTCGGAAGGTGAGTCTGTCCGAGCAATGACCATCGGCAGCCTTCCACGATGGTTGCCATTGGATTGAGGAGATAGATCGTCCGAAGCCCAGCGGGAACCTCGGCGACGGAGTAGGCGACGGGAGTGATGAACAACAGGAGGGGTATGACGGCTTGTGTGGCGTACTGGACATCTCGACGCAACACTGCGAGCGAGGACAGCCCGAGGCTCACTCCGACAGAAAGCAGAAGGGCTAGCCCCAGCCAAACCGGTAGGAACAGCAACCGAAAGGAGAAGCCGATCTTGTAAGCCACGAGGAGAAAAAACATCACCCCACAACTGATGCCGGTGTTCATCAGGACCGGCGCCAGGGCCGAGAGCGGAAGGAGCAGCCTGGGGAAGTAGATCCTGGTGAACAAGTTTTGGTTCGAAACGAGACTACTAGCCGCCCCGGTCACAGAGCTGGCAAAGAGATTCCAAGCCAGCAAGCCTGCGAAGGTGAAGGCGAAGTACGGCACCCCTCCGCTCGATAGATGAGCCACACGTCCGAACACGAAGCTGAGTAAGCCGGCCGAAATCACTGGAGCGATCACGAGCCAGATCGACCCCAATACGGTCTGACGATACAAGACTGTAATGTTTCGCCGACAGAGGAGGAGGAGGAGCTGGCGGGAACGGAAGACGGCGCCCACATCGGGAAACCAGCGTCGACGGCTGTCGATTCGCAACATTCGAGTACCCAGAACCAAGCTCTCTGCCGGCACCTGGCTCATCGGAAAACTATCCGCCAGGTCATGCCGCGGAGCCCATAAAGAATCGATCTTGTTTTCCGTCGTCATCCCGTTGACCTGGGCTGCACCGTAGCGGGCCGACATCACATCCCTCACCCAGAAGAAGCCCCTAGGGGAGCAGCAGTCGGGTCTGGACAGACTCCAAGCCAAAGCGTCGCCCTCTGATGCCCGGTCAACGCGATGACGACATCCCTAAATAGGCTACGACGGTGAGTCCACCGCGCAATATCTTCGGCTCTCGGGCAATTCGATCTCAAATGTGGCCGTCGCCGCCGTCGATTCTCTTCATCTCGCACGATGCCTCTCGCACTGGCGCCCCCATCGCCCTGCTTACATTTCTGAGGTGGCTTCGAGCCAATGCCGACTACCGATTCGAGGTCTTGCTCGGCTCGGGGGGCGCAATGGAACCTGCCTTCCAGTCTCTGGCGCCGACGACGACTGCCGATGTGGCGGCAGGCCGGTATCTGGGCCACCTGTCCGCAAACGTCCCGCAGGTCTTGCTGGACGCATGGCGCGAGAAGCGGGTCCGATCGCTCGCCCGGCGTCTGTCCAAGGTCGATCTTGTGTACTCGAACACCCTTCAGAACGGGGCGCTCCTGCGCGAGCTTTGGCGCCCTGGGCAAAACGTGCTCTCCCACGTGCACGAGTTGGAATGGTGGCTGGGCTATCGCACCTCAGCACGTGACCTCGGTTTCACCAAGGACGTGACAGATCACTACATCGCCTGCTCGCGCGTCACATCGGAGAGCCTCGTCTCCACCCAGGGGGTGCCGCCCGAGCGGATCACCCTGTGCCATGCATTCGTCGGTATCGACGAGGCGCAACTGGTCAGGGCTCGTGCGGACCGGCACCTCACCCGACGCCGGTTGGGAATCTCACCTGACGCGCTCGTGGTCGGCGGAGTGGGCACGATGGACTGGCGCAAGGGGCCAGACCTCTTCGTGCAACTTGCGGCCATGGTCACCCGACGCCTCCCGGACTCAGACGTTCACTTCGTCTGGGCAGGGGGCGACGCTTCCGGACCGACCCGGGGAGGGCTCCTCCTGGACGCCAGACGGCTCGGCCTCGGAGACCGCATCAGTTTCGTCGGACCCTTGGAGCACCCGGAGGAGCTGTTCGCGGCCATGGATGTGTTCGCCTTGACTTCACGGGAGGATCCCTTTCCGCTGGTCATGCTCGAAGCGGCGGCCGCAGGCGTACCTCTCGTCTGCTTCGCAGGAGGCGGTGGCGCGCCGGAGTTCACCCACCCCGACGCCGGCCGCGTAGCCGCCTACCTCGATGTGGCCGGCATGGCTACCGCGATCTCGGACCTGCTGGAGCGGGAGGATGAGCGGCAGAGGATGGGCCAGATAGCCGCTGATCGCGTTCGCAAGCGACACACCGTCGATCAGGCCGGTCCGGTGCTCATGGACGTCATTCAGCGCTCGCTGCCGCCTGAGTGGGGCGCAGCCAGCTCTCGCGGGTTAGGCGATGACCCCGCTCCTCGCTGCTGAGCAGCCAGCGAGGCCGCCTCCTCCGACGAGGGCAAAGGGGTTCTCGGAGACGTGCGCCACGTCGCCCGTCCTAAGCGACTAACTCAGCAGCTAGTTCGACATAGGCCTGCGCGGGCCGGATGGTGTCGCCGGGGATGCCCGCTCGAACCGCTTTCCATTACGAGCCGCGACCTCCAGACGTGGCTCCTCGGCGCCGAGAAGCGATCCCAGATCTCCTCCTATGGCAGGCTCAACTGTTCGTCTCCAGAAGGCTCCGGAGCCGTCGATGTCCACAATTGGCTCGTCGATCTCGTGCTTGGCGCGGAAGTCCTCCACTGCCTGGCGACACGCAGAATACGTGCCGTAGTCGTCCACGATGCAGTACCCGCCGAGCGACAGCCCGGAATA
>Ga0181532_10002634_pt1 | contig 16657 bp, 12 predicted proteins | sample PEATcosm2014_Bin_33_FD_119768 | JGI IMG/M metagenome (GOLD analysis project Ga0181532, IMG submission 119768) | Peatland microbial communities from MTU Mesocosm Facility, Houghton, MI, USA - PEATcosm2014_Bin11_30_metaG | ecosystem: Environmental > Terrestrial > Soil > Wetlands > Peat | place...
ACCGGCCAGCAGTTCCAGGGGATTACCGACGCGACGATGACGCACGGCGAGGCGTGGCACTTCTGCCGATTGGGACGCACCATCGAGACGGCCGACAAAACGTCCCGCATCCTCGACGTCAAATACTTCATCCTGCTGCCCCATCCGAAGGACGTCGGCACTCCCTACGACGATATTCAATGGTCGGCCTTGTTGCGTTCGGCCAGCGCGTTCGAGATGTACCGACAGCGGCACGGGAGAATCACGCCGGCCCGTGTCGTCGATTTCCTCGTCCTCGACCGCGAGTTCCCCCGCGCAGTTCTGTATTGCCTGACCGAGGCCAACGAGTCGCTGCACGCGATCTCCGGCTCGAACGTGGGCAGCTTCAGCAACCGGCCGGAACAACTTCTGGGCCCGCTCCGCGCGGAGTTGGCTTACACGCGAGCCGAGGAGATTATCTCCGGCGGACTGCACGAATTCGTCGACGACCTGCAAACGCGGCTCAACCTGTTGGGCGCCGCCGTCTTTGATACCTTCTTCGCGATCCGTCCTGTGGAAATGGTCAGCGTGCAAACCATGCGGTCATCGGGCTGAAGGCCGCCTATTGAAAGAAGTTGATCGACAACGGGTACCTCCAGACTGTGCCCGAGGAGGCTTTGACGGCCCCGATGATCGGATAAATGACGGACAGCGCGAGGACGGCCAGAAGCAGCGGAACACCCACCACGATGATGCACAGTAGCGCTGACGCGACGGTGTAAATCAGTGCCGAGACGATCCAGTTCGCAACGATCTTGCCGTGCTCATCGATCTCCGGCATGTCCACCTTTTTGTACTGCCAGATCACGAACGGCACGACCAGACCGATCGGCGGCAGCACATGCCCGAGAAGCTGCGACAAATGCAACAACATCGCCCACTGTTGAACGTCTTTTTCAGACGGGACGCCCGGGACGGCCGAGCCTTCGGGCCTGATGACCGCGGCTTTTGCCACGGTGTATTCATCGTCCGTCAGCGCGCCCGTTTGGTGCAATTCGCGCAGCCGCTCGAGTTCGTCCGAAAGAGTCATGGCAGAGCCTCGTGACGACGTTGCCTGATTCATTCGTAGTCCAGTGCTGTTTTTAAAGGCCTTGAAACCGCACGCAACGCCAAGTCATTCGACGCAGTCACGCGAATCTTGGCTGCTGACTTCCGTTGCCTGGAAAAAATCGATGACAACCATCCCCCACAATTGAATCGCGGCCGTCAACGGTGGCCTACCGTAACTCCTTGCGGCGCGTTAACCTGCAGCTTGAGTTCGACGTCCGAGGACATGCCATGGATCATTCCACGACGCCCGCCCGCCATGCGGCCGACCATCTCGGCGCGGCCGCCGCGTCTCCGTTCCGCCCCGCGGCGCGCGACTTGATCCGCGTCGGCTCGCGGCGCTGGTTCTTGCAGACGGGATTGACGGGGATGGCAGGCGTCTCTTTGGCGCAAGTCGTCGCGGCCCGACAGACGGCCGTGATGCCACGGCGACAGAGGGCAACCGATCGCAAAGCCGTCATCCTGTTCTGGCTCTCCGGCGGCCCCAGCCACATCGACATGTGGGATCCGAAACCAGAGGCGCCCGTCGAGATCCGCGGGCCCTATGCGCCGATTGCCACCAGAATCCCGGGCGTCAACTTCTGCGAACATCTGCCGCTGCAAGCGTCGATCGCCAACCGGCTGTCTGTTCTCAGGGCGGTCGACTGCAAGGCGAGCAATCACACGCCAATCACCATGCAAGCCGGCAATCCGCTCGCGCGGCGCACCGACGACGGGAAGGACGGGGCGGGCTATCCTTCGATGGGCTCGATCGCGGCGAAGTTCCGGGGACCCAATCAGGCCGAGATGCCGCCATTCGTCGGCCTGGCCCCTGGCTGGCGGTCCGACGTCTGGGAGGCCGGACAGATGGGCCCCGCCTACGCGCCCGCCAAAGGACTCGAATTGGTCGGCCGCTTCGGAATGCCGAAAGGGGTTCAAGTCGAAAGATTGCAAGACCGCGACGGCCTCCGGCGATCGTTCGACCGGCTCCGCCGCGATGTCGACAACAACGACATCCTCGACAAGGTCGATCGCTACAATCGCCGGGCGTTCGAAATGGTGCTCGGCGGCCAGGTGCAACAGGCCTTTGATATGCGTCGCGAGACCGCCGCCACCCGCAACGCGTACGGACACAACAGCATTGGCGAAAAGGCGATTCTCGCCCGCCGCCTCGTCGAAGCCGGCGTGACGTTCGTGCTCGTCAGCGGCGCCTGGGGCTACTTCGACCACCACGGCGATAACGTTCGTTGGGGCGGCATTGCCAAAGGGTTAACGCCGCTCCTCCCGCAGGTCGATCGAGCCGTATTCGCGCTCGTGAACGATCTCGAACAGCGAGGACTGCTCGACAACACGCTCGTCTTGATGCTTGGGGAATTTGGCCGGTCGCCGGTGATCAACAAAGAGGCCGGCCGCGATCATTGGACCAACGTGATGTCGATGATCATGGCCGGCGGCGGACTGCGGCACGGACAGGTGATCGGCAGCACGGACGCCCGCGGTTACGACGTCAAAGATGGCCTCGTACGTCCCCAGGATCTGGCGGCGACCGTCTTTCGGCATTTGGGAATCGGCCTCGATTCCCATTGGGTAAGTCCCCAAGGACGGCCGACACCCATCGTCGTCGAAGGCGGCCGACCGATTCCGGAATTGGTCTGACGACCGCGAGCTCGCAACTCGAGTCCTTACGCGCCGCAAAATCGGCCGACGCGGTCGAGTTCCGCTCGCAGACGAGTTGCGCTTTCGGGGCGGTCCTCGGGCCGAGTGGAAAGCATTCTCAAGACGAGCCCCTCGAACTGCGACGGAATCGCCAAATGAAACTTCGTCGGCGGCTCCGGCGCTCCGGTAACGACGCGGCGAATGACCTCGGCGGCGGTACCCCCCTCAAACGGCGGCCGGCCCGTCAAGATCGCGTAAAGCGTCGCCCCCAGGCTGTAAATGTCGGCTTTTGCGTCGACCGGCTGTTCGCCGCTGAGTTGTTCGGGACTCAGATACCGGAGATCCCCGATCACCTCGCCCGGTCTGGTGATACGCTCCTCGGTCGTTTGATCCAATGCCTTGGCCAGCATCAGGTCGCCCAGCTTCACGCATCGATCGCCGGCGCGAACCAGAATATTGCTCGGGCCGATGTTGCGGTGGAGGATGTTGTGCTCGTGCGCGAATTCAAGCGCTTTTGCGACGCCGCACGCAACCTGCCAGGCGTTCCGCCAGTCGAGCATGCCGGCGACGCCGATCCGGCGGATCATTTGCGAGACGCTTTCGCCTTCGATGAACTCGCACGCCATGAAGCACAGTCCTCGCGTGCGCCCGGCGGTGTGAAGGCGAACGAGGTTTTCGTGCGCCAAGGGAATCGTCGCCCGCACGGCCCGCAGGAACCGCCGCTCCGCCGTCCGGTCCTGGAAGAAGTCTGGACGAAAGATTTTCAACGCGACGGTTCGAGCGTGCTTGGGGTCGGTTGCGCGGAAGACAATTCCGCTGCGTGCTTCGGCGACGATCGATTCCACCTGAAACCGCAGAAATTTCCGGCCTGCCAGAGTTTTCAACTTGATTGCCGGGACGGTCGCGCGGGGACGGGACACGGGCTGTGCCCCGTTGCCGGCCGCCTGGTTGGCAGGAAGGCCGAGACCGTTGTCAGCCAGCGCCGCCAATCCGCCGAGCGTCCGACGGCCGATCGGCGCGATGGTCGTGACGAGCGGTGAATCGGCCTCCAAGCGCAACTGGGTGTCGCCGATCTCGATGCGATCGCCCGGGACCAGCTCGCGGCCCTCGGTCGATCGTCCGTTGACGAGCGTCCCCCAGCGGCTACCGGCGTCTTCGAGGTACACTTGGCCATCGGAGAGAGTAATGCGGACGTGGACCCGCGAGACGCTCGGGTCGCTCAACCGGATGCCGCAATCCTCGCCGCGGCCGACCAGCAGCATCTCGCGCTCGGACAAAGTGCACCGCCGGCCGGTGTCGGGGCCACTGATGATGTTGAGAGAGTAACTCATCGCGGTGCTCTGCGTTTGGCGTTCGTTTACGGTGCTGGAGGATTGGCAATGATCCTGCATGCCGGAAGCGATTTTTTGATCTTCTCGACGCCGGCCGCCGTGACCTTCGTGTCGCTGAGATCGAGCTCGCGGAGATGCCTCATGGCTTCGAGATTTTGCAGTCCCGCATCCGTCACACCAGTACCTCGGAGCCGAACTTTTTTTAGCTGCGGCAGACTCTTCAGATGCACGAGGCCCGCGTTTGTTAAGCGCGAATTGGATAAGTCGAGTTCACGCAGGCGAGTCAAAGACTTCAGGTTCGCCAAGCCAGGGCCCGCGATACTTGTGCCGGCCAAATTCAAGGCTTCGAGCGCTTCCAGCTCCCGAAGGTGGACCAAGTCACCGTCTGTCACGCCTGTATTGGCCATTGCAATCTTCTGCAACCGCACCAGTTTCCGAAGGTGCTTTAGCCCCGAACCCCGAATCTGGGTTCGTTCGATCCAAAGGTGCTCGAGCTTTGTCAGTCCTTCCAGGTGCGCGAGCCCGGCGTCCGTCACGGGAGTGCCGTTGAGGCCGAGCACCTTAAGCTGTCGCAGGTTTCGGACGTGCTGAAGGCCGACGTCCGTCACGCCAGTCTCTCCCACGTTCAGATAATCAAGTTTTGCAAGTCCCTCCAAGTGCATGAGACCGGCGTCGGTAACGTGCGTGCCGCCAATATCGAGGAGGCGCGTTTTTGTCAGAGCTGAGAGGCGTGAAAGAGTCGCGTCCGTGACGGGAACGTATTGCAGCCAGAGGACCTCCAATTCCGTCAGGTCGTGCAACGATTTCAGTGCCGCATCGGCTTTTTGCGCGTTTTCTGGAAATGCGATTCGCACCAGTCGAAAAGCTTCCGCCGGCACGGTGTTGCCGGACTCAATCGCCTGCTCCTGCCCGTTCACGCGGATTGTGACAGATCCGCCGAGGGACAAAACGGACTCAGCCGTGCGGCGATCGGCGGGTGCCGCCGCTGAGGCGCTTTTTGGCGACAATTCCTGGTTCTCGATTCCGTGGAGCTCGTCTGTCGATGGCACCGCCTTGTCGAGGATCATGATCTCGACGTCTTGGAAAAGGGATCGTCCACGGTATGCTCCAATCTCAAGGGCGCCCAGCCGATAATCCGCATCGCGGACTTCTCCGATCCGTTTGCCTTCCGCGTAGATTGTCAACACGTCTCCAACGGCCGAGAATGCGAACTCAAAGCGGTCTTCAAAGTTGGCCGGCGCGCGCCACTCCCCCAGGTCGATCTTGCGCCCGTCATCGTTCCACTTCAGTATTCCGAACGAGTGCCCGCCGGCGAACCACGCACAGTAGGATCCCCGCTTCGGGGGGTTGCGCCTGATGGTTATCGCGAGGTTTTTACCGCTGACTTTCTTCACCCTGGCCCGAATGATAAGATCGCCCGCCCTTTGCCCAGGGATCGGTATCGATTGGTCCTGCACATACGTCTCTCCCGCAACCAAGGGAATCCACTTCCCCCTGGCTACGGCATCGTAGTCCGGTTTCTTCACCGTCGGTACGGCTGCCGCGGACTTCTCGACGGGAACTCGGGCCACGCGGAAGCCGATGTTGTTGCTCCGGGTCGACGCGGCATCCGCGAACCACGCCGCCGGACGGCAGATCTCGGAGCCCGCGCCCCAGTCCCCGCCTCGATGCACTCGACGATCGGTCCCGTCCGCCCACTTTTTGGCATCGTCGCACCACTCCCCGACGTTGCCGGGCATGTCGCACAAACCCAGCCGATTCGGATTGTACGAGCCCACCTTGCACGTCCGCTTGAGCCCCGTCAGGCCGAAGTTTGCCTGCTCAGGCAGCAATTGATTGGTCGGTTTCTCGAAATAAAAGTCGTACGCGCTCTCGAACTTGTCGGACAGGGGACCGCCGCGGCACGCATACTCCCATTCCACCTCGTTCGGCAAGCGATAGACCCATCCCGCTTCTCTCTCGTTCTTATTCAGACGCTCCAGGAACGCCTGCACATCGTCCCAAGACACCTGGTCCACCGGAAAACGCTTGAGTTGGGCGTCGGCAACGTCCTTCACGATGTCCTTGCCGCCGCCCGTGCGGGAGAAGAAACTCGGCGTGAGCCCTGTCACCTTCTGCCACTCGTCCTGCGTTACCTCGTACTTGCCCAGGTAGAAGTCGCGATCAATCACCACTTCCTCGCCGCCCGGATTGCCGCCGCCACCGCCCAGCCACGATTTGCCTTTGGGAACCCGGACGAACTCCATGCCGAGGCTGTTCGTGATCGTCGGCGGCAGCGTTGTTGCCGAGTTCGATGTCGGTGGCGAGGTTGCTGCAGTCGTCTTCTCGTGGTCGGGTGTCGGCGGCGCGATCTCGTTCTCGAGCAGTGCCACGATTTCCGAGTTGACAATCGAAACTGTGACAGCCTTCGTCTCGCCCTTCTTGATCGTGAAGCTCTTGGTTTTGGTTTCGAGGCCGGCGCAGCTGATCGTGAGCTCCTGGTCGCCCGGAACGATCTTGACCGACTGCTTATCCGGACCTGTGATGGTAAGGGTCGTTCCCTTCACGACGACTGCTACTCCGGGGTCCTTTATGTCAATCACGACTGCGGTTCTGCCCAGATAAATCACGACGACCGCTGACATCACACCAAAGACGGCCAGGCCGAACGCCAGCACGCTCCACGGAATCCAGCCCCCTTCCTTCCAGGGCTGCGTGAACTGCCGCAGGAGACCGATCCGAGCGGCACCGCCGTCGCCGTACCCGGCGAACTCCTCCTGGATCTTCATCGCCCGATGATGGCCCGGCTTGAGCTTCAATAGCTCGTCGGCTTTTTTGAGCGCTCTCTGGCGATCATTAAGGCGCTCGGCTTCATCGATCTCGCAAATCAGGAACGAGATTTCGTCGGCTTTGCCGCGGGACTTCTCTAACAGCGCCTGTAACGGGGCGTTGCGCCGCTCCTCCGGAATCCGCTCGACGATCTGGATCACCTGCTCGAAGTCGCGGCGCGAGTAACATTTGCGGGCCAATTCCTCGAGCGACGCCAGGTCGCTTTCGGTCATCGCCTTCCGCTTGAGCGATTTCAGAACCTGGGACGCGCCCGCGCCCGCGTCCGCCCGCATTCGATCGCGCGCCGGCGACGGGGCCGGAGAGGAAGCCGGCTTTTCCGTGGAGGTGGCCTTCGCGGCCGGGCTCTTCAGAATGGTCGCTAACTCGTCGGCAACTGTCTTCAGGGATGGGAAACGTTCCGACGGGTTCTTCGCCATCATCTTCAGGCACACCGCTTCGATCCGCAGATCAAGGTCGGGTCGCAACTGGCTGGGAGCAGGCGGTTCCTTCGTCAGGATCTGCCCCATCACGGCGATCACCGACCCGCGGAACGGCAACTGGCCGGTGAGCAGCTCGTACAGAATCACGCCGAGACTGTATTGGTCGGTCGGCGGACCGATCTTGTCCAGCTCGCCCTCAACTTGCTCGGGCGACATGAACGCCGGCGTGCCGATGATATTGCCCGTCTGTGTCAGGCGGATGTCCTCGTTGCGCCGGGCTTGTCGCGCCAGGCCAAAATCCATGATGATCGGCTCGCCCTTTTTGTCGACCATGATGTTGGCCGGCTTCAAGTCGCGGTGCACGATCCCGTGATCGTGCGCCTCTTGCAGGGCCAGGGCCAGCTTGCGGATCACAATCAGGCTTTGCCGCTCGGTCTGCAGCTTGTCAGGCTGGATAAAGGCCGAGAGGGGACGCCCCTCGATGTAAGCCATCGAGATAAAGTGCTTCCCGTCAATCTGGCCGAAGTCGTGGATCGGACAGATATGGGGATGCCGCAAGGTGCCGGCCGCGCGGGCCTCGCGAAAAAAACGCTCCGTCTGCTCGCCCGTCGGGTCTTCGGTGAAGTGGGGCGTTTTGAGCGCGATCTGTCGTTCGATGTGAGTGTCCTGGGCCAGATAGACCGTTCCCATCGCGCCTTTGCCGAGAGCCCGGATAATCCGGTAGCGGCCGAATTGGCCGGCAAGCCCGGTCACTCCCGTCTCGGCGGCTCGCTTCCCGACCGATTGCGGCGCGACGGTTTCCTGGCCGCGACCGAGCAACGACTTCGTGGAGTCTTCCGCCCGGTCGCGCAGCACGTCGGCCCCAGCCAGCTTCCGCACTTCGTCTTCGGCAGCGATGAATGACCGGAGCTCGTCGGCAATCGGTGCGTGCCGTGCGAGGAACTCCTCGCGGTCGATGGGCTCGCCGCGATCGACCCGTTCGAGGTATTCGGCCAGCGCAGCTTGGACTCCTGAGTCCTTCTGTTCGGCAGGCGCTGATTGATCGTCCACAGGGCCGGCTCCCAAATGACGAAGCACGAATGAAAAGCGGCCCGCGTTGTCGACGGGCCCTTCCATTCGGTCATTCGGACATTCGTGCTTTCTTCGTCATTCGGATTTCGTGCTTCGTCATTCCTGTCGGTGCATCTTAACGATTCGACCCACCCTTACCTGAATTCGTCGCCCAGATATTGTTTCACGTTCTTCATCGCCCGCTTCATCAGCCACACGAGCCCGTCCTTCGTCAGCCCCATCGCTGAAGCGACCTCGACGAGAGATTCCCCTTCGAGATAGCGCCGACGAAGGGCTTCCTGCTCGTCCCCGGGAAGCTGGGCAATGGCCCGCGCCAGGCGTTCCGACTCCTCAGTGCGGACGAACTGTTGGCTGGGCGTGCACTGGCCAGCGGCTTGAACATCGCGATCCGCCAGACGTTCCTCACGTCCGATTGCACGCTTCCCGGCGTGCAGTTGGTCCCGGACGGCATTGCGCACGTTCCGTTCGTGAATCTGCCGCAACCAGGCAGCAAATTGGGCCGCGTCCTGACCGTCGAAACCGGCAATCTGCTTGTGGACCGACAGGCACGTCTGCTGGACCAGGTCCGACGCGTCCAGCCGTGCGGCCGCCCGGTCGTCCAGCAGGTTCTCAGCCAGGTGCCGGAGGTGTCCACGATAGTTCTCCAACAGCTCGCCCAGGGCCGCCTGATCGCCGGCCCGAGCGCGCCCGAGCAGTTCGCGTATGACGGCGTCGGATTCCATTTCACCTTCGCTGTCTATAGAGGAAGCACCGTTTTCCGGTCGATGAGTGTGATTTTGTGGAAATCCGGCTTCGAATTCCAGTTTTTTATCGAGCGACTCGGCATCGGCCGACGTTTCAGACGACCGTCTTGATCCACGCGCCTCGCACATAGCGGATCGCCGCCAGGACCGCGCGGATTCCGAGGTCCGAGCACATGCCGATCCACGCGCCAACCAGTCCACCCCCCAAAAGCACGCCGCACGTGTAGGCCAGCGGCAGTCGGACCACGAAGATTCCGAACAGATTGATCCAAAGCGGGTACCGCGTGTCCCCGGCCCCGCGCAAGGCGTGCACATAGATCGTGCCGACCACGAGCGGAATTTGAAACAGGGCCAGCAGCCGGAACGCCGGGATGCCGACCTGCACCACCTGCGGATTACTGTGCATGAAGGCGTAGATCGGTCCCGCCGCGAAAAAATAGACAATCGACATCACGCCGGCCAACAGGCTGCATTGCAGGGCGGCGGCGTGCCCCGCCTTTCGGGCGCGGACCGGGTCGCCGGCTCCCAGCGCCTGCCCGACCATGGCCGCGGCGGCAAATCCCCAGGCGTCGGCCGGCAGATAGGTCAGCGCTTCGACGCGAACTCCGACCACGTGCGCGGCCAAAGTCACCTCGTCGGACACGCCGCTCGTCCCGCGGGAAACGACCATCAGGAACAGAAAGATCCCCACCCAGGCGAGTGCACCGTCGGCCGCCGCGGGGATTCCAATCCGCAGGATGCGTCCCACCGTTTCCCCCCGCAGCTTCCATTCGCGAAGAGAGAGCCGCAGCCCGTGGAACCCGCGTGCAAAACCGGCAACGATCAGCAGGCCGCCAAAGACCCGCGCACAGACCGTCCCTATGACAATTCCGCTGACGCCCAGGCTGGGTATCGGCCCGGCACCATAAACGAAGCTGTATGCGGCGAAGACGTTGAACACGCTGACAATCGCATAAATCAACATCGGCGTTCGCGTGTCGCCCGAGGCGCGAAGGATTGATCCTCCCACGAGTGTGAACCCGGTAAAGAAGTAACACAGCGAATCGAGCCGCAGGTAATGGATCGCGATCGCGCGGGTCTCCCCCTGCATTCCCAGTAGATCGGTGAAGAGCGGGGCTGCGACGAAGAGCGCGGCACTCACCAGGACGCCCATCACCGAGACGAGAGCCAGCGCGCGATTCGTCGTCCGGTTGGCTTCCGCAATGTCCCCGGCGCCCCAATGCCGCGCAACGAGCGCCGCCGCTCCGATGCCGACCAACCGGAAGATCATCCCGCCCAACCAGCCGACATAAGTCGCCAAGCCGACCGCGTTGGTGGCCGCCGCGCTAATCTGGCCCGAAAGGTAGGTGTCGTAGAACCCGACGAAGAATGTCAGCAGTTGTTCCAGGAGCGCCGGCAACGCCAGGGCAAACAGCGTCGCATGGATCCCGCCTGTGACGATGCTCCGCGACGGGACCGTGGGCGCTTCGGAGATTGAGTCAGACATCGTCGATTGGGTGCCCCATTCGCCGCAGCTGGAAGCGGATCATGCCGCCGACTTGGTGATCGGCAGCGACCTCCTGAAAGACTCCCAAGGTTACTCGCCTTTTCCCCGCATAGGCCAGACAAGCGACCCACGGTGAGGTTCGGGGAAGGACTCTTAGACGGCCGAACGCCATGACCAGACGTCGCGACAGTACGTAACAGGCGACTAGTCGATCAGCTCATCCGACCGCAGCAAGTCGATCGCTTTCGAGAATCCTTCCACCGTAGCTGCCACGTCGGCGTCGGTATGCGCTGAGGACGTCGAGCCACCCCAGCCCATCCAATCGACTCCGCCGAGCAAGAGTGCGCAGCGGAAGGCATGTGAAAGGGTCGAGTCGAACTTGCGGTCGAGTTTTTGGAAGTCGTTGCCGTAGGGGATGAAATCGTCGGCGGTGGGGCGCGGGCCGTCGTATTCGGGCAGGATTTTGATCGCCGAGAAATCACCGTAGGCGACCCAATCGACGCTCTTTCGCTCGAACAATTCGTTGAGAGCGTGCCGGAGCGAACGGGCGGCTTCGTTGGCCTTCTTGCACGGTTCGCCGGTCGCAACCAGCGACAGAGCCGCGCAGCCGGCGGCGGCCGAGAGGGGGTTGGCGTTGTAGGTCCCCGGGTGCTTCATCTTCTTGCCGAGCGGGTTGTTGAACGCGAGGACTTGCATGACATCGGCGCGGCCGGCCAGGCAGCCGCCCGGCAATCCACCGGCCAACACCTTGGCGAACGTGGTCAGATCGGGCTCGATACCGCAGTGGGCCTGAAATCCACCCGGAGCGACGCGGAAACCCGTGATGACTTCGTCCAGGATCAAGAGGACGTCTTTCTCGCGGGTCAGCTTGCGGAGGCCGCGCAGAAACTCCGCGCGGGCCGGAACAATTCCCCAATGCGTTCCGTTCCCTTCGTGAATCACGCACGCGGGCCGGTGCTCGTCGATCGCGCGGGCAACGGCGGCCAGATCGTTCGGCCGCACGAGGACCAGATCGCCCGCGACCGCATCGGTCACTCCGGGAGTGATGTACTGCGGTGTTTCGCCGTGGGCCCCGTCGTGCGGCGGGTCGGCAGCGGGAATCAGGGCGTCATGCCAGCCGTGGAAGTGGCCGATGAACTTGACGACCTTGTGTCGGCCCGTCGCGATCCGCGCGACGCGAAGCGCCATCAAGGTGGCTTCGGTGCCGCTGTTTGTGAAGCGGATCCGCTCTGCGGAGGGGACGAGTTTTTGAATCCACTCGCCCCATTCGATCTCGAGCTCGTGGCAAGCCCCCGGATGCGTGGCCAGTCCAGCCTGCCGCCGCACGGCCTCGACGACCGCCGGATGGCTGTGCCCCAACAGAAGGGCCCCGTGTCCGACCCAGTAATCGACGATCTCGTTTCCGTCGACGTCCCATTTCCGCGAGCCGGCGGCCCGATCGACGTAGATGGGGAACGGCTCGAGATAGCGGCCGTCGTGCGTGACGCCGCTGGGAAACAGCTTCAGCGCGCGCTCGTACAACCGACCCGAGGCGGGAAAACGCTCACGAAAAACCGCCTCGATGCGCGGCGTTAGTACCTGGGACATGGCGAGAACTCCGCAAATGATTCGCTGCGGCGATTCTCGCGTTCATCCCGACGCGAAAGCAACCCTGCGGGAAGGGGCGGGCGCTGATTTCAGAAATCCGCGATTCGCGCATTTCGACCGGAACGCCCCTACTGCGCCAGGATCCCTTGCTTCTCCAGGTAGCTCACAACCTCTTGGGCCAAATCGTCGATTCCCTTTTGGTCGGAATCGAGAGTGAGCTCCGGCTTTTCGGGCGCTTCGTAGGGGTCGCTGATCCCCGTGAAGTTCTTGATCTCGCCCGCGCGAGCCTTCTTGTAGAGCCCTTTGGGATCCCGCCTCTCGCAGGTGTCGACCGATGCTTTGACGAAGATCTCGACGAACTCGCCGGGTCCCAACAGCGCACGGACCGCGTTGCGATCGGCCTTGTAGGGAGAGATGAACGCCGTGAGCGCGATGGCCCCCGATTCGGCGAAGAGCTTAGCCACCTCGCCAATGCGGCGGATGTTCTCGGCCCGGTCCTCGGCCGAGAAGCCGAGGTTCTTGTTGAGACCGAGACGAATGTTGTCGCCGTCGAGCACAAACGTGTGCTTGCCCCGCGAATGGAGAATGTGGTCGACCGTATTGGCGATCGTGCTCTTGCCGCAGGCGCTCAAGCCGGTGAACCACAGCACGGCCCCCTTGTGCCCGTTGAGCTTGGCCCGTTCGGGCTTGGAAACCTTGTGATCGTGCCAGGTGACGTTTGTCGCTTTTTGTTCGGCCATTTTCTCCCGTCCAGTTTTCTTGCCTAGGTACCGGTCAGCACGATGGTAGAAAAAGGCTCCAAGTGTGGGAAGCCTGACCCGCTAAAAGCGGGGCGCACCAAGCCGCCCGGCCCGTGGCGAACGGTCCGTCGCCACGCTACGATTGGGCGGCGGATCGCAATCACGGTCGACGGAGTGCCGCCGACATTCGAATCGAACATCTCGGTCCTCGGACCGCTCCTGGTTAAGAAAGGCGGAAATCCGCGTGCGACAAAGAATGCTTGTTTCAATATTCGCGCTGTCTGCTCTGTCCATTGCATCGCAAGCAGCCGCAATTCGAGCGGCCGAAAACTCTCCTTCGGTTCTGGCCAGCGGCTTGAAAAATCCACAGGCCGTCACAGTCGCGGACGACGGCCGAATCTTCGTCAGCACGGCCGGCGAGCCTGGCAAAGATGGCGACGGAGCCATCGTCCTCATTCAAAATGGCAAGGCGACTCCCTATGCGACCGGACTCGATGACCCCAAGGGATTAGTCTCGCATCGCGATTCGTTATTCGTCGCCGACAAGAGCCGCGTGTGGAAGATCGACGCCTCGGGTAAAGCGACGGTGCTGGCCGCGGCCGACGCGTTCCCCGCGCGCCCGAAAAATTTGAGCTCGATCGCCGTCGAATTCGACAAGGGCGCTCTTTATGTAGGAGACGCGGGAGACGAGCACGGCAACGGGGCCGCCATCTATCGCATCGGGACGGGCGGCAGCGTCGATTTGATCCTGGACGGAAAAGGGCGTGCCGATTTCGGCTGCCCCAGCGGACTCCTGCTCGACGGAGCCTCGTTCCTGCTGGTGGCAGACTCCAAACGACTCTGCGTCAGCCGCGTCAAGATTGCGGACGGAAGCATCGAAAAAATCAAGGAGGGACTCGGCGGAGCGCAAGCGATCGCCTGGGATGCTCACGGGCATTTGTTCGTCAGCGCCGGGGAGCAGAATCCTGGCGTCTTCGTCATTCCCCGGCCCGAACAGGACGCGATTCGATTGCCGATCAACGTGTCGGCGAAGGCAATCGGCGTCGATCGATCCGGTCAACAATTGCTGCTAGTGACCGCCGACGCTGTCCAGGCGGCAAAGGTCTCCTTTCCCGGCGCAGAGGTCGACGAGTCACCGCTTCCCCTCGAGGCGACGACCGCGTTTCCCAAGCTGCAGTGGAGCGGCTGGAGCGGCGAGACACCGGAAGGAAAGGTCGTCCACTTCCGCCCGATCGTGCTCACACACGCGGGGGACGGCAGCAATCGCGTTTTCGTTGCCACCCAACACGGCGTCATCCATGTCTTCCCCAATGATCAGAATGCCGAGAAGACCGAGATATTTCTCGATATTCAAAATCGCGTGCGCTACGACGACAAAACGGATGAGGAAGGATTCTTGGGACTGGCTTTCCATCCGCGCTACAAGGAGACGGGCGAGTTTTTCGTCTTCTATACGCTGAAAAAGGCCAAACGTCCGCACACGAACGTCATTTCACGATTCCGGGTCCGTCGCGACAACCCGAATCAGGCCGACCCGGCGTCCGAAGAAGTCCTGCTACGAGTCGAACATCCTTTCTGGAACCACGACGGCGGCACGATCGCATTTGGACCCGACGGCTTTCTTTATATTGCGATTGGCGACGGCGGGTTGGCGGCCGATCCCTTCAAAAACGGACAGAACCTGCAAACCCTCCTGGGCAAGATCTTGCGGATCGACGTCGATCATAAAACGGGTGACAAGGCCTACGCGATCCCGAAGGACAATCCTTTCGTCGATCGAAGCAATGCGCGGCCCGAAATCTGGTGCTACGGCTTGCGGAACGTCTGGCGGTTCGCGTTCGATCGAGAGACCGGCGCCGGCTGGGCCGCCGACGTCGGCCAGGACCTGTGGGAAGAAATCGACCTGCTCGTGCCCGGCGGCAACTACGGTTGGAGCGTGCGCGAAGCGTTACACCCGTTCGGCTCGCACGGCGTCGGGCCGCGGAAGGATTTGATCGATCCGATCTGGGAGTATCATCACAGCGTGGGCAAGTCGATTACGGGAGGAGGCGTCTACCGCGGCAAACTGCTGCCGGAGCTGGGCGGTGCCTATCTCTACGCCGACTATGTCGCCGGAACGGTCTTCGCGCTCCGCTATGATCCTGCAAAGCATCGCGTCGTGGCCAATCAGTCCATCCGCACCCCCAAGCTACCCATCGTCTCCTTTGGCGAAGACCAGGCGGGCGAAATGTATTTCCTCAGCGTGACCGCCGACGGGCGCGGCATCTCACGCTTTGAACGAACGAAGGTGACGCCGAGCGCACAATGAATTCGTTCGGAAAACTCAGACCCTCTTTTCAGTCGTCAGCCCTCACTTTTCCGAACTCGCCAGAATGCCGCGCTCGCTTCGCACGATGAAACTCATCGCGGGCGTGGTATGGGCGACGACCCAATCTCCGTCGCGATGCACGGCAATCCAACCATAGTTGCGGCCGCGCGCAATGGCCTCGTCGAAGCAGCGACGGGCCGCTTCCTGCAAACTCATCCCGTCTCGGCAGCGGGTTTCGAGCCGCGCCGCCAGAGCATCATCCACGATTTCCTCGCCAATGCCCGTCGCGCTCACGGCGGCCACGGCCGAAGCGTAGTTTCCCGCCACGGTTGCCGAATCGCTCACGCGACCGGGGAACTCAAACGATCGGCCGCCCGTGCTCGTGCCGGCGGCCAGCGCCCCTCGCTTGCTGCGAACCACGCAGCCGACCGTGTCAAATCCCCCCTCGTTGTTACGCCGCTGCCACTCAGTAAGGCGCGCCTCGGTCACGAGGTTCTCCTTCGGCAAATTCAATTGCTGAGCCAAGGTCTGCACGCCCGGCTGGCTGATGACGCGGGAGCGCTGCCTTTGCAGCCAGTGCGCGATGGCCGACGGGTGCATGACTTCCAGAGCATTGATCACACCCGAAAACGATTGGCGCGTGCCGTCCATCACAGCGGCCGAAACACGCACCTGGCCGTCGCTTTGAATCGAGCCCCCCAAACCCGCATTGAATTGCGGATCGGCTTCCATCTCCCGCAACGCCGACACAACCACTTCGCAAACGTCTCGCTCCGCAAGTTCAGCCATGCAGGCTTCGGAGAATCGGATCAGCGCTGCGGTCGCCAAAGCGGTCTTGTCCGGCTCGGGAGCGCGCGACGGCGCCCCGCCATGCAGGATCAGCAGGCTGTCCGACGACTTCCCCGAGAAGAATTCCATAAGCGTTTGTCTGTTCGGGTTTGGGAAGGACGAGCTGGTTTTTGGAAACGGCGAGCCGTCAGCGGAGCTGGATGTTCACGCTCGTCACTTTGCGGCCGTGCCGTTCGATGAGGTAGGCGAGAAACACGCCCAGCAATTCGTGCGGCGTGTTGCCGCGCTTGGCGATGGCCCGGGCCGTCAGCATCCGCGAGCTGGCCTCCCATTTGATGTTGATCGCACCGGGGAGGTGCTTGCCCAGGATCTTCGACCAACCAGGGACCCGCTCGGGGCTTTTGAACTCCTGCAGATACAAAACGGCGTGCGGACGGGCGGACAAATCGTCGGCAATGATTTTTCGCAACGAGTCCGGTCTTCGGCTGAACGCCTGCATTTGAATCTGCATGTGACTTCTCCACAGGTGCAATGTGGACGATCGATGGCGCCGTGTCGATTAAAGCCAGAGTTTTTTACCACCAAGCGGCTGTGTTTGTTTTCAAGCGTTGGCGAGCGATTTTTCGGGTTGCCATTGAGTTCGTTCTTTAAGCA
>Ga0181532_10002636_pt1 | contig 16654 bp, 24 predicted proteins | sample PEATcosm2014_Bin_33_FD_119768 | JGI IMG/M metagenome (GOLD analysis project Ga0181532, IMG submission 119768) | Peatland microbial communities from MTU Mesocosm Facility, Houghton, MI, USA - PEATcosm2014_Bin11_30_metaG | ecosystem: Environmental > Terrestrial > Soil > Wetlands > Peat | place...
GACGTGGAACCCCTCCTCCTCCTGAAGAGAATCCAACTGGAAGAGAATACTGCTTCTCACCTATAGCTTTTTGGGGATGTAATTTGGAAAATTGGCCGGTTAGAAACGGCAAACAGGAAACTACGCTGGTTTTGCCGCACCTGCGCTTGTTAAACAAGAGATCCTGGGCGACGTAGGCAGCGGGGACGAGGTTCGGGAGGGCGCTGGATCGGGGGATATGCAAAATGCGGGGCGCATCTTAAATGCGCCCCCCTTCGTTGTAGTCAGAGCGATTCCAAGAACGCCAGCAAGTGATCGTTCGCCCGGAATCGCCGGAACCGTCTGCCGATCGGAGCAACCTTTGCGAGCGCCTTTTCTTTCATGGCAAGATTCGCGTGTACGTAGACATTCGTGGTCTCAATGCTCTCATGTCCCAGCCACAGCGCGATCACGGCGATGTCAACACCAGACTGCAGCAACGCCATCGCCGTACCATGCCGAACCACGTGTGGCGACACACGCTTTTTCTTAAGAGTGGTGCAACGCGAGGATGCGCGCTCGACCGCTTTCCGCAACAACAAATGGATAGCGAACCGTGTCAGCGGCTCTCCGCGAGTGCTCGGGAATGCCATCGCTTGCTCTGATTGTCCCAACTCGCGGAACCAGTCCCTCAGAACCCGCGCGGTCCTGGGCCACAAGGGTATCGAGCGATCTTTTCGACCCTTCCCATGCAACTGAACGTAGCTCTTGGCACCAAAGGTGACATGGCTCTGGCGAAGACCGGAGATCTCTGAGACGCGAGCACCCAAGTGGTACATCGTCAGCAGCAGGGCGTAGTCGCGCCGTCCGTACCAGCGCGCACGGTCTATAGAAACCAAGATGGCCTCCATCTCTTCCCGCGTCAAATACTCGCGCACTTTGGTATTAGCCCGTTTCAGCGGGATCGCCAACACGCGACTTGCTATGCCGACGCTCGCAGGATCACGCAATGCGACCATGCGATAGAACGAGCGTATCGCCGTGAGCCGCAGGTTGCGAGACACGACGGTGTTGCCGCGGTCCTTTTCCAGAGCGTCGAGGAATCTGAGGATAATCTCGGCGTCAAGTCCTGGGATCTTCAGGGCAACAGGTTCGATGCCGGTTTCGCGATGAACGAACTGCAGCAGCAACCGGAATGTATCGCGATAACTTGCAACGGTCTGTAGACTGAGACGCCGTTGCGCAACGAGGTGGTCAGTGAAAAATATCTGGAGGAGAGGTCCGACAAGAGTGTGGGCAATCATCGGTTCGATCCTCCTTCTGAGTGTTGACTCTCAAAACGAGCCCTGGCCGCGCGAAGGAGTTCGGGAGTGCCGCTTAGATACCAGTATGTGTTTTCGGGGCCAACATGACCGAGATACACAGCTAGGTGTGGAAGAAGTGTCTGCACGTCTCTTCTCTCGCGATGCCAGAGGGTCAGTCTCCTCACCGCGAATGAGTGACGGAAAGAATGAATGGATGGCCCGCGTTGTCCAGGCACGGCCTGGATGCCAGCGCGCCTCAGAAGCCTGAGAAACGTCAACCGCTGCGCGTTGTAGTTCAGATGCCTACCAAATCGGTTTATGAAGAAGGCCTTTACGTGTCGACTGGCCAGCGCTTTCGATCTTCGAAGCAGATATTTTCGCAACTGCTTCGCCACCGAAGGGTGAAGAACGACATTACGCGAGTTGCCGAACTTGCTATCGGAGATAAGCAAATGCGGTGGGTTCGCGCGGAGCTTCACGTCATCGACGTTGAGAACGAGAGCTTCGCCGATTCGGAGACCAGTGCTTGCTAACAGTCCTATCAGCGCATAAACCGTGGCCCGGCGGAAAGGAGTGACTGTCTGGAGTCGCCAGACCGCATCCATCAAACGCGTAATGTCGTCTTCTGAATACAGATGGGGAGTTCGCCGACGATACAAGGGTCGACATATGTTCTCAGGTATCTCTGTTGCTGGCTCGAATATGCGGATCTGTTGCAGGAAAGCGCGGACGACATAGAAGCGACGCTGATCACGGTACGGGTGGTGACGGTGGGATCCGACAGCAATCCAATCGACGAGCAAAGAGGACCGGATCGGCCACGGACGTCCGCGATCGCGCCAGTAGGCAATGAAATTCCTAAGGAGCTTTTCTCTGTGTTTCAGGCTCCTTTCATCTTGGGCGTTGCGATGAGGATCGACCTTGGCCACTGCGCGCTTCAATGCCAGGAACTCTTCTGGTGGGCAGACAGGGTTGAGAGGTTCATCGTGCACCTCCGGACCACGGCAGTGCCACCCGCATCAATGACTTCAGATCGAGTTTGGCATAGATCAGCGTCGTAGTGATCGACTTGTGCCCTAGCACATCGGAGACATCCTTGAAGGATGCGCCGCCATTTACCATCGCGGTTGCCGCACTGTGGCGTAGGGAGTGCAATCCACGATCGGTGATGCCGGCGGAGGCAAACAGATATCGCATGCTGTTCCCCACGTGAGTGCGACGACGTTGTTCGGTAAACTTCTGCCGGTGTCGGCTGGTTTTTTCTTTCACTTGAGCGGCAGCGAGAAAAAACGAACCGATACTGGCGAAGGGACAGAACGGAGCTGGAGGAAGGGTGGCAGGGCGTGAGTGAAAGCGCGGCGAGTGCCAAACGCGTTTGGGTCTGGTTTGGCGCGAAACTGGCGCAGTCCGAAACGCCCGTCCGAGCCGCGGCCAAGCGGCGTCCACCAGGAGGAGCGGAGTGGGGAAAAGAAGCGGAGCCGCCTGGAAGTTGGAGGTATGTTCCAGGCGTTGGAAGGACATCAGTGCGAATGTGTCAGGAGGCCTGCGCCATGGAGTTGATTCTGGTTTCCAGCACTCTGAGTCGCTCAATGAGCTCATCGAACGAAAGAGGCTCGTCGACGAACATTTCGCGCATTGCCTTGTAGTCTTCTCGCAACCGCTTGTGCAACGCCTCGTTCGGCACTAGTTTCATCGTTGCTGGAAAAGCGGAATCGTAATTCGCCCACGCCGAAGCGAAATAGATCTTCTTGAACTTGACCACTTCCGCCAGCAGCTTGAGGTCAAGCTTTTCGGTCGCGAATGTGTCGTCGGCGCTCATCACTGCGATGTCAGACCAGTGCCTCGACATCCGTCGCTTCAATCCTTGTGGATCAGGACGGTGGTTTTCCGCGTGGATCAGCGTCACCTTTTCCCAGAAGGTTCGTTGGCAATCGAGGACTGGAACCGCGACGCTGGGGAGTGTGAATATGTCAGCGAACTCTTCAGCCACATACGGGGCCACGGGGAACGACTTGCTGGGCCACTGATCGCCTCTTCCGAATTCGATTTTGATTTGGGGCCTGAGGTAAGCCGTGTACTCAATGGCGTTGGGATAGGAGAACAAGAGTGTCATTTCTTCTCCCGCTTCTGCGGAAGCCTTCAGACTCCATCCGGTCTTGCCAATGACGGACGCAAAGCTCTCGGTCATGCGCGGAAGAATCTTGGTCGTGACTTCGTTCTGAATCGCTTCCCTGAGCTGTTTATCGAGTTGCTTCCGCTTCGTGCTGGAGAGATCCTCATTGGCCCAGTCACGCTTGCCGGTAAGCCCGAGAGCGGCGCGATCCAAAGAGACATCGATGTCTTCTGAGAACCGGTGGATCAGCCGGAAGACCTTCAAGAGAGAAGTCCCGCCCTTGAAGCACATTTGGGAGACCCCTTGGAGAGAAAAAAGATGGCGCAGTGTCCAGCAGACCCAGAAATCTTTTTCAATGGCCGTGTTGGTGGAATTGCGGCGGTTGGCAGTCTCTTCGAGGTAGGCTCTCCGCTCATCCGCCGCGAGTTTGGCAAAACTGTCCATTCAGGTGTTCATGCCACGATTCTGCTAAGAACCGGTTGTGCCCAAGCCGGCGCCGCAGGCAGTAGGCGCTTAATCTCAGATTTCACTGTTGCAGGGAGTTTTTCTGAGATTGTCGCAGCCGGAATCTCATTCGCACCGTTTGGACCAAAAGCTCTCACCGCTTGAATGACAAGTCCAGCCTCTGTACCTGCCCCGATCATCTTTGAGGGGGCAGTGTGTTTCAAAATGATCGTTTGGTTCCCGATCTTCACAGTTCGAGACGGACCTTCGGTCAGGAAGACGTTCTGTGCTGGCACCTGCATTGACAACCCCAAGAGGTTGGCAGCTTTCGCCTGCGAGACCTGGATGCGGCTGTTGGTTCTTGCCGCGACAGCTTTGGCCACCGCTTCCGCTGAGGGCGAAAGAACGCCGATCCGTGGATGAATTCTTGGGAATTCATAAATCCCCTGAGCAAGTCGGCGAATCATGCCGCTGTGCTGGAGCCGGGAAAGCGCCTGATCGATCGCGGTCCGTGGACCAAGATTTGCAAATTCTTTCGGGGTGAAAATCCAGCCACGCTGCTTGGCGCGGATTCGTCTGAGCATTGCTCGTGTGATCGTTCTTTCCATGGCATTCTCTATGTCAGAAATATTATTATTAGTATATGACATAATCAACCAAAATAATATATCGTATGTAACTGATAATAAATAATATAATGCACATTTAATGTCAAATTGCACTTGGGTCCATATGCGACGAAACTCCTACGGCAAAGCGCCTTCCTAAATCGCGCAGACCGTCGCCCCAGACCCATTTGGATCACGGGACGCTCGTTTGAACAGCCCTCTTCCGAGAGCGAATGTCAGGCTTGCGAGGAAATCAGGTCAGGCCGTTTTTTCCCGCGCCCCTCGGCAGCAATTCTGGACCGGCCTTCTCGATGCCCGGTGTGGCTTTCTTCAGGTCTTCAAGGTTCATGGCCGGAATCAGCTCGAAATCGGCATCGAAGGCCAGAAACCACGGCTCCGCTGTCAGGCTCTCTCCCGTTTCGTCCAAATTAGAAAACTACTTCGCAACTGGCGTAACGCTTACAAGAAAGCCTCTGAAAGCAAGCACCTGGACGGGGGTCTTTGGGGGCATTCGAGTTGCCCTGCGTCGAATGGCGGCAGTATTCAACGCATGACTTGCGTGGAATATTTGCTACGTGCGTCGAATATCCGCTATAATCTACGCAAGAGGTGCGTAGAATGGCTGGATATATCCATACTCAAGAAGACTGGCCCAAGTTTCGCTGGAATCGCGAAAGCCTGTCAGGGCGGCTGGCAAGCGTCCGACACGAGCAAGGCCGCTTGTTAGGACGGATGGAGGCTCTGGGTTTCAAGCTACGTCAGGAGGCCGTTCTACGCACCCTCACGGAGGACGTGCTCAAAAGCAGCGAAATCGAGGGCGAAAAGCTGGACGCAGAGCAGGTCCGTTCCTCGATCGCGCGCCGTCTCGGTATAGACATCGGGGGCCTTAAGGCCGTGGATCGGAACGTTGAGGGAGTTGTTGAGATGATGCTGGACGCCACGCGTCACTATGATCAGCCGCTTACTTCAGAACGGTTGTTCGCGTGGCATGCATCCCTGTTCCCGACCGAACGCAGCGGCATGAGGCGGATTAGGGTCGGTACCTGGCGAGATGACAATGGAGATCCAATGCAGGTGGTCTCCGGGCCGATGGGCAAAGAACGTGTTCACTTCGAGGCACCAGCCGCGAAACGACTGGACCCCGAGATGGGGACTTTCCTCGATTGGTTCAATGCAAACACCGAGGGCGATTGGGTAGTGAAGGCAGGGCTCGCGCATCTTTGGTTCGTCACTATCCATCCGTTCGAGGACGGCAACGGTCGTATCGCGCGAGCTATCGCCGATCTGGCGCTCGCGCGATCTGAACAAAGTTCTCAACGGTTCTACAGCATGTCGGCCCAGATCCGGCAAGAGCGTGCGGACTATTACGACATTCTGGAGCGGACGCAGAAAGCGACGATGGACATCACGCCGTGGATGGATTGGTTCTTACAATGTCTGGGGCGTGCCATTGACGGAGCAGAAGCTACCCTCGGAACTGTGCTCTCCAAAGCGCGCTTTCGGGAGACCTTTGGGGACTCTCTGCTGAACGAACGGCAGCGTCTTGTCGTTAATCGCTTGCTCGACGGCTTCGAGGAAAAGCTCACTACGATGAAATACGGGAAGCTCGCGAAATGTTCGCACGACACGGCATTGCGTGACATCGCCGCTCTCGTTGAACGCGGCATCCTAGTGCGTAACCCGGAAGGAGGACGCAGCACGAGCTACTCGCTTGTCAAGGTGACGTGAGAGCGCTGAAAAACCATGCCTGACAAGTATGCGAGCTTTCAGGAACTTGTAAAGGGTGGGTGAGCGAGCCGCCGCTCAGTCGTCGCTCTCCGAGGCTCTCTGAGCAAGGAACTCCTTCCACTAGGTCTTGTATCGCAGTGCTGATGCGCTGATACGTCCCGGTGGCCGTGCAACATCGTAAGTTGTTCCACCCAGTTGGGGCGTCACAGGATGCCTCCAGCCCTGCACCCACGAATGGCCCCATCCCGCTTCTTCATAGAGATTAACGGACGCAACAGCGTATTGTCCTTTGGTGAGCAAGGCCGGAAACGAGATTCGTTGGAAACATGGTTCCAAATGCTTCGCACCGACGAACATCAGTACCCGAGGGTCGCGACGATCCTTGACCAGATGGTGCAAGCGATCGCAGCATCCCACTACGAATCCGCCGTACTCGCCAAACGCGCGGCGGGAATAGACGTACCATCCACTCGCGCGTGGAAGCATGGTTCCAAGCTCCGTCACCGATAGGGTGCAGAAGAACGCATAGACACCTTCCAAGACCCAGACCGCGATCACGAGCGCGGAGCTTTGCAAGCGAGCGGCAATTTCACCAGGCGTTCGCAGGATCCCGGAGCCGACGGTATTTTCCGACGATGACGGAGACGCCAAAGCTGATGCCGACAATCCGCAGCAGAATGTCCTTTTGAATGCATGGGGAGCAGAGTCCTGGATTTGTACGACCCAAACTTCGTGCCAAAAGGGAGGACCATTGGTGCGGGTGATTGTATTCCTCGAGACAAAATCGAATATCTTGCGATCACTCGAATGAAATTCCTGGGTGACAATTCCTTGCGAATTGATTGCAACGCTGCTCGTTCTGGAGAAACTCGTTCTAGAGAAAGAGGAGGGGCGCTCCTATTTTCCTGGCATGCCTGTTTTTCTTATGGGCGGAGGTGGATCACCTATGGGTTCGTCTCCGGCCAGGGTTATTCTCTGGTAAGTTGCGGCCCTTTCGTTGGCTGGGGCTGGGGGTGCAGTTGTCTGTGCTCCACTGGCTGGAGTTGCGGGGGCTTGGGTTCCTGTTGCTTGGGTTGCTGGGGCTTGAGCGCCGGCGTGGTTGAGGGCGAAGTATCCTTTGTCGTCGGTGTAGGAGAAGCCGTAGGCCTCCTGGTAGGTTTTTTGGCTGTCCACTAAGAAGACGGTGTATCCGGTGGCGGGCTGGGGCGGCGACTGGGCGTTGGGGAGGAAGACGTGGCCGTACAGAGCCCATCCACCCGCGGCAACCGTGGGGGCGGCGGCGGCCATCTGCTGGTAGGCCATGGAGACGCTGGCGATGTTTGCGTTGGTCGCGGTGACGGCGGCCTGGGCATTTTTTGTCCTCGGATCATCGGCTCCGTATTTGGCCTCTAGACTGGCGGCAGTCCGGGTCAACTCGCGCGAGGTGCGCCCGCTTCACCAGTTGCAGATTCTGAACGCTCTGGGTCGCGGTGGTGTCGGCGGCGGCTAGAGTAGAGGTGATCTTTTGCCACGGCTCAGTCCTTCAAGTCTTCTGTTCTTTTGCCCAAGTACAGCCTTGGCAGAAATTCAACTAGCCACGCCACTCCCATCCGCACTGACAGCGGATGGAATCGCTCAACCTGAGTTTCCTCAGAAGGGCTTTACACACCGCGCATGACCGCATCCACATTTCTTGCTCCATTAATTCCCACACCAAGTTGGTCTCGCTGATCGTGGTCTGGGATGCAACAGGGTTGTCATTTGATTGTCAAACGAATGTTTTGCGAATGTCCCGCACACGAGCGTCAGTGACATACTTCGTTCATTCCGAGAGTTGCACACCGACGAGCACGCCAGTCTCGCTCCACAATCATTGTGTCAATCGAAGCAAGACCGTTTCACCCTCTCCCCACCCGCACTTCATCTAGACCGATTGAGCGTCAGTTGCCAATCCGTCCGCAGTGGGGCACTGGTGTCCCACGCCCTGAAGAACTATGATTCTCGCAACACAGGGGGCGTATGTCCCAAACGCAGCTTACTCGTGAATCAAGAAGAAGCACTCGTGTTCCCCTGAAGGTCGTGATCAAGGCTCAGTCTCTCACTGAACCTCTGACCTGCGATGGTGAGACCATCGTCGTCAACCGCCACGGAGCACTGATCTCTAGCGGCATCCCATTGCGTGTCGGAATGGAGATCGAGATTCACGTCATAATGACGGATAAACGTGCTCCCGCTAAGGTTGTCTACGTCGATCCTGAGCGGCCTCGGGTCTGTGGAATCGGGCTAGTGGAACCGGAGAACATTTGGGGTTTATCTTTTCCGCCGGAGGACTGGTACGAGGGTAGCCATGAATCGTGAAATCTGAGGCGTCAGTTGCCAATTCCGTCCGCTGTGGACTGGACCAAGGGACTGCGCATAAAGGAGAGTCGAGATGCGATTTTTGCTGCCGCCTTCGGGGAGGTTCTGTTTTTTCGTTGCAACATGAGACGCCATTCGGCACAATTTGCGTGAAATGTACTGCTGCACCTGCGGAAAGAAATGTGCCGAAAATGCGACCCATTGCCTAAGCTGTGGCTCGGCGCAGCTTCCTGAACCCACTCTTGCGCAGCCGACACTCCAGCACTACTCGCCCATACAAGTGCAGCCTGATGATGAGTCTGAAATCGTACAAAGGCTCCGCTCAACCGATGAGAAGCCGAACGAATGCCATGGGTGCGGCAGTAAGGATGAACTGATTGCTTATCCGTTCGCTCTCGCCAAGACGCTCAACGTTAAACGAGATTGGACTGGCACGGCTGCTTCGGTCGCACTGTCTGCTTTATCCATTCCCCTAACGGGTTTTGGCATTTTCCGGACACCGGGGAAGCACACTACCTATCGGGCAATCCGAATGACTCTGGTCCTTTGCAAAAACTGCCGGAAGCGCAGGGTTAACTACGAACTGCATCCGTGGTGGAGCGACGTGCTCAGGTTGGGATACGCACAATTCTTGGACAGATACGATCTAGTACCGTGACCGTGTAATTTTGTAGCCAAACTTCTTGCGAGCTTGCTTGCGAGTAAAGCTCCACTGGATCATGACCCGGTCGCGATTCCCGCGGCGGTTCCATGCCCGAGTCTGCTTCCGCAGAGAAGCTCGATCGCCAATCCGGCGTTGGCCCAAGCATTGCCGGGAAGACAGGCTGATCGCGATCTCCGCTTGGTTTAACCAACTGCCGTGCTTGGGGGTGTAGTGCACGGTGAACCGATTCCACCGCCAGTCACCGGCCGCTGCCCCAAAACGTTGCACGACCGCCTTGCGGGTGCACACCACCGGTTCCCGCGTCGAGAGCGGTTTTTCATAGACGGACAGCACGTCCTCCATACGCGCGATGTATTCCTCATCGAGTTCCGCCATGCACCACATTTTTTTCCCGCCACGGTTTCAGGTCGTGGCTTTCGAGCAGGATTCGCACCGTCTCTCGTTCCACGCGCCAGTTTGCGCTTCACCGCCTCCTCCGTCAGCAAGCGCACCGTCCATCGCGCCCTTCCCTCCGGCGGCGGACCGCAGACCAGGGCCACGATGCGCTGCCGCTGTTGCGCATCCAACCGTGCTTCTTTCCCCGGTCGCGCCCGCTCATACAAGGCTCCCTCCAGCCCGCCTTGCTGATAGCGTTGGCTGGTCAGCCACACCGTCTTCGGGGTCAAGCCCACGTTGCGGGCCACCGTGCGGATTGCTTGCCCCTCCGCCAGTTGTCGCAGCACCAAGGCTCGCAGCACACTTCGTACCGGCTGCAGACCGCCGCTCAACAGGTCATCCAATTGCTACTGCTCCGGCTCGGACAACCGAACCTGAACTCTTCTGCGGTCTTCCATGTCCCAGCAATACGCTCGCACATCTTCCCCGACAAGTATCTGTATTACTATCTATGTGGTCACAGTACTAGTTGCTCCCTACAACCACACCAGCCTCGAGAGCGGCGTGATCCGAGGGCCAGAGTCCGTCGGGCAGCCGGCTTCGCCGATTGGCTCCAATCAACAATGCTTCCCACGGAGTTACTTTGCCGTGTGTTAGCACCAGGTCTATTCGCTGATAAAGTTGCGAGACGGGATTGTTGTCCGCTTCATCCTGACAACACGTTAATCCCGCGCGCTTCGGAAAGAGGCTGGACCAAACGTCGTTATAGCCAGCCGACATAAAATCCACATAGGTCGGGTCTTGCGGTAAGGGGAAAGCCTGCGCGTTTGAATCCATCGCGATAATCAGCGGTAAGGAAGTGTTTGCCGGACCTGCACGCAATTCACCGCCTTGCAATTCCCGCATATTCGCGTCGAAGGACTCAAGATGGGTGTTGATGTAGAGGAATGTGTGCCCGAAAAACTGCGCATCGACGGAGGCCCACGCCCTTGGATACGGCAGTGAGCCGATCGGAGTTGGAAAAACGAGTTCATTCACGAATTGTCCGGATTGCGGGTTACTCCATTGGAAGACCCAGGAAGGGAGATCCGTACGCGCCAGGACCACATTGTAGTCAGTCAGCGCAACGCAAATGTAATTAGCGGGCGGAATCAGTCCAGGTATAGGCGGGAATGCATTTTGGGTGACTTGCACGGCAACTTCGTAGTGCCCGCCCTGCGCGGCCAAGGCACCGAGGAGTTCCTGCAACATGTCGTACTGGAGGGTCATGGTTCCACACCTGCCTGCCGGGTCGGAGGTTCCGGTATACCACTGGTCTACTTCCTGTAGGCTTAGCAGCTCCGGCTGGACGGCGAGGATTTCTCGTGCAACCGCCTGCATCCGTTCTGGAGGATTGGTGCCTTGGACCTGCGTAAGTATCTGGCCGACACCGAGCAGGAATTGTTGCTCAGTTTGGGCGCCCACAGCCTGCAGGAAATCGGTTCCTTCGTTCACGTTGTACGTCATCACAGTGCCTATACCAGGGAACGATTGGGCTATGACAGGAGCGGCCATTGCTGCCCAAATCGCTGCGACGGAAACGATCACAAGCGTTGCCCGTGCAATGTTGCTTTTCATGATAGTTCTCCTTATTGTAGTTTTGAAGCCGAAGACCGAATTGCCCCACACCCAAAAATGAACTGGGGAAATGACATTTTTCGACCACAACGAACTCAAGGACCGTGTATGCGAAGTAGGCGAGTGCCCAGAAAGCTGGCACCCTTTGCCCCGGTTTTCTGTCACTCTAGAATTGACTGAACCGCAAGCACCTTACTTTTCATTGTGTTTCTCTCCTACGGAATCAGCCGTTGCCACGTCCTTAGATAGGAGTGCAGCTTGACTGCCATTCATCTTCACAGTCCACGGCCAACGGACAAGGGTCACGGTGAATCGCTGAATGGTACTATATTCCCGCAAAGACTTGGCATAACTCTGAATCGAGAAAATCCCCCGCCGAACATTTGGGTCTTCTCTATCGAGTGTCGTGCGGCCTTCTGAAGGGCGGAGAGTACGGCGAACTTCTTTCCGGGGTTCTCGACACGCTGATCGAAGGACTGGGGGCCGATCGTGGATTCGTGGTCGTGCGCGAGGCTGGAGAGTTCCGTGCGACTGCAGCACGGAACTTTCGCAGCGCGGCGCTATCCCACGCAGAAGAGGTGGTCAGCCGCTCGATTGCCCGCTCCGTGATGGAAAGCGGGAGAGCAGTCTTGATCGGCGACGCCGCTATGACCGAGCCCTACAGCCGGCAGCCGAGCATACAGCCACTCTCACTAATCTGTCCTGTGCGCGCCTCTGGTGGCGAGCGATGAAGCGTTCGCACTTGTCTATCTGGAAAATCGCCAGGTTACCAATTGGTTTGGTTTCAATGGGTTGAGCCAATCTCACCGCTCGCCCGGTGATTCTAAGCCTCGAAATCCAGCCCAATTTGCGCGGATTCTTTGCGCGAGATTTGCGCACAACAAACTTGGCACTGCTGCGGGTTCGCGGCTAGCCATCGCATTCCAAGCATCAGTTTGAGGCAACACCTCTCTTTTTCCAATGAGCAGTTTTGACCATCAACAAGCTGGCGAACCTCTTATAAAGAAAGTAGCTCCTGATCGCAGCGTTTGAGTTGCGGCGCCGGAAGGTTGGGCTGGAGCAGGTACCCGGTGTGGCCTTGGGAAAGGTTGCACCAATCGTGAGGGAATAAAGAGGAGCACAACAATGCTTGGAACTATATTGATCGTGATTTTGGTCTTAGCACTTCTCGGGGCACTGCCCCGGTGGTCGCACAGTCGGGACTGGGGTTACTACCCAACCGGAGGAGTGGGGCTGCTCCTCATGGTCGTAGTCGTTCTCCTGGTTCTTGGTCGGATTTGAGGCCATGCGCCAACCAACGATCTCGTCGGGCACCATGGCGAAAGGTTGGCACCTGCTTTCCGTGCGCGCGTTGGCACTTCTTCTGGTCGCGCTCATGTGCCAAGGCAGCTCGTCCGCTTACTCTGTTCTGACCCACGAGGAGATTGTCGATTTACTTTGGGCCGATGAGATCCGGCCCCTCCTTCTTAAGCGATATCCAGGACTAACGGAAGAACAGATCACCGAGGCGCATGCCTACGCCTATGGAGGCGCGGTTATCCAGGATCTCGGCTACTACCCATTCGGGAGCAAGGAGTTCAGCGATCTTGTGCACTACGTCCGCAGCGGCGATTTCGTCCGCGAATTGCTGCTCGAAAGCCAGGACGTCAACGAGTATGCCTTCGCGTTGGGCGCCATGTCGCACTATGCGTCCGACATCGCTGGCCATCCAGCGGTCAATCAGTCCGTCGCCATCGAGTATCCCAAGCTGCGGGCAAAATATGGCAAGTCCGTCCGCTACGCCCAGGACAAGACCGCGCACTTGAAGACAGAATTCGGCTTCGATACCGTGCAGGTCGCGAAAAATCGCTACGCCTCGCAGCAGTACCACGATTTCATCGGGTTCCAGGTATCCAAGCCCCTGCTGGAACGGGTCTTCCCCGTTGTGTACGGAAGGCAGTTGAAAGACGTGCTGACCCACGAGGATATGGCGGTGGGTTCATTCCGTTACGCCGTCGCCCACCTGATTCCGGAGATGACCCAAGTCGCGCTGCAAACTCATAAGAAGGAATTGATGCATGAGACGCCGGATTTCGCGAAACAGAAGTTCCTGTATCGGCTGTCGCGCTCCGATTACGAAAAGCAGTGGGGAAAGGACTACAAAAAGCCGGGGGTGGGTACCCGCATTCTGTCGACGCTCTTACGATACATGCCGAGGGTGGGCCCCTTCAAAGGGTTAGGGTTCAAGAGCCCGACTCCTCAGACCGAGGACCTATATTTCAAGAGCATCAACCTGACCGTCGATCAATACCGGGCATTTCTCGAAGAAGTGCGCAACGACAAACTGGTGCTGCCCAATTGTGATTTGGATAGCGGCAATCCAACCAAAGCTGCGGAATATTCACTCACCGACGAAAGCTATGCGAAATTGCTCTCCCAACTGTCGAGCCAGAAGTTTGATCTGACTTCGCCGGAGCTGCGCGACAACATCCTGCAGTTTTACTCTGATCTCTCAGTGCCGATCGAGACGAAGAGGGACGGGGTTCGCTGGCAAGCCGTTCTGACCGATTTGGACCAGTTGAAGTCCGTGACGCCGGCGCCCACTCTGGCGGGCAATCCTGCGCCGTAATCTCCTGCGCGGTTACTCCACTTCAGAACCGCAGCAGTCAATGTGGTTCACGACACGGAAAAAGCCACACCCTGGTGTTTGCCGCTCAGGCCTCCGCCGGATTCAATCCGGGGACTGGCCCCATCTTCGTCACAACCAGCACCTCCAAAAGAGTTGCGGTATTGCGGACGCTTCCCGAGATGGTGATGAGTGCTTCTGAGACGAGGGGATGTTGTTCCGCCAGCGAGTCAAGACGGTCGCTCACGTTGTAGAGTCGAGTCGCTTCGTGCAGGATCGCATTCGAAGGCATGGGGTACGCGGCTTTCTGGAGAGCCTAAGGAGAGAGAACTTCAGATGGGCTGACTTAGCTCAGGGAACCTGAAAGAGGAGAAGGTGGTAACCACCTCAATTACATCTTATCACCGTCACTGGATGCTGGCCAACTGCCATGGCCCTGTTGGTGCGCACACGATCAAAAGTCGAGAATCAGATCTTGACAGTACCTTATTCCGACGGATCCTTCTGGCGAGTCGCCTTTACTCCCGACAGAATCCCCACGCCCAAAAGCACGATTGCGCATACGGCAATCCAGTGCGTGGGCATGTGCATCAGGTGCGCGCCGTACATCAGTCCGCCGATCATGATTGCAAAACCAATTGCATAAATTCCAAACGACATGGCATCTCCTTATTCAATTGCGCCGTGGCTTGCCCTCGACTGCTTCTTGGCTCCAGCCCTTAATCAACTCGCTAAACCTGTTCGAGCATCGACCAACACCGCCGGTCCTACTGCGAGGAACTGGCTTTCTGATTCTTGACCTGTAGATCATTCACCACCTGCAAAACGTTCGGCACCCCGGCCGCCACTCGCTCTGCGCCTGAGCGCAGCTCTTCCGAGTTCACCTCTCCGGTCAGGGTGACGACGCCGCTCTTCACTTCGTATTTCACGTTGTGATGCATCTTGTTCTGGATTAGCGCGGCGTCCAGATTGCTCTCGATGCCTCGATCCAGATCGGAGTTCACAGCCTTGGCTGCTTTTTCCCCGCCCACGGGAATCACAGCAATTTGGTCTGCGACCACCTGAGCGCCTGCGAAAGATCTTGCCAGGGATTCGGCTTGGGTCTTGTCGTTCTCATTGGCGACTTGTCCGCCCAGGGTCACGACGCCCTTGTCACGATCCTGACTGACGGAGACGTTCTTGAGGCCTGCTTCATCCAGCGATTTACGGATGCTGTCCGAAACGTCGGGCGATTTTGCGGAGGCTGAGCAGCCCACCAGAACCCCAAATGCGAGGAGGATGAACATGGTAAGGAGCACCTTGGTCGCTTTCATATTCTTCCTTTGTTCGGATCTGGATTGAATCCGGGAAAATGAGCAATTCCCTGTTCTCTGGACAATCCAGAATCGCTCATTTTCTTCAGCCGTGCTGTGCAGAATCGCTCACTTTGCGAGGGAAGGATGCCTGACCGCGATTCGGATAGGCGTTCTGCACTTCTTGAGGTCTCGACCCGATGGCCTGGCGCTGCCTCAAAAACACGAGCAATAGTGACCAGTCTTCTGGAGCCGAAGGCTTGATACTGGCGAATCACCAGATTCTGACGGAACCGAATCTCGTGAGAACCAAGTTTGGTTTGTGGAGGTTTCTATGAATTTTAGTCTGACGGATCCGAAAATGATCGTGCTCGCCGCCGCCGTGATAGTGATCCTCGCAGTAGTTGCCTGGTTGTACGTGCGGAAACGCAGGAGCACGACTGCCGACCTGCGGCAAAAGTTCGGTCCCGAATACGACCGCGCGGTTCTGGCCCATGGGTCGGAGCGAAAAGCAGAAGCGAAATTAGTGGATCGCGAGAAGCGGATTGAAAAGCTCAACATTCGCGACCTTGATCCGATGGAGCGTGAACGCCTTTCCACACAGTGGCAGTCCGTACAGTCTCGTTTTATTGATTCCCCAAAGGGGGCTGTCGTAGAAGCCGATGACCTGGTGTCCTCCGTGATGAAAACACGGGGCTATCCCGTATCTGAGTTCGATCAGCGTGCCGCCGATATTTCAGTCGGCCATCCACGAGTGGTGGAAAACTACCGGTCCGCGCATGAGATTGCGCTTCGGGTTGGAAAAGATGCAGCAACCACGGAAGATCTGAGAACGGCGATGATTCACTACCGCTCTCTGTTTGAGGAACTGGTCCAGGTACCCGCAACGATTGAAAGAAAAGAAGTGGCGTAGTAGTTCAACTGAGAAGAGGAAAACATGATGAAACCAAGCACGGAAGACCGGACCGAGGGCAAGCTCCACGAAGTCAAAGGGAAGATCAAAGAAGAAGTGGGAAAGGTGTCGAACCATCCCGACGTGGAAGATTCCGGGAACGCGGAAAAGAATGCTGGCATAGCTCAAGAGTGGATCGGCCGTGTTGAGAAAGCGGTCGGCGAGTAGAGAACGTTTCAATAGCGGCCTGCAAAAGGCACAGGAGGGCACCTTGTCACAAACCGTAATGCAGAGAACATCTGAACACCTTGCCGAATCAGCTCGCCAGGCTTCCTGCGCGACCAGCACGATTGGCGACGCGTTCAAGGATGGCGTTGAAACCTTGAAACGCACCGCAAAGCATAGCGGTGATGCTGCAGAAGAATTTCTGAATGACACATCTCAGCGCCTCCAGCGGCACCCCGCACTGACGATTGCGACGACGTTTGCGCTCGGTCTCACGGCGGGAGCAATGATCGGCTGGACGATAAGACGAAGAAGCTGACCCGCGAGCGGGTTGTGCCGATCATTTCCGCCAGCATCTCCTGAGACTGATCTTAGCAGCCCGGGGTGTAAGTCCGGATGCGTGAGCAAAAGAGTTTGAAGGATCCACAGGTAGGATTCGTAGAATGCGCGTATGGCGATGGGGACGCGCAAGCAGCGGGAAAAGCAGGAAGA